>Ga0209489_102068_pt1 | contig 41256 bp, 32 predicted proteins | sample SiratrowhiteBW_FD_187527 | JGI IMG/M metagenome (GOLD analysis project Ga0209489, IMG submission 187527) | Root nodule microbial communities of legume samples collected from California, USA - Siratro white BW (SPAdes) (version 2) | ecosystem: Host-associated > Plants > Roots > Nodule | place...
TACATCTAACTACTAATTTTGAGTTGTGTAAACCCTTAATTTGGTAGGTAAACTAAGTATTGTTACCCTCTTTGGTTATTTTGTTTCATTTGAGAAATTATTATTTTGTCATATAATTTTTCATTTTCGATTAATTATTCAATGTGTTTGATATCCATAAATTCAACGTCTTCTATGTTGAGGTTTCTATAGCAATGACATATAATCAACGTCTTCCAGCTAACATGTCTCTATTGCGGCTTCAAGAAAAACACGTTACGAAAGCTATTTAGGAGGGTAATGAAAGATTAATTCGCCCTCGACGACATACAGTTTATTGCATGAAGCACAGCGATAGACTTGATGATCGTGTTAAAAACCTAATTCATCATGCTGGATTTGGGCATTTTCTGACACTAACCCATATCGAAATTAATCACCACTTGATCACTGCCTTAGTTGAGAGGTGGAGGACTGAAACACACACATTCCATCTACCACTTGGAGAGGCAACAGTTACATTGGAAGATGTAGCTGTCCAGCTTGGTCTTCCTATCGATGGAGAACCCATAACTGGTGTGAGTAGCGATGACTTGGTTCCCTTATGCGGCAACCTTTTAGGCTCTGTGCCCTCTAAAATAGTATACAAGGGCAATAGCATAAAATTATCTTGGCTCAACAATGAATTTCAGGACCTTCCACATGATGCTGACGATGTTGTGATAGCACAACATGCACGGGCCCACATCTTGACCTTAATCGGAAGTTTATTAATGCCGGATACATCAGGGAGTAGAGTCCATCTCATGTATCTTTTACTTCTGAGTGACTTAAATAATGTTTCAAATTACAGTTGGAGGTCAGGTGTTTTGGCATGCCTGTATCGTGCTCTTGATCATAGAGTGGAATTTAATCAGGAGAATATCGGTGGATGTACGCTACTTCTCCAATGTTGGGCATGGGACCGCATCAAATGCGTTTCTCCTCCACTTTACAGACTTAGTGATGTTGATGTTGTTAATGGCCTTGGGTTTCCATTAGTGAAAAGGTAATTTAAATTATGTTTATGCATGATTTACCCCATCTTTAATTTATAATTCTTTATGAATACCATTTTTTTTCATTGAAGGTGGTCTGCCTTCGTGCAACACAAAATTAATACATCGACCACCACGGTTCCTCAGTTACGGAAAATATTGGATTAAATCCAACCAAAAGAGGTTTGTCCTTTCAACTAGGCATACTTTTTTTATACATTTTGCCATAATATACTATTTAGTAACGTTAGTGTCATCTATTGTTACAGTTCTTGTAGACTCTGTATCATCGTAATGAAGTGAGTCGTCTGATAACTATGGAAATTTCTCCTGTGAGCCAGGCTGTAGTTCCACTTATATGTTTTGCAACAGTGGAGCTACATCAAGCTGATAGAGTAATGAGACAATTTGGGTTTCGTCAAAATATTCCCAACGACCCCTTAAATCTCGATCAGCTGCACAAGGAGGACATGAGGGGTAGAACTGATCGATATTGGCCACAATATCACACCACATGGATACAAATGTGGAATGAGCGCCATAACCGTGTAATTCAAGGCATTCCATTTAACGGAAATGGCCACTTGCGTGATAATACCTCTTACATGCAATGGTATATCGGACATACTATCCGATACGTTACGCCACCTCAACCTTCTTCTGATGATGATGTAAGTTGATTCATTTTTTATATATTATTGTTTTTTCATTAACTATAAACTAACACATTATTTTTCATTAAATATAACTAACACATTATTTTTCATTAACTATAAACTAACACATTATTTTTCATCAGTATGACACATTAGAGCCTCAACAACCACACCGCCACAACTTTCACTTAGGTTCTTCTTCCGGTGCTGATCCACACTGTCACAACTTTCACTTTGGGTCTTCTTCTACTGCTCAATAACATGGTTTTGGTCAACCAACTGCCATGTTCGGATATATGGACTATCATCAAAGTATGTCATTGCAACTTCCATTCCAAGTCCCCACCACTTTCATCGCTTTTGCATCACAAGAAAATATGTTTTCTGTGCCACCAAACATGTTTGGGACTTCCACCATGACACCACCATCAGCATTCCGTGGATTATCACCCATGCATTATTATCGACCGACCATGCCTCTTGAAGGGTCTGATAATCCATCTCATGATAGTCCACCACCACCACCTCCTGAACCCAAACCTGAGCCTCAGCCACAACGACCTCGAAGGCAGAGAATAAGACCCCCATGTGGCACATCATCACATAGATAGTTTTTTATTTCATTTGTGTAACAAAAAGAATCACATTTATGTAAATTATTTATTTTCTTTATTCTATATTTATCACACTTCAAACTAAATTACATCTACTTCATAATAACATTTCAATTTCTTAATTATAAATATAAATTTAATATACACAAAATTTAATGCATAGAATCAATATAATTTTTATTATCAATTTTTTTATTATTTAGTGAAACATTTTCTTAATTATAATTTTTTCTATAATTTATAACTTTAACTTTCCTTCAAACACATTTTAATATTTCTTCTATTTTTTATTTTATATTTATTTTCTTTTTTCAAAATTTTGAATATTTTATTAATTTCTAATAATATAACATTTAAATTTAATTGATATAATCTTATAACAAACTTTTAACGTTTTTCATTGTATAAATGATTTTTTTTATTGTAGGTAGTTAATTGAATTTTTAAAAAAAAATTACTTAAAGGGTAAAATAATAAGGATAAAATAACTAAAAAGTAATTATAAGAGAAAATCCATTTTTAAATGTTATAGATATATTTTGAATTTTAACATAAACATACTTTTAATTAAAAGATCATGATTGGTATATTTCGTCTATACTCAATTATAAGAAGAGAAAAATATTTGAGAAAATCAAATATAAATTTATTTTATCCATTTTTTTATCCTATCTAATGATGCCATTTCAATAATATATTTTAATAAATTATTTTTCACCATTTTTGTTTTTTATATTAAATTTAAAATAAAGACAACGTATTTTTAACTATGTTTGTTAGAATTAAATGATAAAATTAATTAGCTTTCTTAATTAATCTAACTAACAATGAAAATGGTAAATGTAATTACAGTTCTAACAACAATTGAAATATACATCTGGTGACTCGTCATGGCATTGCATTGAAATTCACTGTTGAGAGAAGAAGTATGAAATGAAAAACAAAGAAGTCGTCACACGTGGCGGAGACTTGTTTTGCCACATTTGCAAAGAAGTCGTATGACGTGGCGGAGACTTCTTTTGCCACATTTGTAAAGAAGTCGTACCACGTGGCGAAGACTTCTGTGCAATTTCCACCAATGAAGTCGCCGCCACATGGCACGAATTCTTTGCAAATGTGGCCAAAGAAGTGGTCACACAACTTTAAGTAAGAAGTCGTCATCCTGCCGTACGACTTTTTTGCCGCAGTAAAATTCGCCACAATATGGTACTACTTCTTCATACCATCTCGCCACCATGCCATATGACTTACCCAAATCCGTAATAAAAAATTTTTTTGCACCTTTTTGGTAATTTAGGAAAAAACTTAAACTATTATAGTAAATCAGCCGTATAAGGTCATTACTAAAGGTCTAATTTTTTTTTTTACGGTAATACTGGAAACTTCATGTTTGAAGTAACATTATATAAAATTAAAAGAAACACTAAGTTAGAGAACTTCTATATATAAAAGAAGAAAAAAACTGTCTCAAGATAAACATATTTATTATCTTAGATACAACATAAAATTAAACTAAAAATATTTTTAAAATTACTAATTTTAATCTAATAGGAGTTAAGAATAATAAATTTTTAACTTTTTACTTAAAAAAATTTGTATTACCTTAAGAATCGTTACTATTATCATACCAATGCATAAAAGTAACTCTTATTCACTTATAATAATACATATATTATATATAAGATGTATTTATTACTAAACGTTTTTTACTATAATAATACATATATTATATATAAGACGTATTTATTATTAAAAAAAAATTTCCAGTAATGATTCTATTTTAAGATATAAAATTAAATATACATATTGAACCATTATTACATTGTTTACTCCTTAAATAAGCATCCATTTCACTTGTTAAAATATTTATATGTAATATAATATATTTACAACAGACCAAACAAGTAATAAACATAAGGTGAGTAATAATTTAAAATATAATAATTTTATTACATACAAATATTATTAAGCAATTATCATTAATTCAGATGAACACATAAATCAGATTACATATAATGAAATTGAGAAGACTCTCAAAAGTTATATTTAATATATTCAAACTCAGAAATTAATACATGTAGGTTGTGATGTGATTGATTAGTGGATGGGTATTTTAGATCACAATAGTAACTTGACCAATGACCTATAAGGTAAGATTCTACTGACCCTACCCCAATCCGGTTCACTTCAGATCACAATAGCAACTTGACCAATGTACCTATAAGGTAAGATTCTGCCAACCCTACCCCAATCCGGTTCACCTCGTTATAGTCTCAAGTATCCTCATTAATTTACATAAACCAAGCTACTAGTGGAACCTATGATTTCATTGAATCCGTTTTTAGTACAACTCACCATATTAATTCATCGTACCTTCCCGAGCACCATACCTTATCAACACAGTTTCAGTAGATTCCAACCCCTGACTCTACTTGAACTCACATTACATACCTCAAAAGTACAAACACATACTTACCCAATAATCCTTCAATCTCACTTTGATTGAACTATATAAATACATAACAAATTTGATTGGTTTTAGCTTGAGTGAGAAAATTTTGCTAAAGAAGAATAATTGCTAGAGTACAAATTTCATCACAAAAGGAAAAAAATTCCATCAATAAAGAGGATTTCCATCATCATTAGTGTGAAATTCTATCACTAATTTTGCTTAAGCAAAAATTTACTCCACCAGAACTATTGCTTAAGTAAAAGCTCTTCACTTGAGAGGAAAGTTCGTGACCTTGGGTCACACTAGCATCACCAACACTTTTGCTTGAGCAAAAAACTTGATTCATATCAATATAGTTAGTATTTCGCTTAAGCGAGATCCTCTTATTTTATGAAAATGACATCAAGAAAACTTTCACTCATGTCAAAATCTTTTGATTGAATGAAAATGTTTAGATAAAAAATTCTTTCATAAAAAAGACCTTAATTTTTGTCTGAACACAAATTTCTTATCAAATACTCTTAATTTAAATTCTATTGATTCAATTTATCAAACAAAAGGATTGTGATTTAAACCTTAACTTCCTCAAAATCCTTACTCACTCAAAATCCTTAAAGTTCATAAAACTGTTCAATACAAATTCTTTAAAAATAATAAACTTTTAAATACAAATTCTTTAAAAATAATAAACTTTTAATTTAACAGTACATATAAGTATAATAAATTTTGACTTAATTGTTCATAAATCCTTTCCACAAATATTTAAAAAAAAAACTTAAAATTCATAAACCCTTCTAATACAAATTTTTTAATAATAATAAACTTTAACTTAGCAGTGCACAAATATGATTGAGTATAATAAATTTTGACTTAACTGTTCACAAATATTTTTTTATTATTTTATCAACACTATTTTCTTGTTTTCATACCAAACTTTCAATATTTAAAAGTTATATTTAATCTAGACTAATTCAAATTAATAGGAATAATTTCTTTATTAATTATAACAATTAAGAATTTATAAAAAATGAAATATTTTACAATTTTTTTATTCATTATGAGATTTAAATATATTAGAAAATAAATTTGCAAATATTTTATTATTTATTTGCATGTATTTTTTAGGAATATTATTTTAAAATTTAATTATAATTGCATAAAAAATAAGTAAAATTTAACTCAATATTATTTTTTTAAAATTAAACGGATAATAGCAATAATTCAATATTTGAACACGAATATTTTACTACAAGCAACTATAAGACATATTTATTAAAAAATCAGTGTGTAATAAAAAATGATGGCGGTTAGGGTTAGTGTTCAAGGAATCAGTTCGATTTCAAGTTTCAACAGAATAAAAAGGAAAGAAGTAATGTAAATTAAAAAAAATAAAAATAAAAAATAACATTATTCTTTTTTTTTATGCCTTTGTTTCCTGTTGTTGCTCAACCCTGTCTTTCTTTCTCTCACTTCGTCTTTCTCTCTCTAAAATCTCAGCCCTCCAATTGTGCCTCTTTGACAAACTTCTGCACTTTGATTCCAGGTTCGTCAGCTCCTCATCGATCCACACCATCATTTTCTTTTTCTTTTACCTCAGTTCAATCTTAAACTGAGCTTTTTTTTTTTTTTTTTTTTTTTTTTTTTTTCTTTTTTTTTTTTTTTTTTTTTTTTTTTTTTTTGTTTGTTGCGTCATTTCTTAGATTTTGATTAATGAGTTTTTTTGGTGGCTTCTGGAAATTACTGTCCAGGATCTTCGTGTTTTTTTGGTGTTGATTGTTTAGGGGAATATCCTACTTTTGGGGTTCATGCAATTGGACCACATCGAGCTGGTTTTGCTAGCTCGTTGAGCTTATTTTCTTAATTCGAGCTTCTTTCAATTAGTTTGGATATTTGTTTTTAGGGTTTTTTTTATCGATGATTGGGGTTTTGGCTTGGTTTTGTGTTCTTCTGTTCTCAATAATTTTTAGGAGGAATTTACATTGGAGAAGGCAGTGTTTCATTAGGTTAATCCATATGGATAAGTGAGTCTGTTTTCTTGGGTTCTGAATTGGGATTATCAGTTATTGTGATTTTGAATTTGTTCCTTGACAAAGTGCATTGGTTATGATTATGCTTATATTGTGTTGGGTTTTTTAGATGTAGTTGCAAATGAATAATACTCTTATTGGTTTATTTTTGGGAATGATTTACTGTCTTGTAATGCAATGTGGGGTTTAAGGGCTAATTTTGTCTTTGTTTGTCTGATTCTTATTCAGTTGGCGTTGTAAGAAGAGAGTTAGCGAAGTATTTCTTAATCAGGGAATGACTGGGATTGTGAGTGAGGAGTCTGGAGTGGGAAAGTCTGTGGAGGGAATTTCCAATGGGCAGCGATGTCGATCTGGGGAAGCATTGGCAGAATGGCGGTCTTCTGAGCAGGTGGAGAATGGAATCACATCTACTTCACCTCCTTATTGGGACTCTGATGATGGAGATGATGGTGACAATTTCTTTTTCCAATTTTAACTTTATAAGTTTTCTTTTCTTTTTTACATTTACATTGTTATATTGCATGTTTGTGTCTGTTTTCCTGTATGAGCTTAGGGATGGTATTAGTGTCTGGTTTCTGTTTCCTGTTGGTTTCTATTCCCTTGTAACAAAAAAAAAGAGATTAGAAATTAAGAATGCTCAGATTAAGTTTGTATTATGTGAAAATATTTTGCTCCTTGGAATTTTGATTGATATCAGTAGTTTAGTGCGTTTATTGATTTGTATGGATAGGTAATTAAAGAAGGTAATTATTTAAATCTTAGACTACACAGATGTCATTTTAATGTTATGTCCCTTTGTCATCTTACTGGTTAAAAATTACTGTTTGACTAAAGAATTGTTTAAAGTCATATTTGTTTTTTCTCTTTATAGGACCAAAACCTTCGGAGTTATTTGGAAGATATACGTGGAAGATAGAAAAGTTTTCTCAAATTAACAAAAGGGAACTTCGCAGTAGTCCATTTGAGGTTGGCGGCTACAAATGGTATGAGGTGTTACATATCATTGGACTTACATAGCTTTTGTTGTGATTTAGAACTTAACTGTCGTGAGGGCGAGCCCGGTGCAGCGGTAAAGTTGTGCCTTGTTGACCAACCCTTGGTCATGGGTTCGAATCTGGAAACAGCCTCTTTGTATATGCAAGGGTAAGGCTGCATACAATGACCCTACATTGTGTGCTTTGAAGCCAGTTTCCTAATATATGAGCCTACTGAGCCAACAAGTTTGAACATAAAATAAACAGGTAATTGTCAGTTACAAACTGCAGGGATGTCCAAGTAAATGACATTACCTTAGGTGGGACCTTAGAGGTTTATCAGAAGTTCAAGAGCTTTAGGTGACCTGTGAACCTGCAATATTAGTTCTATGAATTCCTGTTGTCAAAGTAAATAACTTTTCCTTAGGCAGGGCTTTGGATTTCGTAAGAGGTTTATCAAAATGGCAGTTAGGTTAATTCTACAAAAGAGTTAGAAATTGGACAAGGACGTGCACAAAACCACACTAGAAGGACAATTGGTCTGACCAATGATCTGCTATTTTGAGATATGTATATGGAATTTGTGACCCTTTCATATACTAATTTGTCATACAAGAGAAATATACCTTCTTTATTTCACTTGCTACAGGTGTCTTGTAAGGACTATGTAGTTTTCATGGAAATCATGTCCTTAACTTAATGTTGGTATGTGCAGTCTAAGAAATACATCTTATTTGCTGAGATAGTTTATAACTTCATATTGTTGTGTTGATTTTTTGACTTAATAATTGTTTTGTTTGTGGCAGGTATATTTTAATTTATCCACAAGGCTGTGATGTTTGCAATCATCTCTCACTTTTTCTGTGTGTTGCTAATCATGACAAACTTCTGCCAGGTTCAATTCACGATCTTTTTCAGATTGCATTGATGATTATTAGTTTTATTTTCTACAATTAGTTCCATAATATTTGGTTGTGCTTACTTTTTCTTTCTGGGGCAAGACAGGATGGAGTCATTTTGCTCAATTTACAATAGCCGTGGTCAATAAAGACCCGAAGAAATCAAAATATTCTGGTCTGTTTCATAATAGTTGGGTTAATTGCTGGAGATTACTATTTTTCTTTCATTGTTAGTGAGATATATGCCCTTGAGTTTTCCAGATACATTGCATCGATTTTGGAAGAAGGAGCATGACTGGGGATGGAAAAAGTTTATGGAACTGTCTAAGGTGTATGATGGATTTGTTGACACTTCAGACAATCTGACAATAAAAGCTCAAGTTCAAGTCATAAGGTATTCCATACTTAATTATGTTATTTAGGATATTTCAAATACTCACAGTCCATCTTGCACAACGATGTCTTAATAATTAAGGTTACTGGCCATATGATATAATTTTGAACTTCATTTGGTTTCCTTATCTAGAAAGAACAACAAAACATATGGACGTCTTGTAATTGTGCTAGTTTGAGTGATTGGTCCTTCTCCATAGTTTCATAGTAAATTGAAAGCCAGCTAGAAATAATATTTTTATGATGCCAAGCTTGAATGTAGCATTTATTGCCGAGTTTATGAATCTTGGATTCCATTTGTGTCAATCTGTATTTTCCAGTGATTTTTGGAACAATATTTTATATTTTCTTGCACTGTTCATTGTTATTCTTATATCGTTCACAATTTTTTAACCTAAAGTTTGTGTGGCGATCCTCGTGAACATATGGTATGAGGTCTCATTCTATATTCACTGAATTTGTATGCTTTCTCCCTCCTCTAAAGTCTACACAGAATTTATATTGAGATGAATGAATATGTTACCCGTGGCTCTTGATCATGATAAAAGAAAACCTGTTAGATGATGTCAAATGCAGCTTGTCTGTAGTTAAAAGTAACTCATTGGTAAGACTGTGGGACCTTCCCCTTGTTAGGAAATAAAACACATTTCCTATAATCAGATTTATGAGAAACAAAATAAACGTGGAATAATCACACACAAAATTGATAACGAAGTTTAGTCAATTATGCCTATGTCTATGAGTTGTTGCAAACCTTTTATTGGAAGAGAAAATTATAAAAAAATGTGTTTACAAAACACTTAACTCACAACTCAAATAAACCCTCCCTTTTCTTTTTCTTTCTCTTTGTTGGAATGAATAATGGATTTTGGTATTTATACATAATGCAATGTACATAATCCTTACATTTTATTTCCTATATTTATGCAACGTTTTCATTTGCATTAGTTTTCCTATTTTTCTCTCAACAAATACACTCTTCCATGCATTTTGCTTTACTTTGTATGACCAAGTCCAACACACCTTTCTTGCCATCTGTGCTGCTATGGGAAATTTCATTAAATTTAAGGCTTAATGAGCCCCAGATTCGTGTCTTTATTTATTTTTACTTTTCTTTGTTATTTCTTGTTCTTCAAAGTGTGTTCCGGAATGTAAAAAGTTGACTTTTCTGAATTTATATTCTGGAATTATGAAAAATGACTTGCAGAAATTAATCTCGGAGTCAATTTTTTTACACAGTTCCAGATTGTTCTGGAATTTAATTTTCAGAAAGATGAAATAAAGAACATATACAAGGGTATTATTTTGAATAAAATTTGACCTCAAAAAGGAGGGTGTAGCTGCTAAAAGGGGTTTAGTGCGTCTATCATCAAAATTCACACCCGCTACCATGGTTCATTACCCACATGGCACTGCTGGTGATTTGTATACCCATACCCAATTGTTATAAATATAAATGAGAGAAGTGAATATAAATCAATCATCAGTCCAAATTTGTAAATGCCTTAAATAGAACATGTAATGGTGCTTAAAGTATTTGTAAGGATAGCTATTCATGTAAATAGATGCATTTGGATGGTTTTTTTTTTAACAATGTAGAACTTCTTTTGGCAGAAAGATTTCTTTGAAATTATGTATTTCCACTTTTAGAAAAATGTCAGAAGTTTTTTTTCCTCTTAAATTGCTTTTTCCACTTGTGAGAAAACTCTTGGTGAAAAAGCTTATCCAAACGGGCACAAGGGGAAAGAGTTTTTATGTTGTACTTGTCACAATAATCTGCCTGCATTGCTCTGCGCACCTGGAAGAAACATTAGACAGTTGTACAGAATTAGTGACCATCTTTTATTAGTTGTTTGCCAAGTTGGACTGTCATCTTCTCTTCTATTTTTTTAATACACCAAATTTTGTCATTTTTATTTTATTTTATTGAATTTGTGTGGCAGTCAAATGTGACAACTTGTTAATTTATTTTGCATTTTTCCTTGGGATCTTATATCTTGAAGTGTGACCATATATTCCTTGTTTGTTTCTGATGCATAGGGAGAAATCAGAAAGACCATTCCGGTGCCTTGATTGTCAGTATAGGAGAGAACTTGTTAGGGTATATTTGACAAATGTAGAACAAATTTGTCGGCGTTTTGTGGAGGAGAGAAGAAGCAAACTTGGGAAGTTGATAGAGGATAAAGCTAGGTGGTCAAGGTACTTGTGCTCTCCTTTTAAAATCTCCCTCTTCAGACACGTTGTAAGTCTAATCTTGCTCCAGAGTGTCACTTAATAAAACTGTGGATCATCAAGTTACTTCTTTTTCACACTTCCAGATCAATAGCAGTAGTTTAACACTTGAACTGAAAAATTTGATTTAATTCCCCTTCAATCTGGAAAGTAGAAAAAAATGTTAGCCATATTGCAAAGAAGATACAAAAGAGGAATGGATGTCATGGTCAAAATCAAATAGGTGATCATGGTTTTGATGTACATGTGTATCTTGAAATGTATGTTACATCCTATTTGAAGTTAAATATGATTTGATATTTTCTTTTTATTGGAATGTATATTGTTTTCCTATTTGATATTATGTATTATCTTTAATTGCCACGTATGTCAGACCTTTGAGCTCTGGTGTCTTATTTTGTTCTGATCAAATATTAATATGCATGCAGCTTCTTCTCTTTCTGGCGGGAAATTGACCAAACTTCTAAGCGTCACATGTCTAGGGAGAAGACAGATGTAATTTTGAAAGTAGTTGTAAAGCACTTCTTTATAGAGAAAGAAGTCACTTCTACTTTGGTAATGGATTCCTTGCATAGTGGATTGAAGGCTCTTGAAGGCCAGACTAGGAACCAAAAAGCTAAAGTGAAATTGCTGGATGCTGAAGAAATACCAGCACCAATTGTTCATGTTGAGAAAGATATGTTTGTATTGGTGGATGATGTTTTACTGCTACTTGAAAGGGCTGCGATAGAACCACTGCCTCCTAAAGATGAAAAGTGCCCTCAAAACCGGACGAAGGTAAGACATAGAATTACGTTTGTGATAATGACCACGGAATTTTGTGTTGATGCCTGACATAATATATGGTGATATGGTTGAGCACTGATCTCTATGAAATCTGATGGTATTAGGCTGAGTTTTTGGGAGGATATGGTTGACAAATAAGAGCAAAACTGAGTATGTTTAAATGGGGTCTAGACCAGAGGGAAAAGGAAACTGAAACTCTGCTATTGTATTCTGAATATTATTATATTTAAGATTGATTTTCACTCAAATGCTACAGCTGGTCATCTGAACTAATAACTAAAGAGTTCTTCGATCCATATATTATTTTGTCTTTTATTTTTTAGTTTTAGAATGATTACAAATGTTTTTAGAATTGCTTTGAAAATTTATAAATTGAAGAATAACAATTTTGTGATACTTTTTTTTTTTTTTGAAAAATGTCTCATATTGTTAACATATATTGGTAAATTACATAAATTGGTGATCATCAGGTATTAAATTACTTTTATTTAAAATTTTAATGGGATCTAATAATAAGGCCCCTTCTTGTTTAAACTTACAAAAGTGATTTATTAATTGTTTTTTGAAGCTAATATAAAAAGCTTGTGAGAATAGACAAGACTATATTTTTTTTTAATTTTACTTTGCCACCAAAAAATGTATTATCAATTTTTATACTAAAACTTAATATTTTTCCCTTTTGGAAAAAAAACACAAATAGGCCCAAATGATAATAAGAAAATTTTGTTCATGTTCAAAATTAATACTGATGTTTATGTTACTTCTAGAACTTATTTCTTCCACATTGGGAGCTATGCTACAATTCAGGGAATGCTTTTGCATCAATTAAAACACAATTCAGCCTGAAAAGAAATATCTACAACTTAATTTTTAGGATATTGATTTTGGCTGCAGAAACCTATATTCCTGCTCTTTATTATGCAGGTTCAAATAAGTAGTTCTTCATTTATTCATAATTTTGTGCATGCTTGATATCTTTTATTTTACCATCTGCAGCACCACTAACAATTTTTTTACCTTGCCACTTGAATTTAGGTTGAGCTCATACTTTATTTGCGCCATATTTATTTATTTCTTATCTTATATTTATGCAGTATATGCTTTAATCTTTAAGATATATATATATATATATATATATATATTTTAATAACAAACAAGTGTGGGCTAGTTAAGCTTGTAGATTACACTTCTTGCATGGTATCACCTGTAACTTAGGGGTTATAAGTGCAGTGAAATATATGAATATGGCGCTTTTGGTTTTTCTGTTTTGGAATTTATTTGAAACCTTTTTCTCTTATTTTTGCAGGATGGAAATTCTGGAGAGGATTTCAACAAGGATTCTATCGAGCGTGATGAAAGGCGTTTAACAGAGTTAGGTCGAAGGACTCTGGAAATATTTGTCCTTGCGCATATATTCAGGTAGCATACACAGTAATTTTGTAACGAATTCAGAGCGTTCAAGTTTCTCAGCTTCATTGCTTGTATATATACTCTTTACTTATGCTTGTATTTCTCCCTTAATCAAGTTTTAGAGAGGCATGCATGAGATTGACACAGTTAGTTATGCGGTCCATTTCTATGTACTGTTATTAATAATGATTAAAGGGGGGTAGGTTGATATTCTTTATATTGCCATTGGTGAATATCCTTAAACTGAAGGATCCGGTTGAGGCTATTCGTTTTAGAGTTAACATTTTTGGGTTGAGTTCATTCAAAACAAAGCAACAACATTAGCAATATGTTCAATGCATTTTGGCATACTTTTTTCAAAAAGTGTGTTTGGTAAATGCATTAGAATCAGACACAATAGGTCATTGGGATGTAATCTGTTGAACAAGCAAGAATGAGACACAATAGGACATTAAATTCAATCGTAGGTCTTATGTGTTTTAAAGTTGGAACAAAATAGAACAGGTAAAAGGGTAGTACATCTTGGTAATAAGCTTTTTGGTGGAACCAATGAGAATAGGAGATAGCCTTTTTGTTCCATTATGTTTTGATTGCTAACCAGATTCTACCCAAAATGTAATTAGCAATTTTCATTTCATAGACTTTAGCTCAGTGTTGAAGTGTTGCATCAACTGAGTGCTTATCTACTTCCACGTTTTGGCCAAAGTTCTACAATTGTGTACAAAATAGGATGCAGCTGATTATTCTGCACAATCCAGACTTAGTTTTGAGTTGCTTCAAGTTCAACTGCCTGTTTTGAAATATTAGCTTATTCAGAAGTTGTGATCCCCTTGTATCAATGAGCTTGGAGTTCCTCTACTTTGTGGCATTGCCCATCGAGAATAGGAAATTGTTGAAAATATGGAAAGATTGAGAAGTTCCTAATGGTAGGGCCCATATATGTTAACCTATCTAGAAGTTAAGGAGAGGCATAATTTTTGTTTCATTTGTTAGTCATGAATCAATTTAGATATCCTAACTATTTAGTTTCATGGGTGCAGTAATAAAATTGAGGTTGCCTACCAGGAAGCTGTTGCACTCAAAAGACAAGAAGAACTCATCCGTGAAGAAGAGGCTGCATGGCAAGCTGAAAGTGATCAAAAAGCAAAACGCGGGAGTGAGAGGGAAAAGAAGTCAAAGAAAAAACAGGTCTGGAATCCATTGAAAATGCAGTTTCAAGGGATTTTTAGTTATCTGAATGTCGATTTCACAGATGCAATGCATTGTCTAGTTTTCTTGTTAGCAAATTAGGTTCTTATTTGATTATCTATAATATTGTGGTTTAGAAGTCAACTCTAATGAATTTCACTACGGAAGATAAATAAACTACAGAAAAGGTACTGTAAATGACAACTGTTATGAGATAGTGAACACATTGAAAGCAGGTATAGTTGGTAAATACCACCAATTTTCTGTTTTTATCCTGGTACTGACGAACTCATCTAACTCCTGCTGATATGTCATTTGTACCGTTGGATGTGATTTTGTATGCTGAACCCCAGCTGAAGTAATGTAGAATTTCATAAATCTGGATTCTTTCTTTCTGATAAATAGCATCCTTGGATTCACTTAAATTTAAGGGAAATAAGGCATGGTATGTTCATATACGCTTTGCCCAGCTTTATGTGTGAGGTGCCTGTTAATGACCTCTCTTGCTTCTTTACAAACCCAGCCTTCTATAAATTGATTTAGGTTGATGTCTGATGCAGCACCACTAATAAAAGAAAAACAATAATGTAGCAAGAAATACAAGCAGAACGAAAGGAGAGTAGGGAGGAAATCATCTTAGAATGTTGATCTAGGTCTAACCCACAATCCCATAAAACTGGTTTATAAGATAAATGATGCCTTTCACTTATAAATTATATTGACATTATTTCTAGTCAGTGTTGGACTCGAGTTTTTAAAAATACGTTCCTTCACATCCAACATTATCGGGCTGGATATGCTGATAATATGGTGGATGACCCTTTTAATGGATTTAAGATATGTTCAATACTACTAATTCAACCCCACAACACCGATATGTGAGGTGAGGATTGTCTCCTCCACTTAGTGTTAAAATATCAAGTTTATGAACAAGTAACAAACTTACTGGTTAGTTTAGTCAGTGTCTGTCTAACCCATTCAGCACCTATTTAAATATTGTTAATCAGTAACCACCCTTTGAGCTAAAGTTTTCTTGATTGGATGTAATTTTGCTAGCAATTTGTAACCTGTAATGCTCTATTTTTGGGATTAAATGATGTAACGCGCATGAGGTAAGAAGTGTTGTGTTTTTTTTTTTTTTTTTTTTTTTTTTTTTTTTTTTTTTTTTTTATATATATAATTGTTGACAGATACCCCTCTCTTTTCACTACAGGCCAAACAAAAACGTAACAACCGGAAAGGAAAGGACAAAGGAAGGGAGGAGAGGTCTACTGTCTCTGTACATGAGAAGAACCAAGGTAATGGTGCTGATGACAAAAATGATTCTAAAATGGAGGAAGCTCTAGCTGTGTCTGAAAAAGCTGATGCCATGGAAGATGTTTCTGACGTGTCTGACTCTGTAGATGGAGTTGCTGAAACTCTTCATCCTGATTCAGAAGACAGAGATGCTAGTCCTGTTAATTGGGATACTGATGCATCAGAAGTTCATCGTCCATCTGAGGCTAGAAACAATGACATAAGTGGTGCTTCAACCTTACAGAATGGAATGTATGAGAAAAGGAGTTGTTCAATGATAGATGATAGTTCTTCGACATGTTCTACTGATTCTTTGCCATCAGTAGTCATTAATGACCTCCACAAGGGAAACTCTTTCTCAAATTATAAAGTCCAAAAGTTGCCTAGCAGGTGCTTATATATATTTTTTTTCTGTGTGAATGGATATCAGTGCTCATGTGTTATGTGATATGATATGACACTTTTTATCTGTAGAGGTAAGAACCGAGGCAAAAGGTCATCTGATGTGAGTAGTTGGACGAATGAAATAGATAGTGAGCCATCTCGTTCTGCACCAGATGCTGGGGATCCTAACAATAACTCTGGAAGTGGTAAGACTGGCAAATCTGAGTCTGAGGTTGATGTCGTCTCCTTGCAGGATCACTTGAAGTGGGCTGAACAGCACGTCGTCAAAAAGGTTGTCATTTTCAACTTTGCTGGAAGTACTTATCCAATTGTCATAAATTCTTCTCTAAATCTTGTCGATTTGACTTTCTGTGATTATGAAATGCCTTGTGTCTATTTTTTCCCCAAATTTTAGTGTTGTGCCTTATCATCTAAGATTCTTGCGTAATTTTTTACTTTTAATTTTCACCGTTTAAGAGGAGCTTTATAGTTTGCTTGTTGAGAATAATTTCAAATTAGCTATACTTCGAATAGAAAAGGGTCTTCAAAATGGAAAGATGACTGAATAACTTGCTTCCCCTTATTTATTTTCTATCTGCGAATAGACGAAAATAATTTGAATTTGCAACTCTTAAAAAAATTGATGTTTCTGTAATCCTGTCCTGTTTACAGATTAATCATGGGTAAAAAGATATGTATCCATTTCATCTTGTTTCCATCACCTGATATGGAAGGATGACTTCATTTTTAAATTCTTCCAGTCTTCTGTCCTTCCATGAGGCTACATAGATGTGAAAATTAAAATAGATCCATAGTCATACTTCTCCCTTTTCCTTTCATACACTATCAAACCATTGAAAGCGTACGTAATGTTTATCTCCAAAATTTTTCTAGAACAACGATGTGTACATCCCCTTTATTTATTTTTTTCTTATGACTGGTTTTTGATCTTGGAATTCTCTGCTTTCTGTTTATTGGTAAGAATTTGAATCTTATTTCTATTGAAGTTGGTAGGAGATCAGATTTGGAGTTGGCAATGAAATTTATTGATTTGATGTTTGCTTTTACAGTTTTCATTTTCATTTCTCCTTTTTTTAAGCTTGCATCGTCATTCAATATCTTGTTTACATACAAATACATTATTTTCATACTCAATTTTACCTTAAAACTCTATCTCTGGTTTAATTGGAGCTTGACGTGGTGCTTTTACTTTTGTAATTGATAGGAAGAGGAGTTTATTTCAGTGAAGAAACGGGGCGTCAGAGACCTTGTTGAGGCAGAGAGACCTGTTGACAATGACTGTCTACAAAAAGAGAAGATATCAGCTGTTCCATCCTCACCCATTAGTCCTCCTAGAAACTTATCCTCCTCTATTCAAATGAAGTTAGAACACAAGACTAGCACTACTGTATATCCTGTTCATGTCAGGAAAACATCTATAACTGGCTCCCAACAGACTGATAAAGATCCATCTTCACCTTTTACTTCTGCATCACTAGTTCCAGCTGTGTCCAAAACTGAGATCCAAAAGACTTCAACTGCAAGATTAGTTGAAAGATCTGAGGCACAAGTGCCAATGATGTCAAGACCTTCAAGTGCTCCTTTAGTTCCTGGTCCCAGGCCAACTGCCCCTGTTGCCTCCATGGTTCAAACGGCTCCCCTACTTGCACGCTCAGTGAGTGCAACTGGCCGGTTGGGTCCTGATCCCTTACCTGCTACCCATAGGCATGCTCCTCAATCCTACAGAAATGTGATCCTGGGGAACCCTGTGGCCTCAACTGCTGCTAGTCTGACCCATTCCAGCTCCTCAAGTTCAGGAGTAAACCCATCGCCTGGCTATTCGCAACCATCTTCCTCAGTGTCATCTGTAATTTTATCCCAGAGCTCTGACAGATTGGACAAAAGTTCTGGTCAGCCTGGGGTTAATTTTAGCATGATTGCACGGGATGTTTTACAGAATGGTCCCCAGTGGATTGAGAGTTCTCAAAGGGAATCAAGCAGAATGCTCTTTGATAAACCCTCCAGGCTCGATGATACTCAAAATCATGACTTGGGCAGGCCAGTGCACAGTAGATCCACGGGCAACATGTCAACTGAGTTCCCTGCCTGTGCATCTGGGCGTCAGAACCAAGGGTTAATGGTGGATGAGTTTCCACACCTTGATATCATTAATGACCTGCTCGATGATGAACATGGTATTGGGAAGTCAGCTAAATCAAGTTCAGACCAGTCTCTGAATAATGGACCGCAGTTGCTAAATCGACAGTTCACTTTTCCTGGGGATTTGGGTGCAAATGATGATCTGGGATCTTCAACCAGCTCTTGCAGGTTTGAGCGATCACGAAGTTACCATCATGACCATAGATTCCAAGGAGGGTATAGGTTGTCTGGTGGGCATTATGATTCCCTGAGGGATTATATTCCACCGGTGAGCAGTGTGCATTGTGTCAATGGTCAGGTAGATGGGTTTATACCAAACCAATGGCAAGTGGCTGGTTCCGATCAATTGTATCTAGGCATGAGAAACACAGAGAACGATAATTATGCATACTATCCAGATTACTCAAATATGACATGCAGTGTCAATGGTTATACTGTATTTAGGCCATCAAGTGGTCCCTAAGAGGGAAAAGCTAAAGAAGCGTGCCACCAATGAGTGGTTATAAACAAATGTAATGTGTTTGAGGAAATTGTTGGGTCTTTTTAGATTGGAGTGAGGTTGTAATCTCGATAAAAGAACGTAAAAAACCATTTTGTAAAGAGTGAGTTATTTGATTCCAGCTTTTATCCAGTTCATGTCTTTGCCTGCCTGAGATTATGGATGAATCATGTCGAGATTTGAGCACTTACGTCTTAAAAACTCGAGCTTGCCCTACATCGCCTCATTTTAGTCGCATGCTGTGGAATTTGAAAACAAGGTTGTAACTCTTATGCTATGGATATTAGTTGGACATTTGGAAATGGTCGATAGTTATCTCTCTCTCATATATATATATATATATATATATATATATATATATATATTTTGTTTTATTTATTTTATATTTGGTGACAATTTTAGGCAATAGCTAAAATTTATTGAATGTTTATAAATTAATAATGATCATATAATATAAAATATCATATAATATAAATTTTCATATTATTATATTATTAGTAATTTTTAAAAAAAATATTAAGTTTGTTCTATTTTAGATTTGAACTCATGATCTTTTGTTTGAGACAAGTTTAATTCCATTTTGCCTCTTTATTATTACAATACTTATTTTTCACCTTTATCCGTATATTTATATCTTTATACTTTCCATTACATTATTAGTAAATAACAGATTTACTTTAAATTTAATTTCATCATTTAAATTTAGTATATAAAATTTAAATGGCTTAAACTATTCTTTCTCATTTAAATTTTCTTTCTCATCTCTTTCTATCTCGGTATATAAAGTAAATAATAATTACAATTACGTAGATAAATGGATAGAAATAAATAGACGAATAACATTTATTTAAATTTAGACCATTAAAAAGAATAAATATAACTAATAACAAAGTCTAGTTTATAAAATATATAAAACAATAATTAATTATCATCACTATCACTTTCATCAATAATATTGTTTTTTCATCCTCTATTAAATAAATACTTGCATAATTATTTTCTTTATTGTTATAATCAATAACTTTCATAGGTATAATTAGATTTTCACTAGTTATGGACCGAGCTAAGTCATTCTTATCTAATAAAAACTCATGCTCATTATCTTATGCATTAAATATAAATGAAATTGAGTCAATGTCTTTGTTTTCTTGACATACTTCATTTATAGTTTTCTTGACATATCATACCAATCTTGAGGCTTTATTTTCACTATTACTAGTCAATTAGAGACTTTATTTTCACTATTACTAGTCAATTAAGACCTTTGGTGTCTTTAACATACTACATTTCGATGGAAGAAGGCCTAAGCAAGACCCAATCACAAGGTCCATGACTAGATACCTTGAAGCTAATGAGGAGTCAGAAGCACCTATAAAGATCAAAATACTGACTACTCTAAGTTTTGAAGATCATTTGTAAATTGTATACATTAGTGTAGGAGATTTCTTCTTTGTAAAAATAAACCTTAGGTATCTTAGGGATAGAAAGGCATTTAGGTTAGGGTTAGGAGCACCACCTTGAGTAGTGACACATGACACCTTCTCATTGGATGGTGGAGAGCATAACCTAAGGTTGGGAAGGCTTGCTTCACACAATAAGTTAACCCTAACCCAAGCGTGTGATGCAAGTTAGGGTTACACTTAGCTTCTATCTTCAAGTTTGATTTACCTAATGAATTGTTGCCAAATTGCATTCAACACTTTTTATCAAGTTTCCTCTTTGAGCTTCTTCTCTAAGAAGATCTTGAAGAATCCTTGAAGGTTGGCCCAACCTCCTTCAATGTTGCCTTCATCACTCATGCCATCAACTTCATTAAAAGCTACTGAACTTCTTCATTACCTTTTATATTTCACACTGCTTTTGATTCTTTCACGGTTCCATTTGGTTTTCTTTGCTTCTGCTCCAAGAAGACTCCATTTGATTTTGTGCAAGCTTCTCCTCCAAGCTACATCACTTGTAAAAACCAGAAGAAGCTAAATGCACTAAGGAGCCTTCTATCATGTGGTATCATGAGCTTAGGTAAGTTCTTGATGCTGTTGCAACTTTCTTGCTGTTGTTCACACTGTTTTTTACATGTTCTTGAAGTTTTGTACCGATTAAAAGTTGTTTCATAAAGTTTAAACGGTTCAATTCGTGTTATTCTTCTTGAACCATCCAAGATTCAACAAGTTAGGTGTTCTTGCTTTGTATCGAGTAGCTTTGGTGTTTCTTGTGTTTTTCTTAAATTTTGTTCAGTCAATTTTGCTTAATATTGAGTTAGCTTTGAATTTTGTGATCCATAGTATATCTCAAAGTCACATGTAATTCCTAATTGTCATAAATTCCTTAGGTTCATGCTTGTAGACTAGGTGTTTGTTGTGAAAGAAATGTTGAGCAGAATGTGTTTGATGAAATTTAAAGTACTAAATACTATATCTGGAACCTTTTTCCCAGAACTGATATTTAAAGTACCTACCTTCTTATGAAAGATTGAGGTCTTTTTTTCTGTATTTTCTTTTAAATATGCCTAAATTAAATTGCAAACATCAACAAGTAATTTATTATTTAACATGGTATGCATGCTATAAAATAATTCAACCACTAGCAGACATTCTTAATTCTTCCCCGAGTGTCATATCCTTTCTTCCTATAAATAAACTTTTGTAATTAAAATGCTACATTGTTGTTTAGTTTTTGTTAAATCATATAATAAAATACATACCCTTAGAAGGTTGTCTTGTTCACTCTTAACATATGGGACTGCTTTTACAGGGTGATGTAGACAAGGATGTACACCTAGATCATGGAGAGTTTGTAGCTATTTCTATTCAATGTTTAATTTTCATTTATATATTCATTGCTGATTCGCTAGATCTTTTCATGTTGCTATAGACAGAAATCAAATCAATCAATTATACGCTCAATTAAACATAGAATCTCAATTAAACAGAGAATCACAATTAAACATAGAATCACTCATCAAAGTGAAAAAAAAAATCACTAATAACATATATACACCGTTCAAAACTGATGTGCAAATTTGTGTCTATTTCAAAATCATCTTTAATTATCTGTTACCACAAACTGTTCTAACACATAATAATATACATAACTTGTGAGTTTCATAATTGAAGATTGTAACATTTCTTGTTCACTAAATTTTTCAAAATTGAAGATTATAACATTTCTTGTTCACTAAATGTAGATAATTTGTGGTTAGAAAATAAAAAGAAAGCTCCTAATGTTTCTTTAGGTGAAACTGTTAGAGCAAGGCTCAAGTAATTTTTTGTAATGAATAAGCTTAAGAAAAGGGCTTTAAGGGTAATGTTTTCAACAATATTTCAATACTTCTCTGGCATTCATTATGAATCGTTAATCTATATGACCTTTCTAATTCATGATTACTCATTTTTTCTCTTAGTGGTTAGTATTTCTCGCTAACAGGTGATCACAGAAGAGTAGAAGAAGCTATTAGACTAAAAGAGGAATTCAAGCTTATGGATACAAACAACAGGGGCAAAATCAACATTCGCTATATCTTTACGTGTTGCTATAGACAAAAATCAAATCAATCAATTATATGCTCAATTAAACATACATTCTTAATTAAACAGAGAATTAAAATTAAATAGAGATTCACTCTTCAAAGTGAAAACAAAAATCACTTAATGACGACTTAATGATTTCACATTATACCCATGCCTAATGTGAGCAATGGTCATTTGCCCCAATCAATTGAAGAAAGAATAACAAAAAATATTTTATTTATATGAAAGAATGTTACCTTTCACCATAGGATTTTAGGATGACTCTCATTGTCTCCTTCCTAATCAAAGTTTGAGTTCTCCTATTCTTTGACTTGCCACTGGTTCAGGACGTGATGAAACTTTCAATGAAGTCACTGATTCACGAACAGAGATGTGAAATGCGAAATCCTTCCTAGTCATTGCTTTATTTAGTGTTAGGGTATGCGTATGCGTTGATCGAAAATTTTATCACATTTAGGGATGAGAGCTTGCATTTAGGGTTGGGTATGGTTGCAGCTTCAAAATCAAGAATTGAGTTTGAAAATTGGGAAGAACATTAGGAAGGCGGGCTTCGGTTTAGGATTAGATATGGGTGCACCTTCAAAATAGAGTGGGGTTTGAGAGTTAGGAATGGGTTAGATTGGGAAGCACACAATATCTGGAAAATTGAAAGCGACAACAGTTCCTTTGAAGATATTGTTAGATTGGGAAGCATATAGTATCTGAAAAATTGAAAGCGGCCAAAATTTCGTGAATATCTCCTTAGATTGGAAAGCATGTAGTATCTGAAAATTTGAAAGCGGCAAAAGTTGTGAGGATATGTGAAAGCGCTAAGTAAATGCACCAAAAAAATATTTTATATTAATTAATATACTAATATATAATTATATTTATCAGTTTAATTTAATTTTAATAAATTAAAATTTGAAGTATAATTATACTGATTTTTTTAACTATAAAAAATATATAATTTAATATAATAGAAAATGGTTGAAGTGGATAAAGATTATTCAATGAAATTATCACAGTCTATTAATATCATTAAAATCTTTGTAGAGAGTATTCACTAAAATTCATCAAGATCTAGAAGATACATTCCTCCAATACATACTATGATATTTATGTTGTTAGAGTGAATGTTAATAAATAAGATTTATATTTCTTATATATCAACATTTTTCTCTTGTTTTATTTCAAATATGTTATCCACTATAAGATATATACAAAGATAATTATTTACAAATAATATATACATGATAATTAATTTGGTTATAATTGACAGGATGAGAGTAACAAACTTATCTTTGAAAATTTTAAGATAAACTTAAAAACTACATATGGATTATCTAAGGAAAACTCACTTAATCTTTCTCATTGGGTACTCATATACTTGTATTCTTAAAATCTCTCAATTTGAAAATCTTCTATAAGAAGATCTCTACTCAATATTTCTTAACAGCTTGGTGACCATTCTTCAAATCTCGAAGTCTTACTTGTTTCCACCTCAGACAATTCACACTTCTACTCAGTAAGAGAATTCATTGATTTTATTTAAATTAATTCTATTGATGAATTAATTTTTCTAATATAAGTGTTCAAATTAACTAAATTTTGTTGTTCTTTATATTTATGCATTTATATATAAATATATCTTATTTGGAACATGATGTTAGATTTTAGTATCTTAAATTTAAAGTTATCAACTTTTTTTCATACAAATATTTATTATGTGATTTCATGTTTTTTAAATATGTGTTTTCATTTACACTTTAACACATTTAATTGTAGAATTTATCGTATTGTTAATATAATATTTCTCTTTAATAGGTATGAGATTAGATAAAAGTTGGATGCAAATAATTGATAGAACAAAATCTTTATATGAAAAACAAGTTATAGACTTTATTGGATTTGCATTTACTAATCTTGAGGAAGGAAAGTTAATACGATGTCCTTGAAAAAAGTGCAACACTAATCTCTTTCAAAAGAATCATATATGAGCACTTGATCACAATTGGGATAAAAAGAGATTATGTTATATGGGATCTTCATGGAGAAGTAGCAAAGGAATATTATGAACACAATGACAAGAAAAATTATAGTGGTGGGATTCAAAATATGTTACATGATATTGGGAGTGCTATTAATGTCAAAGAAACCAAAGAAGGCAACGAAACAAGGTATACAACAAGTCCAAAGTATAATACAATGAATAGTAAAACATCCAACTTTTATAAACTACTAGAGGATGTTGAACAAGAAGTATATCCTAGTTGTAGAAACTTCTCCAAGTTATCATTTATCGTTCAATTATTGAATTTCAAATTTCTTAAACAAGGTATACAACAAGTCTAAAGTATAATACAATGAATGATAAAACATCAAACTTTTATAAACTACTAGAGGATGTTGAACATGAATTATATACTGGTTGTAGAAACTTCTCCAAGTTATCATTTATCGTTCAATTATTGAATATCAAATGTCTTTTTGGTTTGAGCGTAAAAGCAATTGATGTCATACTTACTTTGTTAACAAAATCATTTCCATAAGGAAACAAAGTTCCTAAATCATACTTCGAGGCTCAAAAAATTATTCATGAGCTTAGGCATGATTACACCAAAATAGATGCTTGTATGAATGACTACATTCTTTATTGAGGTGACTATTTGAAATTCAACTTCTTTCCAACCTGTAAATTTCTCCGATATAAAGATCCACATAAAAAGTTACCTCATAAAGTTATGTTATATTTTCCTTTAGCTCAAAGGTTACAACAATTGTATGTGACATCTAATACTTCTAAAAGAGGTTAGGTGACACAAAGATAGGCCTTTTAATGAAGATGGGAAAATGATCTTCTATTGCTTGGAAGAATTTTGAATCAAAATATCCATATTTTACGTAGATTCATATAACGTTGGACTTGGTCTAGCAAGTGATGGTTTTAATCAATTTGGAAATATGAGAAATTCATATAGTGTGTGGCCAGTTGTTTTAATTTCATACAATTTTCCACCTTGGAGGTGCATGAAAGATCCTTATTTCGTAATGTCCACACTTATTCTAGGTCCTAGAGCTCCTGGAAACGACATTGATGTATATTTACAACCTTTGATTGATGAATTGAAAAAACTATGGGAGACCGGTGTAGAGACATATGACACGTCAATGAAGGAAACATTTCAATTACATGCATCTATTTTGTGGACTATTAATGATTCTCCCGCATATGAAAATCTATCATGATGGAGTACTAAAGGAAATTTTGCATGTCCTCGTTGTAACGAGGATACATGGTCTTTAAGTTTACCAAATGGAAAAAAAAAATTGTTATATGGGAAGTCTTTGGTTTTTACCACTTGATCATTCTTGGAGAAATAATGTAAAAGCTTTCGACGGTACTAAAGAAAATCGTCCAGCTCCTAGACAATTATCTAGAGATGATATAGTTCAACAATATCAACAATTTGACCAGGTTAGTGTTATTATATGTTTCTTTAAAATATTATTTAAACTATTACTTTTTATTATTATATATTTAAATATTTTTTAATTTAAATATTAAATTTTTTATCTTAATTAAAAATAGAATGAAAATATCGAATTAAATTAAGTATTATCATTTTTATCTTATTTGTTTAAATTTATTTTTAAATTTAAACATTAATAGTAGATAATGTATTTTTCTTAATGTAAATCTAAACTAATTCAAGTAAAAGATAAAACTAACTTTTTCTTTTCGTTATATCTTATATTAAATAAATTTTTATATTTAAATATATTATTATGAAATAAGTTTATGAAATGACATATTTCGAATATTAGATTAATATCAAATTAGAGTATATTAACTAATTATATTTAAATAAATTATACTTTATATTCTTTTAGTTAATTATAATTATTTTGTTATCTTTTTTGATACATTAACTCGTTATTTTTTATTAGTATCTATATATTCGTATTTTAATTAATAATAAATATGTGGATGACATTTGGTAAGTTTGTCAAGAAAAGAAAACTAAAAAAAATTCAATTACCTAAGAATTGGAAGAAAAAAAAAATATATTTTAGTTGCCTTATTGGAGATGTTTAAAATTACGTCACAATCTAGATGCGATGTATATTGAAAAAAAAAAAATGTTTGTGACAACATAATAGAAACTTTGATGAATCTTGAAAAAAAGACAAACGACAATATAAACTCTCGATTTGATCTTGTCCATATGGGGATACGTCCAAAGCTTCATGCGACTATGATTGAAGAAGAAAAATACATATTTTCATATGCATGTTATACCATGTAATCTCAAGAAAAAAATGCATTTTGTGAATTTCTAGTTGATTTAATGGTTCCTGATGGTTATTCATCCAATATTTCTCGATGTATAGATGTTCAAGGGGGCAAAATATATGGGATGAAATGTTATGATTGTCATGTATTTCTATATCGCTTTCTCCCTCTTTCAATTTGTCGTGTTCTTTGAAATGAAGTTTGTGAGCCTAATTGAACTTAGTTCTTTTTTTAGAGAGTTATGCTCTAAAACATTGAGTTTAGACACTTTACATTTGTTGGAAAAAAGTATAGTTTTGACCTTGTGTAAGTTGGAGAATATTCCCTCCTTCCTTTTTTTGACATAATGGTCCATTTGCCCATTCACTAGGTAGATGAGGTAAATATTGTTGGCTCACTACAGTATCGTTGGATGTATCCAATTGAAAGATATCTTCGTAGGCTCAAATCATATGTAATAAATAAGGATCATTCAGAAGGATGTATTACTGAAGCTTATATTGCACAAGAGTGTGTGCATTTCTATTCAAAATATTTGGATGGAGTTGAGACAAGATTAAATAGATATGGAAGAAATTATGAAGGTGATTTACAACAGTTTAATAAATCAAAGTTTAAAAATTTTCTACAAGTTGGAAAACTATTGCATGCAAAAATATATTGATTTAAATGCAGTAGAATAAGAGCAAGCAAGAAATTATGTTCTCCAAAATTGTGATGAAGTCTTGCCTTTTATTGAGTAAGTGATTTTCTTAAATTACACATTTATATTACTAAGGTTTCATAATAATTTATTATAATTATGTATTTTATGATTAGACTACATAAACAAGAATTGGAGAAAGCAAATTCACAAAATGTGGAGCAAACATCAAAATGAATTTTTTCAATGGTTCAAAATATATGTAAGAATTATTTAAATCTGTTTGACTATTATTAAATAGGTTAAGCACATCTATCTTATTATTATTTTTTCAATAGGTTGGACTTTTGAAAAGAGAAGGCAACACAAGAATAAATGAGTCATTATTCTACTTAACTTGTGGACCAGATTCACGTGTTTTCCAATATATAAGTTATTTGTTAAATGGTTGGAGGTTTAATATAAAGGATTGAGATAAGTACTTGAAATCACAAAATAGCGTAATTTTAGTTAGAGGTGATGAGAATATAGGTAATTTGGGTTACTTTGGTGTCTTGACATATATTATTGAATTAAGTTACTTTGGTGGAAATAATGTTGCTTTATTTAGATGTGATTGGTGGGACGTGTATTCCAAGAGGAGAGGATACAAAGAAGACAAATATGAATTTATTCTTATTAATAGTAAACGTAAATTACGGACTAATGAGCCATATGTATTTGCTAGTCAAGCTCAACAAGTGTATTATGTTAAAGATACCAAAGACCCTAATTTGCTAGTAGTAGTGAAAACAAAACCTCAAGATTGGTATGATATGCCAGAGGAAGATATAAATGAGGTATGTGATGTGGACATCCAAGCTCAACTTCAAAAAACCCATGATAAGAAGGCCCAAGTCCACAAAATGAAAAATGAAGTCCAGGATCCAATTCAAAACTTAGGTGGGCCCATGACAAGAGGAAGACTTAGGAAGATCTAAGAAGTTTTGCAGTACAAGGTGGCCTATCTGTTAAAGGCTCAACTATTGAAGGACAATCATATAGAGGAGATAAGACTGATTACATATCTAAATGAGCTTAGAGAACTAAGAGGAGGACTAATAAGGATATTAATTAATTTTATTTTATTTTATTTTTATTTATTTACTTTCAAATGAGACAGGATCCTTCATGTGTATTTAAACATTTTTGGGAATTCAGAAAGATAGAAGACATATTTTGCAAACTGGTGAGAGTGAATCTCCTGGGTTCTTGGCTGAACCAACACTTAGACTTATCAAGAGTTTTTCATTCCCTTGGGGCGTCTTTGCGATCTCTTCCATAGAAGTGATGCTACTTATCCCTATCACCTATTTTACTTGAAACCCTATGTTCTAATAAATTCAAGTTCCTATCCTAAATCGGTCCATTCTTGAGTCCCAATAGACGGGTTCACATCATTTAGTTATAGAGCTCAGTTCTAGGGCAAGGATGAGATGACTTGGAGAAATTGGTAAATTCATTCTTTTAATTTTACTGTCATTATCATTGTAAGTTAGTGGCTGAACCATTGCAAAAGTAAGGCAGTCAAAAAAAAAAAAATTGCTGTGGCTGAATGGTTCATGTCATTACAACATAAGCTCAAGTATTCATGAAGTGATACATTGATTGCAATTGTGGAGGATTGTTACTATACTTGTTAGGTTATTAAAATTGTCGTCAAAGAGTTCCTAATCCCATCTTTGTGCTTGCTGCCCTTATATTTTATTTTTTTTTGTTAGAGTTACTCTTATTGGGTGGATTATTCTTCAAAAGGTCTTGTTGATTTGGTTAAGAACTCAAGGAGATCACAAGAGTGAAAAAAGGAAAGAGAGTTATATTATAAAAAAAAGCCTAAACTGAGTGCATACACTTGACTGTTGAGTTTAAACATGCAAGGAAGAGGTCGTGAGGATATTTTACTTATTACTTCTAATCATTTTTTTAATTTAAGTATGTCAGGTGTAGGTGCTAATCCTTTCTCTTTAGAAACCACTCTTTCAGCATCACAAATGCAAGCTTTAACTCAATATTTGGAGAGGTTAATGAGATGCCAGAATGATGAGCTCCATGAGAGGTTGAACCAAATGGCAAATAGAGCCAATCATGAAGACAATAGGAGGAGAAGAAGAGATAATGATGGTGAACCGCGTCAAAATAGAGTGGAAGGAGTAAAACTTAAAATTCTTCCATTTAAGGGAAAAGGGGACCCAAAAGCATACTTGGAGTGGGAACTCAAAATTGAACATTTGTGTTCTTGTTACAATTACATTGAGGAGCAGAAAGTTTGGATGGCAACAACTGAATTTTCTGATTATGCACTCATTTGGTGCAACAAGTATCAAAAGGAGAGGCAGAGAAATGAAAAACCAATAATATACACTTGGGGTGAGATGAGAAGTATCACGAAGGAAAAGATATTTTTAGAAAAAAAGACACCATTTGAGTTTTTATCTTGTTAGAAAAAATGTAAAGATAAGTTTTGCTTTGACTAGAAAATGAAATCAAAGTTTATTGTTTTTTTTCGTAAGCACCTATTGGGCCTCCAAGTTGGTGTCGTAGCACCACTCCTCACAGCCCACTATGCATGGCATCCCGGGATCTTCAAGTGTGACAAAAATCCACTTGCAGCACCAAGGTCCCTGCTCCACCACCCTACAGAAACGATTTGGTTTCCCTGCAAAAAGCTACTTTGTCCCCTCTACAGCCCAAAGGATCGTTGCAGGCGATATTCTGTTTTGTCAACACGCATCTTCTCACTGTGGGGGAACAAAGATATTTTTGGCTCTCATTTATCTAAGGGGATCAACACAGTGGAGGGGACTCACTTCTCTGGAGCACTCGCTGTCTTCACTTGACATATAAGGAGGCTCCTACTCCCATACCCTCTTGTTTTCACTCTAACTCTCTCTTGACATTTGCGCAAAAAAGAAAAGGAAGAATCAATTCAAAAAGCTCAATCTCCGTCGCTTACAAGGGGAGTGAATGAAGATAGAAGAAAGGCAAACAAGGAAGGCACAGGGAGGTATGTCCTGTTATTTCAATATTTCATTTGGACTCTTGAAAACATTATGCATTCATTTTATCACCTTGCCATAATGACCTTTAAAACTGGAAATAAAGTGTTGGGTTCAGTTGGTTATTTTATCTGGTGTTTTGTTTCTTTCGTCACAGTTTAACTACAAAACAAAGAGCCATTCAACCTTTAATAGCTCTAAACCCGTGGAGTACTCATGCATAAGGAAAGAGTTTTCTTTCACTTATCCCTCACTCCTTTACGTAATCTTTACCCTATATCACCATCATCTTCATTGGTATTAATGGTACCACCTACCCACACCCTCTCTTTCAAGCCATGCCTTCTTCTTCTACTGATCATGAACCAGATCGTACCCACCACTCACCATGGGCTTTCACTATCATTTAACTCTGTCATTACCACCAACCCTTCTTCCTCAACCTCTAAAACCTCTGTAAGAAACCAAATAGAGGCTGGGAGCAATAATGAGAAATTGGGTATTCAGAAAGGCCAGGTGGCATCTAATACGGGATTCAAAGGGCAGAGAAAAAGTCAAAGGAAAAAAATACAAATAGAAGGTTGGAGGATTACATTAAGCAGTGAGTACTGAGTGGTGAATTCTCTTTCTCTCTCCTTCATAATTCTTCTCTGACAATTCTGTTAGAATCCTCCTCTCTATGTCCTCACCTTTTCTCTTCCTTCTTTGCTATTACAGGATGGGTGCTGGTAGTGGAGAGTAACAACTGAATGTCTCTAATGCAGAATTGAGTCATTACGATTCAATTTTAATTGCTCTGTTTCTTTTATTATCAAACAATATTGTACTGGGTTAAGACTGATACAAACACTGATACAGTCTCCTTTCAATATTACACTATTTTATACATATTGCATCTTACATTGGTGCTTTCATCACCGATTTCACCTTCCCGAGTATGATGATAGCTGACAATACTCATCTAAAGATCATGGAAGCTGAAATCAAGCAATTGTTTCAGATTTTTGAAGAGTCAAAGGAGGAGGATCGAGCAGCACGCGCACGAGCATAAGAGGCTTCAGACCTCAAATTTGAGGTTTTACAAAATTCCATCAACCAGCTTCTGAATCACCAACAGTTCGTTCATACTTCATCCTCAGGGCATGTCCACGATGAGAATCAGAGTAGTGTTTTTAATAATACCAATTGTGTTCCATTATTAGCTCGAAGGATGACTTATGATATTCCGAAATTTGACGGCACAGATGCTTTAGGGTGGATTTTTTCTATGGACCAATACTTCGATTTGTGCCAAATTGCTGATGAGGAACAGATTGGTGTTGCGGCGTTTCACATGTAAGGCATTGCCATTCCCTGGTTCGAAATGTCCCAGCGTACAACACCATTTCGATCGTGGACACAATTGAAATGAGCTATTGAACTTGAATTTGGTCCGTCACTTTACGAAGCGCCCCGGGAGCTTTTGTTTAAGCTGCAACAGCAAGGGTCTGTTTCTGATTACTATACAAAATTCATCGCTTTGGCAAATCGCACTCAAATTGAGCCTCCAGAAGCACTTTGAGATTGTTTCATTAGCGGTTTGCATGTTGATATTAAACGAGAAGATAAAGCCCAGTGTCCACCATCGTTAATGCGAGCTGTGAGTCTGACACGCCTTTATGAGGACAAATTTCTACCATACAATAAACCAACCATGAGTCCTGGTCAATATCGTTCTATACCCATACCACAGAAACCCATTTTAACACAAAGACCACCCTACAAATCAACCTTACCACCTCTGTTACCCACACCTTCTCCCCCTTTGTCTACGACAAAGAATCCCATTAAGCGACTGACTTCAGCTGAGCAACAGAGGCGACGTGACCAAGGGTAATGTTTTTGGTGTGATGAGAAGTACACCCCAAGCCACAAATGCCCCAATTGACACTTTATGTTATGCCAATTAGAAACGGAAGAAGAAATTGCACCCAACATGACTGAGGAAATGACCCTTGTTTCTGGGGAGGATAATGCATTACAGCAGCTGGACCAACAAGTGATTGACCACCACTTGTCTTTTAATGAGATGTATGGGACTGAAGGTCCAACCACAATCCGCTTAACAACTTACATTAATGGTGTGAAGATTCAGGCTCTCATTGATGGCGGTAGCACTGATAGTTTTATCCAGCCTCGAGTAGTTAAATTTCTTAATCTCACTGTACAACCAACTACAGGATTTCGAGTTATGGTCGGCAATTTTGAGTTCCTGACGGCGGAGGGATATATTCCATCACTAAAAGTGATGATGCAAGGTTATCCAATTCAAATTCCAGATGTGTATGTCGTGAATGTGGCTGGTGGTGACTTAGTGTTAGGCACTTCATGGTTAAAGAAATTAGGAGCCCATATTGTGGATTATCACTCATCCTTTATCTGATTTCTGCATGAAGTTGCTTTTATTACAGTCTATGGTGACAATGCTCCAGTGCCAACTCAAGCTCAGTACAATCACATCAAGAGATTAGTACAAACTAATGCTATTGCAGAAGTTTTTGCCATTCAACTACAACTTTCAGTAGAGGCACAACAAACATCCTTAGTGCTGCCTGTTGATATGAATCCTGCTTTAGCAGCACTGTTGCATCGCTATACAATGGTGTTTACTTCACCGACTGGTCTTCCTCCTCCACGAGATTATGATCACTCGATAACATTAGTATCAGGTGCTGCTCTGGTGAAAGTTCGTCCATATCGCTATCCTCATAGTCAAAAAGCACAAATTGAACTCATGGTGGACCAAATGCTCAAAGATGGCATAATCCAACCGAGTAAGAGTCCTTTTTCATCTTCTATTCTTTTAGTTAAAAAGAAGGATGGGACATGGAGGTTTTGTACTGACTATAGAGCCTTAAATAACATTACGGTGAAGGATTATTTTCCCATTCCTATGGTTGATGAGTTGTTGGATGAATTGTATGGTGCTACAATATTTTCAAAGTTAGATCTTCGATCAGGATACCATCAAATCTTAGTGCGGCCTAAAGATCGCCACAAGACTGCTTTTCGAACCCACCAAGGACATTATGAATGGCTTGTCATGCCATTTGGGTTGACTAATGCCCCCGCAACTTTTCAAGCTCTCATGAATGATATATTCAGACCATATTTGAGATGTTTTGTGCTGGTTTTTTTTTATGATATTCTTATCTATAGTTCCTCTTGGCAGCTCAATCTTCAGCACTTAGAAACTGTACTACAATTGTTACAACAATAGTCCCTCTATGCTAAATTGTCTAAATGCCTCTTTGGTGTCACTGAAATAGACTACGTAGGCCATACTATATCTGGAAATGGTGTGCATATGGAGAAAGGCAAGATCCAGGCAGTCTTGCAATAGCCACAACCAAACACCATCAAGCAATTAAGAGGATTCCTAGAGCTCACTGGTTACTATCGCAGATTTATTAAAGGTTATAGTTCTATAGCTGTACCCTTGACTGACCTGTTAAAAAAGGAAGCATTTCAATGGTCTGAGCAAGCAACCATAGCATTTGAGCAGTTAAAAGCTGTCATCACTTCTGCACCGGTGCTAGCATTACCCAACTTTGATAGGCCTTTTGAGGTCAAAACTGACGCCTCGGGAAGTGGTATAGGGGCTGTCCTTTCTCAAGACAAACATCCAATAGCCTTTTTCTCCAAGAAGTTATCTCCTGCTATACAAAAGCAATCAACATATACCTGCGAGTTATATGCACTCACTGAAGCTATTGCCAAGTTTAGGCATTACTTAATGGGTAAGAAATTTATTCTTAAGACAGACCAACAGAGTTTGAAGGCACTCACTGATCAGACCTTGCACACTCCGGAGCAACAGAAATGGCTGCCTAAATTGTTGGGGTACAACTTTGATATTCAGTATAAACCAGGGTGAGAAAACTTGGCTACGGATGCACTTTCCCGAAGTTTCTTCTCTGCATGGTCTAGCCCAAAACATGAGTGGCTAGATATATTGAAAGCAGATATTGCAAAAGATGAAGGCTTAAGCAAAAATTTTATTGAATGCAGTATTGGTGGTAATGATGCCAACCACTATACTTGCAGAAATGGGATTTTATTGTGGAAGGAAAGAGTGGTGATTCCACCAAATAGCAGCCTTATCCAACTAATTTTGCAGGAATATCATGATGGGCCACTTGGGGGGCATTCGGGTGTTGCAAAAACAATTGATAGAATTGCATTTCAATTTTATTGGCCCAATATGAAAAACCAAATCAGAGAATATGTGTTGCATTGTATGGTTTGCCGACAAGCTAAAACTGAAACAAAATCCCCAGCAGGCTTATTACATTCATTGCCTATTCCATCCCAAGTTTTGGAGGATATTAGTATGGATTTCATAGCCTCCTTGCCTCCAACCCATGGGTACTTAGTTGTGATGGTGATAGTTGATAGGCTTTCAAAATTTGCTCATTTTGTGGCCTTAAAACATGATTTTGACAGTAGAAAAGTGGCAGAAGCTTTTGTATAACATGTGGTGAAATTACATGGCTTTCCCAAATCAATAGTTTTAAACCGGGATCGAATTTTTATCAGCAAATTCTGGCAGCAATTGTTCAAATCACAAGGCACTAAGCTAGCTATGAGCTCTACGTATCATCCCCAAACAGATGGTCAAAGTGAGGTCCTCAACAAGACTTTAGAGATGTACTTGAGATGTTTTTGTTATGACAATCCAAAATCATGGTTAGCCATGTTGCCGTGGGCTGAGTATTGGTACAATACTTCACTCCATCGCAACATTAACATGACACCTTTTAAAGCTTTATATGGCCGTGACCCTCCAACTGTGGTGCCCTATGGATTCTCCCAGCAGGATGAACAATCCCTTCAAGACATGTTGATAGCCAGGGACAAATTGCTTGCTCAATTAAAATAGAACATGACAAAATCACAACAATTTATGAAATTGTATGCAGATAAGACTCGAAGACAACTCGAATTTCATGAGGGTGATCTTGTATTGGTTAAACTTCAACCTTATAGGCAACATTCAGTAGTTTTACGCAAGAGTCAAAAGTTGGGGTTGAGATAGTTTGGTCCCTTTCTAATCATCAAGAAATTGAGTCCAGTAGCTTACAATTGCAACTACTAGAGGAGGCAAAAATTCATAATGTCTTTCACATATCAGTCTTAAAGAAATTCAAGGGAGACAGTCAAGGCCATTATCTTCCATTGCCATTGCAAATAGTGCTAGAAGGACCAATGTTAATGCCTAATGCCATTTTAGGAAATCGAACTGTTATGCACCATGGAAAGGAGGTTCAACAGCTTCTAGTTCAGTGGGGGCATGATACAACTGCGGGAACAACGTGGGAAGTGGCAGAAGAGTTCCACCAAGCTTATCCTGCCTTCAACCTTGAGGGCTAGGTTGATCTTAAAGGGGATGGTAATGTAAGAAACCAAATAGAGGCTGGGAGCAATAATGAGAAATTGGGTATTCAGAAAGGTCAGGTGGCATCTAATACGGGATTCAAAGGGCAGAGAAAAAGTCAAAGGAAAAAAATATACAAATAGAAGGTTGGAGGATTACATTAGGCAGTGAGTACTGAGTGGTGAATTCTCTTTCTCTCTCCTTCATAATTCTTCTCTGACAATTCTGTTAGAATCCTCCTCTCTATGTCCTCACCTTTTCTCTTCCTTCTTTGCTGTTACAGGATGGGTGCTAGTAGTGGAGAGTAACAACTGAATGTCTCTGATGCAGAACTGGGTCATTACGATTCAATTTTAATTGCTCTGTTTCTTTTATTATCAAACAATATTATACTGGTTTAAGATTGATACAAACACTGATACAATATCCTTTCAATATTACACTGTTTTATACATATTGCATCTTACAACCTCCTAACCCATTAAGGAAACCACCATGGAAGTGCCTTTAGCTTCTTGCTTACGCTGCCACGCCTCCCTTATCACCTCTAAACCACCGTGCAATCACCATATCTCCCATGCACCTCCAGATTCACATAGCAGCCAACCCAAAGGAGCCACGTGCCCCTCCCTACACCGCCGGAAGCCACCATGCCCTCCATCCCTAGCCTCGACAAAACAGCACCTCCTACACTGCCTCGTCACACCACCAACACCCCAAATAAACCACGCTGTAGCACCCTTGAAGCTCCTCCACCTTAATCATGCTCCTTCACCTCTCTTCACCCCACTAATAATCCAAACAACGCCTCATTCCACCATCCTTCATACCCCAACCTCAACCTGCCACTATATTGGTTGTCTAGAACCCATACCCTCACGCACAAAGCGAACTACCTTCTCTTCCAATAAGCTCTTGAACCACTACCTACATATCTATTCCCCTCTCACCATAATGTACCTTCACATAAGGCGCCACCATCACCTTTCTCTCCTTTCCCAATCACCCTCCGCCACGAATGCATCACCCGTCCATCACCTCCACTGTTACTCCGTCAACGTATAAAACTCCACAACCCTCCACTTACCTCTTGGCACTATCCCATGCACATTCTCACCTCCACTAAGCACCACGGAACATATAAGGCCGCCACCAAACCCAAGTTGCACCTCCGCAAGCCAAGCTTTACCCACAAACATCTCCCCGCCACCGTGAGTGACACCAAATATCATCCACCCTTCATCCCTAACCTTCAAGAACTTCATAACAACCATGTCTGCCCCGACGTCCTCCTCCATCTTCACCGTTCCCACCAATGCTTTTACCACCAACGTTGCCTACCTCCAACACCACCAATCTTCTCCAACCATGACCTTGCCATACCACCATGCCCCAATAGCAATTTCTGTTGCCATTTACGTCGCCGGTGACGCCTCATTCTCACCATCTCTCCACCATTAATGTCATCCTCATTCCTTTATCGCCATTGAAAACAAACTTTAGCCTTTCTTCCGCTACCTTTGCCACCACCTCCACGGTGGTCAAGAGCTCAGCCAACTACGATCTTGTTTCTTCTCCGCCACCATGGGATCGCAGTCGCCGCTGTCTCACCCTCCTTCACCCTCAAACCTCACCGATGCCACTTCCATAACCACCAAGAACCAAAATCCACGTGCAAGCCCTAACCCCTCCATATTGTGCCGCCGCCGTCATCACTGGCCGCTGCCGCCGCTGTCAACAACACTCATCGTCGCCACCTGCCGCCGCCGCCACTACCATCACCTGCCATGCCCCCTCTTGCCTTAAAATCGAACCAGCCTTGCCCCTCACAGCACCACGTGTGCGCCACTAACCCTAATGGGTTACTGGGGTTGCTTTCCACAACCCATGTGTTTGAGCTTGCACCCCTATCCTCCTTGACCCCCAAAATACCTCTGAGCTTAGTTGGGTTTCGAATGGGTTGGATTTATTGTCTGCACCTCCATTAGTTAAGATATGCACCTACGACTGCCCGAATTCTAAAATTGCCCCTGGCTTGTTTTTTTTTTTTTAAAAACAAAATCATTTTTTACTAAAGAATAATAATGCTTTAAAAGTTTAATATCAGGCTATGTCTCTTAAAAGCCTTTTTCTCATACAAAGAGGGATGTCTTGAATAAAACTTTCGATTAATTTCTTAATTGACCGCTCACGTCATATGGGAATTAATTCAAACAACTTTAATTTTATTTGGAATATCAAAGGGTCATACGCGTCAAACGATATAAAAAATGAAGTTTAATTTTCGAAAACACTAAGTTTTGCTAAAATTAAAAGCATATAAAAAATATTCAAAACTAAAAATATCAACAACAAACAAACAACTTTCTACCAATAGAACTACGTAATCCTGATCCTCCTTGATGGAGATACGTAGGAGCGAGGTTAAACCTTGTCGGGCCCTTCTAAAATAAAAAATATTTTGTTTGTTTTAATGAAAGATAAATATTCCAAAAATTACACTCATTACATTTTATTCAATTAAAGGTATCGTCTTAGAACGGGCGTCGTGGGGGGCTAACACCTTCCCCACGCTTAACCGACTCCTGGACTCGCAATCCGGTTTTCATAGACTGGCCTTATCCTTGTTTTTCTTTGGTTTTCCATACTTTTCCATGAAAACTATGGTGGCGACTCCCTTATTTTGAAAACTTATTAATCTTTTTTTTCCGGATTGTCTCGTCGTGACGCCGGTTGCGACAAGTATTTTAAAGACATGGAGGTTACCATGATTAGAGCTAAAATTGAGAAAGGCAATGAGGTGACTATGGCTCGATTTTTGAGTGGTTTGAAAAGTGATATAAGAGATATTGTAGAGCTGCAAGAATATGTTAAGATGGAGGATTTGTTGCATAAGGCCACTCAAGTTGAACAACAACTCAAGAGGAAAAGTATCACAAGAAGGAGCTCTTTCAACTTTAACCCAAGTTGGAAGGACAAGTCCAGGAAGGAGGGATCCTCATCATGGAAAAGCTCCTAAGAGTTACAACGAAAAGACCACTAAAACTAGGGATGTAAAGTGCTTTAGGTGTTTGGGAAGGGAGCATATTGCTTCTAAATGTCCTACTAAGAGCATCATCCTTAAGGATAATGGAGAATATACCAGTGAATCTTTAGGTAGTAAAGAAGATGAGGAGGAAGAAATAGAGGTGGAAGCAATGGAAGGTGATTTATTGATGATAAAGAGGTTGTTGGGAAGTCAAATACATGTTTTAGGCCAATCCCCAAGAGATAACATTTTCCATACCAGATGTTATATCAATGAGAAATTGTGCTCTTTGATTGTTGATAGTGGAAGTTGTACCAATGTGGCTAGCTCTAGATTGGTATCCAAATTAAATTTGGAGACTAAGCCACATCCTAGGTTATACAAACTTCAATGGCTTAGTGAAGATGGAGAATATACTGACAAGGTGTTATGTGATGTGGTTCCAATGGAGGCAAGTCATATCCTATTAGGGAGACCGTGACAATATGATACAAGGGTAATCCATGACGGGTTCACAAATAAGATTTCTTTCATACACAATGATAAGAAAATTATTCTTAAATCATTATCTCCTAGAGAGGTTTGTGAGAACCAAATAAAATTGAGAGAAAGAAGAATTCAAGAGAAAGGAGAAAAGAGTGAACACATAAAAAGAGTGGAAAGGAAAAGAGTGAAACACATCATCAGGGGGGCAAGAGTGAAACACTTGAGAGCAAAATGAATTGTTTGGTGCGAGAGAGTGAGGTGAAGAAGGTGTTGATGACCAATATACCACTTTACTTGTTGTATTGCAAAATAATATTTTGATTGCTAACAATTCTAATGAACATGTTGTTCCTGTCAGTGTTGAGTTTTTTTTTTTTTTTTTTTTTTTTTTTTTTTTTTTTTTTTTTTTTTTTTTTTTTTTTTTTTTTTTTTTTTTTTTTTTTTTTACAGGAATATAAGGATGTGTTTTCAAAAAAATCCTAAATGGAATACCACCATTAAGAGGAATTGAGCACCGCATCGATCTCATTCTTGGAGTTTCTTTACCCAACCGACTAACTTACAGGAGCAATCCACAAGAGACTCAATAAATTCAAAGACAAGTTGATGAATTGATGAGCAAATATGGGTGCACGAGAGGATGAGCCCGTGTGCTGCTCCCGTGATATTGGTGCCTAAGAAAGATAGGACTTGGAGGATGTGCATAGACTGCAGGGCCCTTAATAATATCACAATCAAATACAGACATCCTATTCCCAAGTTTTCAAAAATGACACATTTTATACCTTGCAAGAAGACAAATGATGTTTGTCATGTAGCCGACTTATTTTTTAAGAAAGTTGTGAGACTTCATGGAGTGCCTAGGTGTATTATAAGTGACAGAGACACTAAGTTTCTAAGTCATTTTTGGAGGACATTGTGGGGTAAGCTTTATACTAAATTACTTTTCTCTACTACTTGTCATCCACAAACTGATGGGCAAACTGAGGTAGTGAATATAACATTAGACACTTTGCTTAGGATCATTTTAAAGAAAAATCGTAAGTCATGGAAAGAATGTTTGCCTCATGTAGAATTTGCTTATAATAGGGTTGTCCATAATACAACTATTGACGAACAATCATATAAAGCAGACTAGACTGATTACATATCTAATGGGCTTAGACAACTAAGAGAAGGACTAATAAAGATCTTATTTTATTTTTATTTATTTACTTTCAAACGAGACAGACTCATATTCTTCATGTGTATTTAAATATTTTTGGTAATTTAGAAAGACAAATGACATATTTTCCAAACTGGTGAGAGTGAATCTCATGGGTTCTTGGCTGAACCAACTCTTAGACTTATCAAGGGTTCCATTACCTTGTGGCATCTCTGTAGCTTATCTTCTTTCATGGAAGTGGTGTTGCTTATCCTATCACCTATTTTACTTAAAATGCTATGTTCCAATAAATTCAAGTTCCTATTCTAAATCTGTCCGTTCTTGAGTCTCAATAGACAGGTTTACATCAGTGTGTCAAGAAAAGGAAAATATTGGCTTAATTTCTTTTACATTTAATGCGTCAGATAATGAACATGAGTTTTCATTGAATAAAAATGACTTAGCCGAAACTACAACTAATGAAATCCAATGATGTCTATAGAAGTTATTGACGACAACAACAAAGAAAGTGATGATGCAAGTATTGACTTAACAAATAATGAAGAAAACAATATTATTGATGAAGATGATAGTGATGAAATTGATTATTGTCTTATATCATTTTACAAACAAACTTTGTTATTAGTTATGTTTATTTTTTTCAAGAATCTAGATTTAAATGAATCATACGGATTTGTTTTTATTTCCATATATA
>Ga0209489_102069_pt1 | contig 41249 bp, 26 predicted proteins | sample SiratrowhiteBW_FD_187527 | JGI IMG/M metagenome (GOLD analysis project Ga0209489, IMG submission 187527) | Root nodule microbial communities of legume samples collected from California, USA - Siratro white BW (SPAdes) (version 2) | ecosystem: Host-associated > Plants > Roots > Nodule | place...
AAATCGTAAGTGCATAGGTGTATAAGAGAACTCTACGATTTGTAGAGACCGTAAAAGTAATAGACATTACGGTTTGTAGAAACCGTAGAAGCATTTGCATTTTTTTACTGTTTACGGCTTCTACAAAACGTAGAACATTTTTTTTGTCTACGGTTTGTAGAAGCCGTAAGAAGTGAAAAAAATGCAAATGCTTTTACGCTACAAACTGTAGAACATTTTTTTTCTGTTCAGCGGTTTGTACAAACCGTAGAACAGTAGCAAATTTTTTTTCTTCTGCGGTTTGTACAAACCGTAGAACAGTACAAAAAAAATTTTCTTCTGCAGTTTGTACAAACCGCAGAACAGAAAAAAAATTTCTACTGTTCTACGGTTTGTACAAACCGCAGAAGAGAAAATTTGAATTACCTACGGTTTCTACAAACCGTAGAACAGTTTGACAGTGAAAAAAAATTGGACCACCGCCGTCCTCCGCCACCAATCCACCACAACTACCTCTACAATCTGAAATTAAACTTACAATGATACTTACCTTCGGAGAGGTGCAGCCGCCGTCGAATGGGGTGCAGTGGCGTGGGAACGGGGTGCAGGCAAAGTTGAGGAAGAAAGGATGTAAGGGTGGTAGAGGGTATTATGGGATATGAAATGTTTTAAAAAGGGTTAAATGGTAAATTTGCCTAGACTATGGAGGTGCAGGAGGAAGATGATATGGAGGTACAGGAAGAAGCAGTCCGTACCCTGTCAGATACATTTTTTTTACCTACAGTGCACTATTAAGAAAGAAAAAAAAAAAAACAGAGATGAAGTATTTTCTTTCCGTCTTGTAAAATAAGCCAACATCTCATTTCATTGTGCTAGAAAATAAAATCTTTATTTTGAACTAATATTTCTGTAACAGAAGTAAGCACCTCGTCGTAATCCCAATTATGTAATCCAAAAGTTAGAATCTTCATTAGGTTTTTTTCTGATAGAAAAAAATTATACCCATGGGCAAAAATAGTAACCTTCCTATAATAAGTAATAAACACCATTTAATGAAAAATATCATACAATATTTTGTAATATAAAACAATCATACTAATAAGATGACGACATATTGGTGGAAAATAAAAATGAGGGAGGTGGATTTATGTGTACCCAAAGCTCTAGCTTTTAATATATCCACAAAGAAAAGTCAACCGAGAGAGACGTGAATGAAAATAAGAGTACCAGTGAAGAAACTTACACAAACAAAAGCTTTCACCTTTTTAAAAATATATATATAAAATGGATCCAAAAAATAATAAAAAAAAGGAAACTTAAAACTAGCAAAATATAATTGAAGCTAGCCAAGTCAGATACACCTGTCTTAACCAAGTCAAATAAAAAATGCTTACAATAATTATATATATCTCCAAAAACTACTCCAAACTTTTAAAAGTAAAAGGTTAATTCAAACAATTAAGCCAGTGCTTTTCTTTTAAGCAATAATATAGTTAAAAAACAATATAATAAAAAAAAAAGTCATCATACAAATTTTACACTATTTCGGAATCTTCCACATCTCACAAATTATTTTCAACCAGATTTTATTTTCCTTCATAAAAACAAAGAATTTAAAGCGAATAAATTAAAACTCAACTACCCAACTAACTCGTCATCATTTCCAAATTCCAATTATTTAATCATGTATTAAAATAAACAAATTAAATATTCCAAAAAAAAAATGATTGATTGATGGGCACTATAATACACTTATCCATACAGATCCTCAATTAAACAGAAAAGAGAATCTAGAATCTGAATCTATGTAAAATAGATAGGGTATTCCTGAATTTATGTGTGTGAATAAGAACAGGATGTTCCACCCTTTTTTTTAACTAATTTAACTAATAAAAGTCCATCCACGTCAGAATTAACTGGAAGATAGTTGTTCATGCTAATAAGCTATTTGAAATTTGGATTCTGATATGTAATTTCTCTAAATATTTTAAAGTCAGAATATTTTATTGGACACAAAGAATTTTTTATCTGGAAGAAAAAAATAACTAATGAATGAAGAGAAAAAGTTGCGTGAACACAGTAAGCAAGGACGTGACAATAAACTGGATGACGAAAACATGAGGACACTTTTCAGTTTCCTTGTTGGGCTGTATTATTATATATTTCTGACAGAAAACACTTTTTCATCAGAACAGAAGAACTGCGCAGAGTTTAAGGTTATTTTGAGGTGAAGGTTCTTTGGTGTTAGCCAAAGGGCCAATCTTGGTTTTGGGTTTGCGATTGTTAGTGAGAGGATCCAATGGAAGTTGAGGCAGAGATTGATCGCTTGCCCGTTGACTTGTTGGCTAATATTTTTGTTCTCTTCACCTCCTTCACTGATTTGGCCCAGTAAGTTTTAATCTTCGCTGCATCAGTGTTTCATTGCTTTAATAATTCATTCACCAATCACCATGATTTTGAATTTGTGATGGAAAGGGCTAGCGGGGTTTGCAAGAAATGGAAACAAGGGGTGAATCAGTCTCTGGCATGCAGACAGAATCTCAGCTTTGCAGGTTGGAAAATGGATGATGATTCCACTGCTCGCCTTGTTTGTCGTGCTTACAATCTCACAAGACTGCATATGTACGTATATTATGTACCTTACTTTTTTTCATACCCTCAATTCTATTCTATCCTATTCTTTTATTGTTCTTCGGTTATGCACTTGTGCTTTTCCTGATTATAAATTTGTAATTCTGTACCCTTTTAAAGTTGTTGATAACAAGGATAGTGAAGCGTTTTTTATATCTTCCCTTTGATGATCTTTCTTAAGCATCGAAGTGAACATTCATTATTGATTTTAAGGCTTTGGAGATGGATTATAAATTTGAGTTTATGAATTTTGACTGTACAAGGAATTAAATTAACAATTCAATGGAAAATATTTGTGCTATTTTAGGTTCAGGAGGAAACTAGAATTTGTGAGAAGGTTGATAACATGTTTGTTTAGGGATATGAATCTGGTAGAGTTTTGAACGCTAAGTAAAAGCCGGATTTGTACTTTTGATTTTGATAAGAATCTGAACCATTTGTCTTAGGCCGAACCTCTAACCCTTTTATCTTGATTTTTGGTGGCACTGTTTGGTGTCTTTATTTTGTTTTCTTTGTTTTTTTAAGCTTTCTGATATGGAGATGCAATATTGAGTAATAGGTTATCGTGCAACCGCAAACATTGGTTCAGTAGATTAGATCATACATGTTGGTTCATTTTAACCTCTAAAGAATACATTAAATAAGTAAGGTGGCATAACTTTGACAATCTTTAGCTTGCAAAATTTGGAATCTGAAACAAGCAATAATAGATTTTGGTAGATCTAAGATGCACAACTTTTACTGTTTTTTTGTGTGTTCAGACCGAGAAGCCGTTGGGGTTGCCAAATAACTGATGCTGGACTTGCCAGAATATCTTTTGCCAAGTGTGTCAGCAATCTCACGTCCATATCCTTGTGGGGTTTGACAGGCATCACAGATGAAGGTGTCGTTCAACTGGTATGCCATTTTTTTGATTTTGTAACTGACATGCTAGGGTTTTGGACACATTACTAGGAAATGCTGTTAGAAAATTGCAGGGGATTAAATCACAGTACTTGTTTTTAGCTCCCTGAAAATCCCTATCATCTTATACGAGTAAACTTGACATTAGATCCAACCCAAAATTTTAAAATATTAAATGTATGTGTCATTCATTCGATTGATCTTTTTCTATTCAATGTGTGTGTCTCAGTTGCCATTCCAACATATATTCATTTTGTGCAGATTACTCCAGTTGGAATGAAATTAGATTAGTTTTGGGAGTTTAAGGCTATCATACTAGATTGTGCAAATAGTATTCTGACATGTGTCAGGTTAAGGAATTGTTATTTTGTGTTTCTAGTTTAACTAATAGCCTATTTGGATTTCAGTTGATAGCCACAAAATTTGTCCTCAAACCAAAATTAGGACACATTCCAAGAAAAAATGAATACATCGTCAACTAATGTGTTTTGTTTTATTTCCTTTTGCTTCTCTATCGACAATTATCATAACAGATATCCAGAACTAGATCTTTACAACATCTGAATGTTGGTGGTACATTTATCACGGATGAATCTCTGTTTGCCATTGCGAGAAGTTGTCCAAAGTTGGAGGTAAGTTATAAGAAATTGAATGTTAGGTTTTTGTGTTCAATTATTCTCCTCCTTCCATAACAAAAGAAACTAATATATAGAACATCAGAGCAAAGGGTTTGTATTGTAGGAGCCTGATCATCAATCTTCACTGGCTTTTGTGATATTCCATTGCATTATAAATGATTGCATATTGTTTTTGTTCAGACCATTGTTCTTTGGAGCTGTCGTCATGTAACTGAGAATGGGCTTTTTGCCTTGGTTGACAAATGCACGGAGCTTAAATCAATGAATCTATGGGGAACAAGAGTTCCTGTGGACTGCCTCAACAATTTACTTATTTTAAATCCAGCCCCTAAGATCAAAGCTTGAAACTAGACTACATGTATAGAATGGTGTCTATGCTTGTTTTTTACTGCTATTTTTATGTACAGATTGTTTAGTTTTTGTGTTCTTAGATTTCATTAAAAGCTGAATATGTCAATAAATTTCTGCAAGTAGCTATTGCTGTAAAGGTTCAATTCACAAAACAAAGTCACCTGTGTAGAAAGATTATTGAACTCTATTCATTCATTTACATTTACTTAATTGTTACAATGTCTCTGTTTATAGACTTTACCTACGTAAGTTGCATTCAAAGTGCAGAACTGTACCGAGCTGAGACCAAGTTTAGAAAAATTGCTTAACTAACAAGTATTTATAAGAAAAAAAAATATTAAGATAAAATGATCAATTTTTTCCCATACATTAAAATTAATTTATACACTCTAGAAGCCTTTTATCTAATTTTTGCAAGTTGATTTGAAATTATAAGAAGATTTTAAATAATTTTACTTTAATCACTAATTATTTTCTTCTATTCTAAAATTACTTATTGAAAAGTTTATTCAAGTGGCAAGTTGATTTTCCCATTCATATACAAAAACATAATAATGAGAAAAAAGATTCGGCATTTTTTGCATATTTTAGAAGGTCTTTATCTTAAAAATAAGTCATATTATGAGAGAGAAAAATAAAGAAATCAAAGCTGTTTAAGCTGATCATGTTATTAGTTATTATTATGATTTTTTATATCTGATATATTTTTGAAGAATATTTTATTATTTATGGACTTTTTTCTTAATAATTGTAAATTGCCTGTATTAAGGAATTATAAAGTATTTAATACTTTGTATCTTAAATTACCTGAGATTTTATCATTTGTATCTTAAATTTAGTTTTAAAAATATTATATTAAGGTATTGTATTTATTCGATACTTGCATCCATTCATTTCTGATCCAAAAGAACAAAAACCCACCCGAAATCTGATAGCTGATAGAGATACAGCCCTAACAGGTGAAGTGGATCAGGTTTTGAGTTGGAAACTCAACTTCTAGATGGTAACTATCGTGCAAAAATAAAACTATTTGTTTCACGTCAATTTTGTTTGCATAATTATATTCTCTATATCCCTCCTAAATGTTTAATGACACAAAGAAGAGATAGAGAGCAACAAGGTTCTTTTTAGTACTATTAATCAGTCTGAAAGAGGGGGTTGGGGAAAAAATAGTGTGGAAACAATTAAAATCCATGCAAAAAATTGCATAAGATTCTTCCAAATAAGGAATTGCCAGTTAGACCGGAAAGATAACGAAAGAAAGCAGACAAAGGCATTACTAATAGGATGAAAGAAGTGATTAATACTCGGAAAGTAAAATGGTTGCTAACTGCATAATTAGGGTCAAATTCCACATCATGATATGAACGTCAAATTGTGAGATTTCTTCAAGGAGGATTTTATAATACCTTTAGCTATTAGTGGAAGGAAAAATGTTAAAAGTTTACACTTCAACATGGTAAACCGCAAATGTAACCTTAATTAAAAAAGTGAAAATGAAGTCACCTTAAGTTGTAGACTTGCGGTATGCCATGTGGAGTTTTATGTTTATCACAACTTATTAGTCGAATTCTTTTCGTTTACAGACAAAATTTAGGCTGTACTAAAAAATCTACACGATGTTCTGATTTTAAAAGCTGGTAACCTCGTGCAACTTCCTGTGTTAAACTATAAGGTCCATGCTCCATGTTAACTGTATGTTATATGGTTAAAATGTAGGAGAATACCACTATAGTGTTCAAACATCAATACAGAAGTGAATGAAGGAGGAAAAGAGGTGAGAATTGTCAGAATACAATCGGAACAAACCGGAACAAAGACCAAGAGCTTCTTGACATCCTGATCCTATATTGCAAATTTCTTATTCTATCTTGACTAATGATCCCTTGGTACAAATCCTGAAAAACAATAAGGGGAAATATTACAAAGATAAGAAGAATGAAAATTACTTAGGGGTAGCAGCTAAGACTTCATATCCACTATCACAACACAACAGAGTGCCATAATATCGATGGAACCACAAACAACAATTGTTTTTGAACCCTAGGGAGGCTTGAACTACAAAAAGTCGGCCTCCTGGCTCATAACTTGTGTTTTAATAAGGGCAAATAACAGAGCTCATTCAATGAGAAAGGTTATCACACATTGCAGGTTGAATCACAAACTTCACCGGGGAAAAAGAATTCTCTAAACCGACATGGTCAAAGTTGAGCTTTGTCAAATCACTTTGGTAACCACATTAAGAACCTAAATGCAATGAGAGGAAATGAAAGGAAGTGTGGGCATACACAGTTGCAATATCTAGAAATTTAATTAGACAGCCAAGAATAAAACATACCTGAACTGCTCTGGATGCATCTTAGTCTTTCTTGGTTGGTTACCATCTACCCCAGATGACCTCAAAGATCCGTGATTATAGCCTCAGCAATTCCAAAATTTTGTTTTATCTAATTGCTAACGATAAGGAGAAGCGCCTCTTTAAAGACTTGCTGATTTATGATAGACAAATATAATAACACTAGAGCTTCTCTTGTTAGACTTAGCTTGCGCACTGATTACAATCGCAATAAAACAGAAATAAGGAGGAAGTAAAACAAGACGAAAAGGCAGCAGTTTGGAGAAACGACAGGTGAAGCTGATCTAGAGAACTGAACAGATCCTGTAAAGCTTCCAGCTGTGTTGGTCACTGGACTTGTATTAGGTACAGCAATATTCTTGCAAGATCCAAAAGGTGCTCCCTCCTGCATAATTGCAGCACTTATCTAATTGTCTTTGATCTATTTTTTCATCACTAAAATGCTCAGGTAGGTAGAAGCTGTGCTAGGATATAAATCAATCCACATTAAGAATTCCACCCGATATAACATCAACTCATCATACACACAAATGTTATTCCTACACCTTTCTTTTACATGAGGGCCAGATATCTTTGGGAAAGAAAGCAGGTATGGAGAAGCTTAAGATGAATTTCAAGTTATTCTAAATTAGGTTTCCACTCACCATAGGAATACGAGGCAGGAAATTATCAAAATAAGAAGAAAGTTCACACACAAATGGCATTAAGGCAATACATTTCTGAACAAGAAATGCAAGCAAACCTGGCAAGCAGAGACTGTATTGCAGCCGCACAGTGAGTGGCCGTTCATTTTATCCACGATATCGAAAACGCCCCCACCGTCACTCCTCTGCATGAAATTCATTTAGAATTCTGAAATGGATTTGAGTTATTTTCCACATTATTGAATTGGAATCAGTAATCCGGAAGAAGGAATACCATGTAAAAATTAACTGCTATAAAATTAGGCAACACATTTCCTGCAGCTTTGTAACATGTGTTCACCATATCAGCAAGTGGAGCTGAATGCTCTTTGCATGAGTCAGCTTCAACCGGATATGTTGGAAAGTAATTCTGTAAGAAAAGTGACGCACTTCTAGAACTTAGCGGCTTCGATTCTTTTCTGTTTGGACAAGAACCCCCTTGAACTCCAGGATCTCCAGCTGCAAGGTAGTAAAATTATATCATTTCACAACATTTACAATAATGATATCTGTGATACAATGACATTGCACTTACACTCATTTTCAATCATGTAAGTCCACTGATAAGCTATTCCTTCTTCAGCTTCCTTAGAAGCATCCGAAGTGAAAACAAGTAGTCGACGATTTGATTGAACCATCTCCGTTACAGTGGGCCAATCTTCACCCTTTTTAGGCATATCAGACACCAGGAACCAATATTTATCAAGTCCAGCATTTGAGAATAGATTAGTCAACCCCTTTGGAGTACGCACATAATCCTCAATTACAATGGTTACAATCTCTGTCGGATTTGCAGTTAAGAATGCCTCCACTTCTCTCAAAGTATTTATAGCAGGTTGCTGAAAATATTTCAGCTTGCCACATTAGACAATACCAGCAAAATTAGACAGTAAAACGAATATCAAAGAGGAGTTTATAGTTAGATTACAAAGGCAGTGAAGTTGAAGCACTGCCCTCGAAATGAATGACAGAGCCAGATATCGTTCTCAAAGTCGTACATATCCAACATCAATCCTCTCACTCCATTCTAAACACCATCCACAAAAAAATGTGTAAGAATCACTAAACAAACAAGTAAAACACAAAATTATAGATACATATGAGCATATAATAATCAAATCACTCACTTAACCCCTTCATCCTGAAGCTATGTAAAAGAATCACTAAAAAAATAAATACGTACACAATTAAAACAGACAATATTCCCTTGATCATGAAGGTAAACTAGAATCTAGGAAATGCAAAATGAGGAAGGAAACGGTGTGACGTTTTGTCTGGCGAAGGAATCCCACTTAGAGGACAAGAAGGCACAACGACACATACCCTCAACTGGTTAGTAACAGTGTCTTCTTGATTGTAAAAGGTGAGTCTCTGAACTCCAGCCAAAGGCGGTGCATCCACGATGCTGAATGAATTATGAGTCATGATCCACGAGTACTTGTTGAAGGGCAAACCATTCACCTGCGTGTGTGTTCCAAAAAAGAGACAGTTAATGATGTTATGTTATGTTGTGCGGTATGTCAGATATGTTGTTGGAGGTTACGAGAGATGTAACGATGGTGGCTTGGCCTCTGGTGCAAACGGGCCGAGTCCGGCCCAAAGCAGGGCAATTGCCGCAATAGAGACCCGCCCCACAATCGGCGGCAGCTGTACATGCTTCCAGAACCTGCGAAAGTTCGTGAATTTTTTCAGGAGAATCTCAGAAACTGAAACCAGTTTGCATGGATCATAATTGAGTGTGAAGGGTGAGAGAGAAAAGGAAGTGAACCTGGCAATTCCCGTTGAAGCATGCGGCGGAAGAGGTGAGGAAGAGGGAGAAGAAGAGTGAGGCAAAGATGGTGGGGGTTCTGCATTTGGTGCGGGAATCCAAGAAACGCGAGCACATGGCACCACCGCACCAGAGAGAGAGAGAGAGGAAAGGTTCAAAGTTGAAGGAAAAGAAAGAGATTTTACTGTGCAAGAGGAGAGAGAGAGAGAGAGGTTGATCAAAGTTTTGGCTTTGTCACCTTTAGTTTTTCTCTTATTTTGAGGCAACTATACTTAACGTTTATGTATGTATTATTATGGAATGATGCACTTTATTATGCTATTTGAATTAAGAAGAAAAATTGTGGAGATAAATGTTTATTTAATACAAGGCTGATACAAAAGGCACTAAACTCTTCCAAATGCAATGTCATCTGTTGAGTTGAGAGTTATCTTTTTGAGTTTTCCCCACTTTTCCAAGTTACCTCTTCAACTCCACACTCTGTTTGTGGCACTCCTGGGATCTCTTTATTTATGCTTTTCACGTGGTGGGGTAGTCATCTTCTGGCCAGAAAACTGGTAGAGGTGAATCGCAGGCACAGTTTTATGTTAGGCAACAAAGCATGCAATTTTTTGCCCATATTCATGTCTCTCACCAAAACACAGGTGCTCATTACCTGAGTAGGGAGGGAAAATTTTTCTTTAGACTCTTTTACACGAGACTCCTTGCCTATTATTATTATTATTTGCCCCTCAGTGTTCTACTCTAAAACAGATGTTTTTAATGGAAGTTTTGCATTCAAGAAAGGATCTGAATTTGATAGTTGGATAAATTTTAATTCCAATTGCAATTGCTGGCTAAAAAGCAATTCACTATGGTCAATTGAAAAGGTGTTTAAAAAATTAATCAATTCATTAATACTTTTAGGAATGACTATTCAATTTATTCATTAAAATGATCCTATTTATTAAGTGTTTCAATATTATTGTTGGTTAATCACTTGAGGGTGGAGAAATAGCGAAGATCAGTAAAGGGAAAATAACAACTTTAATAAATATATCATTAACTATTGATGACAACCTATGTCAATTTTATGACAGCAATAACATTACATTATTAATTATCAAAGGATTTATTGGATTAAAATGTATCATGCATATCCTTCTCATCAAAAATTGCGTTAATGAAAATTAATTTGTCGTGAAACTTGCGGCATGAATATATCATTCATTCTACAAAAATGTATGTTTTCATGTTTTGTAAACTAGATGTATTAAAAAATAAACCTTCAGATGTTTTCAGAAGAACGTATTTCTAAATAAGTTTATCAAAGTTTATAAAAACTTCATACGTTACTTTCTGCATTTTTTAACAAGTTTATCAAAATTTGAAAACACTTACAAATTTCATGAATAATTTAGATTAGTTCTTTCATTATATAAAAAAAGAAAAAACAATTTACAAATAAGTACTTTAACTAGTAAATATCTATTCAACAAGTACATATGTATCTCTACATTAAAAATAATTTTCAGTGGTGTTTTCAGTTATAACTTCTACAATTTTACACTAACACAAGGTCATTTACAATATAAAAAAGATGTGATTTATTTATTTGTAAGTATGATAACTTTTATAAAAAAAAAGACTTCTATAATAATACATTTATACCATTAGAAATTAAACTGGTAAAAATATATGGGTAATTTCAACAATTAAATAAATGAAATGTTAATTGTAAGAACTGTAAATGATTCGCACTGATACATTCCACTTCGGAAAGAATAGCCTGAAATTTGATTAAGCTGATATTTTCCGTTAGGAATGGCGAATACAGTAAGTGGATGCTAAATGAATTGTTTAAATGCAGTAACCTATGCAGCAACAATTGCATGTCCTTGCTACGAACAAAAAGCTCAAAAAATACTTCTTTCCGCTACCAATGAGATTGCTTTCCCCTACGTGTGAAAGAATAACAAAAGAATTAATTTTGAAACAACATTAAGCAAGCTTCTTTGCACGACCACTTGAAGGAGCCCCGTCCTCTTTTTTGGATCCAGATGCCTCAGGCTTCCGAGCCCAGGCAGGGGCCCTATCGGGCTCATAACGATAATCATAGAACAGTTCCTCCCCAGCGCAAATCCGTTCCTTCGCAAAAATGCCTACCCTATGATCTCCAGCAACCATAATTACCTGCCAGTTTAAGTATTTATACAGATTGTGAATGACACTGTAACCCTAGGAATGCTCAAAATGGAAAATAGAGCTTCCATAATTAACACATTTGGAAAGAGTCGGAACTAAGATATACCTTTGCATAGCAATTTGGGTCGGGCGAATGGTTTGCAAATTTTAATTTATCACCCTTTCGGTAAGCATCAAGAACGAACTGCATAAAACAATTTGTGGTTCATCCTATGTTTGATACATGATTAATGTAACGTAGAGAACTTTTCAGCACAACAGATACATATATGTAAAAGCTTGCCTGATCATTCAAATTGAAGAGAAAAGATGAATTTTCACGGTCATATATCTTTCCTCGCTTGTCTGCTTCCCGATGAGAAATCAACTCTCCTGTATACTCTCCAAGGTATTCATGTTTCCCAACACTATTCTGGAGAGTGAAGAGATTGAATTAGGAAAAGGAAAACTACACGTGTCCAAAAAAGATCATTTACAGATGAATACCTTTAAGAAGGCTCCCCAGCCTGATACATCAGACCTTCCAAGAAGAACCTATGAGCATATTAGATGTTAGATACAATCACAGCAAATGTAACAAAACAAAAGAACAGGACCGAAAAATATTGAGAACAAGGATTACGACATGGGATAGACAAAAGTTCATGCAAATCACACTTTGATAATCTAGATTATATGTCTACACAGGGAGTTTCTTTTATAAACATGATTTCATCCACTTCTCTCAATCTTGATAAATATGCCCCTATTATTTTGATAAAAGAATAAATTTGCAGCAAAGAAAGCAAACAAATCTTAATACCTGTGTAAGATTTCAAAAAGAAAAAGGCAGTCAAAGAAATTTACCCTTTGCTGCTGTTTGAGAAGAAGCTTCATGTTTCTGCATTCATAATTGTCCCCTCTTTGGCTAGGAATCCCAAGAGTACCATCGCCACAACTACAACCATAATTGACCCATATAGCAAAAGCTATCGTGACAACCAAATCATGAAGTACTAATATATATTATAAGCATTTTAGAAGAAAGGCAGAGAAGTCATGAAAACACACGACCAAACTTTTCCTAAAAGCCAAATAATTGATTTAGATCCTTCATTGTGTGAGAACTAAAACAGATATCTGTTTGAACGTTGCTGATGAACCAATCAAATCAATGGGTCAAATTATGACCAAGTTTACAATGACGAGGCAAGTCCAAGAAAACTTAGTAGTTATTTGTTTTCCATGGAATATTATTAAAATAAAAAATGTTAGATAACTACTTATCATTCCTTGGAATATTTTAAATTTATTTAATTAAAAAATAAAAATATTTACAAAAAAGAATGGGATAGCTTTTATTCCCATGGGAATAAGGATTCTCGCCCTTTTACATGGAAAAAGGAGGAGAAACTCGTAATATAGATTCCTAAGAATGCATTATGTCGAGCAACATATTTCTGTATCTTGCACTAAACATGGGAATGCTACCATCCATACTCACATTCTCAGAAATAATAAGACTTTAAAGCAACACATTCTTAAATATGCAAATAAATCATTCTCAAAGATCAGCACACAATCCATTAAAAAGTATGTAGCTAACAGATACCCAGGCACACCAGCTCAATATTATCTTTATATGAAGATCTAACTTAAGGATTGATACATACATTATATGTGTGTGCGCATGCGAGAATATTAGCGCTCTTTTTTTAACCAGAAAAAAAATTAGCAACTAAAAGCACATATCTTATGAGCATCATCCCAAATTGGCAAAAAAATTATGTTTACTGTTATTGAAAATTAAGATTATATATCCAACTGAGTTCTAACTCTGTAATCACCTCTGCTTATTTTTCTTTGAAAAAAATTAATTACTCCCAATGAATATAAGAAATCATACCATCCATCTCGACTATGAAAAAAACTATTGTCATTTAAAAGCAAAAGATATGAATCTTACGGATGACAGAGCAATGCTATACATACACAACCATAAACAAGTAAATCTCACCTGACCCAACAATTCCTACAGACATCTGGATCACATTCCCTATCTGCGGCAAAGCATGGACATTGACGACTTCGGCATTGACTCTTAGCACAATGACAGCCACGAAATCGATTCTTGCAGCTCTTGGGGCATCTTGATAAAAAAAAGGAGGGGAAAAAAGGAATCATCACACATGCTGACAGGTATGAACGTTCATGTAAACTATAAGTACAATGATTCCAAGGGGGGAGGAGTTTTTTCACGGTGTCATTTTGCATTCACAAGAACCGTATTTCATGAACATGTTTGATTGGTATCTAATAACTACCAAAAAAAGTACAAAATAATATATTCTATTTAATTTGAACATTAAAAAATAAGAAAGAAAGGGAGAAGAATGTAGTGGAAACGGGTAGTTATATTAGGCAATAACTTTCATTTTCATGGGAATATCAAATACCCACCTCCTAATGGAATTAGAAACATTTTAAAATGTGAAAGGGTCATTTTCCTGGAAATAAAGATACTGGGACTATATTTCCCTAACTACCTAACAAATGTAGGAATATTTATTTCCATCTCAACGCTTCCATTAAATAATGAAAAACGATGACGTTAAACAAACCTTCTAAGAATTTGTTTAGCCAGTCAGAAATGCCAAAAATAAGTAAAACACTACAATTCTACATGCCTCTCTTTCATCAACGTGCTATGCAGCAAAGTCAAAAGCTTACCCACAGTACTTCTCACAGCAGGTTCCATTAAGAAGACAGGGACACTGCTTTCCACAAGCTGATTGGCAACCACATGGGTTATACTGCCGGCAGGGCTGATCCTTTCTCTCTGTAATCCTTTTCCTGATGGAATGATAAGCAGCAGATTTCCAGGTGTACTTCAATCGACGGACTCTTCCTCTTCTACGTAAAAACCTAGACCTTCTCACTTCATTATTACCCTTAATTTTACATCAACAAAAAAAAAAAGCCTTTCTTAAGCACTATTTGCAAGTTAAAAAGACCAAAGAGAAAAGTACATTAAGTATAATTGCATTAAATCAACCTTGGAATAGCCTTCCAAAAGGGAATTTGCAACATCCCCAGGAGGACCGGACATCTTTCCTTCTTCACAATTTATGTATTGGAAAACATCCCAACAAGTCTTTAGACCATTTAAGAGATTCCTAGCTATTAAGCAACTGCAGTAAAATGAAAAAATTGTAACTTAGTAGGCCATTGACAGTCTACATGCGCCTAAAACTAATTACAAATTCAAACAAGACGCAAGTGGGCAAAGTGATACATTTGAAACTACATTTATTAAAATTAAAGTAGACCGTAACCACATTCTCTAATTTACCCTATATTTGTGATTTATTATATAAGAAGTTTGAGCTTGATTTGAAACCACATCTATTCTTTAAACATCTTGTTGTCATACCAGCAATTTAGTTTATGTCATAACTAGTTTTCGCTTATTTTCATCTTCCTAGTTTTAATAAATTTCATTGAACACTATAAACAAAACTAACAATAAAACTTGTTAACCATTAACTTTTGCATTACATTAGACCAAGGGTAACACTACAATATACCAATTTCGTTCACTTTCTCGTTTAGGAATAGATCATCAGTCAATCAATTCAGAATAGTTGCATATAGATTTTAGTTTCTACTAGAAATTTGGTTTCAAAATTCAATGGAAGGTTTTAGGTGCTTGACACACACTGAAGTTTGTTGAATCAAATGCTTACCTCTAGGCTAAAAGTTACAATTGATAGTCATAATGCAACTCTTTCTACTTAATAGCATAATAGCCCAAACACTACAATTTGATTGTAACTTCGCCCATTGAAGAAGCCATCCATGTGAGATTCAATGACCATAAGCCTAATAAGAAATTATTAGAGCAAGACAAATCCTTTAGTTTTGATTTGCAAGATTTATAGGTAAATCTTCCAGCACCATTCGCTCTAGCAAGGTCAGTCTAGTAGAGGAATGGGAACCTACTGGAAGAAACCCAACCTTGATAAAGAATCATCTAGTTGATGCAATAATAGGAGATCCTCGTGAAGGAATTACAACAAGGTCTATGGTTGTGCCTTTTCATTTTATCTAAAGTTTTCATCTTTCATCAATGGTTGTTCCTACCAGTAGCAAGATTGTTCAAGGCAAAAAAATGATACAAATTGTTAACAAATTTAATGTTACTAAATTAAGAACTTCCTTTACATATGAAAATAAGTTGCGTCTTATATTTAGAAACAATGGTAGTACATTATCAATTGTTACCACTTCAGAATAAGTCTTTAAGGAAACCAAATGACATCGCTATTTTTACATCATTTGTTACTACTTCACACTTTATAAACAAGGACATGTCAACACTTTTGGTTTGGTGGATATTATTTCTAAATTCCTTTATACTAACATCGTATGCCAATTAAATACCAAGCACATAGGAAATTGATAATATGTTTGATAAACGTTATGATGTCAAACTCTCATTAGGCAAAATTTCTAGACTTAAAATCTAGATTAAAAATCTCTTCTACAAAAAAAATAATTAAGCATTGGGCAAGAGATTTTTCTATGCTTTATAGTTTAACAACACAATACTAAATCATAACATGTTTTGGAAATTTTGTTGGCCATGGGTATGAACATGACTCTTTATTTTTCAAAATAGGTGTCTATAAGTGAACTATTTTGAATAACTATTTATAATTCAAATTAATTAAGTTCTATGATAAAAGTTGTCAAGGTTCCCCTAGGTTTAGTCTAGTTAAGTTGTAAGCCTCAAACACTCTTGCGGACCTTTCAGTTTTCATTTTAAAATCTATGGCTTTGATAGTTGATAAATAAAAGTGACATATATATTACCAAGAGGCTTGTGATTATTTCAAGTAGCCAAGGAATGTCATTGAGATTTGTTTCGAGAACAGGATTTTAAAAACTAAAAAAAATCAACCAATTATAAACAATTTGATGCAATATTTCAAAATTGCACCCATCCATTCCCCATGAAATTGACTAAAAACAAGATTAATTTCTTACACAATTGAAAAACAGGTCATACTCTTATTATATTCATATCAGCACTAGTAACAGCAATCATGTTATGCATCATATTATATTTATATTTAATAAAGAAAAATTAAGACAAGCATCCCTAATCCAAACATATACTGACCTGTTTCTACCAAAAATCTCCATTCCTTTCTCTAAAAGCCCCTTTTCAAGAGCTTTCCAAGATTTATTGTCTGTGATTTCTTGTTTACAAACATTGTCATCTACAAAATCTTCTTTCCTTGTCTTGTCTTCACTGCTCATAGCATGTTGATCAGAGACCATATCATTTGAGGAACGCTCAAGAGCTTCACTCTGCATTATTTGCAGATTATTATGAGTACATTCTTCGTAGATCTTGCCATGCAAAGCAATTTGACACATTGATGTGATAAAACAATTGTTTCTTCTTTATTTTGGTTATAATTGAAGATGAAGTAGCATAAACAAAGAACACTACTTACAACGGAATCAGAATCAGAAACCATTGTTTTCTTCTGCCTTTTCTGCATGCAAACTAAGACTCGTTCTGCCACTCGCTTACTGTTCCTCTTACCAATTCCAGCTTTCCCCACAGATTTAGTTTTAGGAGGAGCTGAGTGAGATGCTGAAACAGCATCTCGTCCAGGACCATTCTCTGAGTCACTACTCTCAGATATATTCTTTGCATTAGATGAAGCACTTTCACTTTGGCTTCCTTTTACCCGCCTTTTAGTAGAAGACTTTTTCCTAGATAAAACGCCACCAGAGCACTTATCTTCCCCATCAGCTTGGGCAGAAGATGTTTTGGTAAATCTTTCCGACTTAAGCACCTAAATCAAGATTTAAGCAAATTGAGTTAATTGTTACAAAAATTATAAACAGATCCCTATGAACTAAAATGCATACCAATCGGAAACAATTTGGGCCACAGGGTGCGTTTTCACTGTCAGGAGGGATCCATATAGGTTGCTTCTCAGCCTGTTAAAGTACCAAGTCGTAACTCAAATAGAAACTGTACACAACTTCAACAGAAGTAGCCAATAAATAGCACTTACAGGGAAGACAAGATCCTGTGAACATCCATGTAATCTACAATCAAAAACCTGCAAAATAGAATATGGCAACCAATGAGATATCTAGAGAAAGATAATGCCAACTATACAGTGCCTCCATGGGAAAAATAACTCACGAGACATCGTCGACAAAAGAGGTTGTCAAAAGAGTCAAGAGCGGCTTCAAGATCCTTTTCCAAAAAAGAATTGCCAGTCTGAGAATTTTCTCCAGAATCTACAGCCTTGGAAGACCCATCAGCATTGCCTTGAATACTGAGAGCTTCATACCTTGCCTGTATAAGATGTTTGACGGTGTTTCATATCTCTGTAAAGCCAGCACAAAGCAAATGGGAAACAGCTGGACGAAAGCTTACACTACGACCAGTTTTCAACGAATGATAAAAACATACCTTAATTTCATTAGTGTTCCTAGAAAAGCACTGAGCCAATGACTCCAAAACGATGTCAGTTAAACCAAATTCTTTGACAGTCATACTGTAAAATCAAATCAGACATTATGAGATCCACAAAACTGTCTGTCATGCAACACAAGATAAACAATATCTAAATACTATATATGCAACATGATACCCAAACACCTTACTTAACATGAAATTCATGAAGCAGCATGCAAATATGACCAAAAAAGGCTTCACCAAAAAAATCACAGCAGAAGGGAGCAAAGTAACTGCAGATTTTTTTATTACCTTAATGGGATCAACAAGATTATTTGACAGATTAAACAAGCCTATAATATTTCTGTCAATACAAAAAGTATATGCACTAGTTTCTCTTTTCAATAAAGGATTGAATTAGACATTTAACAAAAGATATTCTTTGATTTTATTCTCTGTACATAGGAAATATAATAACAACAAAATAACTGAAAGATATTATTACTACCCATGCTGCCATGAAAAACAATCACAAAAGAGTAAATCCATGTGACATAGGCGGTCAACAAAGGTCCAACAGAAAACAATAACTTCTGAATTACTCTAAAACAAAGAAAGAAAAAAAGAGAGGGAGAGACGACAAAATGCACACACTGCTTCCTACTCTAAAAACTTATCCTTGTGAACTTGTTACAACAAAGTCATGCATACATTGAAACTTTATCTTACATCCAAACAGAAAATATCTTATAGGGAAAAGAGACAGGGAAAGCAACCAATTATAGTTTACTAAGCTATACCAACCGAAGTATATAATCTTCTGATCCTATGAATTCTCTTTTCTCCTCTTCATCCTCCATAATTTCCTCCTCACTGTCACTGCATATAAGTGCTTCTCCGCCATTTTGATCATAATAAATTCGTCTTCGGCCTACAACTGACTGATCCTCGGTCATTCTTTGATTTCTGTATCAGAAGGGACACAAGCAAAAATATATCTTCAAAAGATCCCATTTTAACATAAAAACAGAATATATATATATATATATATATATATATATATATATATATATATATATATATATTATATAGAAATTAAATAATTTAAAAAAGAAACTATGATATAAAAACAGGAAAATTTTGGGGGTCTAAGTAAAAGGTAAACAAAAAATAACCATTATCTCTGCCTTTGATTTCTTTCAGTTATTATGATACGTTCACCTGAGACATTTGGATTACATTTGCAAACAGATGGCAATGAGTCATAATTCAGGTTATCCCAGAATTAACCACTAGTTAAAAATGACACTGATGACAGGAAAATAGCAAAGCAACAACAAACCGAAGCTTTTATCCACTAGGTGAAGTCAGTTGTATGAATTCAACAAAAGCATTATTTCTTCTCATGAACCAAATTCTCAGAAAGTACATATAGACCTAGGACCCTTTCAATAATTTCACCTATAGTTTTCCTTGGCTCTCCTCTACCTTAGGATTATGCTCCATCCAATCCAGCCTTCTTAATGGGTTTTCTTTTCGCAAGACACTACTCATTCATGATCCTTTTGTTTTTTTTTGTTTTTTTGAATCGTCAACTGCAACATCCTCATTTTTGTAACACTGACCCTATGATAATAGTAGGTAGTGGCAACCTAACATAAAGTGACATACAGCATTGTAGGTGTTATAAACAATAAACAAAAACAGGGATTAACGACAAAACAAACCTATCCAAAAATATCCACGTAGTATAAGGAGGCAATTTTTTTACTTCGGGCAATTTGATTGGACGAACAGCATTCTTAACAGCAACGTTAGACCCTAGAAGAACTGCTGTAGAACCATGGCTATCTTCGTGATAGCCATTGCTCTCTACATCACCATTACTTGCATGAACACCATTGTGCATATCAATTGCATCTTTTTGCCTCTTCGTAAGTAGTTCGAGACTTCTGTTAGAGTCAGCAACGCTGCTGTTCCTTCTCTCCATCGACATTTTGTAGACATGATTTGTGACACCAACCAGCTTCTGTCTGTTGTCCTCAATTCTATTCTGATATACAAACGCACATTATGAGAAAAAAAGAATAAGACCCAACCAAAATCAACAACTAATTACAGCCATAAGCTCAGCTATTACACCTTTACATAAACAATCCGTTCCACAGCAACTTGTTTCTTTAACGAATCAATAACCGGCAACACATCTTTAACAGTCTGACTAACAGCGTCCACTTTCTCACCCTGCATTGAAACGATAACACCATATAACGCTCCCAAATACGTTACAGAACAAAAATCTAAACAAATTCCCCAGTCACAGCCAGCGTGTAGTGATTGCAGGAAATAATTCATCTGACACAACACAATCAATGCACACAGACTCCAGCTCAAACCAAAAGAACCAGAAAAGTCATAAATGCTCGATAAGCTTCCCTAAATGCTGGAAAACCAAAGCGCATCTTGAATAGCCTAATCAATATATAATGCAGTTACATCTCCAGTTTCATCCTATTTTAGGAAGCATTTACCCCAAAAGTTATGCTGAAACGACATCAATAGGTCAAAAACGAAGCCAGAGGGAGACACAAATTAAAGACGTAATTAAAAGCAGATCGAAGCAAAACTGGAAATAAAATAAATAAATAAATCGGAAGCGGAATCGAGTCAACAAGCACGAGTTCTGGCGAGGATGACTTAATGAATGCATTTGAAGAGATAGAGAGAGAGAATACGGAAGGATCGATGATAAGCTCCGATCTGGAAGAAGACGGCGAAGGCGAAGGCTTCGACGCCATTGACTGCGGCAATGGTGGCGAAGCTTATCGGAGCCGATTCGGAAATGAGAATCGGATCGAGATCCGAATCATGCAGGAGGAATTGCCGATGGCTAAGGATTTTGAGTTTGAGGACTGGAATTGGCGGGGCGAGTTGAAAGTTGAAACCCTAAGCCATGCCTCAAAATCCTTAAAAAACAAAATTAGGTAAATGCTTTCAATTTTTTTCCGCCGCTTTTCACGACACCTTTTCTTATATTTTCCGTTTTATTTTTTTCCGTATTTTGTTTCTTGGGCGAAGTGACTGGAATGGGGGGAACGCGATTTTGAATTTATATGCACTGTGGAAACCTACAACCACACTCTTATCCCCTTCCCTAGATTTCTTTTCTTCGGTAGTTGTTGCTACTCCCAACTTAAAATATATTATTATCCTTCTTTCCGTTTTCACACTTCACTTGTTTAAGATATATAGTATGTGATCCTTGTGTGTGAATTACGAAATACTGAACTTCAGTACTTTAAAAAATAATTTATTAAATAGAAAAATATCAATATTTTAAGGAAAATAATCTCTAACCTTTAATAATATTTTGAGTTTACTAAAAACACTCAAAAATATTATATTATTTCTATCCTTTTTTGAGTAATGAAATATTTCTTTATACTAGGAATAACTCTGGCAAAAAAATAATGTCATCCTTTAAGAGGCTATTAGAAATCTCACAACAAATAATGTGTTCAGTATGATTAATAAGAATGGATATTTTATCAAGTTAATATAGTTGTGTATTCATAATTTGAATTCGAAATTGTTGATTAACAATCAATAATTTTATAGAAAATTATTTTCGTATTTGATAATAAAAAATAAGGACAAAAATTATACGTAATATTATTTTGAGCTGTTATACTATCAGATATATAATTTTATCTTGATATTGCATATTGATGTTTGATGAAAATAATTTATTATAAATAGTAATAAAAATTCATCGAATTTAATTAAAACAACAACACAAAATATTGCATTTAATCTCTGACAAAAATATATTGTATTAACATTGTAGAAATAGTAATAAAAATTAGTATTATTGCGTTAATGGTATGTTGATGTTTATTTGTTGTTTGTGACAATATTGTGTTCACGTGATAATTCGCCTTGGAATGAGTTTTAAACTTATGTATTTAAAAAATACATTCATGTTTATGTACATATATATTTTGAAAACAACATTAAAAATATATAAGATTGTAATCTGAGTTTTATTTATTTCAATATCTTCAATTAGTTACGGTTGTTTGGTATCAGGTAAATAGAGTGGGAGTAGAAAGGAAATAATGAAATCAAGAAAGAACAAATGGTAAAACAAAAGAGCTCTTACTTTAGGCTCCAAAACATTGATAATTATACAGCTTTTATTGTTACATTTAGTACAGATTTGTTTTTTCCTATTAAAAAACTAATTTTTTTAATAAGCTATAATCATTTGTATATTCTTCCACTTGAAATTAATGGTTCGTTAGTTTTAATTAATTAGCTTGTATTCCCAATGAAGTATATCAAATGTCTCTTATTAATTACCCAAAGTAATTCCAAACTCTCTTTCTAAATAATTTATATATCTGTAAGGAGAGACCTTTGACTAAATTAATTGAACCTTAATGAATTGGTTGAAAATAATTGGTAGGTGAAATAATTATAATAATTTAATAAATATATTTGCATATTTGAAAAATATTAACATAAGGGTTCAGTAAAAATATAATTATTTTAATAAAAATGTTATTAAACTTAAAAATACTTAATTTCAACATTGGTTTCAGACCTATAAATCATTCATTTGAAATAAAAATCACACCAAGTTTTGTAATTTAAATGTAATAAAGTTGTGTCAAGGAAAGCTAATTTACGTGGATATGTTTAGTAAAATTACTTATATGAAAAAACTAATTTATAAATCAAAGGACAACTGAAAAAATAGTTTATAATTGATAAATTAATTTTTAGTTGATAATTTCATAATTAATAAATTAACAAGATAGTAAACAAATTTAAAACACCATAAAAAGATGCATTTATATAAATTTTATTATATAAATAATTTTTTAAAATCAAAATATATTATTAAAAATTATGCTTTCAGAATTTTTAAGAGATAGTTAATTTATTTGTAAAAAAAATAGTATTTTAATTTATCTTTTAAAAGTTATATATATATTTTTTATTTTGATAAATAAATTTATTTGATTTTTTATTTTTGAAGATATATAAAATTTATTTATTTATTAATTTAAAGTATTATATTAAATTATTTTTTCAATTGTTATATCACATAATTTACTATAACTAAATATTAATTACTCCCGTTTATAATGTTAAATCTTTTCAATTTGAACTAAATAAAAAAAATTAGAAAAATATATTTAATATTAAAATATTATAATGATTAAATAAATTTGTGATAAAATATATATTAAAACATAAGAGATGATAATATAAAATAATTAAATATATTATAATATAAGTTAAAAGTTTATGAAATAAATACTTTATATATCTGATTAAATACTTTTAAAAAATCAAACTAATTTAGATATAGTCAAATAAATTAGTATTTAATTTATTGAAAGAGGGAAAAATATATTTCTCCATGATTAATTAATTATGAATCGAAATTAATAGGTTAATCCAAATGAAAGTTATGAAATGGTGTCCATAATACTACACATAACAATTCAGTTTTTTCCTTTATGGCTTAAAGTATTAAAACAACAGTAGCAATATTAATAATAAAATAGTATTTTTATAAATATTAATAATAAATATAAGAAAATTTAGTTTGTTTAAAATTGAATAAATAATAAATGTTTTTATAATAGTAAATAAAATAATGTCAATAACAATAAATAAATAAATAATATCATAATGAAACTAACTTTTTCATTTTTATCCATCAATCAATTTAATTCCTATTCTTTTCCTCTGTGTATTTGGAAACGTCAATCCACGTCCAATAGAAATCAGTGATGGCATTTGATGTGTCTCAGAATCTGTGAAACAAACAATCTTTCCTATTCCTAAAGCAAACCTTATCTTCATCTTTTACTTGCATTTTTTTTTATTATTAGTTAAACTTACGTATACTTTTAAACTTGTTTAGACCATTTTTTCATAACTTTTTTTAAATGGATTTCTGTATGAATTAAAGTTAATTTATATACAAATTTAAAAAATTTAATATATATATATATATATATATAAAGAAAATTTTACAAAATAATTTATATAAAGTAATTTATTTCATACATTTTTTTCTTATTTTCCAGAAATTTATGAAAAAAGTTGGTCCAAATTTCATTGCATCTTTTCTCTCTTTCATTTTTCATGATTGGATTTTCTTTCTCCCTCCAAAATACATTCACAACCACTATGTTATCATTGTAACTACTTTCATTATTTTGTTGCTAGCATTTCTGGATCACAACCTTTCCTTGTCCCCTCAACAATCATAACTCACATCCTTTGTTTTGTCATGGTAGGAAACAGAAGCAGTATCATCTTTCTTCACTTTTGCATATATTTTTTTAAGAGAATTACTATAAAATTTGTAAAGTAATTATTATAAAATAAACAATATTATTTTACATTACTAATATAATTTTTTATTAGAAAAATAATCTTTCTATGTTTTTTAAGTGTTTTTGCTGGAATATTATTATCATGTAAGATAATTGTGGTTTTATTTTGGATGAACTTACCTTTCGTTTTATGTGGCAAATGTTTTTTCGGAGAAAAAAATAAATAAAAATAGATAAAGGGAGAGACAGTGGGAGCGAATGAGGCGAATAGACAATGAAGATCGGCGGCGTGGTCATATACGGCGGAGCACGTGGCAGCGCCGTGCCTCTGCTTCTCCGCCGCCGCAGAGTTTCCCTCCGCGTTTCTTCTTCTGCCTCCTACTCCTCCATTTCTGGTAATGCATTTTTCTTCTTATCCTTTAAACCGTTTCGCTCTTTCCTTTTCATTTCTCATTTCATTCTTCCACCGTAGACCACGTTTCTTTCGTGAAGGATGTAGCTGCGACTCAGCCTCCTCAACATCTTTCACATCTGCTAAGTATTTTGAAAACCAGAGGTAAATCAATTCCTTCATGAATCTGTGAATTTTTATTTTGTCTTTGTACTTGAACCTGTATATTTTTTTGGTAGAGATGTGGTTTGATTTCCTTCCTCTGAGGAATGATTTTAATAATTTAATTAGGTTAAATTTTTGTTATGCTTTTGTATTGAACAGGTGAAACTATTGTCTCACCGGGTGCCAGGCAAGGATTAATACCTCTTGCTATTCCACTGTCAAAAAGTAGTTCTGGTAAGGGTTTAGGGTTAACCAGTTATGTACTGTGAGAAATTTTCAAGTTCAGAACTGTTTGTGACTACTTTTTTGGTAGGTAATGTGACTGCACTGCTGCGGTGGCCCACGGCTCCACCCGAGTAAGGCTCAATGGCTGTTCTCTGCCGTGGTTTACTTACTACTGTTTGAATCATCTCATGGTTATGAACAAACACTTGCAGGATGGAAATGCCAGTGGTGGAAGTGAGAAAACATGGAGTGTGGCTTTTAGCTAAGAGTGTAAGTGGAGTGTGCTGTGTTTGGTTTTACTACATTGTGATGTTGATTAATTGGGAATCTATTTCAACTCTCTATTTTCAACTTGCAGGTAGACCAATTTATACACCGAATGATAGTTGAGGAAGATGCAAAGAACAGTCAAGAGAGAAATGAAGCGGTATTTAATGCTTCAGGTGATGCTGGGAAGAAACTTTACAGAACGGGTGATTTTGCAGAGTCTGGAATTTCTAACCTTGATATCTATCTTCTGAAAAAGGTATTAACAAAATTTTAGACAGTGTTTTTGACCATCGTGGAAAATCATGCATGAACATAACTTGTTTTCAGGTCGGTATATTTCCAGATATCATAGAGCGCAAAGTGATGCGGCATTTTGAGCAAGGAGATCATGTAAGACTCCGTTACATTTTAGTTTGCTATTCAATTATCAGCCATTCATATAAGTTTATACATGTTGATTATGCCTGTGTGTGGGAAGGTTTCAGCATTAGTAACTGGAGAATTTTATACCAACAAGGAGCATTTTCCAGGATTTGCTCGACCTTTTGTGTTCAATGCGGAGGTTTTGCTGAGGTCGGTGTAAACATTTTCTGATGCTTTTAAGTTGTTCAAGATGGGAAAACTGAGCTTACTATTTTCATCTTCTGCTGCCTTTCTTTTTAATGATTTTCTACAGGGTTGGACGTAAAGTAGAAGCTAAAGATGCTGCTAGGGGAGCATTGAAATCACCGTGGTGGACTCTGGGTTGCAAGTATGAGGTACGAAATCATCATCCCTTTGGTTTTCTGGTTTAGCTGTAAGCTTGTGCCCAATCTCTTTTCTTTCTGTACATACTTTCCTGTATTACCCTTTTGTCATTTTCATTTTTGTTTAGGACGTAGCTAATATAGCACAATGGGATGATGAGCAAATTGAGTACATTAAAGAGAAGGTGACTGAAGAGGGAAGGCAAGAAGATATTAAAAAAGGAAAGGCCCCTGAACAGGTGCAGTATATTGTGAACCATTTATTAATTTAATTTGAATATCTAATTCATGTCTATAGCATCAAACATTCATGGCTGCGTTGTTTGCTGGTATTGATCTTAATCTTGCTTTTATATTCAAATCAACTGCAGGTTGTACTAGATGAGGCGGCTTTTTTGTTGGATTTGGCTTCTGTAGAGGGAGAATGGGATGACTACTTAGAGCGGATAGCCAAATGTTACGAGGAAGCAGGACTTCCCGATGTTGCAAAATTTATACTTTATAGAGATTGATTTAATTAACTGATTTTTCTCTCCAACATGCTTCGGTGCATGTTCATTTTGGCATGTCCAGTGCTTCGTATGAAGTTTTGGAAATAATTAGAGGAAAATTATACGATTTATTCCGCAGGTTTTGATATTTTTTACTTGAGTTCTCATTTCGTTGCAGTCAGTCAATTTTAACCTGAAATCCTCAGATGCTTGTTTATTTTGTGTCATTCTCTACATGCAAAAATAGATGACATTTTTACATTCCTAATCTACTTGGCTCAGCCTTTGTTCTCTCTCGTAAACATGTATGTTTATTGTTTGATATTTGCATTCCCTACTCCTACAATCAATAGTTATATGTTATTGCAGATTGGCCAAGCAAAAGCTGATCGAGGCCTACGTCAGTGCCAGTAGTAACTTGTAATTCATGTGAACTAAACACGCTGTTAAGCTTTAGTGGTTACTCGCTTGAACTTTTTTTTGTTTCATCTTCTGGTCGAAGCTACATAGCTCACGTTGATGTATCTTTACCAAACACCATTCTTAAAACATACGTCATGTATTTTAACTAAACTCGAGCTTGATGTATTTTTGCAGAAAATAAACTTTCTGCACATTGAAGGAGGTGAAGCTTAAATAAGACATAAATGTGATAGAAGTATTAAAATGTTATAAAATTGAGTGAAGAGAGCTTAAAAATTAAATTCCAAAGGTATCCCTGCAATCTCTTTTAGTTGAACATTTAATGTTTTTATATTAATTGTATGCATGATATTAGACATTATTGAAGTATTAACAGAAATAAAGACTATTTGCACTGACAATTTAAAGCTGCTATTATTTGAAACATTTCTTTCAATTTTTATTGTGACGGTATCTTAAGATTTTAAATATCTTTTCGTTAGTCTCAATTTTTTTAGTGGGAGAGAATTTAAAATATAACCTTTTTTTTAATTATTTTGGAGATGTTGAAAGTTTTTATAGAAAAAAATCATTCTAAATAATGGAGATCTTACCTCTCCTTTTAGTGTAAAATCATATAAATAATAAATTTTATGTTTAAGATATTTGTTGAAGATTCACCACTAAAAATATTCTTAAATTCTATTGAGATTTAATTTCATGAGAAATATTTGTTGATTATAATTGTTTTTAATAGAAACTGATATTATAAAGAAAGATAATGCAAAATTAAGTTCACACGAACTTACTCCAACTTAGGGATGTCAGGTTTAGAGTTCTCTGGCCTCCAACATCCATTCAAAATAAAATTCAATTTTTGCAAAATTGAAAGGAGAAAATCAAAAGCTATTTTTGCAAATTCAATTTACAAAATAAAATTAATTCAAACTTAAATTTGAAACAAACTCACCCTTAGACGAATATACCTGTGCTTGTACAAGCCAGATGGAAACTAATGAAATTGTCTTCCATACATGATTTGAGTAATTATTTCATCAATAAAATTTACACAGAACACCCAATTTGTTATAACTCTAGCCCAACACAAAACCTGGTAAGTGTATATGTGGCAACAACTGTATCATGCACCCAATAACTAGGAATCTTCAGCCGTTAATTCAGTCGTATAAAAAAGACAGCCAAGAGCAAAGACAACAAACATCACTCGATTAGAAACATAACAAAGATATAATTGTTACCCTGTCTCAGGAAATACTAAAACAGCACTACAAATGCTTTTCATGTGTTCAACGAAAATTGTGCTTTCTTTTTGGATTTCTTTCTCCCAAATAGCCTTCTCCAAAAATTTCGACCACCAGATTTCTTGGTAGGCACGATGGCCAAAGAATTAACACTAGCACTGTCTTCCTGGCCTTTAAGTCCATTCAAAAGTAAAACCTTTTCCAGGGGCTGTTTGAAACCAGGAACGCTGATGGGATTGGAGCTTCTTTCACTTGCTGTGGTAACATTTACATTTGCTTTAGTACCATCATCTGCCACCATATGATCAAATAGAGAAGATCGATTCTTTTTCATTTCTTTCAGGGGGACAGAACTGGTGTTTGTAACTGTAGGACGTTGGGCGGAAATGGCATTGTCAAAAAGGGAGACATCCTTTGGTGCAGCTAATGCCTTCAACTGCTTCCCAAGGTTAAGAATGGTTTCTTGACACTCTGCCAACTTTTCCGAAGCAGCTGTTATCTCCCAGTCCTGCAGGAGCAATATTGATGAACAGCCTTCAAATCAAAACCAGTACATATTGCAAAGCAATCAAGTCAATATTTTAGTTACTGCATAATGGTGTTGTTAAATTTATACCAAATGGTAGCAATTCTTCATACAAAGGGTATGAGGTGGCTCTTGCTTTTCTTAGTTTTTGCCACTTGGTCTGATCAGTACTCTCCAAACATTAGACATATAACCAGGCTTCATTTTCATTTATTTGTATCCATTTGTTAAAGGATTCAGCTAGGAGAAATGCTAGCAACGATCTCCCTAAGAATCTTTCTAACACCTCCATTATTGGCTGAAATTCATTGAAATTGCATAATTTGGTGGGTCTCATTTCTAAATCAGGAGTGGTTTATTAAATGAGAAGTGAGATCTAACAAAATTAGTGATTTCTGATCAATTTCAATCAATAATAAAGACAGAATTAGGTGCTAAAGAGAGTGACGCAACTTCTTATTTATGGTCTCAGAAATTGTTTCCTAGTGGAACTGACTTTCTTCTGTCCATCCCACAACACTACTGATTCATAACTTATTCTGTACAGGTAGCTAAAATTATGGAGGAAAGGCTTTGCCTGAGTTTTATTGCTTGGTCTCAAAAGAGAGCATATAGATTTCCAAACAAGGGAATCAGAGCAAAATTATTGTCTCGTTTCATGACTAATCTAAAATCCTATTCCAGCTTCCCACACTAAAATCACAGCAGCCTGGGACTAGGGTATATTTATTTGGAATGACAAATCACGGTGAGCCAATTTCCATCCTATTTCTTAGATTTAGGAGAATTGTATATTGGATATAGTTTTGGCATTCAATGCTTCAAAAGCACTTAAACGCAATCAATGAGCTGAAGAAGTAACTTGTTCATCATCCTCCAATTTGGGATCTCCCAATTTAGTTTTAAAATCCAAGTTAGCCTCAGACTTATATATTATTGTATATCTAGATGAAAGTGCTTCAAATTGATTAAATCTTTCAGAATGCCATTTAAGATAGTGATCTAAATCTATGAGCCATTGAGTAAAGGACAAACAGGAATAAAATGGGATTGAGAAGAGCTTACAGTTTGCAGTGGCTTATCTTTCTGATTAATGTCCTTGTCTTTATTTGTCATGCTGTGAATATAAATTTGATATGTGAGTGTGTCAATTTTCAAATATGAGATTAAAAACTAAATGTTTGAAAATCATATCATATAGTAACAAGTATTGAATGATTAGATTATGGATACCTTTCAAACTGGAGCTGAAGTTCAACACATCTGGTCTCTAATTCTTCACAATATTGATTTTTGTTCTCCAGTTCCACTTCTAATGCTAAAACCCTGTGATTAGCCTCTTGTAGCTCGGTTTCTGTAAGCTGAGTGTCAAGATCTTCATTTATGATTGCATGATTTTGTACTTGATCCTCAAGAATTCGATTCAATTCTTTCACAGTTTGTAACTCCAATCTCAAGCTGCCAATAGTCTTCTCTGATTCCTGAAGTTGCTTTGAAGCTGACTGGAGCATCCCTTCCAAAGCTTCCTTCTCAGATTCAGAACTGATTGCTTTATCTTCAATATTTTTAATTTCTTCCTTGTCAACATACGGCATCTCTTTAGTTGGAACATCATGACAATCTGAATTAGTTAGCGCAGGCAGACATGATAACTGTTCTCTAGTAAGATGCAACTTATATGCATCTGCCAGCATCCCCGTTTCAGCTTCATTTTCACTTAGTGTCTCATCCCAATCAAATTGTTTTTTAATGTCATCCCTCATACTAGAAACATCCTGAAGGGAAAAACAGTGATTCATAATCCAATCCAAAGCTGTAGTCAATTCTGTGGCAAATTTTTCATGATCAGCCTTCTTATTAAGTAAATCGTAACACACATGGAGAAATTGCTGTAGGACACTACTTAGTTCAGATGTTTTCCACTGGAAAACACGGACCATGTAGCCTGTAGGCATTCCTTGACTCTTCTGTGTACGGATATTTTCATCTCTTTTGTATAAAGAATCTGAATTATCATAATCCTCAGCAGGCATGCTAATCCCTTCAATAAGCTCAATTATCTTACCTATTGACTGGCCCATATCTCTTTGAGATTGCTGTTTAGTTCCCTTTATTGATAAAATCTCAGCATCAGTACCACACGGATCTTCCGCTGAATTATTCAAAGGTTCCCATGAAGTGTGCTGACTCAAATGGAAAGGCTTACATCCATCAAAGTGACCTGATCCTTTGCTTGAATCAAACCTATATTGATCTGTATCTTTTAGATAGCTCAAAGCCAATCTAATATCCTCACGTATATCATCGAGGTTCTTATGAGTGACACAGTTTTGATCCATTATCATTTTAACTAATTCCAGGAGCCAACCAGGAATATTACCCTTTAACATATCACTAAAACATGGTTCCTGATTTGATATGGAGAACTCTGACAGATGATCAGACACAGGAACGATCTCCTTACCTGTTACTCCAGAACTAATCTGGTTCGGTCTAGTCTTTGAGAAGCCATCTATTTCATTATTTTCTTCTACAGAAACATGCGAAATTTCAGTGGCATTTTCAACAGAGACCACAGCTAATTTTTCCATTTCAAGGAAGTCATCCATTAGGCTTATATCTGAGGGTCCAACACTTTTGCATGAGAATGATTCCTTCTGCCGTATACTTCTAAAGTGCTCCAATTCTGAAATCAATGCAGAAGCCCAGGAGTCAGCACAGCTAACCTTGTCATCACCACTGCCAATTTCAGACATAGATGAAAAGGATAAATCACGAAATGCAAGATTACTTCTAGACTGCTCCAAGCTTACATGACCTCTAGATTCAATCTCTGACTCAAGTCGCATCAGTTTAGAAGCCGTGCGAGCAAGCATTACTCTTGAGAATTGGACTTCATTTATTTTCCTATTTAGTGATTCTTTCAATGTCTTGTTTTCTTCTTCCACTGAATTTAGCTGCTCAGTCAAAGTAGTGATTCTTCTAATGGCAGTCTCGGAACTGTCAAGTGCAGATTCAACCACTAAACTGGTTGAGTTCAAGTTTTTCGTTCTCATTTCAAGCGAATCCTGTTCCAACATTTCAAATTCATTTTTCATTTTCGCCAAGGAAGCTTGACTTGGCAATCGTTTTTGAACCATAACACGCAGCCTCTGACATTCTGATTCTAACTTGGCAATTTTTTTAACACTCTGTAAGTGCTGCTTATGAGAAGCATCAGCTGTTCTACGATTAAATTCTGTTTCCTCATTCCGGATAGCAAGTTCCTTTTCAAGTACTTTAGTTTCATACATCAGGGAAGCATTATCTCTCTCCATGGACTCTAATCTAATCATCAATGCATTATGATCAGCCTCTGCATGAGCCAATTGTCTTTTCAAATCTTCAATCAAATTTTCTTTAGCGATAATAGATTTATTAAGACGAGAATTTTCAACCCCAGATTTAGCAAGCCCTTTACTGGTCTCTGATAGCTGCTCCTCCAAAACTGAGCGTGCTTCTTCAAATTCTTTAGAAACTTTCATCACAGCATCATGCATCCTTTGCTCTTGCTCTTCTCTAACAAAACGTAACTGTTGCATGCATTCCTTGAGAGCACCATCCAATTGGGCTGCTCTTTCCTTATAAACTAGTTGCTGCCGTATAGATTCATCAAGATGTTGCTTCATAGATAATATTTCAGCTTCTGCCTTCTCCCATCCTTCAAAGGAATCTTTAATCAGAGACTGGTAAAATTACTCCAAGAATAATAAATAATCTATGATGATTATTGTTCAAATTCGCAAAGTGAAGGGAAAGGTTAAACAAACACACACAGCAATGCATAAACATTACCTGCCACTGCTTCTTGAACAATTTTTGTTTGTTTCTTCAGCTGCTCATCTTTAGCAGTACATTCAGAAACTGTAAAAGCAAGCCTATCATTTAATCTTTTTAACTCCTTCTCCAATTTTTCTTTATCAGTTAGAGGTTCCTGTACCTAAAACAGCAAGCAAAACAAGACAAAAATACTAATTATTTTATCAAATAATAAAGAAAGCATTATATTTCACAAAATTCTGGGTAAGAAAATTTCAGGTTTCTAACAACTAAATACATAAACAATTAATTTGTCCATTTTGTAATTACAAAATATTTCAAGATCAAGGGCACAGGAAAAAAGCCCTTCTGGATTAATACCTTACTAATTAGTACTCTCAAGATGAAAGACATTGAAGGGGAAGGAAGACTACAGTAGCCATCTTAATCAATACATGAACATAAATTTTCGATGGCATTTATGACAAGTGCAAAATATATATAATGAGAACTGAAACATTTGATGTGAGACATAATTAAATTACCTCTCCATTTTCATTTGAAGTGAGATTTGCTTTCTCAGTTGCTATTGTCTTCTGTGTAGATTTTTTCCCCCAAAGCCAAGACTTATGATCCATAATGATAAGAAGGCTTCAAATGCGAGAAGCCTGAATGGAGATTTCGGTAAGGAGAAGTATGGTACTATTGTCAAACTGGAAGGATGAGCTAACAAAAAATAAATCACAACAATGATAACTTTTTGAGTAAATAATTGCTGCTATGCAAGAACCTGAAGTGATGTACACTTTTCACTACTTTATCGATAATAGCTCGTGTTCATTCAGAAACACTATTTCAATATGTCATCATAATATCCAAATGAGCAAATGATGCAGAAGCAACAGAACTACTTCACATTGACGCAAGTTAACTGTTGAGAGACGTCAAACCAAACACCCCTTTGATGAGACCAAAAACAAAACGGAATGCTAATATATATCAAATCAAAACATTGTAATTAACATATTCATTCTTACAGGATACTGCAATACTATATATGAATCAGCCTATGGACTAATGAGCCAATTGTAAAAGCTTAAACTAGGTTGATTTCACAAATAAGAAAGCCCGAAAGGTGAAAAATTTATTCTTCTTAAATTGAAGTAAAAAAAAAAGTTCTTTAATAGAAAAGAATAAAGTGACGGTACAATATAACAAGAACATAATAATGAAAGGTGTGTGCTTTGGTTTCTGACCTCTTAAGAATCAAGTGTGAGGCTTTTTGCTAGTACGTGGATCATCCGAGACAAAAGAACAACATCTGAGACCCAATGGCGAGAAGATTCAACTGTGGCATGGAAAACAGATAGAAGTGGAGATTAAGGAATGGGGAGTTGAGGAGGTTAAAGGAACAGACACAGCTAATGAACATCATATGATAACGTGCAATGTTTGATTTCTTACCGACGCAGAGGGTTCCACAGTTCCAACCTTAAAGAGCGAAAAAAGAAGGGAGTTTGGTTGCAGGAAAGGGAAAAGAAGTAAAAAGACAGTAAAGTGCTCCCTGCTGGACTAAAAGTCAAACTGAAAAAAGACACAGCCATGGATGCAAATTTTGATTGCAAAAATTATTGAAAACATGTGTTTTTAGAATAACTCATTTCAGAACGAAAGAAAAACTAAAGTGCGTGGCAAAATTAAAATTCTTTTTCTCTCTAGAAAAAAATTAATATTTTCTAATATACACTAATGTGATTAATTTTGCTTCAATTAAACAATGGTTTCTGACAACCTTGTTTGGAACAAACATTTTTTTTCTTGAATAAAATTGAATTTACTGTACTGTGTGAAAAATAATCTTTTTTATGAAAAGTAATGCCCTCTTTAACATTTTATTTTGTTTTATTTTAAATTAACTTAAATTTATTAAAAAGTATGCACTTATTAAATACCTGTTAATACGTATGGCCCAGTAAACAAATTGTGTAAAGAGATATATTAGAAAATGTTTGTTATAAATCCTCATTTTACTTTTTTTTAACAGCAATATTTAGACTTTTTTTCACTGTTATCACAATTTTATTTTGAGCCGTCTTCTTATTTATTTTTTGCGTGTACTTCATCCTTATTATTGCTGTATAATTTTGATCCATCAATTAATTTTATGTTTAATATTTGATAAAAGTACTGGTATTTTAATGCAAAACAGTGATAGATTTTGTTAGCATCACAATATATATAAGAAAAAAAATACATTTTGTTAAATATTAGAGGTTATTTTTCATAAGGGTAAACCAAAATTCATAATTAAAGTGTACGTGGAATAGATGTGAGCTATTTGATGTACTCTTTTCTCCATCCTTACAAGTTACAATTTCCTCCTATTATTTCTCATATTTGTCCCCTCTTTGCTTCCTCTAAACTTAATTTCATCAACCCTTTTGTTCTGTTCTTGTTACTTAATTTGATTGTGCTGTATTTGATCCTATTATTGCATCTCCTCTATCCTAATTTCACATTCAATAAGGAAAAGCTTTGTGTTATGTCACTATTTTTCTATATGTCCATGTTCTTGTGCTAAATGCAAACAAATAAAGGAACAAGGGTTTTCGGATTTTTGATTGGTGTTTTCTTCCAAGTGAAAGAATGATGGAAATAGGACAAAAATATGTGCATGGTTATTTCCTTAGTTGATAAGTGTATTCGTCGCAAATGACAAAAACCAAAACCTTGCTCGTGACCACCTTGGGAAAAGATTAAGAATTCAGGTACCTGAAATTCCCAATTATTTTTTATTGATGTCATTATCTTGAAAGTTGTTCTTGGATACAGTATCATACCACAGAAAACGATTTTATAAGCCATAGATAACAAAATGTATTAAACACAAGAAACAAAGTACTTTGAAACGATCTTTCACCTACCTGGCATACAACGTGCAAGAAACTAATTTAAAATTGTTTGGGTAAATAGTTGTCATGTATATTTATTGAAAGTAATTGTAAATTTAAAATTTGTAATGGTTTATTTAAAGTTAATTGTATATTGATATTAATTTTTTTAATAAACATATTTCACATTTATTAAAGAACAAATACATGTTTATGTTAATAATAAAGCTCAAATGCATATTCAATTATATTAATCATAAATGGTGTCAACGATGATGGTAATAAAGTGATTATTTACTCTCTTAAAACAACTTTGATTATCTAGCTCAAACGAAAATACATATTTAATGGCACAGTTAAACCTCTGTTTTCAAATTTAAAATTTTTTTCTGTTGGCAAAGGTAACACTCTCTCTAACGACTCCTTTTTCTAAATTATAAATAGTCTTGATTTTTGGCCATAACAAAATCTCATGCTAGCTGAGTTTTTGATCTTATTATTGAATCTCTTGGAGAACATTTTTATGAACTTATTGTGAATGTATAGAGAGATTTCACGATGATTATTACACCCATTGCCATTGTTATTAATCATCTGTGTTTTGGTTACCTTCCTTTGCATGTTAACTATTGGTGAGTGTTTAAAGTCCCCAGAAAATAAAAACCTAGATTAGTGTCTTATTAAATAATATTTAGTTGGGAAAACACAGTTTTGTAATCGTTTTGGTTTGTAAAATATTATTTTAAAATAAAAAAAAAGTATACATAATATTCACTAATGAGAAGAATTAGTACTAAAATATATCTGGATAAATATAGTGTATACATATATATATATATATATATATATATATATATATATATATATATATATATATAAAAAAAAAATCTTTTTTATTCAAAATGTCATACTTTATTTCAGAATATTAAATTTCATTATAGTATTTTAATTGTATATGCTTATATCTACTTACGTATAATATCCACAATACAATTAATATTATTGATAAAAAATATGTGAAATTTTTATATAATGTTATGAGTTTATTAAAATTATAAAAGTCTAGAATATTTATTTTAATTCCATAAAATATTAATTAGTTTTATAATAATTGTATAATAAAAAATAAAAACATATATTTATATATTTTTTAATCATATAGATTTAATATCGTTAATTTTTAATTATATTTTAATTGTTAAAATATGATATAGTCTAGATTGTTTTACAACAATAATACGTGTTAATAATAGAAGTACATTTCTTTGTTTGCTGGGAGGAATACTCTTTAGAGCAGTGAAAATGTTAATGAATTCTTATTCTATTATACATGCAAAAAGGATTTGTATATTATTTGAATGGAGAAGTGGAAATATATATATATATATATATATATATATATATATATATATATATATATTTAAGATAAGAAACGCTTTGAGTATGCAATAAAATTTGTCAATAACAATTTATTTAATTTTAAATACTTAACATTATTTACTTTATTAATTTAAATCTAAATGATTGACACAAAAATTAAATAATATTTTTACTCATCAATATTATTAATTAATTTTTAATTTAACATAATCACGACAATTAGAAACACATGTGTTCAGAAAGATTTTTCGCTAGTCTCATTATTTATTAACTGAGTATTATAAAACAATTAATGATTAATGATAATATATATCAATGAAGATATTGATGTCGGATACATTTCAAACTAGATATTAATATTAATGTAAAATAAAATAGAAACTTAAGATTAAGACTATGTGAATTCGGTTACTCGATTAGAGTTAATCTCTTTATATGTAAAAATAATGAACTATTTTACAAAAAAAATATTTATAATTTAAATGTGTTTTAACAAGACAACAAATATTGCCTTACCCTTGTTGCAAATCCTAGAGAAAAACTTATTTTTCTTTAGTTCAACGTTTTTTTTATAGAAAATTGGTTTAAAGAATATTAACTTTAAAAATCATTTTTAATTTATACTCCTCTTACAAAATACAATTCAACATTCTTTACACTGTACTTGCCTTTACAAACTGTTGTCATTATAATTAATGCAACACTAAGGATATATTTAGACAAACTATATATTTAATAAGCAATATAAGGAGAAGAATAAAAGAAAAAAAAATGAGAGTTAAAGCTAATTAATACAAAGATTAAAAAATTTATATAATTTTTCTTTACAAATTAATTTACAGAAGAATTAATTCTAATTTTCTTTATGTTTCTCTCCTCTAACAATGCTTAAAAAATTCATAAAAAAGTCACAAAAGCTTTATATATATATATATATATATATATATATATATATATATATATATATATATATATATACATATAACTTATTTCTTGTACTAAAAATACAATGCAACACATTTCCTAATCCTAAGATGTTCACTGATTTTGTTCTTATTTCACAATGAAAGTGCACCCAAAGAAATCTATGTTATAGTTTGATATTAATTAAGGTTGTAAGGTCATAGCTTGTCTGGTTGGTGTGTTTTATCTGTTTATATTCAGTTTTCTTTCAGGCAAAGAAAAACCATTTTCAAATTGCAGACATGTTTCCTTTATCACCAAAATCATTATAAGGACAAAAGACTTCTTATACATTTTCCAACCTTTACACAAGTTAACCCATTGCTAATGTCTTGCTTGCATTTTCCATGAAATACCAACTTTCTTGGAAGTTCTTTAAATATAAATCATAAACCCTCCATTTTTTTTTTCTCAATATATTTTACCTTTTTTTTTTCTATTTACAAACTAAATCATAATTAAGAAGTAGGATTCAATCAACTCGAACTTCTCTTTATATCCAAATTAATTTGTATTTTATAAAAAGCAAACAGTAAAGTAGCATCTGTTTCAACATCTTTTCTACATATCTTCTGGTGTAGCATATAAAGGTGTGTGAAATAATTGATAAAAGTTAACATAAACTTTTGTGTGATATTATAAAACCAGCAAGAGGAAAAAGAAATAGAGTGGTTGCTACTTAAAGTGGAAAGGGTCAAATGGGATGAGTTGTTTAATAACAGAGATACACCTTTTAAGCCTTAATTAGATCATACTCATTGAATCCTTCTTTCTAAACTTTCCTACCAATGATGAACATTTTGATAAGCAGTGATTATTAAAGTTCACTTGTGGTCCTAAACTACAACTGGGGCCAAAACAAAAAGGGAATGTGCCACCACTGTTTGCTCTCATTAGCTTAGCTTGCAATCTTTCCTTTCTTTCAGCCTTCAGCCACAGATTTTTTTCTGCACAAATTCAGAATATTGAAACTTAGAACAAGTTATAGACGAGGGAACCGTGCTTCTTACCTTATTATTATTAATTTCTAATTTTGGTGCTTCTTATCTTATTATTCCTTAATTAAGTTAAGCAGAATCATGTTCAAGAACATCATTTGAAACACAATAACACTCTTTCCAAACTTTGGATAATTATTCTGCAGTTTCTGTTTCGTTGTCTCATAATTTACTGTGAAACATTTTAATTGATATCTCTGTGTGTATTCCACATTCAAGTAACTATGAACAATTAATATTAATTTTTTTTTCCTTTTCAAATGACTGTACAAATTACGGATTTTTTTAACTCTTTATGTTCTAAAAATCTTCAAAATTAAAAATCACAGTTTTATTTTTTATTTTTTTCAAGAAAAAAAGTTACAATACCTTAACTCTGCAGCTATGTATGCGTTTAATTTTGGTCCATACTCTGCGGCAATAATAGAAGATACTTGAATAGCTTTGTTGCAACATTAAATTAATGTGGTTAAGTAGTTGCACGTCTTCCTCTGTGGTCTTATTTAGTACAGGTGTCAGAGAAATTGGGCTCAGAGGCCCACACTTTTGTTGAATAAAGGTTCGCCGTAAAACCCTAAGCCCCACAATTCGTTGTTTTTTTCTGCCTCATTATTGTATGTGTTAATTGATTCATTTATTGGTTCTTTTTTGGGCATATAGTGTTGTTTTAATCCTAGTCAAATATGTACTCTTCAAATTTCATTTAATAAGAATGGGAAATACAAGGACTTTAGGTGTGACTTTGTGGATTGAGATTAATGGAAATTGAAAACTAATCCAAACACCACTTTAAGACCAAAATAGAGAAGATTTGGGATAATCAATGGTGTTTTAAAAATATTTTTTTCGTACAGATAAAGACGTTAAAATATTTGTTACAAATTTCGCATAGTATATAAATGAAGATAATTTCTATTTTTCTTTTTTATAAGAATAAGTTAATCTTAAATTTGATAAAAGATAATTTTCATCTTGCAAATTAATTTTGCAAAAATAAGTTAATCTTAGATTTGTTTCCTAATATCACATCGTGGTCTATCTTAATGAAAATGGTATTTATTATCAAACTAATCAGATTTAAATTTATTTAATAATAATATTAACTAATACTAATTTAAATCAATCAATTAAATACATCAGGCATGATACATTGATCCGAATTATTAGTATCTTTTTATTTCTACTATATTAAATGTCATTCACAGTTTAATTAAAGGAATCGCGTTTTTCAAATTGTAATAGTGTGATTTTTGTGTCTTTATCCGATTTTCACTAAATATTTAGATGATTTTGTTTTGTAATTCTAGATGATGATACTTCGATAAATATGATAAATGAGGTGTAATTTATAATCGGCATAATGTCATTATATTTTTTATCTTTTTGAGTATCGTGATAATTAGAAATCAAAAGTGTAGTTAAACCAAGTTAGTATATTTATCAGACAACACCTTAATATTATGTTATTATCCAGTCACATTTGCAAACTAGGTCAAAATAAATTAAAAAAAATGAAAAAAAGTTAATCACACAACTACAAAACATTTAACAAAACTTAATTTACACTGTTGATATTTTAGAAAATATGTTACAAAATTATAACAACATTAAAATTAGATTTAACATTATATTTTGTTTCACTATTCTCAGTTTATTTGAATATTGTTTTACTATTTTTTTAAATTAAGTCTTACTTTTTCTTTTAAACTTTATAATCTAGCTTATTTTATCAAATGAGAAAAAAAAAACATGGTTAAAAAATTTGAAAATGAGACAAGTACGAGGTTGTATATGTGCACACTTTATAATACTTCAAGATTGATTTAAGCACAATCAATAAAATATTTCATATAATTTGAGTTGAAGTTTTATATAAAATAAAAAAATATGAAAAAAAATATAAAATAAGAAAATCCTCACAAAATTATCTTCGTAAGGATTTAGATTACGAATATTATCATAATTTATTATAGGTTTTTTCATAGTTTATTGTTGAGAGCTTTTCTTGTATCGCCTACAAAAAAAAATAACATCATATTTTATTATTAAGAATTTAAAAGTTTGTATATATCTCAATTGAGCTAAATATTTTTTCAATATAATTAAATATAAAACTGGAATAAGTTTGTGTTTGGGATAAAGTTTAATGTGTTTAAGATGAGGTGTTGGCCACTAAATCATAGTAGGTGTTAGATAAGTGGACCAAGATCCAAATTTCTCAACCAAACTAAGGCATTGTGAAAAAATTATGACACCTGTAAAAGATATATATATATATATATATATATATATATATATATATATATATATATATATATATATTCGTTTGAACAAAGGTTTAGCTATTATGCGTATTTCTGGGATAAAGTCTGCCACATAATTAAGACATCCCAAAAATCTTTGTAATTGAGTTTTATTTT
>Ga0209489_102070_pt1 | contig 41246 bp, 19 predicted proteins | sample SiratrowhiteBW_FD_187527 | JGI IMG/M metagenome (GOLD analysis project Ga0209489, IMG submission 187527) | Root nodule microbial communities of legume samples collected from California, USA - Siratro white BW (SPAdes) (version 2) | ecosystem: Host-associated > Plants > Roots > Nodule | place...
TAAAAATATATATATATATATATATATATATATATATATATATATATATATATATTAAATGTTATATTTGATTTTTGTAAAGTCAGTAAGTCACATTTTCACAACTTTAAATAAAAAATACTAATTATTGATTAATGAGAAAGTTAGTCAGTCTGTCTCTCTCTCTCTATAATAATAATAATAAAAAAAAAAAAGCATGAGAGTATTAGAATATTGAAAGTTGATTTTTTTTCCATCAACAACTTTTGCTTAATCTACACTCACCTTCAAGCAGTGAAATTAACAATTTAAAAAAAAAAACAGTGAAATTAACAATTTTAATAAAAAATAAATCATTAATTAAGGGAATAGAAGTGAAATATGAAAACCCTTTAACGTGTGTGACTTTAATTGAAGTTTTATGTGTACAGGAAATCTTGGAAATTTGCCTCTAATGGTGGTTCCAGCAATTTGCAAAGAGAAAAGCAGTCCATTTGGAGATGAGAATCTTTGTTACAAAAATGGAATGGCATATGCATCACTCTCATTGGCAGTATGATACCAACTTCCAACATTTGCATTTATCTTAGATTTATATGAACTTCATTTAATAATTAAAAATAAGTAAAAAAAAATGTGTTTCTAATTATTTTAACTTTTTCACCATATTTCTCCTTTTCAGCTGGCATCCATCTTAGTGTGGTCTTTTGCATACAATATTATACGCATGTATTCACCTAAAGAAATTTCCAATGAAGACAAAGTTGATCAATCTGAATATCCAACATTTGCATCAGAAAATGGTGCAAAAGCCCTTTCAAATCACTCCACAGAAACAATGGTCATTGAAACTCAGGATGGATCACATATTAACAATTCTACTGTGCATCAACTTGAAATTGAAACTGGTACAGTGCCAGACAGTAAAATGAAGGTATGTAGAACATTGTTGCATTTCATGTTTGGGTCATTAAGGTTAATATTGATTTGTAACTATAGTTTTAACCTTTTTTATTTGTAAAAAATAAATATTGATTTATGTTCTCAATTTTTAATAAAAGATTTTTATTTTTAATTTTCTGTTAATATCAGTCAAATAGAAATAATATATTTATTGAAAAATATTTTTTTAGTAAAATTTTTCAACCAGTAGCATTTAACATAAAAGGATCAACTTCTAATTTTGGCAATAATATATAGAGGATTAAAAGTACAATTAAACCTAATAAACTGTATTATTTATGTAGTCTAGGCTTGAATGGAATAAAAATTAATGATTGGTGTCTTTTGCATTACATATTTTCAGATGGTTACTATATTCAGTATTTTAGAGAAGGCAACACAATACCTAAAGAAGTTAGGTAAATGGAGCAACTTGAAGCTACTTTTTCCTCCTACAATGATCGGAGCGGTAAGTCAATAATTCTCTAAAATATTTTAAATAATTAATTGGAGAACATTATAAATATTTATATTGTCAAGTTTGAATGTTTTTAGAAACACTTATAGATTGTCATGTTTGAATTTTACTAACTTATTTTTGTATTCTTTCTAATTTTGTTAGTTTCTCTTTTGAATTCCATGTGTGTATGCAGATGGTTGGTTTGATAATTGGAGTAGTTCCTCCATTTAGAAAATTAATAGTGACTGGAAATGCTCCTCTCTATGTGATTCAAGACTCTATAATTATGATAGGGTAAGCATCATCATACTTTTACACACCATCATTTGTTTATACTAATTTAAAAAAAAAAGAAAAAAAAACATTATCTAATTCTACTTTATGTGGATTTTTAGGAATGCATGTCTCCCAGCAATGACCATATTGGTTGGGGCAAATCTTCTTGAAGGTACATATAATATATAATCAATAATTTGAATTTTTTAAAAATTTTCTAATTCATTTTTTGGAAAATGATATATCATTTGGATGCTTCTTCACAGGTTTGAAAGGAGAAAGAGTGAAGTTTTCACTTATTTTTTGGATCATTATAATTAGAAATGTTGCCTTACCAGTTCTTGGAGTAGCCACTGTTAAAGGTGCTGTTCATTTTGGCTTCATCCACCATGATCCATTGTATGAGTTTGTTTTGCTGCTTCAATTTGCCCTTCCACCAGCAGTGGCTATAAGTAAGTTCTTTATGAAATTGAATGAGCATTTGTTATTATTTTCTAGGATATTTTTCAATGGAGTGTTTGAAAACAAAGATTATATATAATCTGTTTAGATACATAAAGCTAAAATGAAATATGTTTAGGAAGTTTTTCTACTGATTTTTTTTATATTTCTAATTGAGAAATTATTAAAATAATTTCTAACATATTGTTAGGATTGTATAGTAAGATTGGATGATAATCATAATACATATAAGACTGTTTAAAATGAGAACTTGGATAACAAGTTATTGAGATCTTTAGTTATTATATAATCCTTCTTGATTCTTTAGTGACAAGGTTGTTGGCAACATCATTTTAATAAATTTTAATTAATGATGCTCTCTAGTAAGATGACTGAATAATTTATTGTGAAATACTAGCCAATACATTTTTTATATATACTTATTGGCATACATTTTTTAAAAATAATAAATTTTACTAATTCTTACTTTTTACTTAATAAACTCAATCGATTATGAATTTATAAATAAATATGAATCAATAATAAAATGTCTTCTTATTCAACTTAATTTGATATTGACTGAGAAAAAATAGTATACATTTGTAAATATATCATGTCTTCATTTACACACTTATTATATATTCTATGGTTGCTTCAGGTACATCTATTCAATTGTTTGGAACTGGGAAAGGTGAATGCTCAATTATTATGCTTGCAACTTATTCCTTTGCTGCAGTGTCCCTTACTCTTTGGTGCACATTCTTCATATGGCTTGTATTATAGTTATATTTTGTAGAGATAAAGAAATAATTCAACAAATTGTACAACAATTTACGCATCGAAAAGAGAGGAAAAGAAAACAATTGAAAGGGATGATGGGTGAAACAGATATGCATAAATATGTTGTATAATTTGTTGTATCCAACAATTGACTAAGAATAAAAGAATAAAAACCTTTAAGATCCATCACGGATATCATGAATATTTGTAGACTCAAATATTTTTCATGATTTAGTAGTTTTTTTTTTGTTTCAAATTGTACTTATGAGTGGTAAGGATTTACCATATCTATATTCATATCTATATTTTATGATTACATTGTAAGATGTTTGAAATATTTATAAATGTGAGATTTAAATATATTGTTAAGATTTGGTGGAATAGTATGTGAGAAATGTTTTAAATTTGGCAGATTTACATTTTTGAGATGACATCAATTGTTCTATAGCGGAGGGTGGGTAGGCTAAGTCACAATTGAATCGTGATGTTTGGGTTACAACGCTCTTAAGTAGAAATAGTTGTACAATTCTCTTATGGAAGGGAAATTATTGCGAGTAACATCAATTGTCTTGTGGCGGAGACCAAGTACGCTTGACCCAACATACATTTATCTTAGAAGTGGTATAATCTCTTACATAAGGATATATTAAAAATTAAACTTGTACTTACTTGTTGAATTGTTGATAGGTTTAATTTAGTATAAACTTAGTTTTAGTCTATGGGAGTATATCTTAAAGTAGTAAAAGGTTATTCTTAGTAAGTGTTAATTTCTTACAATATAAGTAAACTCATAATAATAGTTTAAATGAATGAATAAAAATATAAATAATTGAATTGCACAAGATGTCAATGTAATTTTGACTTGATTTAATATTTTGTAGTAAACTCACATATCTTAGTTAAAAAGATTTGCTTTTGTTTGGTCAACATTGGTGTGTAGGTTGGTTTTATATACGTAGTTCGAGTGATGTAGATCACTTAAATGAAAAAAATATCTTGAGCAAAACTTTTTAGCTTTATAGTTCTTTGTTTTAAGAAGTGGACTTTAAGCCTAACTCAACCTTTCAAAACTAGCTTATAAGGTGAGCTTTGCACCCACTTAAAGGCCTCATCTCTAGTTGATGTGAGATCTCCAACACACGTCCCTCACATTTTATAGTTCTTTGTCTTAAGAAGTGGACTTTAAGCCTAACTCAACCTTACAAAACTAGCTTGTAAGGTGAGCTTTGCACTCACTGAAAGGCCTCATCTCTAGTTGATGTGGGATCTCCAACACATGCCCCTCATGTCGAGACTCCTCAACTCGAGCGTGAAACTTATATGTAAGGGTGGTTAGATAGTGACTCGATAGTGGGTGGCCCGATAGGCCCAACAACCTTGCTAGGATAGACTTTGATACCATGTCAAGAAGTGGACTTTATGTCTAACTTAACCTTACAAAACCGGCTTGTAAGGTGAGATATGCACTTCCTTATAAACTATTGAAATACTTCATCTCTAGTCTATGTGGGATCTCCAACACTTTGCTTGAGTAATCATTTCTTGCTTAAGTGAGGAATTTCTTGCTCAAACATTCTCTAGTAGGGTATTATGAAGAAGAGAAATGAACAAAAGATAAAAAGGAAAGCGAAAAAATACGAGGATGAAAAGATTCTTTTTGTTTTTTTTTCTATTGAGAACAAAAATAAATGGCTCAATATATACAAACAATGTACTCATTCTAGGTCTAACTAAAGAGAAAGAAAACAAAACAAATAACTAATGCATGTTAGACACATGTACAAAGAGAAACAAATAAAAATAAAAGAATTACAATCTAATTCTATCATAAAAGACAAAATAACATAATTGATAACAATTTGAGAATTGATATCAATTTGATTTCGTCATATAGACAAAATCGATATTAACTTTCTTCTAAAATTTTCGTGACAATATCCTTTGAAACAAAGAAAAAACCATTGTATATGAGTTTTATTTCAATTTAATATAACTCAAGCGATGTCAAATGATATTTTCTTGTCTTTTAACAATATATTTTAATTTTTAATTATATGTAACTTTAAAGTAGAATATAATTATAGTTAATGCTCTATTATATGTTTCCATGTTTGTTTTATGTTAAATTTTTAATAAGTTAATATGTGAAAAAATATGTAAGTCGTGATGAAATGTGGTGCATTCAATGATATGATTAGTGTGAGATGATAGTTATTAAAAATATGTATACATTCGTACAAATATTAAGTTATGTTAATGAGATATATACTTTACTAATAATCTAAATAATATAAATTATATTAAAACTATTTTTTTTCTCTATTCACATATAAGTACATTAGTTTAATACATAAACAAATTACTAATTATAAAAATATTTGAAGTTTTAAATAAATTTAACCTTTCTTATCTTAGTTTTCTTTTTATCTTACTTGAAAAAGAAGAGAAAACGAACTCTTTGAACACCTCAAATATTTCAATTTTAGTTACCAAACACTTCCACACTAAACTCAAACTCAAAATTTCTTATACCAAGAAGTCCAAGCCATCCCAATTTCTACAAGAAATAGAAATCGTAGAGAAGAGATAGGAAAAAAAAAAAGTGTATACTCAAACAACACTCAATATTAATGTTATACAATGTCGCTAACATCTAAATGGAAGATTACAACCTCTAAATGGAAGATTACAAGAGAGGGGAAAGAAAATTTGGTTGTTACTGGGAGGGAAAATGAAGACTTCAAATAAAATGAAGCAATTGGTTGTTGTCGCATTTTTCATACAATTTCATGAGTTCTTATTGTACTTTCATATTTTTTAAAATACTAAAATATTATTTTTGAATTGTATAACTTAGAATATATTTTTATAATTATAAAAATTAAAATAATTTTTTATTCCAAATTTACGATCTAATATATATATATTTTAAATTTTGGGTATAATCTAAAATATAATTATATTTCGAATTTCACAATTCAAGAATATATTTTTTTCCATACAATCCGAAATACAATAAAGTTAGAAAATACAAAAGTTATTAATTTTTTTATCAAGGGTATCAAGGTTAAGGTGTCTTGGTTATTTTGTTGAAAAAAAAATCAAATTTTCATTTTTTTTGCTATATGTGGCACTTAGAATTCCTATTTTCACTCCACCAACTTAAACACAAATATCTCCTTTCCTATGAATTTAAAATTATCACACATCTATACATCTTAAATGTATAATTAAATAAATTAAAACTTAAATTAAACTATTTATCATTTTGTAATTTGTCATTAATAACAAAAAAAGGCTTACAAAGATCATAAAATATCATAATTAAACTATATTTAACAAAATTATTGTGATATATACTTTGCCAAAACATGTCTAATCAGTTCAACATCCTTCTCTTCACTATAGTGACCAATTTTCATTTTTAAAATTATTTTTTGATGGAATGTAGACAGAATTTTATCCAATAATTAATAAAAGTATAATAAAAACATATAAAGTGGTCCTATAGCATTTCTGTGAAAAATTTATTCACCTAATAATCCATTTTTTGTCCATTTGTGCACGTATAGACAATTGTTTATACATGTATTTTTTATTATATATACTAATTTATTATTAGTGTCCATGTAATTGAACAGACAATACTATTTTCTTAGTTAGCAAATATTGGCTTTAAATGGCTCTATAAGTAATCAAAATAATAAATAACAATGGGCATCTTCTGAAAATAAAATATTCATAACATACTACCTTTTTTAATAGTTAAATGTTCTTAGATTATAAAAACACTATAATTAATTTTTATAGTATCTTGGAAATATTTTAAATTTAAATAAGAAATCAACAAATAGCCCAATTTATCACTCAGAAGCCATTGTATTGACATGAAGAACATCATGATATTCAGCTTAGAGCAAGATGAATATTATTTCATTCTTGCTTCATATATGAGTATTAGAAAGTATTAGAATTTTCACAATAAGTTGAAGACAATTTTTTTTTCCACAATATGGATTTCTGGAGGCTTTTCTTTGTTGCATTTACATCAATTATGAAACTTTTGTTGATCACTGTTATTGGGGCATTCCTTGCACATGAGCGATTTAATATACTCAGAGAAAATGCCACAAAGCACATCAATGCTGTAAGTATAATTTGTTTCCGGTTTCATAATTTCAATAGTGATATATTTTTTTATCAAAATTATACAAAATAAATAATGATCATGTATTTTTCTACAGCTTATTTTACTCTTTCCTCTTTTATTTTGTTAGATTTTTTATTTCCAATTTATTAGTTAGTATCTACATGTATTTTTCTCTCGTGATTAACACTTAATCAAACTATAATTTTCTTCTTCTAAAATAAGCACAACTTCCTTCCTTGATTTGGTACGTTACCATTATTAACAAAATAATTTTGACAGAAATTCAAGGTGTGAAAGAACGTATATTATTTGTAATTAATATATACTCAACGAAACATAAACATGAGTAATCCATACATTCAGTTTTAATCCTTACAAAAAAAAAATTAATGCCAAAAAAATAGGTATTTTATCCTTTTGGTTTTTGTATTGATCCCTGTAATATTTACTTAGTGTTGAATTAATTATTAATTACAATATGTGGATTACACACACACACACACACACACATATATATATATATATATATATATATATATATATATATATATATATATATTTACAATGACTAATTGGAAAATGTATATTTCTTTATATATATTTTACGTATAAACATTAAAAAAATTACACTATAAATCAATAAAAAAATTATGCATATATTTTTAAAATAGTTATTATAAAATTATCATATAAATTATTTTTTTGACTTTTATATTGTTCTTTATTATTATTTTTTATATATATACAGATGGTATATTTTGTCTTCACCCCTGCTCTTATCTATAGCAGCATGTCTACCTTAACCTTAAAGAGCATGGTTATGTTGTAAGTTTGTACTTTCTCACCATTCCCTCCATTATTGTTCCAAGTTTTGTATGATTGGTTTATGCTTAATTTGCTTTGTTGAGTTATGTAGGTGGTTCATGCCCTTAAGTATTATTGTAACACACATTGTTGGAGCATTTATTGGATGGTTACTGATCAAAACCATTAGAGTTCCTCCTAATCTGCATGGTCTAGTGTTGGGATGTTGTGCTGCAGGTAGGTTTATTCAAATACTTTATGTTAAATATAACATATTATAAATGTGATATAAAAAGATGTGTTTTAAATGTAACATATAATATGTGTAAATGTGATATAAGAAGATGTGTTGATTTGAGTGTTATGAATAAATGTAACCTATTTAAAATCTCTTATAATATTCATGAAATATTCAGACATCTTAAAGTTATAATATTCATGAACTATTTAGATTTTTTATAGTTATAATATTCATGAAACTTTTATCTTAGTAGAATAATTTTTTTTTTTTTTGAAATTTATGTATAAAGATTCACATCTCACAAATCATATTTTAGTAATAATTTTAAATTAATGGTTAATATTTCACACCATATATTTAGAATTAAAATTTATAATCATAAATAATCATATAAAATGTTGAATTCACATTGATTACATGTATAATTTAAAATTGAATTTAAAGGTTTAGTTATGTTTAACATTTTTTTTAAAAGATAATATTAAAGTAAGTCGGTTTAGTTTAAATTTTTTTTAAGATAGTATCAGAATTTATATTATAGAGATTTGTTAAACTTATTATGTCACCCACTACATTTTAGTATAAAGAGGTTTGTTGGACATATTAACAAAACATATAACTAAATTAAAATATATAAATAGAACTTATAAGTTGATTTTATAACATTAAGTTAAACTTCAATTTTATCCTTTTACGTATAATTAGATTAGATTTAAGTAAAGTAATTCCAACTATGTTATAAATAAAATTACTTTATTCATTAGATGTTATATAAACATGTATATATGACCATTTGATGTTTGATTTTTGTAGGAAATTTGGCTAGTTTGCCTCTAACTGTAGTTCCATCTATTTGTAAGGACAAAAACAACCCTTTTGGAAATGAAGTTATTTGCCGCAAAAATGGACTTGCATATGCTTCTCTATCCATGGCTGTATGATAAGAGATTTGGATTTTTACCACTTACTAAAATATATGCATCACACAATGGATTTGAGTTTTTTTTAATGATTAAAAATTGTTTCATGTGTTTATGGTTTTTCAGGTGGGTTACATTTGTGCTTGGTCTTTCACTTTCAATGTTATTCGTATATATTCTCCTAAGATCTCTGATGCAGTCAAAGTTGATGAATCCTCTAGAAATCCAAAGTCAGCAACAAAAACTGACCCAGAAAACCTTTTAAAATGCTCTTGTGAAGCATTGGATGGGGATATAGAAAAGCTTAATGGTGGTATGGATCCACCTGAATTTGAATGTAAAGTGCCTAATGGACAAGCAAAGGTTGTTGTCTTTTCTAATATAATATAATCACTTTAAGTAAACATTTTATGTTGCATGAATTTTTGTGTCCTTATTGACCAATATAATCTCAAATACATTGAAATTCATTAAAACATTTTTGTGTGAAAACTTGTATTGTTTGAATCAAAGTTGAACTATATGGAATAAACAAGAGTGATTGGTGGTTTAGGCATAATACATTTGCAAAATGCTTTGTTTAGTAGGATAAAAGTAGAAATGATAATAAGACTGATATGTAATATAACACGATTTTATATTCTAAAGATTTTATGTGAGAGATGTCTTATATTTTTAAAGATTTTTACAGGTACCAGAAAAGCTAAAGTTTATGGAACGATTAAAACTATTAGTTGAGAAGATAAGAAATATGAAGATACTAATTGCTCCTTCCACTATGGCAGCGGTATGTCCATTATTTCTGTTATTATTATAGAAGGTGTTCTTTCATCACCCTTATTGGTTAAAATTTAATTAAAAAATATCAAATATAGAGCATGACTCATTAAATAAGAAGTAAAACTATCATGGTTTTCATTTTAGTTATCCGTAAAGAATGTGTTCAAAAGAATGTTGATAACATTTTTCTCAATTACAAAAATACTTTCTTTTAAGGAATTCATTTGAAGAAGATAGTATTTATAAAGTATAGGATAATGTATATATTAGTTATAAAAGAAGAGTTACATCACCTAAAGTCTAATTTGTTTAGTCATGCCTCATTTGAATTTGATGTCTTGAGTTAAATAGGGTGGACTCATACACAGCTTGATGAGAATTAAATTTCTTGTCAAACTTTTGTTGACCAATACCCCTTTTGAAAAAGCTTCATTAGATAGCAATAAATTTTTTTAACTTTGATACTTAAGTGAGACATTGTTTTCATAATATAAGAATATTAGATAGACCAAAACCAACTTAGCCTTTTGCCAGTTGTGTGACAATGGAATGTGATCAAACATATTTGTTCCTCTAAACAATTTCACTTGCTTTTGCTTCTTTGTATGCAGATTATAGGTTTGACAATTGGTATGGTGCCTCATTTTCGAAAACTCCTAGTTGGTGACAAGGCTCTCTTCCATGTGGTCCAAGACACTTTAACCATGCTGGGGTAAGTGACCTCTACCATAAGAAATTATTGTATGGTCAAGCACCACCAAGTGTTCATGATCTTGATCAAGATCAAGATTTATGTTTCATTTAACTCTTTCATAAATTTGAAAACGCAACAACATGAAACTTGGGTGTTGATCAATAAAGACCATGGACATGGACATGTAATGATCAGAGATCATGTAATAATTTACTTTTTATGTTTGAGTAATACACCAAAATATACAAAGAAGCTATTTGGTGTGTACTATATTTCTTTTCACTTTTGTTTGGTGTTTAGGGATGCAAGTATTCCAACAATGGTCTTATTGCTTGGGGCAAATCTTGTTAAGGGTAATAATCATTTATTAATTAACAATATGAAATTTTTAACTTTTTTTTGTCTTTCAGGTTAAGTTTTGTTGTTTTTGAAAATTTTAAGGACATAAATTAAATGTTCTTTCAGGTTTAAAAGGACTAGGACAACAAGTTCCACTTGTTGTTGGCATCATTATGGTTAAATTTGTTGCCTTGCCAGCAATAGGGATAGGCATTATCAAAAGTGCAATTCATTTCAACTTGATCAACCATGATCCATTATATCAATTTGTTTTACTGCTTCAATATGCCCTTCCACCAGCAATAGTAGTGAGTAAGTTTTTTATGATGCTTAAACAATATTGTCTTTCTCTTTCTCTGTTATCCTTTATAAAATGAATTTACTTAGATATCTATGTTATAAGAATGTAGTAACATTTTTCTGAAAGAAAAGGACAAGGGTTAAAATAAATTTACTTAGATATCTTATAGAGAATGTAGTAATATTTTTCTGAAAGAAAAGGACAAGAGTAATTGATGATGAAATCCAACAATTTTGAAGGATGTCTGAAGAAGTAGAATTTAAGCCTAACTCAACTTTATAAAACTGGGTTAGAAAGTGAAGTTTGCATCTATATTATAAACTATTGAAATACCTTATCTCTAGTCGATGTGGGATTTCTAACACACCCCCTCACGACGAGACTGCTCAACTCGAGCGTGGGACTATATGTTTAAGGATGGTCCAATAGTTGTCCGATAGCATTCCGATAGTGGGTGGCCCAAGAACCGTACTAGGATAGACTCTGATACCATCTCAAGAAATGGAATTTAAGCCTAACTCAACTTTACAAAACTAGCTTAAAAAGTGAGGTTTGCACCCATATTATAAACTATTGAAATGCCTCATCTCTAGTCGATATGAGATTTTCAGCAGAATGTTATAATATTAAAATTCATAACAAAATAAACTTAAATGATACCAAAAACATCGTAGGCTAAAAACTATATTGTTTTGACAGCAAATTTCACTAAAATTTGTTTACACGAAGGAGCTTTAACATCCATATAATACTCATATTCCTCTTGACATTTCCAACACTTAGACAAATGCCTACACTAAAATTTGATATCAACAAGCATTATCCTAACCAAGATAATGGCATTGCTAATTATTTGCCAAACTTGATTGCATTTTCAATGTATTTTATGTAATAGTTTATTTTACAATATGACATAGTCTACACATTTAATTGAGAAAATGTTCACTTTATGATTGTTCCAGGTACAATAACTCAAATGTTTGGAGTTGGTGAGGGTGAGTGCTCAGCAATCATGTTAGTAACTTATTCGTGTGCTGCAGTTTTGCTTACTCTTTGGTGCTCATTGTTTATGTGGCTTGTACTATAACTATTTTCTACTGTAAAATGTTTGTTTTGATGATTCACACAACACATATGCCTCATTGTTAACTGCATTTAATAAGGAGCCAAAATTGAACATTGTTTGGCTAAATTATGAGTTGTATAAGAGGGACAAAGATTTTAACAATGCAAAAGTGTATGAAAAAATATACAAATGTCTTCAATATTTTCTCTTAAATATGACATGTTGTTGGTCAATTGATAAATTACCAAAAGTACAGAGTTGAGTAGACTTTTAATGAATTTAAAAGTTTTTTTTTTTTTTTATAAATTTCTCTATACATATCTGTCATGTAGAAAAAAAATTATTAGAAAAATTGTACAAAACATTTTATAGACTAGTTTATAGATAAGTTAATTTTAACTTACAAAAAACTCATTTTTTTTTTCTCTTTTTTATACAGTTTTAATCATAAATTGTCATTTCTATTAAAATTGCTAATTTCTGTAACACTTATTTGAAATTTGTCGATACTAAGTATTTACACAAGATTAAACTTTTTTTTTTAAACACAAAATGAAACTCTAAGTGCGTATTAAAAGTTTAAAAATGAACGTATAAATAATCAGTTATCCGTATATTTGGGTTAAGTTAATTATTGCTAAAAAAAGTTATAAGTAACGTTTTAGAAGGTTCAAAAGCGATTATTTTTAAGAAAAAAAAAATCATAAACATACGAAAGTGATTCTAATCCCAAAAGCAAAAAGTAAAAGCGTAAAAGAGGATTTCTTTATTACGTATATGCCCGATTAGATTCTTCCTAGATTTGAATAAATTTATTTTTTGTCTGAGAGAGTTTAAGAAAAATAAACCATTATTTTTCTGACAAATAATCGTTAGCAACAATAACATGCACCACATATCTAAAGTTCAAGATTATGGATTTTCTAAAGTAAGAAAATGATAAAATAATTCATTTCAGTTGAAAAAAAGTTAATTATTAAATAATATATGCAAAACAAATCATAGTATCAATAAATAATGTTTATCCTTAACTCCCATTGTTAACTGTATTTTTTAGCATTTCTAAAGTAAACATGTGAATGATATTAAACAGAAAAATGAAAAATTTTGTAGTAGTTAAATAAAAAATTTTCATTTATGACAAGTTTTTCGGTATATTAAATAATAAACTAATCTCGTTCGCATAACATTTACCATCGTTAATCGGATAACTTTAGCAAATGATAGAAATTGAACATATATATTTTTTATTATATAAACAACCTCATTACTAATTTCATTAGTAGTATATATAATTATTATACTAATCTAGTTCGTAATAAAGTAGCTATTGTCAATCCGATAAACTTCAATTTTCTTATTAAGTAAATAATGCCACTTTATATTTCACCAATTTTAATTAAAAAAATTGATTTAATGTAGTTTTGATGTAGTTGATTTAACTAGTTCTTACTATTTTTATTAGATTTTGACTTTCATGATGAATTGTTACACATATTCACTTTACATTATTCCAATCCGAAAGATAGAACAATTGAAACACATAAATCATTGGAATTTGTACAAAAGAGTTTTCTCTCTCTTCCTTCATCATGCATATATGTCTGCTTTAAGCAACACATCAATTGAAGGCAAGAATCTAACAAAGAAATAAGAAAAGAAAAATAATACAAAAAATACCTTACTTTCACCAAACAAACATAGATACTCATTTCCTTTAGTCACGTTGTATCTTGTCATATATATTGCTCTTATGATAAGCTTTTGTGCTCATAAACTCATAATCATTCTCAGAACACAAACACATCATGGGACTGGTTATGAGTTACATGGGAGGCACAGGTCATTTTTCTTGCTTTTTCTTGCATGAGAATTCAAAGTTCTGTTATTGATAACTTTTTTTTTTTTTTTTTTTTTTTTTTTTTTATGTATAGTTTTAGGTGAAAAATATGTCATTTTCTGTTTGTCATGTTTATGTGTATATAAAAACATTGTTTGATCTTAAATTAATGGATTTCATTACCAGGAGTTGAGGTTGCAAACAAGGGGCTGACTATGGCAACAGGAACACTCTATGATAGGGTTATTGAAAAGAGAAAAATTGAAAACTTTGAGGACTTCCACACTGCCATTCTTGATATCTTCAAGTAAGTATATATGTCATTTCAATTCATACTTTGGTAAAAGAAAAGGAAAAGAGGCAAGTAGAAAAAAATTAAAATTTTCACAACTGTCTAGATCAAGTTTATTGATTTCTATAATAATTATTCAAAAAAAAGCATATATTAATTAAAGTCTCTAGCTGATTTAGAAGCATAATTTTTTTATTGAGTTTCCATATAATTAAACTCATTAACAATTTGGTCCCTACACTAAATATTATCTTTTATTTTTTCTATATATATATATTGGAAAACTTAATGTTCATTTTAGTCTCCTGAAAAAATTCTACAGTTTTTGTCATATGGACTCTTCAAACATTTGTTTATGATATGTTGGCAAAAACTTTCTGCACTCCCTCAATTTTGATTCCACCGTATTGAAGACGTGAAAATATAAAAATATTCTTACTATTAATTGTCAGAAATACTTCTTAAAAATTCTTTAGAAAATATTTTTCGAATATAAATTTATATTTTAAAAAATACTTTTCAAAAATAAATTATGAAGAATCTTTTCTAGTGTAAATTTTATGTTCTGAAAAACACTTTATGAAAATACATTCCAATTATTTTTTTAAAATATAAAATTTATATTTCGAATTTTGTTTTTAAAATATATTTTGAAAAAGTGTTTTTCAGAATTTACTTTTGTTTAAAGGACATTTTAGAAATTTTTTAAAAATGATAGGGTGCAGATGACAAGTGATGGGATGTAGGAAGTTAATCAAAGTTTGGAAAACTTAATTTCAGGATGTATTTATATATATATATATATATATATATATATATATATATATATATATATATATATTCAGTTTTAATGATAGTTTGTTAACTATTTTTTCACAGTGCAATTAACATGGCCTTGCCTGGTAAGCATTATGATGCACCACCACATGATGATATAAAGGTGAATGAAGTTCTTCCAATTTGTATTAAATGATAATGTAATATACAAAATGCATGCATCCTTAATTGACATGTATGTAACAAGCAGAAATGTTATGATGGATGGAGAGAAGAATCTGATTATGAAAAGAGAGAGCAAACTTTCACCAAATTCATCAATAAGAATGTGAATCTGAGCAAAGCAGATGAATCTATGATGATCACAGGGATAGTGGCTCCACCACTTGCCATGGTGGCTAAGAAAACTGGACAAACTGTGCCTCAACTAAGTGTGATCAAAGCCATCCCTGATGTTGCATTTGTTCCTGGAGCTACCATTTTGGCTCTCATTGCTATTAAGCTCACCAAAAGAATGGCATTCAAGAATATCCCTTCCATTGATCAAAAAGAGAATGCCCTTTAGCTTTCCCCTTTGATGCATCTTCATCATTCATGTTTCATCTTGTTTTCAATGGAAATGGTTGTGAGATTGATGGTGTTAAACAAAAGATGAATTTTAGTGCCAATTAGCTTGTTGAAATGTAAAGCTTATCCTTTAATTTCACAAAGCAATTTATATGACTTCAGAAAGAAAATTCTACTTCAACACTATCTTTATCAATTTAACACTTATTTTTCTTAATAAAATATTATATAATAAAAATAATAATTTATTTCAATACTAAATAATCATAATTAAAATAATAATTTATTTCAGTATCAAATAATTCTATTATATAATATAGCTTTATTAAAATATAAGAGAGATGATAATGAATAACATCAACAATATTATTATCATATTGATGTCATTCTAATACAAAATATAATATAAAGAAATTAGTTTTTTTGAATAAATACCTTATAAATCAAACAATGTAATATTTTAAAAATAATATAATACTAAAATAGTCTTATCAAATCTAGACTCTCTTTCCATTCATATCAGAATTTTAGATTATAAATTTTAGATTTTTAGATTATAAATTTTAGATTATGTATACATGATAACTCACCTTTAATTATAGTTTTTGTTATAACCATATTAATTCTTATTATCCTGTCATCTTACACGGTATCTTTCCATTATAATTATTTAAAATAATTTTTTTATAATATATATATATATATATGAAAATTATATTTCTCTATAAAAATAAGGAAATGATGATATTGAATGACTTCAAAATGTGTTAATCAGATTGATGTCATCCTAATACAAACATAATATAAAAAAATTAATTTCTTTCAACAAATATTTTATTACGAATGAACTTTAAAATCGAATTTTTGTATATATGTTATTGTAAAATTTAATTATCATTTAGAAAGTTTTCCTCGTAATATAAAATATAATATTAAGAAATTGATTTCTTTCATCAAATACTTTATTACGAATAAACTTCAAATCAAATTCTTGTATATATTATAATAATATCTTTTAATGTTGTTGGTTAAACATAGTTAAGAATCTGGAAGTACATATAGGAATAGGAGAATTTGGATAATTTATATAAAACTATAATCCCTTGTTACATTTCTTTTTCATTAGAAACAATTAAGATTCAAATTTTAATTGTTTTCCGACATCTATTAATCTAAAGACGTGAGTGTGAAAATTAGATAAAAAAACAAGAAATTGAAAATGAATGACAACAAATAGAAAGGAATATTGAAAAAAAAAATATACTATATAGAACAAAAAAAAGAAATTAAAATTTACTATGGTGAAAAAAAAAAACACTCCCATAAAATTCGCCAAGTGTTTGAAACACCACACTAGAATAATGTCTCACTAATCTCTTCTTTAATTACATTTCTCACTTCTTCCACCTTATTTTTCAAAGACTGAAAAATTGTTAAATGATTTCGATCAATCTCTAAAATCACACACGTAAACAAGTTTCATTTTTTCTTTGGTAAAATATGAAAAGCTTGATTACATGTGAAACCAAGACTGATCAAAACTATAAAACCACGTGGCGATCATGCATGCATAGATCATGCATGCATGCAATAATTTCTTCCAAAGAACAACACAACAAGTTATGAATACACAATGTATATATATCGAAAAGGGAAACCAAGAATTGAGACATGAACAATGATAGATAGATATTGAAATCTCAATAGCATCTAACTCCCTTGTCCTTTTGTTGGGCAGACAAATCCTCAAAACTCCAATCTCTTCTCATTCCACTGCTCCTTATCAATCTTGGTCCAACACCCCCTTCACTATTGGTGCGTCTATGGTGTTCTGCCTTAACCTTGGCCAAAGGGCCACTATGTGGAAATTGAGGTGGTGTGATGTTCCCTGAAGACCAGCTTCTATTGTGAGTGCTACTCACTTTTCTATTATTATTATTAGGGTTAGTTTGAAAGTTATCATAAGGTTTGGTTGATTCTTCTGGTGGTGGGAGACATGCATCATCATTATTTGATTTCACCCTTTGGAGAATATTGCCACAAGTGAGGCAATTGAGGCTCATGGTGGTGTTGTGTGACTCCCAAGCAACCCAACCTTGGAAGGGTAGGTTGGATGGTGAGAAACTTAGGGTTAGAAAATCACATAAGATGATGATGACAAAGTTGGAGAAAACAAGGTCTTGGGGTATGTTAAAAGGTTTGAAAACTTGTTGAAACAACTTCTTGTTGTGTTCTACCATGAATTTCTCACCCTCAAAATCAGCTTGGCCTTTCATTCAATTTTGGATTGTACAAGTTTTCCAACCTGTGCATTGTTGTTTATGATTAAAATTATGAAGGAATCATCAATTTAAGAGTTTATTTAGGAATTTTAATTTTCATTACCTATATATGTACATTTTCTTTTGGATATTTAAGATTTGGTGTATTTTTTTTTCTTAGTTACATGTTGTATATATGTCTTATGCATTTATTAGTTTAAACTTATGGGTATGTCCAAGGTTATCTTTGTATCTTTTGGTACTATTTTACTAAACAGAATAATAATGAACTGTTTATTTACTTTTATTAAGACTTACACAAATCCTCTTACTTTTATCAAATTTTTGAGATTTGGTCTACCTCTATAAATTCTAATTTTAGTTCATATAAGGAGAGATCAATTGTCAGAGAATTATTTCTCATTAGTTAATTAATTATAGATTATAAGAAAACCAATGGTTATAGAGAAATATATATCTTATAATTAATTGATATTTCCTCTCTCTCTTTTATATATAATAATAATAATAATAAGTTTTTTAAGAATAAAGAAATTAAAATAAAGTTAATAAAATATTATAATAAAAATATACAAAAATAAAATGTGATTTAGGGAGATTAGGAAAGTAGGTTATATTAAAGACGGTTATTTTAATATTATTTTATGAATGAATTTCTTATCATCTCTAACAATTGAAAATTGAGAATATTGATTAGCAAAATCAAGGAGAGTAAAAATATCTTTTTGACTAAACCTATTAAAAAATATGAAGAGAAAAAAAAAACTTTTTAAAATGAGACCCAACAAAGAGACTAAACAATACTTTAGCCAAAATGGAAATTACGTTTATGATTTATGCAAAAGTTGAAAAGATATGTTACAACATGATAAGTACAAGTAATCCACCGAAAATTAAAAGAGACACAAAAGTTGTATGACTTTACATATGTAAAATTCTTTATATAAGGATTGTGTTGAGAATAAGTGTTAGTATTAGATGACCTTTTTTATTTGGAAACAAAAATTATGTATATATGAATCAAGTTAATTATGAATAGAAAAATCAAGTTTTTTACTTAATTATTTCTAATCTATATTAAAAATACAAATTATATTTGATATTTTTCATTTTTCATAAAAAAATAATTTGAAAACTAAAAAATAATTAAGAGCGAAATGAAAGAAACCATACTAAGAATATAATGAAAGAGAAATCAAAGTACTCTTATATTATATTGATGCATAATATTTCATGTAATTAAACTTATAGATATACTAAATATAAGGATAAATTGGACTAATTGTTTTGGAATTTGTGATGAACTTTGAAAGAGATTAGGTGACTCAAAGAGAAAGTGAAAGCTTTAGAGATCAATTACAATGAATAGATGAGTGAATGAGTGAAACTCACACTAATATAGTTTTATCTAAATAACCTTGTGAATAGGATTATATATTTTTACAAATATTTGTGTTATAATTTTCTTGTTTGAAAGAAGAGTTATATCTTTATCTTTCTCTAAATATCTTGAAATGAAGTGAATGTTTTATTATAAGAGAAGTCTTACTTATTTTTAATCAATACTTTTTAAAATGTCATTTAATTAGTCTACACCTCATAAAATTTATAAATTTATTATAAAATTTAATAATATTATTCTTTATTAAATGAGTTTGTGAGATAGTGATATAAATTATGATAATTCTCTTATTCAAATAACTAGATGCATGTTAAATGAGTGAAATTCTTATAGCAATCTTCTTACACCATAACACAAAAGAAAAGTATAACATAATAAAACTATTTAAAAGACATTTTTTTTTACTTGAAATTTTGATCAAACAAAAATAAATAAATCCTAGTAATGAAGACTTTCTTACAATATAGGATCACATAGTAGTTTCTTGAAAATAAGATGAATTTCTTTAAAAATGTTGTGTTTCTTAAATATCTACAAAAGAAGCTCATGAATCACTTTTAGTGCAATTAAAACTTTAGTTATTTTTAATGAAGAATTTTTTTCCCTTATATCAAACAAAATATATAAAAATTTCAACCATCACTATAACTTTACACTTATGAAATTTACAAAACTTTGATATAGTTCAACTTGTCAGTAACTTTAGATTTCACACTTATAAGTAGTGCGAAATGAATTAAAAAATTATTTAACATCAATTTGTATTATGATTAACATTTTTGCAGTTGTTATATGAATGATTAGAGTAAATTGACTTTTTCTGGACTTAAATCTAAAAAGTAATAGTTTTATAACCATTGAGATATATAATAATTTTATTGCTATTAAAAGCTTTTTGTTCAAGTGCTTCTTTAATCAGCATTTTTTTTTTTATTTTCACCTCTAAATTTATAACCTAGTAGATAACCTACTTGAGTTAGGTCAATATGATAAAAAACAATAAAAAAAAATTCTCAATTTTCTTTATAAAATTTTTAAATATATAGAAATGCTTTTGAATACACATGTATTTAAAACAAAAACCTCTTTCTATAATATGATAGTTAAGGCGTTTCTCAATAGGTCAGAATTTTGGTTAAAAATAAATAAATTTCGATAGATAAACTTTGCTAAATAGTATTACTTAATTGTAATTGGAGATAACCTACAAATATGTTTTATCTTTATAAATATCATATCTAAATATTTCTTCGTTTAAATAAATTTTCTTTAAAAATAGCTTGTTTTTTTCATTTTGTTAGTCTTTATTTTCCTTGTTTTCCACCATATTTTTGCTAATCATTTAAACAAAATCTAAGAAAAAGATGAAAAATACACAAAAACTAAAACTATTTTTTAAAATTTAATTATATTTCTAGTTGTTAAATTTGTAGGCGAATCATTTACTCCACCAAATTAAAAAAAAAAAAACCTTTTTAATCTCTCAAATTAAAAAAATACAATTTAATCATAAATACTGAATTTGAATAACTAAAAAAAATCTTATAAAATCATTTAGTCTCTTAAATTTAGTGTTTAGAATTTTTTTTTCAATTTTAAGGGATTAAAACATTATGAAAAGCAAATTTATAATAAAGCCTCAAGTTCGAAAATTGTTATCGACGAAGTTACAAAAATCTTGCTTGAAGTTTCAAAGGTGGATGCTTTTCTCTGTGCTTCTTATTATTTGTCACTTTATCTGTTTTATTGGGTCAATTGATTTTTGTATAAATAAAATCCCATTTATAATTTATAATTATAATGCAAAGTTCAAATCTTTTACTGGCTTGTTTTTGTTTTCAGAAATCTCTTCAAAGGTGTTTGATTGTGGTGAAGGTGGGGTGATTCTATGCGTTGGTTGGCTTCATTTGATGAGAGAAAATTGTGGGGATGTTTCTTTCTGTCAATTGGTTCTGTTTTCTTTGTTGGGTATTTCTTTGTTGCTGTGATTTCAAAGCTTCTGCCACCTTCTCATGTTCCCCTCATTTCTGCAGTGCAAAATGACTGGTAATTAACTGCTTTATTGCTCCTAAGAGTGACATGATTCTGTGAGTTGGTACTTTCATGTCAATGATTTTTTAGCATGGTTGTTGGATTTTGGAGAGGGGATGATTTAAAGAGTGTAGAACATGATAAGGGTTTGAAATTGCAATATCTTCTGTGATGGATTTGTTTTGTTTTTCTCTTTAGTCGATGATAGTGAGTGTGTCATACCGTGTGTTTGATGAAATGTCATTCATGATACACGGTAAAAGGTTACAGTATGTGCCAAGGATCTGATTTTCTTAGTTTGGAATTTGATAATGATTGACAGTTACATATATTGTTGTTGTAGTTATTATAGTTTTTGTAATACCAATTTCTGTTATGTCTGTAATTAGTGTTGTCTCTACCTGAGAAAGGGAGCAAAACTCATCATTTTCCTGGTTATGTTTTTGGCAAATGCAACAGGTACTATTGCTTCTTGGTGCCATTGACTCTCCCTATAATTGTGGTAGCTGTGTACTTTCATTGGCTCAGCATGAAGTTGTTTAAGCATGCTTAGCATAACTTTGCCAGATTTTGAAGGCAGAAATGCATGTATGCTGTTGGAGCAACAACCACCTATGTCAATTGCTGTTTTATTAGATATCTGTGTAACTTGCACTCATCTCATCACCTAAAAAGAGCATAAGAATTAAGATGTTAAATGTGATTGCATACCTGTCAAAATACTATTCATGTTTGTTGTACCGTTGAAGGTACTCGAGGCCTCATTCTAGCAGCATAACTTGTTTCGGATGTTCATTTATGCCTGATTAATCTATGTTCTTGTCGATGATACCTGTGTATTTAGGTTTATTATTTTGAATTTTGTAATGAGGTTCACCTTGATTGTTATACCTTGTTAAAATCTTAAAGCGGTTGAACTATGAAAACTGTCAATAACTCGTACATTGAAAAAAACGCACCATCATACTTTCAATTGAAGATATCAAAGTGTGTGTGAAATTAAAGAAACAACAACAGAGAATAATGTCGTGAAGTTTATTCTGATTCAGTATCTCTATGATACGCACGATTGTTGGAAACTGACAATTGGAAACAGTTACAGGTAACTATGTTGGCAATAATAATCCTTTTATTAAATGGCTTAACTATTCTAATTCATATGAATGATGCACTTGAGTGTGTCAATTAACATGCGAAAGCACGGTGAATGTGGATTTAAATATTGAATATGTAATCAAATATGTAAAGGGTGCTTATGTATTGTCAAAGTTAAAGCCAATTTGTTCAACTGAAGTGGAAAACACTTTCTGGTTTAGTAACCTTAACCATAAATGAGTTGAGTGTATGGACCTTTTTCTTTCTTGGTATAAGGATGGAACCGTTTCATGTCCATGCTATCAAACAAAGATAACAGGATCCTGAAACTGTGAAAAACTCATGACCAATTTACCAATGAATACTGTATGTCTGTAGCCTTTGTTGATGATTGACAATGTTAACAACTTACAAATTAGAGAAAAAGAAAACACTGGCCAACATGCCCCAAAGAAGATAAAGAAAATATCTTAACAATGATTGCCTCAAAGCAAGAAGCTAAAAGTTGTGGAGTTACTATTTCTATATAGTACAATCATAATTGAGTTCCTAGCTAGAATAATCTGTGCTTTATGCTTTCGGTGGTCATGCTTTAGACAACTCAAGTGGCAGGCTTGTCTCAATTGCAAACGACATCTGAGTAAAAGGCTACGGTCCTCCTTTCACAGTTTTGTACGCTTAATAGCTCAACATCAAAAACTTCAAACTGTTTTGAGCTGAAAAAGGTTGAAGGTCCTACCTGCAGAAGACAAAACATCACCAATCTACTTGAGAGAGATTACTTATTTTGAAATTGTGTTTCTGAGACAAGTTCAGTGCAGTTGCAAGAACTGTAAATTACACAGTATTAGTAAAATTGATGAGCTATTGTTAAAAAAAGTGCTCAGGAATCAGGTTTAAAATCTGTATGGAACTAGGTACGAAACTGTATATATTCAAACTCCCAAAGATTATTCCTTCATTTTTTATCAACAAGCCTATTTTGTCCTAACTAGATCCTACCATGTCTCAGAGTTAATTACGGGCCTTCATTGTTGAAAATTGTCAATACATAACAATTTTGTGAGTACAATGCAAAGATAATTTCTTCTACCTTAGAATGGATTAAGTTCTAAGCAGTCAAAATCATATAATATGGAAAAACCCCAAAATCAGTTAGAGAAAGGTGATAAAAGAAAAATGAGAGATTTTAGAACTCACTGGTGGTCCAAGTTCAGGGGGGATGATGATTCTTCTCTTCCCACCTGGTCTCATGTCTCTAATTCCTTCCTCAAATCCTACATTAGAAAATGTACTTTTCTCACTTCCTTCTGCACTTATTTCCTCCCCTTTTGGGTTCTTTAAGGGAGAGACAGAAATCAAGCAAAGGATGAATACTTTTTTCATAAAGTTGCAAGGAAATTGACAGTACTTATCTAAAAATTTTAACCTGGAACTAATGCCTTGGTACCCATGCGGATTTTGGCAGGAGTACCCTGCAAGTAAGTGCTGTCAATTCGACGACCAGATTCATTATAACCAACATAGTGAAAAGTGACCTGCAAGGCATGATGTATAAGCAAATTAGCGAATATAATGTGTGCATACAAATCATGCTTTAAATTGTAGTGCCTAAAAGTTCCAGTTTTGCATCTGAAAATCACATTTTTTAGATTGCTTCCAATTTTCAACCAATCACCTCCTCACCTGAGTTTCTAACGATAGTCTAATCCTTGACAGATGATAAAACAATGTTAAAAAAAGGTAAAATTTTACATGGATTGGGAGTTTACTTTGTTAGACACTAAAAGTTAAGAAAGCATAAGTAAGTAACCAGAAATCATATATGATCTTATTAATTTCACTAAGAACCCAGCAATGCAGCAGATTCACAAAATTTCTTGTGAAAAATCTTGAAGGGGTAGAATGCCAACAAGAGAGAACTATCAACAAAAGTTGACACAAAAACTGGTACAAAAATTCTTGAAGTAAAATGCTGTTGCCGTGATATTTAGGCTGACTTACTAAGCAAATTCCTCAAAATGTACAACTTTGACATCATTAGTTTATACAAAACCAAATTCAAATATCAATGCTAAAGAAAAATATCCTAGTTTCCATTCTGCAATATACTAGTGTTAGATTTTCTGTTTCAAACACATTTTACTGGAATTTTCCCACTTTCCAAGACAAAAGCATAGAAGAAGTGGCTTGGTGAATTATTCTGTAAGGTTTAACTGTAAAACAAATACACATTTAAAGAAGTTGCTAAACACTGCATAGGGACAAGTCTAGTTCTCACTCCAATGCTCAGTGCTAATATTTTTTTAAGTGCTTCTGCCAAGCGATAGACTTAATATTGTAAGTAGGAAGGGAATAAAACTTTATCCCAATTCTCAAGTTTATAAATTACCAAATACAAAAAAGAAAAGGAATAATAACAACCATTTTCTAAAATAACAAAACATCAGGAATTGATTTGATCCTGATTTATTCCCCCATAAGTAGCAATTTTATTTCCTACCTTAATCTCAATTTTCATCAGAATTTCAACCTTGCTAATACATTGACACTCCCTCGCAAGTTGGTGCAAAGATATCAATTATGCCCAACTTGCTAACTTGTAGTTCAAATGGCTGTTTCAACAGCCCTTTGATCAAAATATTTGCAACTTGCTGCTTGGTTGGTACAGATGGAGTACATATTATCCTTCCTCAAGTTTTTCTTCTATGAAGTGTCTGTGAATCTGAACATGTTTCATATGATCATGTTGTACAGGTTTGTGAGCAATGTTTTAGGATCCAACCCCTAATGCTCATTTAGAATGTTTGTGAGCAATGTTTTAGAATTTCAACATTTCTAGTTTACTGACAACAAATATTCATTTAGAAAGAAAAAAAGAAGCGTTAGTTTGGAAAGAAAAGAAAAGAAAAACCTGCTGACCATCCTTTGGGCAATCACCTTGACCAACTACAAAATCCCGGTATATGAGCCCTGAGTCACTCTTTACATAGTTCTCTGAAGATACTACTTTAACTTGAAAACCTGAAATGTACCACAATAAATCAGACCCTCATATCCAAAAAACCATCCAAGAGGTCCAAACAAATGCATTTCACACTAGGCTCCTAAATTTAACACACTGAACTTCAGTAGACAAACACAATTGAGACACTTACCACCAGTGTAAAAAGTACTATAACTTGTTTGACTAAGAAAGTAACATAATAACAACAACAATATCCTGTAAGATGAAGTCAGCTACGTGGATCATAGACGTCATTGCACTCAGTTAAGAACCAAATTCTTAAAGGTATTATTCACTGTGTAGTATCTCTGAACAACGTTTGTCTTGTGAACAAGTTTTGCCCTGGCTACGAAGGGCATAACACAACCCTCCTATGAAACCATGGTCAGATTTAAAGAATATAACATAGAAAGTAGCCCAATCATTTGCAAAAAACAAATGTAAGCTCAGAAACCATGGTCCTATTTACAGAATATAGCATAGAAAGTAAAACAATCATGTGCCAAAAACAAATGTAAGCTAAGAAACCATGGTCACATTTGCAGCATATACCATAGAAAGTACCATAACCATGTGCAAGAAACAAATGCAGGCTCAGACATTACGGAAAGCATAAAATTGATAAAAGAAAAAACCATTGTCACCTTCTCTAATAAAATTTGGGAAGTCCTCTGGGGCATTGTTTTCTTTCTGTATCCTCCTATTTTGTTGTAGCAACCGTTTTTCATCATAAGGATTCGTACTCTTTGTCTTCCCATAAGAAGACAAAGTTGGAAAAAAACCAGTGGAGACCAAGACAGAAAGGAAGAGTGTTCTCCTCAATGACTTTCCAGAATGCAACATGCAACTATCCTGCACTCTATCCTCACACACAAACCACAACACACCAAATCACAATCCATTACAGAAATTTCACAAAAGAATACCAGTCCACATGCCACTCTTACAGGTAATAATCCTTTGAATTTTGGTTTGTGCATCCATGACTCAATTGCTTCCTTTGAGAAAATATAGTTCCTTGTACAGCACAAGGGAAGTTCACTGCCCAAAACAGTAAAACCCTTTTTAGTACCAGCAAAAAACTTACATTCCCTAATTTGTTGCCTAATAATGTAAACCCTAAGCAACATTGCCAGCTCCAAATTGTTCAAACACCTACTACTATTAACATTAAATTTCAATTTCTCCCACACCAACACAAAACTGGGAATGTGAAATTCCAACAAGAACTAGAAGATTCTACCATCATATGAGAGGTGTAAAACTGGGTTGGGAAAAGGAAAGTGGCATCAAACCCCAGCATCACATTACACCCAAATGTTAAAGATTTGGAAAGATACTAACTTTAACATCAAAAAGAAACATAATACCAATATAGTTCACAGAACACTGAACATAAACATAGAGATATATTAAAGGTGGGACTTTGATGCAAAGGGTGTCTGAGAAAGACTTACAACGAAAAGAAGACAACATAGCCTCTGAGAGAAGAAGCTCACAGCACAGAACAACACCTGTTTCGTGTTGCTTCTACGTTATCTACTCTGTTTGCTGCTTAAGCAAATAAACAAAATTTGGCTCATTTTTTTTTACTTCACACAATCACTTTTGTTAATTTTAAGAGTTTATTCAACATAAATTATTTTACTATCAATTTATTTAATTCTATTAATAGATTCGATTTTTTTTTTTAAGAAAAAAAAAAAAAACATTGTTAGATTCGATTTTAAAACATATGGATAACCAGCAGTCATGGTAGAAAATTAATAGATTAAAAAACATACTTTCTCTTTATTTAATGTTAACAAAATTAAACACAAGTAATTAAGATTATAATGTATAATTAAAACTTAACCCCTAGATACAAAAAAGTATTTTACATTGAAAATGTCAAGATAGTTTATGAATTTAATTTTTATTACATGAAATCTTTATAAATTATTATTAATATTACTTTTGAAATAATTTTTATAAAACTTATATATATATATATATATATATATATATATATATATATATATATATGTCAAATGTTATACCATAATAATTCTATATAAAAAAGTATTTTTTTTTGTTAAATAAATCGTTAAATTATAATTTTATATTATCATAATTATTTATGTTAAACTTTATTAAAGTTGAATGATTTAGTGTGGTTTAAATATATATAATATATAAAACTTTTATATATAATTTTTGCGATACAAATTTTCAATTCAATTATAAGTTAAAAAATATAATTTAATTAAAAATATTAAACTGTGTAATTTTTATATATTAAACATTGTTTATGATTGGATCACAGTTTAAAATCATTTTACACATGGGATATCTTTTTTTTTTTCTCATAATTAGTTGGTACATTTTTGTTGTTTCCATTAATATTTCTTTGTCTCTTCAAATTTCGTTTTTTTTTTTTTTTAATTTTTAATAAGCAAGCATTGTTTTTGAGGAATAACATAGGACCCAGCTGACGAGGTAAGGTACTTCCACCCTCGGCTGTGTCTGGTTTGGTGCAAGGAAGAGGAAAAGAAGAAAATTGAAAATGGCAGATTCAGGAGGGTTCGTTGAAGCAGATAATGCAGAGGCCATTATTACCAGAATCGAACACAAATCCCGCAAGATCGAAACTTTACTCAAACAGTACCAACCCCTCTTCTCCTTTTCTCCTCTCATCACTGCATCCATCAATTAATTGATTCTATTTTTTATTTACAATTATCTTCGTCTGTGGGGTGTGATGAAATTTCAGGTATAAACCTGTAGAAGCCCTTAAAACTGCCCTTGAAGGCACATATGCCATCATTGGGGATGAACGTTGCAAGGTTTCTCCCTCACCCCCCCTATTTTGTTTTGTATTTTTTTTTTTTTTTTGCATTAAGAAAAATTGATACTGAACTGTTATTTTTGTGATAGTGTTTGTGTTTGCATTTTATTTGGATCATTGTGGAACTGAAGCAGTGCTTAATTAGTAGGGAAAATTACCCTGATTCTCATGTACATAAAATTCCTGGCTTTTTAATGTAGCCCCTTTTAGGAACACATAGTGCAATGCCTCTCATGGATATTAATAGAAGTGTCTTTGTAATTTATTTCAAACAATTAAGGGGAGATACTGGAGAAAAGCAAAAGTAAGCTCATGTGAATTTCAAATAAATCATGGGAAGTGTCTGTTTAATTTGTTCTTGTTATTATCATCATTAATAAGCTATTTTCAGCTAGCAACAATGTGAAGTTTCTGTCCCCTATTGTTGCTTTGGAGATCTTGTGCAATTCGATTGATGTTTTCTAATTTCTTGAAATCATACCATATTTTTCATGTATTTTGGATTTCTTTTTGTGTTTTCCTTTTTACATTTTAGAGTTTGATGTTTAAATATTTAAGCATACCTTTGATTTTGATTGCTGAGTAACAACCTGTAAAGACTACCCTTTTTATTACATGTACAATTCTAATGGAACTTTTGTAATATGTTGAAACTTGAAATCACGGCATATTTTAATGTGCTTTTATCTTTTCTTTGTTTTTTGGCAGTCAGCACATTGGATTGTGGTGCATAGAGCCATAATGTCTATAAAAGATGTGGATGGGATGCTTTCTTCATTGGATCCTGAGTACTATGATATCCTAATGAAGTGAGTGGTGAAGTATATCTTGCTTGAATTTATTTCTACTTTTTAGTTCTAATTTGGCTAGCTTGTCATTCTTTTAGTACAAAATTGCTTGGATGATGTTAAGGTTCTGAGGTTTATAGTTAATGATCATTGTAGTTTGGCCTGTGTTCCACCCTGCATGATATGTGTTGCACTAGAACACTTACAGCTAGATATTGGAATATGGACTCTAATAAACATTAGCACTTTGTACGTATATTGTAGTAGAACTTTCCTTGCTTCTTGGTGAATTCTAGAATTTCTGTAAGTAATTCCTTAGTCATTTCATAGAATGATAACTAGCTCACCCTTTTCATATCCCTTTCATTTCTGCCGTCCATCATTTTCCCCCTTCTCTCACACTTCAGTTATAGTTGATACATTAACTCATAACAACTAAGTTACAGGATCTTAGCTGGACTCTGCACACAATTCTTTAACAAAATTATCTTATAATAACTTGTAGTAAGACACTTTAAATCTCTCGTTAGTTCTCAGGTGCTTGTTATATGTTTATAATAACTTCCGAAAGATTAATTTGATGAATGAATTTGGTGTATCTGTGATATCATGTTCCTCTATTTTCTTTGTCTGGGTGTCAAATCTCTTACAAACCCTGTGTGTAGTGAGACAATAGTTAGGCCTCAAGTCCTGGACATAAACTTTCAAATGCATTTACACCTTTAATTAATCAATCCAATATAAATTTGAATTTAAGACTGTGTACTCTATGCCAAATGTGTATTTCAAAATCTGTGTTAATGTTATTCCGGATTTATCAGACTGCAATCTGTGCTTCGCTGTATATATTAATACAACCACAGATTAGAGGAGATTTTTACTATAAAATTCTTTTTCATTGGTTATGCATGAGGTCCATGTTAAAACTCACAATTTTAGGATCCCTCATTGATAATTTTGTCAACATGACAGGATTGTTGTATCCATTCAACATCACTTTCACTCGTAAACAGTTTTTTTGTCAACCCTCATTGAAGCAAACTCCAGATTTCTTGCAAATTCATTTGTGATTTTCTAAGATTTCAGGTAGAAATACTCTTGTAGTTAAAGTCAGTCACACAAACTCGTAGAGTTTTTCCATTTTATATTAGTATGCTATAGCTATCCCCTCAGGAATCTAATTTATGTAAAGCATCCATTACAACCTCATTCTTCTACACCATATACCAAATCCTATGACGCACTAAGTATTGAATGACTCAAGAAGTGTTCTTTTATTTCAAGTATTCTAGTGCCCAGTGTTCAGACCTGATAATTATTTTTTTTTTCAAAAAGCCAAAACACATAACTATCCTTTTGTATCTCTGCCCAAAACCTATATAACAAGTAGAGAAAAGAAAACAATTTTAAAACTAGTTGACCATGTCCAAAAATCTCTTTCCTTAAGGGATATTCCAGAGGTCATTTTAGAATCTCAATCAACAGTAGTCTGCATATCAGACTGCTTTTAGCCATACTAATATGCAGATCATGAACTACCTGTAAAGTTTGAAACCTACATCAAAACACAAGATTTCTGAAAATATCTGTTTTCTAGAGGAAAAATAGTATGTCTGTCTGCAGACCACAAGGGGATGCCTCTATCCACTGTTTTAAAACCAGACTGAATCTGTCGATTCAACTGATCCAACTGAGAACTTTAACACCTGTCTGGTTTTTAAAACATCACCCTCCTCTAGTTCCACACCAAAAGACCTTTAACAGAACCTCACTTCCAACCTCTCATTAGTTAATGACTGAAGACATTCATCACCAGTGAACATAAAGGGCAATAGGTTCAGCACTGCAACCTGCCACGGTTCTCTTTTCTTGAAACCAATTTCTAGCTTCTAGGTTCATGAACTGTTACCTCAAAGGTAACTAAATCTCTCCCTTTCCAATACCTAAGGTCCTCTACCACTTGTTTAGCAAAAAGAACTCCACCTAAGATATTCCCACGGCAGAAATTCTTTGAAACAACACTTTCTTCTGTTCTTTCAGATTTTTAAGAAAGTTAAGGCATTAAATGAGTCTTTCTTTTAACAATATCATAGTTAACTGTAAATAGATAACTACTGGTATTTAACAATATGATTGTAAGTTGTAGATAACTAATGATATTCTTGCACCATTTTCTGTCTAAGAGATTATCTGCCTTAGGTACTTGTATAGAGGCTTAGCTACCGGAGATCGTCCCACATGTGATCAATGTCTTCGGATTCATGAAAAATTGACAGAGAAAGCAGGACTTGGTTGCATCCTACGTTTCCTGACTGATACTGTAAATACAGTTTGATTTCCGAACTACCTTAATATCTGAACTTTTTGTTCTTTCTCTTTCGTGTTTTTATCTTTCTTTTGCCCATGCAAGACTACAGCAGTCAATGTAGTGAAGTATCAGGGAAATATATATCTTGAATTGTTGGATTCAAAGTAATATGATTTTTACCTTTTCAATGCTCATTGAAAAATCTGAAACATCAAAGATACTTTTAGAGGAGCTTCTAACTTCATGACTTACCTCTACCATTCTCACGGAACACACTTTCTCCTGACCTATAGAGTTTTGAATTACTTTTGGAGAACTTCAACACATTTTGATTGTAAAACATTCTTTCAAACAGAATGAGATATGGTGCAAAAATTAAACTCATACCATAAGTTGAACTTTAAAATGAATTTTGAAGTCATTGGCCAACTTTTTCCTTCATAACCCTGTATTATCTAAATATGTACCTAGTTCCAGAAAAATGTTTGTGAACGTCATTAACTTCATGCTAAGACCCTTAACACATTTTTTTATTGGCTAAAATGTGTGAGAATCTCATTAATTCAAGAGTGAAATGCACAAAAATGAAAAAAAATATATATATAACTTACACATTTAGTGAGATTCATGAATTTTACCCAATAGAAAGATCATAAAGAGTGTATTTTTAAAAAGTGTTTTGCTAAATTTTCCAATATAGATAGGGTGGTACAGATCTATCAATGCTGAAGTTTTTCTTTTATATAGTTTGATTTGGACTTTCACCGGAATTTGCATACTGATATTATTTATATTTATAATGATAATGTTTTTATTTTGTTAACCTTTATTTAAGTGATTTTGTAAGTTGACAACATCATTCTTTGATTTTGCTTACATTCCAAAATATTTTTTTTTAAATACTTAATCTCAGCTTATATGTGGTAATAAAAAAGACTATATTAATTACACTTAGAACCCCTTTTCTCACAGTGGAGGGAGTTTCGGGAAAAGATTGATTTTCTCCATTTCACCTCCATCACTTTTAATTCAAAAATAGTTTTTCTTTCTAAAAAAATATTTATTTTGTTGCTTCTACAGAGTCCAGGGGACAATTTTTATTTTACTTTTAAAGAGTGTAATCTCCAAATTATACATGTATTTAAATAATAGATTGCAACCATAATCAACTACATGTCCTCTTTTGGTGATTTACTATGTATAATCATCTTTTCAAAAACACTAAAACAACTTATCAGCTTAAACTTGGTTATCAACAAAGTTACACAAATAAAAACTCATTATAATTATTCTAATTATAATCTATTATCAAATAATTTAAGATGTCTAGAACACACACTAAAGAGGGTTGTCAGTGCTTTGAATGCTTAAAGAATTGTATGACCTCAGCAGAAAAAGAAAGTAAAGAAAGTGGAAAAAAGTGAACTCACATTACACTGAACATCAGCACGTGGCAACTGCTAAATAGGTTTTATGTTACTATATGTGAGATAATATTATCTTTGATAGGAAACAAGAAATGAAAGTGGAAAAAATAGTTAAAGGGTTGTTAGTGGATCAAATTTCACACAGCACCACCTACATAGACAAATTCTTTGTGTGCAAATTTGATATTAAGACCAAAAATCAAAGTCAAATCCAAAAGGGAAACACTCAAAAACAGCATTGGCCAAAGTTACAACATAAAAGTTGTAGTCATGGACATGATGTGGCCCATGATGCTACCTTTAATCATGCTTGCTAGTTACTTCCCTTTGAAAAATTTTGACACATACACTCGTGATGATGATACAAGCTCTGTCACCAGTCACTAGTGCGTAACAACAAACACATTTTTTTACCTTTGGTGTTTGTTGTTCACTTCTTGAAAAAGGGTATTGGAAATCCACATCTTAAGGAGAATGAAGTGTCCACAAAGTGCCAAAGTTGAGTCCCACAATCTGACTCACCCAACCCCATGTCCCAAGCATATTAGACCAAAAAAGATGGGAATCAGAGCAAAAGATCGAGAAAATCATTTATAATTGAGACCACCCTCATTATCCCCCTTCATGGGAATCCCTTTGATTCTGTCACCTTCCCCTACCTTGCACAAAATTCCACCTCTCATCTCACCATATGGCATCACAAATCCTATGAAAAGGAACAAATAAAATAAAACACATTATTCCAATTTCCTTTTCCATCCTTCCAAGGTTAACAAAACTATTCAGCATATGAAAACACTAACTACTTTAACATATCCAAACTTTACAAATCCTAAAGTGCACTGAATCATGTTCTATCCAGGCTCAAAATAAAATAAGCCTAGACAAAAAGAGTTCATAACCAAATCCATGATGATTCCATTTGTCTCCCCTTTTTCTTTTCACAATCCCCACTTTTTTTCACATTCTGAAGATTAGTTTCTGGAATGTATTTTCAGAATTGTATTTATACAATCCAAAGAGTAATTTCTGGAATAGTATTGTCCATTCTAGAAATTAATTTTTGGATTATAAGTAAAAAAGTAAAGTGTAACAGAAAAATAAGGGAGCAAATAGAATTTTCCAACCTCAAGACCTAGTAAGTAACCAACCAACATCTAACATAACTATTCTGTTGATTCATTTCTGTCTACCACCTAAAAATGTCTTCATTTCCATCCTGATCTTTTAGCCTACCACCACAGCCAGGAGTAATTATCAATTACGGCAGGGAACGGCGTTGAATTGACATTGCTGCCCAAGGGTTGACCGGCACCGGCCGCTGGATGGTAGGGCCTAATGGGTTGTGATTGGCCGGAGGCGGCGGCACAGAAGGCAGGGTGGCTGATGAGGAGGAGGATGCAGATGAGACAGCAACACGCTCACAGGAAGGGCACATTGTAAGAGTGGTTGGAGGGTTGGTGTGCATGTAGAGCTGTGGGGAAAACTTCAATGCTCTTAGCTCTTGCACTTCCTTCCGTAACCTCCTATTGTCCTCAGTAAGATTCTCACAGCACCTCTTTAAGTATTCACAATCCACTTCAGTCTGCTTCAGCTTGGTCCTATTAAACCAAAAGCAGTGGCATCACTTTCCCTTCTTTCATGACACAATGCAAGACAAAGTAACACGTGACATGACACACAGAGCAATAAAGCCAAATCAATTTTCATTGCCAATCACACCTTAGTTTACTAGTTTATATCACTTTATTAGTTTATCATTGCAAAATTGGAAAATTGTGTAGTTCCATGAAAAGATTAATGCACTCAAATAAACACCAAAGATTCCAAAATTTGACTTCAAAATTGATCATCGCCAAATTTCTACATGCTTGTCAGTGCTGTGGGTCCAAGCATACACATGTAAGTTATTTAAACATGCCTGAGTTTTATTTAAAAAAGATTAATATCTTTTCATGTCTCACAAATGTTGTGTTATTGATCACTCTCAAATTGGTCAAACTTCATTATGAATGTTGGAGTTGTCTTGAAGTTACTGTTAGTCAAAGAAGAATGGCATTGATGTGAAACAACAAATCCTTCTAAACAGACAACAACACAGTGGGGCATACATGTTACAGAAACTTGTTTAAATAGTGACAATAAACAATGCCACAACGCAATGTTTATCATTCAGTGATCATAATAATGCCCCTTGGATGAGAATCCTCACCTTGCTCTTCTGTTCTGAAACCACACCTCAACCTGTCTAGTACTCAGATTCAACTGCTTTGCCAAAGCCTGCTTTTGTTTCTACAAATAACAAAAATAATTTTAAGACTAAATGTCAACATTGAATCATACTTCCAACACAAATGAAAACTACTATTGAAAAAATATAACTTAGAATATCCTGTCCTGAAATTATAAACAAAGTTTGATTTAGCAACTGATTTTACAAATCCAATCACTTCTCTCAATAACTTTAGAATCAATTTACTTTATATTAAGAAGTAAATGTATGCGAAAATAAGAGTTGTTCTTTGTTTATTTGAAGAATTTATGCAAAGTTGCAACCACAATTTCAGCCACAATGGCTGCAAAGGTTTTATGTCAGCATAACCACTATTTCTGCTGAAAGGTTTTTGGTTTTGTGTCACCTTTCCGGCTGCAAGGTGATTAGTTTCATGTCACTATATCTTAATTTCAGCAAAAAGATGTTTCATTTTGCATCACTGAGACTACCATTTTGGCCGTAATGTAATGCATTTGGTGTTCTATGTCACGCCACCGTAATTTCAGCCTCAAGGTGTTCATAATCTTGTCACTTTTGACCACAATTTCAGCCGAAATGACAGTAACCACAATTATTCGGTCAAAAATCTATTTGCACAAAATCCTCTTTTCTATAGCACATTGCATAAACTCGAATTCCAAATCAAACAACACCAAAATCACTTAAAGAAACAGTATATCTAAATTTTGTAGTTATTGAAATTATAAAAACTTCATTATCTTTGACTCACCGGATTCAGAGTGCTGTGTTCCTTGAACGTTTCTTCCAGCACCAAGGCCTGTTCCTTCGACAACCGCAGTTTCTTCCTCGCCGTCTCCCCATCGCCTTCACCACCACACCCTCCACCATCATCATCTTCACTTCCACCATGCGAACACGACCCTCTCTCATTTTCCTCTCTTTCAATCCTCTTCCCACTTATGCTTGATACTGCGCTGTTCGGCGAAGACACACCGTTCTCCTCGTGGCATGGTCCCACTGACGGTGGTGGCGGCGGCAAGTTAACATCTATTCCGAAGAAAAACGGCGGCGGCTCTAAGCTCCGATTGGTCGCATGAGACCCACCTGAGTAATGGCAAAAAGCTTACTTTAACACATAAATTAAATATAAAAGCAAAAACAAAAACACCCTCTTTCTCATTGCATGATCTTCGGCTAAAATATGAAACAAAAAATCAAAGGGTGAGTGTTCTTCGGCGCATGAAGATGAGTTTCTTGTTCCAGCGCCGCATGCAAATGAAAGAAGAAAAAGAAACCTTTTTTAAAACAAAACAAAAAAAAAACAATAAACATTTGGAGGAATCTAGAAGTCATGGAAAAAAAATGAAGAAATGAATTGAAAGAATGGAGAGATTATGATTAATAACTTTACCATGGAAAGGGAACAAATCATTGAAAGAAGAAGGCCTTTGGTTTGGAACAGATTGAGGAGGTTTGTGCATGTTGAAAGGGTGTTGTTGATTCATGTTATTATCATCATCATCATTTTCTCCCCATTTCAAACTCAACCTTAATCCCAACCCATCGTCTTTTTCACCCATTGTTGTGTCAAAGTGAAGGACTTTTGTTTGATTTTGGACTATGAAGAAGAGATTAGCAAATGGGGTAGGCTTTGATGACAGTGAGGGAAGCTTTTTGGAGAACAGTAAAAGCACAGAACACAGAAGTGTGTGCAAATATATATATATATATATATAGATATAGAAAGAGAAAGAGAGAGATATAGGAGATAGATACTAGAGGAGAGGGGAGTGAAAGAGAAAGTTGAGAAAGAGTAAATGGGCACAATATGATGAGATGTGTCAGAGAGCCAAATTGGTTCAATCATCACATGACATGGGTGGTGCTAGTACTACAAAGCAACCTTGTCATAAGATGGATTTCAAAGTTTAGGTACCTAAATATACCATGAAAATGTGAAAATGAGGTTGCTTTTTAACCATGGTTGTGTTGTGTTGTCCTGTAAAAAGATGATAATGATGCATGCAAGTGTTGTTTCTTGGGGTTGGGAAATTCATTTATTGCACAAGGTAAGGGAAATTTAAGATTTGCAACATTAATTTTATGGTTTTAGTTTTAGTTGCAATGCAAGTTCAGATATTTTGTATCCATTTGATTGATCATCGGCTACTATTTATATCCAATTTATTATTTTTTATAATAATTGTTTTAAAATGTGTATTTCTTTTTTTTATTCAGAAAATAAGATATTAAATTTATACATTGATTAAAAAAGTGTATTGTAATAGAATTAATTTTCAACTATTAATATAAATAAAATGTACTATTTTTAGCACATTTCTCTTAATTTTAAGTATATGTTTATATTTAAAGAGTTTAATAAACATGTATTATCAATAAAAAGATTTTGTACACACATGCACATATTTTAAAATAATTTAATTTTAAAAGATATGAAAAATAAATATATTTATAAGAAAAAATAAGTAATATTAGTTATTATGGATCTTATTTTTTAGTTAAAGGAACAATTAATTTGATAAATAATCTTAGTTTGATTATTAAAATAAAAATACAGGTTCTAATTTTTTTAAATAATATTTCTTGTAAAATGTTAATTTTAATTTAATAGCAACTATATTATTTTAAAATAAAAATGATACTCGGTCAATACCACAACTAATTCTACAAAAATCCTAAAATTTATTATGACCAATTATTTATATTAAGAATAAAAAAATTACTATGATTTTACCAGTTTATTTATGATAGTCATGTGGTTTGTTTGTGTTTTCTGTTGAGTTGAGAAGAAAAAGTGGATATTTTTCATGGTTGACCATTGAATTGGTAAAGGAGAAGAGTGAGAAAAAGATGAGGGTTCCCTCTGGAATTATGATCTCATCATGAAGATGATGATAATAGATGTTTATGTGTCATCATTCCTAGTGGACCCACTGTGGCTAAACAGTGAAACAAAAAGGGTTACATAATTAACATTATAATAACATATCTTTTAATATATTTTTTTAATTTCAGATCACCTAATGCGTTTTGTTTTTAATGTAATGGATTATTATAATTTTCATTACCTTAAAATAAACATAATGATATTACATATTTTCTCTAGTAAATACACTTAAGTCACAAATGTGTCAAATTTGCAGTCTAAAACTCCTATTAGCAAAATATTAAGTTTAAACAAATTCAGAATAATAACTTACTTCTAAAATCATAGATGATAGTAAGATTAACTACAAGTAAATATCTTAAAAAGAGTAATTATTAGAACTATTAAAGTTATAAATGATATAATAACTGAACATTCCACATGAGTTATGATTATAGTTAATAGAGTAGTTAATTATGATATGAGGCTTAGTTATAACTTATATAGTAAGGTTTATTATTTACTATGAAAATATTATAATGTATACATTACAATTGTGTAAGCCTTTATTGTTTCATGTTTTACATTTATTTAAAAAAAAATTACATATTCTATTAGGATTTTAATAATTATAGATATTGGAAATATATTATGAAGAGTTCTAATATTTTAATAAACATATTTAAAAAAAATACATGAAAAACATTAAATATGATTAATTTTAGAATGAATAAAATATCAAAAATAAAATTTATTTCTTTAAAATAAATAAATAGTTCTTTCATACTACATTCATTTTAAATCATCTTCATTACAAATATAAAGTCTTAATTTACTTTTGTCAACACCCGATTTTGTCCGGATAATTTTTTTAAATTAAAGTATGATGATAAAAATAAATTTAAAAAAAAAATAATAATAACATAAAAACTATTTATTAGTTTAAGTTTTCTTGAAAAATAATAATAACAATAAAAAAACAAAATATAAATAATAAATTTGAATTTTTCCATTAATAAAAATAAAAAATGATTTTTTCCCAAAAAAATAATAAAATAAATAATTAATAATAAAAAACGAAAATAACAAGAAAATAACAAAAATATCTTAATTTAAAACAACAGCATCTGAAAATTAATAAATAAATAATAAATAAAAAATAATAAAAACAAATATAACAATAAAAATAACTACTTCTATACTTGATTTGCAAGTTTTAAAATAAATATATAAAAAAAACTGTTTTGTTTAAATAAATAAAATAAAAAATAGAGTAGTTTAGATTTGTCTGTTAATGTTTAAATAAATAATAAAAAAATATATAATGGAAAAAACATAAAAAATGGAAAAAGAGAGAGACTTTAATAAAAGGATGGAGAACCATGATGAGGGGGGACTGCAAACATACATATACTAGAGATAGGGAGGACAAAAAAGACACATATAGTACATATACTGGCGCCTTAGACCAACTAAGCCACCTTAACTTTGTTGTTACATTCTTCCAGAATAAATTGAAATGCCTATCAGTATTTGTTCTTCGCAAACCATTAAATTGCTCCCTGCAACCCCATATATTTAGACCTACACCCATAATTCTTTTTGTTTCCATAAATACCCCTTTAGTTCTTTTTATAAAAAAAATATAAAGAAAATAAAAGTTTTGACATATTGTGTTTTTTTTCTTTTTTTTTAAAAAAAAATGTTTAATTTCTAACTATCCAAATTTTGATTTGAAAAGTTATGATGACTCGATTGAATTCTTAAAATGGTCGTTCGCACCGTACAAGAGTTTAATTCGGAAAGTTTTAACTTTGTTTGGAATACCAAAAGACCGCACGCGTCTACGATACCCAAATTTGAAGTTTTGTCTGGAATACCAAAGGACCGCACGCGTCTACGGTATCCAAATTTGAAATTTACTATAAAAAACATTCAAAATAAAAAATATATAAAATTTTCAAAACTAAAAAAATATTGAACATTTCAACAACCGAATTTTCTCAAAGAACTACGTAACCCTGATTCTTCATCCCTGATGGAGATACGTACGAGCAAGGTCAAACCTTGTCGGGCTCCCTAAAATAAAAAAAATATTTTGTTTGTTTTAGCTTAATCTCTTTCTTGGGAAAATAAATGTTTTTAAAAATTTACACTCAGGTTACTTATTTAATTAAAGGTACCGTCTTAGGACGGGCGTTGTGGGGTGCTAATACCTTCCCCACACGTAACCGACTCCCGGACTCTAAATCCGATTTTGTGAACTTGCCTTATCCTGTTTTTGGTTTTTCATAGTTTTTCGTTAATAAATTATGATGGTGACTCCTCTGTTTTATTAAAAAAATAATTTTGTTCGCCGTCCCCGTCGTGACCCCGGTTGCGACAGATGGCGACTCCACTAGGGATTGTTTGAGAGTCAGGCCAATTTGATTAAATAAGTAAAATAAGTGTGGTCTTCTGAAAGTTTATTTTCCCTTTCTTTTGTATATATGTCTCTTTTCTTCTGTATATATGTTGCTTCTTATCATTGCTGGAATATTGAACCCTAGGGTAGACGACATGCTATATCTGCCTGGGAACTTTTCTGATTGTTTTGCAGGTGGGGAGTTGGGTGCATGATTCTCCCTTCACACACACACTTTTATGCATATATCATGAGTGGGATCCTAAAACCCCGGATCTGAAAAAGATTAGAATTAGAGGGATTTAGTGATACTAAAATGGATGTACTTCCTACTTCGATTTTCATGAGAATCCCAGCCAGAGTTTGTTCTCTTATCGCCTGTTCATAAGCTAGTTGGTATCCGACAGCTTTGGATAAGGTGGTAATGAGGGTCATAGCTCTGGTGGCCTTTATACCTTTAGGGATTAGGGAACTTACCTTGTGAGGATGCATCTAAAGACCTTAGAACCCTAGGTGTTATGCTGCCAATTTTGTTTAGGACACAAAGGGAGATATATTGCGCTTCTCTATCCTTTACCCCATATTTTTTTTTTAAAATTAATAATAAAAATATTTTTATCTATTGCATTAATTTTTTCTCATACAAAGCATCCATTATCTTCATCATGACATATGAAGATTAGCTTAGGCTTTTCTTCATTGCATTGCATGCATGCATTTCTTTTTCTCATATAGTCTAAATTGTTTTCTTTTAAGGTCAGAAACTATAAAGTTGTGTTTTTGTCAAAAAAAAAATTTAATTACGTATCAAGTACACAACTTTATAATTTCCGACTAGTTGCATTTTTTCATATTTCACTTTTTAATTCATCTTAAATAAAAACAGAAAAAAAAAAAAAATAA
>Ga0209489_102071_pt1 | contig 41231 bp, 20 predicted proteins | sample SiratrowhiteBW_FD_187527 | JGI IMG/M metagenome (GOLD analysis project Ga0209489, IMG submission 187527) | Root nodule microbial communities of legume samples collected from California, USA - Siratro white BW (SPAdes) (version 2) | ecosystem: Host-associated > Plants > Roots > Nodule | place...
TATATATATATATATATATATATATAATTAAAAAATATTACATTAAAATAAACAGAATATTTACATTGAAAATATATTTAAATTTTGAATGATATAATATATTTCATGAAATATTTACTATTTTTTAAATCAGTTATTTAAAAAAATAATTTATAACATACACATAAAAAAATATTTATTAAATGCGTAAAGTAATAATTTTAGTATTAGTAAATAAGTTTAGAGAATGAAAAGAAAAAGAAAACAGGAAAAATCTTCATAATTGTAATATTATGAAACTATCTCTATTGTCCTTCTATTATGTAGGTTTACACACTTTTATCATTACTCTTTTCTTGATGTTAGAAATAAAGAAACACTTGAAAGATTGATTTAGAATGGTATTGGAAAGGCAAAAATAGCTTCATTTTCTCCATAGATTGTTACATTAGGCTTTCAATAAAAGGAAGGGTGTCAAAAAATGTGTCATTAGATTCCACGAGTACCAAATGTTTTTATCGAAAATGAACACGGTTCTTTTGAAAACTGAGCTTGAATCTCAAAGAATTAATCAACGATCTATTGATGAAGAGGTAGAGAAATTATAAAATATGAGAATTATATAAGTATTGAGTGATAACATAGAGTGAGTACTCTTTGTGGAATCAATTTGTATTCATAAGCTTTTGGACCTAGGTTGAAATATTTAAAAGATAATTGAGATAGTAAGGGATATGGATAGTTAATGAGTATTGTTAGCTTATTTTTCTATGATGGCAAGTGCACCAATCACAAGTAGGTAAATATATTGTTCTCTTCCCAAGAATTTATGTAATACCTAACAATTTAAACAATTACAATAAATTTAAACTCAAGAAATAACCCACAATTAAAATGTTGTAAAGAAATTCAAACAAATAAATATTTTTAAGGTTTTTGTATCAAAATTTTGAATAGAGAAAAAGGGTAAAAGATGAATAAAAGAAATTTGTTAGGGTTAGATTTCACCAAAACTCACTCTCTTGTATGAAAACAATTTTCTTCTTTTCAATCAATTATCAATGTCAACCCACAATAATACTCAAACCCCATTTCCTTAATAGAATGAGCCTAAGATTATCTATTAACCGTCAATTCCTTGATCAATTATATAAATACAACTTGTAATATCTACAAGGGTCTTAAGATAAATGAATCTTGTTATATTCCTAGTCACTGAATCAAATGATAGGCAATAACCCCCCGCAAAATTCAAATACTGATAAATTAAAAGAAAGGAAAACTTTGCTTTGACAACCACAACTGGCATACAACCAGATGTCAATTGCTGACGTGATATAATTGTACACGTAGATAAGGGTAAAATGAGACTTTTCTTTTTGAAGGACATTTAGGGTATTTTGTTATGAAAGGGCATAATTGGGTTTTAAGTATCTAAATTTAAAATTTGAAACTGATAGGAGTCCAGTGCACCCATTTGCATAAGGGAGATTTCGTGTGGCAGTGGTTGCGGTAGCGAGCGACGGTGGAAGACCATCGATGGTGGCGAGCGACGGTGGTGAGCGATGATGGTGAGAGAATCGACAGTAGCGAGCGACGGTGGTCGAGAATCGACAGCAACGACGACAACAGTGGTAAGATTCAAGAGATATGAGATTCTAACTCACTACTTCTCAACCCTTGATGGAATATGCAGGATAGCGTTCTAGATAAAAACCCCAAACATGTAAACCATAAAAATCACTCTCAGTGCCATGCTGAAATGTTTTTTACACGTCATTTATCTTGGCCACATCAGCACCACGTAAGGTTGTAAAGTGGGTGTGTGTCACGTGTGGTTGTCAAAGTATAACTACTTTAAAAGAAAAACATATATGTAAAGACATATTTATTAAAAGCCAAATTGACTGCATGAGATTTCCATTTTATTACATGTAACCCAAACAATAATGACTTTAGCTCCCCATGGTCATGAGAAGACCAAACATTTAATAAGCACAACGAAAGAGGGTTGATTAAACCCAAAAACCTTAAGATGTCTCTAAGTATGACTTTTCTTTTTATGTTTGGCCGAAGATACCAAACCCTAATGCAAGCAACTATTAAATAGAATCTGAAATTCGATGCTCACATCAGGTTCATGTTAGTTGCACGAGGCACCACAAGATTCAGTTACGGGTCAAGCTTTGAAGCCCAACCTGCATCTGGCCCATGTAATCTACTTCAGGCAAATTTATGTGCCCTTGCTCTCAGGTTGTCTTACTCCGGGCTCAAGTTTGTTAAGTCAGACTTGACTTCTTTTACTCGAATTTTTCTCCTTTCTCTCACTCCTTTAACACTTTAATCATCCTTCTATTAATGCAATGCTTTTATGCTCAAATTCATTCAAAATACCATGAATTAACAATTAAATCCTTTTTCTGTCTATCATAATCAATTATTAACAAAAAATCAAATAAAATTGAGAATTAAACAGATTTTAAGTGTGAAGAGAATTTATTTTGTTGTAAAAAATGGTCCAATAATATCATATAAAGCAACTGTATAAAATACTTGTCATTTAGTCAGTTGTAGCCAAATATATTATTATATATGTTATGGTTCAAAGCTTAAGTGACCTCAAACCAGGGCATTCAAAATTGAGTGTCTCTATTCATAGTGAGAGGTGTATTTTATAAGCCCTAGTTAGTTGTTTTGTTATTCTCTATATATAATATTATCTAATCTTTAAAGTTTTTATTTTCAAGTATCACAAGTATATATTCACATGATATTTACCTAAGATTTGACTAACTAATAGTACATAATCCATTCTTGAGCCAAACTAGATGAAAAGACTTTTAAAAAAAAGTGTTGTTTGACTTTTGGATGTTCAACCTATCCATAATGATACAACGAGTAAAACAAAAAATATAGTAAATTTGTGAATGTTAGTTCAATAAGTATTGAAAATGAGCTATATAACCCTTTAGGATTAAAACCAATTATATATATATTGATATCTTAAATTAGTAATTGATTTTGACTTTTAAAAAAACTATGTTAACCTTTAAAATAAATTTCAATTAAAAATGATTTAATTATCAATGTATAAAAACTAATTGTAAAAGTGTATTATTTTATCAAACTATGTTAGATATCACTATAAGTTTTAGCATGACAATTAAGTTGACATGTCAAGACTTCAACCATCATTTATTATTAAATGTACATACACAAAATCATAAAATAGAAAAGTACCAGTAAGCATACAGGGGTTAAACCAAACCAAACTCATGGAGAGCAACCACCTACCTAGAAGACTAATAAAACCTAAATTTTGGAAGGTTGTAACAATTCCTCAAGAAAATCAAACTTTTAAAACAAGGGGTAAGCGTCAAATCAAAAGAAATATAATTTAATATCAATCAAAATATTAGCTAGATGATAACACATTTATTGTCTTCACAAAAACTAGGAGAAGTCTAAACTCAAAAGTAGAGTAATCTCCATCATCTTATGCTAACTAAATATAAGAAGTCAAGGTACATTAGAGTAATATTGAAAATTCTAACACACCAAAAAATAATTACATTCCAATCAAATTTTATAAAAATTAATCTCCCTTAAAGTCTCCACAACAAGGGTAGTTGCATTCATCTCAACATATAACGCATTCAAAATACACAAACAGGCATAAAAACTACCAATATGTTCATATCTATTATCCCTGTTTGGAGGATGTCCCATATTGTCTCTAACAGCTCCATCAATATTGATCATAATCGTTCTTGTAAAAGGTATAAACCAATTAATCTAGTCAACCAGAGGAGTCTTTTTTGCTTTAGTTTGAGTGTAAGAAAAACTTTAAAATAGACAAGTCAACGATATCATTATTCATACTTTTAATATAAATATTACCTACCTTTTAAATATGTCACTCAATTAAAATGTAAAGCATAATCAAAAGGTATAGGTTGCTTGAATCTCTCATGATTCCTAAACTTCCAAATAATCCAAAGTAATAATAACAAGTCTAATATTTTGAACAATAGGACTATCAGAAGTAGAAATAAAAGAAAAAAAAATATCATCACTAGAATGACAAATAAAGGAAGGAAAAGCTTGATAAATTCAAGTTAAGAATCTACTAGCATAAGCACATTCAAATGACAAACGATCTTCACTTTCTTGAGTTATTTTGCAAAGGTTTCACATATAAGAGTTGTGCCATGAGATTGGATATGACTATCAGTTGCAATCATATGATGAAGAATTTTCCAAAGGATAAAAGCCTTGGAAGGAGGTATACTAGAGGACTAAATCAATTTACCCCATGAATGAAAGTCCGCTTTGTTTTAAAGATAACTTCGAGTAGATTTTATATTAAGAATACTATAATCATTCGTAGTCCAAACAATATGATCATCAACATGAGAAATTACCATATTATGAATATGTTGGAAAGTTGGCATATGATATAACAAAGTAAGAATAGACCAACTAAAACCATTTCAAGCATCAACAACCTTGAATTTTAAAAGAATATATAGAAAAAACTTATTGAATCACAAAAGGTGGTTTGTCCAGAAGCCGAACATATTTCCAAATGGTCACATTCCTACCATTAATAATAATCCTCTGATAATTATCACAAATAGTGTTAAATCAATCCTTAATCTCAGGTCAAACAGAAGAAGATTTATATATGACAAGTTTGTGAAAAAATTTATTAGGAAATACAGCTCTCATAAGATGTGACCAACTCATAGAACCATACATAAAGTCCCAAGCAAGCCAGATATTAACAAAGTCAAGCCCACCTTGAGCTTTAACATGATAAATAGAGCTCCACTTTAAAGTAACAAGATTTAGCTCAGTAATATCACTAGACTAGATGTAATTTCGAAGGAATCTTTCGACATCTTTAAGGAGAGAAAAGGTTATCTATAAATTTGAAAACTAAAGGTTATAACACCTACAACCACAATTTTGACCAATTATACTCTACCCGTCATGCTTAACATCTTACATTACCATGAAATAAGTTTTTGTTTTATTTTATTTGTAACGGGTATAAGAAACTTAGCCTTATGAACGACTTTAAAAATAGGCACTCCAAGTTTGTAAAAGGTGTCTCCCCTCTTTGAAAATTCAAAATACTTTGAATGTTCTTATTAAAGAATTATAACTAGAGTTAATGAAGAAGTGAATTTTATAAATATTGAGTCATTGACCATAGACCATACTATACTAATAAAGAAAATGCACAAGAGAAGTCAAAATTTTCCTATTTGGCCTTTTAAAAAAATCAAAATATCATATGAATCAAATATATGAGAAAGAAAGCAAGTACCTTTAAGACTAGTCACAAGAAGAATATATTTGTTCTAAATCGGTAGTTGAATGCGTTTACTAAGAGCTTCCTGTACGAGACAAAACAAAAGAGTGGGAAAGGTCGTTATTTTGGCTTTTCCTCTTTGGTAAGAAAAATACCCAACCATTTTTCCATTAACCCATATAAAAAGGGAAGCAGGGTGACAAATGATATTTATCTAATTACATAAAGTAGAATGGAAACCAAATTGACCAATAACCTCGATAAGAAAGTACCAATTTATAGTATTAGAATTTTTTTAATGTCAATTTTGATAGTCACTTTACCACCATTAGTTTTATTAGGAAACATGTAATGGTCTCAATAGCAATGCAAATACAATATCTAATGTGTATGCTTTTCATAAACTATTCCATGCTATAAAACACCTTGCCAAGCTTCAAACCAATTCATTGATGAGCACCCGTACCATTAGTCAAAATACAAGAATAACAAAAAAAAATTGAGATTTAATTAATTGATTATTATTCATCCAACATTTAAAATATACATAGGAAAAAGGTATAGGTATAACGTCACCCCTAACTTCAAAAGCATATAGAATCGCATTAAAATTCCCAAAATTGAACTTGGAACAATATGAGAAGAGTTGGACAAAGATAACTCCATTAGTAAATCTCCTCTAGTCATATAATAATCAAAATCATAAACACCAACAACATACACATTCTTATTGTGTAAATTTAAAGAAAAGTACATGAATTGAGCATGAACATTAAAAATATTGACATTTAAAGTTGATTTCCCAAAATACCAAAGATTAGGAAGAGAATTATACTTAATATTAACAACATAAATAATATAACCTAGAGATTGATAAAAGGAAGAAAAAATCTTATTCAAAGTAACCATAGGCTTAGATAACATGAGAATATTGAATTTAGGATCATTCATAAGCTTTTTGAACATAAGATGAAATTTGGCACTAGCAAGCTCTTTAATATTCCAAAAGAGACATTTAAAATCATGCTATGGTCAGATAAGTTACATAAGTAAAACAATCGATGTTATTGATATAATTTTCATCAAACCACAACTCTAGAGCGTAATCAATAAAACAATAACATGCAATTAGCTCAGAAAGATTCATACTATGTTTAAAAGAAAAATAATGAATTTATGCATTTGCTTAGAAGTTAAACAATGTCATACAAAGAGAAACTCCATTTATAATAATAAAAATAAAAGAAATTAATGAGTAAAAAGAAAAGAAAAGAAAAGAAATGTTGTTATCTCTCTTTCTCTCTTAAAAAGCCTCAAAATCCTTTTTCTCATTTTTCTTTGTTTTGTCTCAAAAATCCCAAATCCCTTCTCAGTTCCCTCTTTTCTTTGTCTAAGAAAATTTCATTTCTTTCTTGATTGAGATTAGAGATAAAAAATCCCCATCCAATTCTTGGTGTAAGGTAGAGCAAGAATGATCCTTGTTCGTTTTGGATCCTTATGATAGGTTCAGATCTTTGATCGGAAGCTCTTGGTGCAGGTTATGTTTCTTGTGATTTTAAGTTTTTGGAGTTCCTTTGAGAGTCTCTACTCTATACAAATAAGGAAAGTTAGTTTGAATTGTTTTAACAGATATTGTAATTACCTTTTTTTATTAAGTATGAATTGGTAGGTAAAGTTAGTCTTAAAAGTCTGCTATAATACACTATGTTAGAGTACTTAATTGTGGAATGAGATGTGCTTTTGATTTGAAATGTTATCTTTGAATTTTTGTATAGTTTGATAAAATGACTGATTTTATGTTAATTAAACTTGTGGAAACAATAGACGTTTGAATGTTTACTAAATAACTACTGTCTTGATGTGAAATGTATCCTTGTATGTTTTGATATTATAGATCGAATGAGCTGTTGTGAATGATATGAAATGGTGATCGACACATAGTATCTTCAGGAAAGGAGATACCCGTGTTGGGATTGTTAGGATGTGCATTGTTTGAATATTTGTCGAGAAGGAGGTATCCACACTCTACTAGTATATTGGAATCACATAGATGGAGATTAATAGGTGGTGAGAGTCGATAGAGGTTCAGACTGAGTGACTGCATTTTGAAATATAAATGGTTAGAAAAGTCTCGGGGGAATTAACCTTGTCATATAAGGTTGATGATTCATTGATTTGGGGGCTGTGTTGATTTACAGTTTGGAGTTGTATGACAGGTGCAAACATCTAAGTCTAACTCAATGAACGAGTCTTCCAGAAGTAGAGTCAAGTATCTTTGTATATATACAACATGTGTTATTGTATAGAAATGAAAATGGTAATGTGATGTATGTATGAGATGATTGATGAGTGTCTAAGTTATGATATTTTGGTTAATATAAAAGATTTAAACTTTATGATTCTACATTTTAAAGTCTCTAGCTTACCCTTTTATTGTTTCTGTTGTGTGTTTGTTTTTAACATGAGATGATCGTGTGTTACACGTAAACAGAAATTTTTTTGATAGGTAGTGTAACTCCTTAATAAGCTGATTGATAATTGTTAATACTGGGTTAATTAAGCATAGATTTGTTAGGATTTTTAGCATTTATTCTGTTTTAATTATAGGATTTTTAGGGATTTTGTTTAGTTAGGAATTTTATTGTTTATTTTTCTGTTTAATGCGGTTTTGGTTATGGAAAGAGAATGCAGTTGAGATTTAGGTGAGATTCGAAGAAAGAGAGAATGAGGAATGCTGGAATTAAGGAAAGGAGCAGAAAAACAGATTTTAAGTGACTTTTTGCTTACGCTAAAGGAGGATCTTGAGCTAAAACTCACTTAAATCAGAAAAGAAGTTATGAACGAAGGCGTCAACGCCACTGAAGTGTGAAGTGCGAAATAACAACCACTTTATAACAAACAGCAAGGATCTTTTATAAAAGGAAGGCTAGAATGAACAAAAGGCATCATCATCCTTTGGAAGATCTTTTGGGAAGCACTTCTGCAATCAAGAATTTTCCTTTTTCCTTTTCCATTGTATTTTCATGGCTACCATGCATAGCTAACTTCTTTTCTTCTTGGGATTGAATGTAAAGTCTCACTTTCATATGCACTCTTAATATTATTTTTATGTCATTCAATTTAATTACTCTTGTTAACGTTTTGTTTAGCTTTGTATATCTCAGATTTCTTATTTTGATTGAAAAGTATTATTTGAAATTGGAAATAAATATTAACTCATTACAGGTATACGTTCAGGAATGAGTGTAACGTAATGACTGTTCAAATGCTCTTAATGCTGATTAATTTAATCTGGTAACTAGGAATAGAGCTAGATACTTTAATCTATGAATTTCAATATTAGAGGAATCAAGTTGAAAAGGTTTTTATTTGCACAGAAGGGTAATTTAATAAAATGACATAATTATTTAATTATGAGTGTATGGGAAGGAGAGTCAGTTACAATTCAATCCCAAGGTTTTTATTATTATTAATTTCATCTCTTTTAACTACTTTTTATTACTTTTCTTTAAATCGTTAAACAAACTCATTATTGTTAATTGCTTTTATTCACTATCTATTGATATATATTTGGTTTTCAATTAAACTCCGTTCCCTGTGGAAACGATACTCATCTTATTTATTATACTACTTGAGAATTTAGTACACTTGCCGATAAATCGTTAACACTGACGGAGAAGTTTAATTTTATCTTGTGATCGTATACAAATAATTTTATTATATATATATATATATATATATATATATATATATATATATATATGATGATTTGTATTTAGACTAATTATAAAAGTTTTATATGATAAAATTAAAAAAATATGGGATGTTACATATTATCTTACAAACGTAACACAAATATTTAATGTTTTTTTTATTTAATAATTAGTGTAAAATATAGTTTGTTTGCTTGAAGTTAGAAATTAATTATGCATGTAGTGGAATGTAACTTGTTAAAAAAAATATATAAATGACATTAACAGTTAAATAAAATTGTTTATTAGTTTATAATAATGAAAAATAAAATAAAAAAGTCCAAAACTGGATCCCATGCAAACTTTCCTTTCGAAATAATTATAAAAATAGTAAATTGAATATAAACTATTTTAACTAGTTTTATTTTAATTAAGGATATTATCCTAGTAGCATTTTTAATTCATTATTTAATTTTCATTCCCTCTTTCTTATTTTTCTTATTCAGTTCTGATAAAAAATTATGAAAAAGTCAGATTTGATTAATTAATAGAATTAAATGATATTAACTAAATCTTTTAATTAAGATAGAATGAATTGATTTATTTATACTTTAATATTCTCTCAAATCTCGAATATAACTAAAGAAAAAAAATTTAATTCACACTAATTAAGATATACACTAAAGAGGAGCTTAAATAAATGTGGAAAAACTGATAAAGTATTTAAAATAAAATTAAAAAAAAAACATAAAGATTATTGTGATAAAAGGCAGACATTGGCCATCATTGACTTCAACTTCCTTACTGAACAAACAAAAATAAAACTAATGAAGCATTAAGGAGTCACGTGGCGGATCACATATGACGTTTTCCACCCTGTGACCATTATTGTTTTTCGGTGCTTTCGAGGGAATTGAAGAAAAAAAAAATACTGAAAACAGAAACAGAGCATGGTTGAGTTCAAGGAAACAAAACCAGAGATGTTAATAGAACTGAAGAGGGGTTTCCATTTTTAACGGGTTCTCTTCCCTCTCCGAATCTCGAATCTCAACTGCAACGGATCTTCTTTCGTGCACCAACCATTATTAGTCAAAGGACTACCCTCTCACATCGCTTACAGTAATTTTTCTTTTTTCTTACTTCTAAAATTTATTTAGGGGTAGTTCTTTTTACAAAGTTTGGTAAAAATGATGGATTGGAATGTACTTAGCAAATAAAAAAATGTATTTTAAGCTTATTACTTTTTTATATCATATTTACAATAAGAGAAAATGTGGATACTCCACGTATTGTCGAAATCCTGTCTCTGATCTCCATTTTTTAATAATTGTTGTTTGTGAAAGAAGGCGTAAGAAAATCTTTTGTTCCGTAATATTGGAGTGAGATTGACATAAAGGGGGAATATAATTAGGGTAGGTACTGTAGTGGTAGCTCTAGTCCCTATTTAACAGTGACGAGAGAGATTGAAACTGAAGAAGCCAGCTAGGGTCAGGGAGTAAGAACCGTATCGCTACCACCTTTCTACTCTTTCACTTTCACTCTCCCAAAACCCTCTATTTTCTTTACCTGCACCTTTTTCTATTCTATTACCCCTATAAATACACCACCACAACAATACAAAACAAATGGATCATCACCACAACAAAACGCCCTTGTCTTCTCCACGTCCACCAATGATGTCACCTTCCCAACACCTTTATTTCTCTCTCTCACCCCTTCACGCTTCCCGTTTTCAATTTTCATTTAAAAAACAAAACTTTATTCACTTTAAAAAAATAAAAATTAGAATACTTCTTTTGGCGGGGTGTTGGGAACCACCGGTTACCGTGTCAGGTTGTGGCCTGTGCATTGGCCTTCGGTCCAAAGCCTGAGTTCTAAGAAAATGGCCGTTGCAGGCACTCCTCAAATAACAGCGACATTTACGAGCGTCCTACGTGTCAGCTTTTGCCGCACTAATGTCACTTTCTGTCCCCACCTCGTTGACTTCACGCGCCCCTTGCCAACGCGCGTCTACTTTCTCCATCCGCGAAATTACCTTAGTACATGCTCCTGGGTCCCCACTCTTTTACTCTTCTTATTCTTCTCCTTCACTTCATTTTAACAATTAGATATTTTAATAAACATTTTAATAAATTCTGTATAAATAATAAAAGACTAAAAAAATTTGCATCAAATTAACTCTTTTGTACTATTGATTTTTATATATTTTTTTTTTTCTGAGACTTAGAAGAAAGAGGATTGATGGATTAGTGTCCTAGTCTAGTCCTATTTTTCCTTTTCCAAATTTAGGACATGTTAACATGGACACTAGTAGTTTTGAAGGATTTACATATAGGACAAATGTGGAGGGTAGACCCACACACAGTACACAAACACAGGTGCCGGCACGGCAAAATCAGCACGCACGACTCTTCCATACCACAGTTCCTGCACAACCTCCCATTACTCTCACCAATCATCGTTTTTCCGCAACCACCGTCCTCCTTATCTTCTTCCTTATCCTTCACCCATGCGCATCCCGCTGCTATCGTCTGCCACCCAACCACTTTTTCCCCTTCACCTTCACCCTCTTCGTCGGTGCTCCCGCAACAAGACTGAGCGTCGTCCATCAAAGCGACAGCGGCGGCGGCGCCGTCGTCCACCATTCCGCGTTGCGCCAACACCTGTTCCAGATTACACCGGAGAGCATTCGCCGTAGCTTCGTTTGTTTGAGCCAAGTCACGCCAAATCTGATTCTCCATGCATAGAGACTTCACTTTCTCTTCCAACGCCCAATTAAGTTTACCGATTTTCTCTATCTCTTCCTCCTTTGCCTTCAGCTTCTTCATCACGCCTACCTCAATAGCTTCGATTATCCTCTTCGCTTGTCTCTTCCGTGTATGATCAATCTCTATTCTTACTTTTTCCATCTGAACACATCACGCGTCACAAAATCAGAACCTCCAATTCAAACCAATTCAAACATATGCAAAACTGAAAAAACAAACAAATAAAAACTTACCCGTTGCATGATTAAATGCTCGATATCAAGTTGCTGCTGTTGGATGTGAAACGAAACGTCTTGGCCGAGAAACGAAAAGGAATCGTTGTAGCTGTAATTATCTCTGGAACGCTTTCTCGACATGGGAAGAACAGTACTGCTGTTATTGTAGGTTAAACCGCTTTCGGATTTGACCGCGTTCCCGAACGAATTGTAAACCGACGAAGGAAACACCGCTTCCGTGACAGCACCCGATGACGGAAATGACGAAGAATAACCAATCTGTTGCGCGTTATACATGTTGATATTCGCATCCATAGAATTCATCACTTCGCTGCACAACCGCATAAAAAAAATATTGTAAAACAACACTCCAAGTGAGCGCACAAAACAATGAAAAGATAGAGTGCGAGAAAGGCGAGAAAGAGAAGAAGAAGAACAAGGGAAATGGATATATACCGGTTGGTTAGGAGTTGAGAAGGGAAGAGATTGAGATGGCGCGCTTCAACGGCCATGAATCTGAGATAGATGTGTTGGATTGTATTGTTTTTCTCTTGAGTGTGCGATGATAGCGTGGTTGTTCTTATTGGGAATGGTTTAGGACAAGAGGGAGAGGAAGAAGGGAGAAAAATAGAACTAGTGCGGAAGGAAATGGAAGAGAGAATGACATGCAAATAGATGTGCCAAGGCTGGATGGTGGGGTTTATTCGGGGTTTCCTCGGTCCACATTATTAATCACTATATTTATTATTATTATTATTATTATTTATTAAATGTGACCAAACGTTAGACCAATACATTATAAATTTAAAAAATAAGAAAAGGAGAAAAGAGTAAAGATAGTGTTTGTTTGTTCAATTGCTCCAGGGAGAGAGATCTTTTTGTCTATATAATATAATCCGGAGCAGCTAGACCAGATAGGCAGATAGAGATATTTGATGTGGCAGGCTGAAAGGGTCGTTTTGTAATTTTATTATTATTATTATTATTATTATTACCGGTAGTTAAATTTAATGGTGGTAAAAATGAAAGCAATGGTGCCAGGTAAGAGCTGCCGACTAGACGGTGCCACGTAGGCAGAACAGAGAGAGTGTTGATTTTTAGCTTTAATGGTATTTTTAATGGTTTTTGGGTTGTGTTGGTGGAAGGAAGAACAAGGTGATGGTGGTGGGGTCGGGGGGACACGTGTGTGGCAGGGTTGTGGGGGAACAACGGAAGCGGGCACGTGCGAGGTGCCAGCGTGGAAGGGGGCGTGGGACCCGGGGTAGAGAGCATAGGGGTACGGTGTACCCGGTGGAAGGGGAAGGGCTTTTTGGCAGTTTCCTTTGCTTTTTCTAAGGAAATGGTTCTTGTTTGTTTCGTTGGTTGAGTGTCATGGTGGTGGCATGGGAAACGTTGCTTCTGTTGTGTTGTGTTGTGTTCTTCTGCGTTATGTTATGTGTGCCCTTCCACCGTTTTCCGCCACGTGTCCCCTTTTTCTGGTGCGTTATGGTCCACACTCTTGGCGTCATCGGCAAGATCACAGCCCTTGAAACTTTCAACCCTCTTCATTCCGTTACGCTTCACAAAATTTATGTCTTTTATATTCCTATTAATCAAGACAGATCAACGTTCAAAAATTACCTCTATCGTTATGAAATGAATTAGTTTAGATGATAGATTGCAAGATAAAATCCTACTTGAATTGGTCATATCGAAAATAGTGTATGGGTATTTTATCACATAGTTTGTTCAGATAAAATTATTAGAAATATTAGTTGTGCCTGCACGTGAGTGTGGGTTTAGATATAACCGATATTTGAATAAAGTCAATTCATCTAATTGAATACATTTCTTTATTCTGTGTATTTCATATGGGTAAGTTACGGGAGTTTAAATATTTGATAACTTAAAAACAAGTATAAAATATTTTGAATTCTAAATAAAATAAATATTTTCCTTTTCAATGCTGTTTTGTATTTGTATATCATTAATGGATGTGTTTATTGTCGCTAATTAGTTTTGATATATTTGTTTTCTCTTTGCAACAGTCCAAATCCTAATCAGACTTAAAATTTGTGTCTTCATCAATTTCCAGAGTCTGCATTATTTCAAATAAAAACAAAAATAAACATGTCATTTATTTCGCATATATTTCTGTAATATTTTTATTTATGGCTTACATTTCTCTCCTTTTGAAAGGAATCTTTTTCTCTCTCTTCATATTAAACTTTTTTTTTTCTCATCTTTGATACTTAAATATGTACAAAATAAATAAATTACTACGAGGATCAAATTAATTTCATTAACTTTTTAACGTAATATCTATATTTAGTTTTACTTGTTTTACTGATTCTCTCCGTTTATTTTGAGTGGAGTTTAATTTTTAAAAAAAGTAATAAATATAATCACTTATGGTATTTGAATAGAATATATATATATATATATATATATATATATATATATATATATATATATAAAAATTTTTTTTTTAACTTCTTTCCTCAATCAATAAATAATTAAAAAATTAAGTAAACAATAAGGATACAAGTAACGAAAAAAGTAATTAATATTATAATAAACATTGATAAAATTCTTTCAAAATTCCAAGCGTTAAAAAGAAACTGAAAGAGTAATTGATCTCTCTCTCATTTGTTATTCTAATACTAGTTCAAATCATTTATGTATAAAATAACTATAAATAACGTCACAATAACTATGATGGTTATAAAAGTAATTTTCCTAGCTTGATAACATAATTTTATCTGTAGCTTTATTTATATCCTTTATTATTAAAAAGTTTATCTTCATTTATAACTCTAATATTTATTTCTTTCATTACTGTTCTATCTTCATTTGCTACTCTAACACTAATCAGGGAGCATATGCATAAATAAGAAAGGGCATAATTATATATGGTGGTGATGCTTCTGATATCATTAAATTTTAAGAGAATTATAATCAGAAGAAAACTATTTGTTTTTCTAAAATAAACAATTAAGAAGATATTGAAGAAATACTTGCAAAGAAACTTTTATTTGAAATTGGATCTAGAACCTTTACCTTCCTAACCTTGAATCTGGACGCCAGAAAGTCTGTCTAAAAATTTCAACCAAACAAATTATAAAGAATTTGACATTTTTTTCGTATATTCTTTCTCTTTAATTTTGTTGGTTCAAATTTGTGATACGTCTGCATTATAAATGCGACAAATTTTCAAAGCTTTTGTTTTATGAAAAGAAATAAACAATGCATTGAACATGGACGAGATATTTTGATGGACGTGAAAAATGGGACAAAATTCTAAAATCAAAGTGATAATACATCTTTTTGGTATATGAAAAGGGGAAAAGAGGGCATGCATTAACTACTAATAATTAATGTTGAACTTTTGTGAGGATATCAAATTTGTCATGTGGTCGACTTTATCTTTTTACTTTTTTGAATGCGTAGGTTTTCTTCCATTGAAATTTCCTTCAAACTCTACCTTCTAGTAAGGTCTAATTAATTCGAGATTACCATGCTTTGATTTACAATGCATTTTCTGAATCTAATACTTTGTCCACATGCTCCTATTCATGGCAACAATTTCGAAGTTGTGGATAGACATGGATGTGTTGAGTCCATTATTGTTTAGCTAGCTTCCATACGTGGTTGCGTGTATTACGTTGTCACTTTTCCACGAAACTTTTCTAACATTATATGTAGTCACCTTCACCACCTATTATGTCTCTTTAAGCCATTCACATTTAGTAAAATATGTACTCCTTGTTAATTCTTCATTCAAAATTAAACATTTATGACAATATTTGGATGTTTCAAGGTCATAGAGAAAAAAACTTGAAAGTAAGTTCAGCTAGAATTGACATATACATATTTCCACAAACTTAGTTGCTAAGGTTTAACCCTAAAGGAAAAGAAGAACACACAAAACTTTTCTGTTGAAGAATTAGTGGAAACACATGAAAGAGATCTGATAAATACTTTGAATAGTGTTAAATGAAAATAGTGATTTATCTCATTAATGTTTGAGTAAGGTGCCTTTTTTCTTTCTATAGTGTACATGTATAGAATCTTGTCAAAGTTCATGTGTTACATTCTATACGAAGCACAAAACTAGGGATGGATCCAAGAATATGAGACTAGTTAATACTTCAATGAAATTTTGGATCCTCTTAAGTCAATTAACTTAATACTGTTCTTAATTATTTAATGCGAAAAACATTTATATTTTGAGATATTGAACATATTTAACTTCATTTAACATTACAAATGAGAAACACAAATGCCCAATAGATGTATTAATTAATAAATAAATATCTACTATATACGCAAAAACAAAAAATACATGTACGGAAATTAATTTATTTTATATAAATTGATTATTTCTCTCCATCTTGATCAATATATATGATATTTTCTTTTGGTAGGATCTCAATATGGGATTTAAATACATTGTTTTGGCCACTTTAAGGCAGATTTCGCTTTAATAAACATGCGATTTCTTTATTTATATGCTCTTAATATTAAATAAGAATAAAGTATTGAATAAAAACTAAATACATTTGATATCTTAAAAAACTAAAATACTTTTTTGATAAAGAGAAAGATTAGCAAGAAGTTGTGCAATAATTTAGAATTATTTTCTTTCTACAATTGTGCACTGATGCTACTTCATAAATACATTAAAAAAACATTTTAACTATCTTTATTTTACTAAAATTATAAAAATGTTATATTATTTTTATGGTGTCTTGTTTCAAAAAGTTTCATTATACAAATTAATTGAAAATTAAAAAGAATATTAAACTTTTCTTTCTCATTACTTGTTCAATATCATCATAGAGACATGGAGATGTAGTTTGTCTAAAATAATTTATCTTGATATGCTTTTGTTATGATCATTATTTGTTATCATGAGTGGCATAAGGGTCAAGGAGGAGCTGCAATTATATTCAATTTACTACATAATGATCTCAAACACAATGTAGATTTTATTTTTTGTGGCATGTTCTTTACCTTAGACATTTGATAATTCTTTACATATCCTAACCTTGGACATGCTATATTGCTTTTAGGAGAAAAAAAAAACAAATAATGAATCTCTTCTGCAAGTGCCAAGGAGGAATCATCCCCAAAATTTTATTCCCAGATAAATAATAACCAATCTATAAAATAAATTACAAAGAAAAATGGAACCAATGGCAGTGCCAACTATATAGATTCCCCAAGGTTATTTAGTTTTACACGTCAATTATAGTATGATTTGCATTAATTGAATAGATAATTAAGTTTAGGATAAAATATGTTTTAACATCATTTCTCCTTTTCTAGTTTAGATAGTTTTTAAAATTTTAAAGAGACTGCAATCATTAATATAAAAGTGACAAAACATGCATCTAATCATGTTATGTCCTGCATTACTTTTAAATTAAACCTAATTTTACATTATTAAATATGCATCATGTCATTATTAAATATAATTAAAGTGAATTTAAATATTTGAAAATTTATAAGAATATTTTTAAACCTAATAACCTTATTTTAAAGTAAAAGCAAGCTGCAAAAGGCAAGCATGCCGTACAGACAGAGAAACAATGCATTGTTCATATATGGAAAATTGGCCTTTCTTTTTAATAGTTCTCGATATTCCCTATTTCTCAACGTTGGATTAGAAAATGTGCACAAAAAAGAGACAGGGACATGAACTTGGTTATATTATTATGAATAATGGAAATGAATGGGACGTGATGATGAAGTAACATGAATTATTACATCAAGATCTTGGTAGAAAAAAGAAATTATTATTGCATATGGAGGCCCATCTTTTTTCATGACTCAAAATGATAAAAATTATAACTTTTCTTTTAATTGTTTTTATCCTTGGAGTGTGTATGGTTATGGTATGGCCCTAGGGCATTAATAAGACGGAAAGTAAGAGAACATTGAATTTAACCCAATTAATTAACCAAAGAATTTGAGGTTTAAACAAATGGCAACCTTATCAAGTTTCTTGAAAAAGAGAGATGAATTAGACAGAAAAAGAATCCCTTGCAAGATGAGTAGATGAGAAGTAGCTGCTAGATTGATTCCACCTTGTCAACTCCCTTCACAAAATTTCTCTTTCATTGTAGCTCCATTATTGCACATATATACTCCCAACCACATTGACCCTACTTGATTTTAACCACCAAGGAAATGAATATGAAAAGGAAGAGAGAAAAAAAAGGGAAAGTAATCAAAAGTTGGGGAAGAAAAAAGAGGGGTCACAAAACAACTACATTTTGATTAGTAATTGCTACTTTAGTGGAGGATGATGGATAATATAAGGGGGTATATCATGTGTGTTTGTGCTTGCCCTTCTTTCAAGGGAAAATCGTTTGCATCTTGACTTGTGAAAATGGTTTCTTTAATATGGATCCTTTTTTCTCTTTTTCTCCATTCAACCTAAAGTTTTTTTATATTCTACATGTGATCTCCATCCCCCCATAATTCCAATTCTTGTTGCATTGAGAGAATCTCTTACTTTCTCTCTCCATGCCATTGTTTTCTTTATTTGGGAATCTCATTTATCACCTCCACAATACAAGCATATAAAACTAATCTTTAAACATGTCAAGCCTCTATCTCTCACTTTCTCTCTGTCAGTCAGAAGTGTGTGTGTGTGTGAGAGAGAGGAAGAAAAAACAAAGGTTGATAATTAATGAGGGAGGATCTTCTGCATGACAAAGTGGAACTGAAAGAACACTTTCTTTCTCTTTTATTTTGTTTGGGTTTTCCAAGTTTTTCTCTTTTCTTATATATTTTTCTTCTTTCGATCTTTTGATATAAATTATTACACAAAACTTTTTGTATTTTCAATAAAATCTTCTCCTTCACATGATTAAGAATTGAATTACCAACTGGTCCATGTTTGTTATAACTTATAAAGCATATGGTGTATGTATGAAACTTGAGGAATGGTTTTTGCTGAAATGCGTCTGTGTGTTGAGCTATCATTATATCTTGTATTGGAAACATACCTTACTTGTGCCCAGGATTCTTGAAAGAGGGTAGCTTTATATCTATCTATGGCCACCGAAAAAATTTGACCGTTAGGTTGGAAGGAGTGAACTTCAGAGAAATAGCATGCACTCATCCGTAGGGTCTTTTTGTGGACCCCCTTTTAACCAAAGTTGCAGTACTTGATTCTTTTCCTATCTTTACTTACAATATAGTACACAATTGTTTAATAAACCTTTTCATTTGGGCATTGCATGCTTGTTTTAATTTCTGTGAAGTTCTGAATAGTAGTAGTAATTTGATAAAAACAAAAACTTAGCCCCCCACTCCCTATGGAAGTATAATAGTTTTTTTTTAAATTGTAAAAATCAAACCAAACATGTGACATTTTAATCATATTTTAACTCTATGATCCTCCACTTCTTTCTCTACCACTTCCCTTTTCAGAGCAGCATGTAACTTCACTATCAGAATTCAATTACCGTGAAATGAAAAACTACCAAAATTGAATAATGGGGATGTGTCAATAAAAGTGATATATATATATAATCTCTTCCCTCCTCAAACTGAACAATACATTTCCCAACACATGATCTAATTTTCTTCATGTATTTATTTAGTTTTTGTCAGGCTTCATAATTCCATGTGCATTAATGTGATTCTCCTTGACACAATAGGACAGGTCATTTCACATTTATTTTTCAGCTCTCACATTGTATTCAAGAAAATGTGCTTATTCTAGAGGAGCCATATTTGCTGGTGAGGATTATGAGTTTGCAGTTGCAATTAGGGGAAAGAGGGGGTTGTCTATGTTATTTCTTGACCCATCTTTAACAGTGAGGTTTCCCTACATTTATTGTCTAATTTGCTTTTGGGGTTCCCTTGGGAAAACTCACCCTAAAATGATTTCGATGGGTGAGGAGGATCAATGGTGCAACCATGTGAGAAGAAATAAAAGTTTCAACCAACATGTTGTTGTTAGCATGGTAGGTAAGACTTGATCAGATCTTTGATAAAGAAAGTTGAATCTAGATTTGTCATGCAAGTTCCACTGGAAATTGATTAAATAACTACAATAAGTGGACTTCAAATTTAGGTGGGATTGTCAATGTTTTTCTTAACACTATTTATTGATTCAAAATATGGAGTTTTATTTTGATAATATATAAATAGAAAACCATGCCAAAAGTCACTGAAAATGTCAGAATTAATTAACATTTAATTTTAATTTAAATACTTTTAATACCATCTTCCAAAATTCTTATCATAAAATAAATAAACCACATCCGTATACGGCTTCAGTACTACAAGAAGCCAAGTGTTAATCAAATCCTGTACTTGTGTAGATGCACATTAACAATTTTTTTCTTATATTTTCATTTGCTTTGTAATTGAACACGACAAGATTAGTAATGATATGTTTTGGTTGAAAAAAAATACAAATAATATATTTTATTTTATTTATAAGAGAAAAAAATGCTAAAGAAAAGAGCTGAAATATCAAAGGTTAACTTTGAAAACTAAAATTAAAAAATTTTCTTCTTTCTATTATTTAATTCAAAATTTAAAACTTTTTCTGCCCTCTTCTTTTCTTGTCATAGTATCAAACAAATAATTTAAAACTCTCCCAACCAAGTCTGAATTCAGCTTCAATTTGTTTTGCATATAGAAAAAATACTATATATTATAATTTCATAGCAGATTAGTTTGCATTATAATTTTATTAATTTTGATAGCAAATTTTAAAAGCTACGTCAAATATGATTTGTAATTGGTTGATAGTGTAAAAACCTTAACATTGAAAGTCCATAATCATCAAAGTCTAAAAATATTAGGAATGTAAAAATATTTGTTCTGTTATAATAGTTCTTTTATTTATCTCCTATAACAGAAAGCAAATATAAAAGAATTTCACTGCTCAAACAATGAGGCATCTGAGAAATAGAGGAAGATTTGTATTTTTTTTTTTTCTTTCTTGGGTCACTAAATTTGAGTTTAGTGGTTTTCACTTTTAATTCAGCCCATTTTCCCTTCATTCAACACTCCACCTCCGAATTTCTTTATATTTTTTGCTTTTACTTTCTCATTCTGCTTTATAATGACTAATTTTAATAATTACATTTCATTTCCCTTAAAGTCCTGACCATCTTATAATAAAGCGAATTCCATTTGCTCCAACTTAATATATTTGTCTTTGATGAATTTTGTAAGTTTAAAAAACATTAAAATTAAAATTATAATAGTTATTTACAAGTATATGATAATATGATGATGAGGTTAAGTGAGTGTTTTTCAGTTTTAGATATTGAAGAGGCTACTAAAATAATTAAAATATAATTTTTTTTATGATACTTGAACTTAATTAATTTTAACTTTTTTTAAAAATAATATTGATATATTATGGAATATATTTGTGAAAAATGGTGGATAATGAGTTCTCAAATGAATCACTTTAAAAATGCATGCTACATCAAGTCTTAATTTCTAAAGTCAAATAATCAAATAATATGAAGAATTTTATACATTTTTATACAATGTGATAACAAAAGTTATGGTGCTTGAGTTTATATTATATCTAAATTATTTTATTAGATCATACCATTAAGAAGTATTTGGTATAAAAGATAATCCAGTTAATCCACATGAAGTTATTCATTGTTTATCAAATTTCTAAAAAACAAGAATTGGTAGTTATTTGAAAGATTTATGATGAAGTAAATTGGAGTTTTTTTTTTCGTTAAAATTAAAGATTTTAAATGTTAATAAAGTTAAATTATACGATATTTTTGGACTTATCTTTATAATGAAATAAATTATTTCTAAGTTTGGAACTAGCTAAATTTCACGTCTTTGTCTCGTTATAAATAATTTATTTTTTTTATAAATAATTTGTTACTTGAGTTTTAGTTTAAATTCTATTAATTTTGTCAAATAAATGAATAGAAAGCATATGATTCAAGAAGAACAAGATTGGAATCCTTGAGGAGCAAATAAGACCAAAGTTAGAATGTTGATGCTGAAATTAACTTTTTTTAAAAAAAAAAGATAATATTGATATATTGTGGAATATATTTGTGAAAAAAAGGTGGATAATGAGTTCTTAAATGAAAGACTTTAAAATCCTTGATATTTTAAGTCTTAATTCCTAAAGTCAATCAATCAAATAATATGAAGAATTTTACACATCTTTATACAAAGTGATAACTTTTTTCTTTATACAAAGTGATAACAAAAGTTATGGTGGTTGTGTTTAGATTATATTTAAATAATTTTACTGGACTATACCATGAAGAAGTATAAAAAGATAATTCAATTAATACACATGAATTTATTCGATGTTTATAAGACTTGTGAAAAATAAGAATTGGTAGTTATTTGAAAGACTTATGATAAAGTAAATTGGGATTTTCTGTTGAAGTTGTTGTTGATGTATTTGATCAATCCAATAAATGAAGCTTTAGAAAAGAACATTGAAGACTTAGATGTTAGTAGAGTTAAATTATATGATATTTTCAGTAAAAGATCATAAAAAGTTAGACTTGGAGGAAACTTAGGGTTTATAGGTTTAGTCAACTCTCTTCATCATTCATATTGGTTGTTTGGTCTTCTCATGACTATGGGGAGCTAAACTCGTTATTGTTGGAGTTAGATGTAATCAGATGAAACTCTCAGGTAAGCCGTTTGGTCTTAATAAATATGTCTTTACATAGATATTTTTCTTCCAATATACCAATATTTTAATTCTACGACTATTGTCTGTTGTGTTGATTCGTGACTTGATTATTTATTTTTAGGGTATTGAGAAATATCTTCTATAATCAAGAAGTGAACTAAAATACCAGATGAAAGCTTGTGTCTAGTAATAGAGCAATATTTGTTTGTTGTCTTGAGACCCTTGATATTGTAAGATTTATTTATATAATTGATTAAGGAATTGACACTTAATAAATAATCATAGACTCATATTGCTAAGGAATTAAGGTTTGGTTATTTTTGTGGGTTGACATGGATAATGGATTGAAAAGAAGAAATTTGTTTTCATACATGAGAGTGAGTGTAATGCCCCACAAAATAAAGCATGCATACTATTCAAAATTCTACTAATAATCATTAAGATTCATCAACATACAATCATTCTTAAATCTAAAGTTTTTAAAAATCATACATTCATAATTCTAGTTAGGCCTATTTATAATACATTTCTAAAAGTTTTTCAAAATAAATCTATAACTATCAGCCTCCCTTAGCCTAAGTGATTCTCCACAGATCCATCTACAACACCATTTGCTTCTGTGTCAAAACACGATCATCATATACAAATATCAAAAAACAAGCACAATAGAATAAAGGGTAAGCTAACCAATTTTTAAGCAATCCAAAGTCATTCAATCAAGTACAAAGTTTAACACAACTCAAACACCTCAGAATCATCCATCTTAGTCAGTTTTATACACTATTACAATTATAAAACACACTACAGAATTGACTCTACTTCTAGAAGACTCGTGCATTGAATAGACCTCGAGATATGCACTTGTCATACAACTCCAAGCTATGAGTTCACATAATCTCCAAACCAATGAATCATCAATTATGTAAGACAAGGTTAGTCCCCTTAAGACTTTTCTGACCAGCTATGTTTCAAGCTACAGTCACCCAGTTCAGACCTCCTTCGACTCTCACCACCTAGTAATGATCATCTATTTGATTTGTATTACTAGTAGAATTAGAACATCAATCGTTATTGATCAGATCCCTAGACAATACACTTCCTAATGGACCTAGGCACAAGTGTTTTCTTTCCTGAAAATACTATACCTAGATCTTGACCAACACCATCAACAATTTTAACAATATCGCATCATAATATAGATCTCTAATGCATTCATTCACTTTTCAATCTCATTCTAAAAAATGAAAGAAATCTCTAAACCATCAATACACTTACATTTAAATTAACAATTAACCTATTTTATTACATCCATATATTGCTTTACAAAAGAATCAAACAATCCAAACAGATAGCCCAATTTTATTTTTTTTTAGCTTGAGAGAAAATATTCTTGCTTGAATGAGAATCCCCCTCGCTTGAGCGAGAATCCCCTCGCTTGAGCAAAACCGTTCCAGGGCCATGCTTGCCTAGGAGAGATTACTCTCGCTTGAGCGAGAATAACTCCTTGCCTGACCGAAAGATTTCTCGCCTGGATGAAAACAGTCTAGAGAGCACACTTGTTCTAGGGCCATTTTTCCTGAGCGACTATACTCTCGCTTGGACGAAGCACCTCTCGCTTGGGCGAAACACCTCTCGCTTGGGCAAAACACCTCTCGCTTGGGCGAAAACGGTTCAGAGAGCCCACTTGCTCCAAATCATTCCCTCCTGGGCTAGATTGTTATTGCTTGAGCGAATTATGCAGAAAACAGTGACTCCTCAGATAAATTATGCAGTTATTACTACTTCAAAGCTACCAGACATGCCTCAGATGACTAAATTAAGCAGAATTCAATTGACATACATGATGGTCAATCTACCCTAACACAAACTGTCTACTCACCAGAACAACCTAACATTAAATTTCACAGATCAAAGTATACATGCAGAATCAAATCAACAACCATAACTTCATTTCAATTCTCAGACCTCCATAGAATCTTCACAGACGGAATTCACAGATGCTAACTTATCAAATCCTAACTCACAAATCATACTTAAATTAGGAAACATGCAAGTCAACTTCCCTTACCTGAATCACATTGGGAGTTCTCTCTAAGAGCTCAAATAGCCTAAGATCCTAAAAAACTGGAACCTACACAGAAAGACCTTTGATCAACGATCAGACTAAGACTAATACTCTAGGAAACTAAGCTCACAGAGGTACTGTTTGATGACTCTGAGGCCATATGATGAGTCATTATTTCCTCATATTTACTTGTCTTTATGTACCTATTTTTATTAGTGATTTGTGTTTAACTATCTATTATTTTCTTTATTTCACTGTTTGGGTTTCATTGACCAAAAATTTGTAATTTTATTTAATTCGGATTTTCTGAGCTAATTTTATTATTTTTAGGGCAGTTTTGGAATTTTATTGGGCTTGGAAATTAATTTTGGAATTGAAGGAGGAGTTGCCACATTATCAGTTTTTATTTTCAGTTTTTATTTGTTTGACCATAATTAAATAAATTTGGGTCAATTAGGTTTAGTGTTTTGAGCACTTATTTAAGTCTAGCCGCCTGTTACAGAAAGGAGGCAAACAAAAAAGCATACAGTTCTTTATTCTCTACTTTTGGGATTCAATTCGTTTTCTCTCTATGAAAAAACTGGTTTTGTATTTATTTTATTTTCTCTGCAATTACGTTTTGTTTTTGTTTCAATTCAATTTCATTTTCTATTTTAATTCAATTTCATTTTCTATTTTAATTCCGTTTTGCATTTAATCTCTGTTTGCTTTATTCAAATTTAATGGAAGGTTAATTTATAAGGTTATCCTTTTAATTCAGATTACAATGAAGCTTTGAGGTTGTTGTTGTGTTATTTTTGCTCTCTTTGTTTCTTAACTCTTCATTATTTTATTTCTGTGCTTAATGCTTTTACTGATTCATGCTTAATGTTTCAGTTAATATGAAATTTGTGTCTGTATTCATGCTTAATGGAGTGGGTCACGAGTTGTTGGGATAGAATGAATGATGCATGTGAATTCTTAATTTACATGCATAAGGAAAACTTGTGTTAATTCTCGCTTAGTTAATTAATTCGGGTTGGAATTAGGGTTCAATAAGTTGAGCATGAATTTTTGTATCTTGTGATAAGCGAACTGCAATCTAATAAAGAGGATAATTTAATTTGGTTAAGGAAATTTAATTCGGTTGTTGGTTTTTATTTTATTAAATATCTCACGAACCCCCCCTCTTGCTCTTTGTGCGTTTAATCATTTGACATGAACTAGGTCCTTGGGAGACGACCTAGGAGTCACTTCCTAGTACTGCATTTAACTGCAATTATTTGACTGGATACGACTTTGATCACCACATGCAAGCTCATACGGCAAAGGGAAAAATAGAAAACCTAATTGGCTCTAAGAGAAGACAACATAAAACAAACTTACTCTAATGGAGGTTCTTATTGGATAGACTTGCTCTGTCCTCCGCCATGAGTCCAACATTAGGCTCCGCTCGAGAAACTGATGAAAGACGGATGCAGAGACTTAGAGAGAAGTCAGAGGAAGGGAAAAGTCAGAGGTTTAGAGAGATGGTGACTCAAGTAAAAATGAGACTTGACTACTAGTTTTTTCTATAAATACTTGTTTTCAGTTTAATAATAAAATAATCAGGTACTCTTTCTACTTTTACCACTTCTACTCAAATGACAATTTTTCTGGGCTGTAAAGTTTGATGAAATCTAACCCTGACAATTTCATTCTATTCATCTTTTACCTTTTTTTTGTATTCTAAGTTTTGGTACAAAACCCTAAAAATATATATTTGTTTTCATTTGTTTTTTTGCACAACATTTAAACTATGGGTTATTTTTTGGGGTCTAAATTATTATAATTGTTTAAATTTTTGTTGTTGTTGCATATATGTTTGTTACTTGCTACATTTGTGACTAGTGGACTTGTCATCATAGTGAAAAAAATGCTAACAAATGTATTAGTGTGTGTGTGTGTTCTAGTCTTTCGTTTTACTTTCTAAGTTGTTTGATTCTTATTTACTTAAAAGATAACTAATTTAAAAATGTTTGGAACTTTTCTTGGTAAGAAGATAATTTTAACTGATTAAAATATATTTTAATCCATTAAAATATTGATTACATTATGTTTATAGTGAATATTTTAATAGATTGTTTTAGTGAATCAATATGCTAAAATCACTTAAAAAGCCTTGAATAATTTCAGAGAACCGTTTCAATATGCTAAAACGAGTTTTCAAAAGATTAAAATTTTTTTGTGCTTTAAAACATATACTATCATTTTATTTTAATATATTGAAAGCATAAATTTATCGATTCTTTTTACTAGTAAATTAACATATTCAAACATAGTTTTAATCCATTAAAACTGATAGAACATATTCTATGTAACACCCCAATTTTAACATTATCATATTCTGACAAGTGATTAAACATACATATGTATAAGTTGTCCAATAAAAATTTTCATCAAAATACATCATCCTACATAGGAATTTTAAAACAAAATTTGTTTACATATAAATAAAATGATTTGTTTCATAATATCTAAAGGAAATATGCAACAGGCTCAATCAAGAGCATCCTCGATTGGCTCATCTGCAACATTACTGACTCTCCTATATAACATGATCATCACAGATAGGAAACAAACACACCAAAATAAACAAGAAAGGGTAAGTTAGTATTTAAAAGATTTCTTATATAATCTAAATTGATCACATATAAATAACATTTAACACATAGCAATCCATTCATATCATCAATGATCCAACTCATTTGAAAATCTAAATTCAAGACCTTAAACAATATAGACAGACTCAATTCTATTTTTGGAAGACTCATGTATTGAATAGACACCGAGATATGCACCTGTCATACAACTCCAAATTGTGAATCTACACAATCGCCAAATCAGTGAATTAACAATCTTGTATGGTAAGGTTAGTCCCCCTGAGACTTTTTTGACCAACTATATTTTAAGTTTCAGTCACTCAGTTCAAACCTTCTTTTACTCTAACTGCCTAGTAATGTTAATCTATTTGATTCCTGTTGCTAGTAGATTCAGGATATCAATTGTTATTGAATGAATCCTTAAACAATGCACATCCTAATTGACTTAGCACAAGTATTTTCTTTTCTGAAAATACTATGTCTTGATCCTCACCACCTCAATCAATATTTTAACAATATCATATCATATACATATATATCTACTCATTCACTTTTCAATCTCAATCTCAAATATCTTAAGAATTTCTAAATCAACAATACTATTAAATCTAATTTATAAATCAATCTATTCTATTCAATCCATAAATTGAAATACAAAAGAATGAAACAATCAAAACAAAAAAGTAAAATAAAAAAATATTTTTTTTCTTAGCTTGAGCGAGAGTCCCCTCGCTTGAACGAAAATTCTCTCGCTTGAGTGAAAAATCAACTCGAGAGCACTCCAATTCCGTGCTATTTTTGCTCAAGCGAGAATACCCTCGTTTGAGCGAAAATCTTATCTCACTTGGGCGAAAATCTTCTTGCTTGAGCGAAAATCAATCCGAAAGCATTTCTAAATTTTAATTGGAGTCGCTTGAGCGAGACCCTTCTCGCTTGAGCGAAATATGCAAAAAATAGTTTTTATAAAGTAACTACTACTGGACAAAACATTAATCATCCAAATCCTCTTGAAAATTTCTCATTCTAAAGAAAATCACAACTTCAATTCATTATTTTTGTTAGACTACTTAAAATTTTCTTCAAGAATTTCTTCCATTCCTAAATTAATCATAGTACCAACTAAAGCTAATCATTCAAATAGTTTAAACTCATTTGAAAGAATTAATCCCATTCTATTAACTCACTGTCAAAATTAATTAACATATTACAACATATCTAAATATAGGATGCCAACTCTTTGAAGTTACACTCATAATCAATTTAAGCCAATAAATTTAGTTCAAAAATCCATCCACACATAATCATCACAAGCCATATTTATTCTTACCTCAATCAAAATCAATCTGGAGATATTACACTATTACATTCAAATATTATTTCACTACTCAATCATATCGATTAATCACACAAATCGAATAATCAAACTCATTCAATGCTTAACAATCAGTTTAGACCTGCAAGAAAAACTTGATCACTGATTATCAAAGATGTATACATTCAAGTCTTCTATCCTGGGTTTTATTTGAAGATAACTAATTCCTATAAAGGATGTAACTAGCTTTCCTTATGTGGCTTAAGCATAACACTCTTCAAAAGAGCTTCCAAGCCTAAAGTTCACACATGATCTCCTAACCTGCACTATAGAGTTCTGATCAATGACCAAACTATACCACTACTATCATAAACTAACAAAGACTTATCCTGATGTACTAGAGGTCAAATGCATGCTAGTTTGCTAGAGTAGCTAAGAACGCTAGAAAACTAACTCAAAGGAAATGAGCAGAAATAAACTTACCGTGTTCAAGAATTTGATCAGACACTTTTGCTCTACTTGACGCCATAAGCCTAGGTGCGACCTCCGATCGTCAGTCTAATGACATGTGGGGTCATAATTCTAGAGAGAAGGTAGAGGAGAAAAAAGAGAATTCTATTATAGAGAGATAATAGTTTTATAAAAATGAAATCTGAATTGAGTAATTTTCCTATTTATATGAACTTTTTATTTTAAAAATAAAATATTCAGATGTAATTTTACTAATACTACTTATACTCTTATACTATTCCCTAAAGTTTTACATATTTCTATTCTAAAACAAATTTTTAAGGTCTTATATTTTATATAACTATTTCATTTTCATCTCATGTAATACGAATTTAAAAAATTGAGTTCCGTATGTTTTTTTTTTTTAAAAAATATGACTGAGTTTACAATAAGAAAAATGACACTTTTTTTTAGCTTAATTAAAATAAATTTAAAATCAATATGCCAGCAATCATATAATTACTTTTAAAAAATAGATGCTGGAAAAAATAAAAGATAAATGAATTACCATTTAAATTTTAAGATTCGGGGAGTTCAATTAAATTTAAATTTAAAAAATCCAAACCCGACCAAACTTCTACTATTATTAATTAGATTTGTCAATTTTATTAGTATACTTCTATTTCCTATTATTTTAAAATATGCTTTTTAAAAAACACTTTCTTTGAAATGTTAAAATTAAAAAAAGAAGTATTTTCCGAACAGTTAACCCGTTTTTAATACTTATAGAATGTGTTTTTATGGAAAAATGATATTTCGTAGAGACAAAAACAGAGAATGGAAGTATACCTAAAACACGTGGTCGTGCAAATAAAAAGTCTCCTTACCCTTTTTCATTTTGGGCCCATTCGCATTTTGATATGGACATGCTTATAGACTTGCTAGATTTGGTTGGCAATTGCTTCATGCACCATATCACTTTTTAACCAACACACCATATCACTAAATGAAATAACTAAAATATTTTTTTTGTATTTGTAATTTAATGGCTTCCAGATTTAAAAATTTAGAACGTTTTAGAAAATATTTTCTAAAATATAAATTTTACATATAATTTCTGATTTTTTTTCCAAAAGATAATTTTATTATGAAAAAATGTACTCTAGAAAACATATTCTAAAATATAAAATTTACATTCTATTTTTTTTTGGAAAAATATATGAAAACACCTCTCTCGTAAATTCAAAATAAAATATTAAAAATATTTCTAATATTTTTGAAATTAATATGATACATGTTAGAATTGATTTAAAATTTAGGATTTCGTACATAAAGTAATTGTCGATTTAGAAAGAATGGACAACTTATAAATATATTAAATATGGATTGAATTCTATGTGTTGAGCAGGAAAAATATACAAAAAGATAAAAAAGTAATATTTTTTTTGAATATATGAATTTAAATAAATTTTGTAAGGCTCCTAATACTCATTTCTCAATTCACAACCATAATAATAATAATAATAATAATAATTTCACGATAATTCAACTTTCAAACAAACGTTTCTATTAGTGCATTTTCAAATTTATTTCTAATGTCAACTAAAAAAGTTATCAAGGACCTAAACATGAATAGGAAGCTTTGTGAATATAATAACACTTTGCACTTGAGAGAAGTCTTGTGTTTTTATTTATTTATTTTAGTAACGCTTTGAGTTTTTATATCTTCAAGAAATTTCTAAAAATCTTACTAAGAATCTCAATTTTCATGGTGCAAAATTAAAGTTTTGAAAAGAGAAAAATCTATAAGCAATAAGATTGAAGACGAGAAGAAAAGATTTAAAGAAGAAAATGAGCAATTAGAAGAAAAAACAAAACAAATGAAAGGTATATAAGTTTGAATATGAAAAGAGATAGATGTCTAGAAATGACAAACAAAAAGTCGTTAACAATGTCTTCATTCTACAAGCGTAAAAATAAAGAAGATGAATATAACTTAAGAATATAATAAGCTTTCGGATGTCCATGACTCTTACAAATAGAAGTGCTTAGCTCATGTAATTTTTAACTTGGAATTAGTAATGAAATATTGTCTAAATGACTCTTCTAACTTGTTCCTAAATTCTCTATAAAATAGTCTTTTTCATAGAATTTCTTCTAGACTCCTTCTAATAGTGTTGGCCTAACCTCACTCTAGATACAAACTCACTTTTCATTTCAAAGTTGTGACATGTCTTCTTATTGCTCATGCTTCCGCAATCTCATCCTTTACCTCCATGGAAGATAAGAAATTCAAAAACATCAAGAAGAAGAACTTACTAGGCACTATGTACTGTAGTGACTTGCTAAAGAATGTTGAGATGGAAAATGCAAGGAAGCATCTATGCCTATGTCAACTAATTGTTACTTGGACTTAGATGAGAAAGGAACAATAATGAACTGAAGAAAGTTCAGAGGGCTTATTGGATCACTGCTATACTCGACAACTAGCTGACCTGATATAATATTTAGTTTATGAATGTATGCAAGATACCAATCAAACTCCAAGAAATCTTGATACATTGTTGCAAAAAAAAAAAAAATCCTCAAATAATTAAAGGGAACTACAAATGTCGGATCATGGTATCTTGGAGGTGTTACTTTAAGTTTAGTTGGTTTTTCTTAATATGATTTTGTAGATGTAAGTTAGATAGGAAAAGAGCAAGTGGTACTTGTCATCTTCTTGGATCAAGCTTGGTATCTTTGCACAACAAAAAGCAAAGTTACACTTTCAATAGTTGAAGCATAATACATTGTTGCAGAGAGTTGTTGTGCTCAAATTCTGTGGTTAAAGCAACAATTACAAGACTATAGTCTTCATCGAAGTAAGATACCTCTTATGTATGATAATTTTCAGTGCAATAAACTTAACTAAAATTCCAATTCAACATTCTTGAACTAAACACATTGAAATAAGACACCATTTTATAAGGGATCATATTACAAATGGAAATTTTGAAATTAAGTTCATTGATACTATTGGTGGACTTATTTACAAAACCCTTAGCCAGAAATAGGTTTACTTAACTCAGAAATGAATTAGGAATTTTAGATTACTCAAACATAATGTAAATCTTATTTCAACATTTTTATGGACTATTTTGACGAAACTATTAGTTATAATAAATTGGTTATGCCCTGTGTTTGTACTTTTTTATGTTTTAATCTAAGTATATCAAATCAATAAATTGAATAAGACTTTGTTGCTTTTCTAACATTTATCCTTGATTGTTAATATGTTGAATGAGAATTAATCAATTGTTTTGTATGCACTGGTGTTTTGGTCTGAAAAGGGAGTTAAATTTCTTTGCCACATGTTACACTGTTATTATTTGTTAAACTTTAACCAAGTATATTTGATTGAATAAAACTTTTATTTCTAATATAGTAATTATCCAATCTGGATTAAAATCTATACAATTTTTTAATTTCAAAACTAAAAACTAGTTACAAAACTTCTGTCATTCTCACCTAACTGCATACAAATTATAAATTTGAAATTATAACTGATTTATTGCATAAAGGTAAAAAGAATTGTAAGTCTAAACTGCATTTGGCATATTTCATTATCAGTTTCTTCCCAAGTAAAAGTTTGGTTCGTCAAATATGTCCACTTCAATAACTCCATCAAGGAAGAGAACGAAATTTGCTCGTAGCATTAATGAACCTTCCAAACTAGTAGCTTCACCTTCTCAAAGATCAAGAGTTGGAAATATTGAAACATGGTTCTCTAGCAATGAGGAGAAAATTAGTGTGTTTCCTCAAGAGATGAGTCGAAAACGAATTAATATGCTCAAGGTTCTGAAGTCCTCTTGGTTAAAGGAAGAAAATCTTAAAGATGCGAAGAAACTCTACAACATGAAAAGCTACAAACTTTTCTAGAAATGAATGACAAATTTATCTTGATCTAATTAAAGTCTTTTTCACAAATCTATCCTTTGAAGGCTTTACTATGCATTCTCAAGTCAAAGGTGTGGACATTGAGATCACTTCAGAAGTTTGGCAAACAATTTCTTACTGAAATATGAAGGTGTTTAGGCCAACAAAGAAAACATTATTACTGCTAAAAATTTCAACAAATGTAATATTTTAGAAGTTGCTTAAGGAATCCTTCTACATATTTAAAGGAATTTCATGCAGATGGACTCAAACTAGAGGAAAGGCTCCTTACTTTCATTATGGCCTGACATATTACACCTAAAGCGAGGAACCATGCTATGTTAAATAAAGAGGATTTGGCAGGTTAGACGTTATAGATGTTAGATCAACAAATATCTTTCTCCTAGGAAAACCAATGTGGGTTCTCTTTAAATCTATCCAAAACTCATGAGTCCATTTCATGTTGCACAAGTAAATACATGATGAGAATATTTTAAATGTAAAAGCAAAGAATGAATATTCCTATACTTGGAAAAGTATTGTCAAAGTGACATGTAAACTTAAAGATAGTTTCAGGTATCGGCTATGGACATTTTAATCTAGTTTTTGACACAAATTAGATTGGTATAAATGAAATTTGTTATGAGTTTTCATATGTGCATATTGTATACTTTTACCTAAACAAAAGAATCTACAGAATCAACAAAGTTTGAATCTCGATAGAACTTGTACACAACTACCAACACATAGTTGTTGTGCACTTAGTGTTGAAACAAATCCAAAGAACAATGAAATAAATAATATAAATCTAATTGTGAATTACAACAAAAGAAACAAAGAGCACACAAATTATGATAAATAAAGAATAATAATCTCATATATTGAGTAAGATAATTGTTAAATTGTTTCTTATCTATTCATCATACAACAAGTACAATTTATCCTTAAAAAGGGCTACAGAAAATGGCTACATTTTAGTTAGAAGTACACAACAACAACTAATTAACATATTAACATATGAAATAGACTACTTGTTCACTAGACAACATAACACTAAGTCATCAAAAGACCTATTATTAGACAACATCTATAACAATTAGACACCTTAACTAGTAGACAACATATATAACCATCAAACACTACATACTAGAAATAGTTTAGTAAACTAGGATCTTCAAAATCCACATTGAACTGCAAATAATTTCTTTTGGAATTATTACTAGCCATCAACATTCAACAAGTCCAAGTAAATGTTCTTTGGAACATGCTTCATAAAGAAATTCGTGAGATTCTCGTTAGTGTCAGTCTTCTTTGTAAAACAAGTTTACATTGAGTTCAAGAGGGGGGTGAATTGAACTTTAAAAATACTTTCGCAAATATGGTTTTAAAAAAAACTATGGAATGAAAGTTCTTTATTAAACTGCTGAAAAATGATATTATGAAGTGCACAACAAAAGATCAATAGATTTCAGATTAAAATCAATTAATCAAAACAGATCAGAGAACTGAAAACAGCAAACAACAATTAACTGGAATCACAGAAACAATCAACTGAATACTATACACTCAATCAAACAGTCCAAAAAACAAACTATACTCAGAAATAATAAACAATAAAAACACTTAACTGAAATCAAAGTGTAAATCAAATCAGTCAAGAAACAATTAATCAAGATGATGATAAGAACACAAATTAGTCAACTAGTAACAACACTAGAAACAGAAGCTGAAACAATTTATTGATTATAAAATGTATTTCAGAATAACACAAGACAATTAGATAACTAGTAATCACAGTGAACTGCAGATCAACCTCTCAGCACTACAATCTAGATTAATAAACAGAACAAGAAGCAACAAATGGTTCAAGAAAATAAATTTCCAGAAATTCAATCTATTAAACAATGATATTAGAAGACAGTAAGCATTCCAAAATAACCAGGAACAAATTCAGTCCATTATACAGATGATATAGTAGTTTCAGAAAATCACATAGAATCACCAGAAGAACGAACAATTAATTATACGCGAAGAACAATTAATTGTCCGAGCAACAGAAAATATAACAAAGCGTTCAAGAACAGAGAAAGAAAGATCGAGAACACAATGATTTGTACTGGTTCACCCTTCCTCAAGGGCTATGTCCAGTCCTTTGCCCACCAGCAAAGAGTTCCACTAATCAAGATCACCAAGATCAATTTATACAATACAAAACACTTGTAACCCACAAGGAACCATTGCTCCCAACAACAAACAACCTACTGAAACCTACAACAAGTGTCCAAACAATGCAGAACCCACTGCACTAAATCAGTTACAATTACAAACCCTATGTAATATGTAACAATACTCTCACAGTACAAAGATGATCAATAAAAGAACAATCACTTCTGTAATTCTACTCAACAGATTACAAATTGAATTAAGATCAGAGTAGAACACTTAGCCCTAGAACAAAATAAGAGTTACATGAATTCACATTCAAAGCAAGGCTCCAAGATCAATATTCTTGATGTTCTTCTTAATGAAAATCGATTGCGAAAGATCTTAGGGAGTTCGAATGTTTTTCTCTCTTAGAAAATTCACAAGTATATGCTCAAAATGTCTTAGTTTTTTTTTGAAATCATGTGCTTCCCCTTTATATAAGAAACCTGGTTGTTATTCATGTCAAAACTTCAATCGATTGTATCAAGCGTTCAATCAATTGAATTTTCTGTGACTTAGAAGAAAATCCAGTATGTTGATTTCTGAAAAACAGTTTATTGATTTACTATTTAAAAAATGTTTTTCTAAATCTATTAAATCTCATTTGTTAAAAAATAAATCTTTGGATCTTACTTTGAATGAAATCTCATGCAACTTATGGTTTTATACAAAAACCACACTCTCACACACACCCAACCTAACTCCTAGGCCAAAACTCCATCAAGCTCCATGATGGCTTCATGCAATACACGTTGCTAGCTTTGATCCATTGTAGACTTCATCATTTTGTTGGTTTCATCAAATCCTTTAGCAACTCTTGGTGCTAACATTCTTCACTTCAATGCTTTCCTCAATATGAAGAAAATGATATCTAATGTTGATATGCACTGTCCTACCATATTACACATGATCCTTGGTAAAAGAAATTGCACTCAGACTATTGTAGAAGATGATTGTCTTCCCTTGAGCAGACCCCAAATTACTCATTAGATCCTTCAATCATATACCCTCCTTAGATGCCTCTATTAAGGCCATATACTCAGCCTTAATGGTCAACAAGGCTAATGTTGGTTAAGAATACTCTCCAACTAACCAAAGACCCACTAATTATGAACTTATATCCTATTATGGATGATTTAATGTCCGAGTTTGCAACAAAGTCTAAGAATCCTTACAGAGTATGCTATAAATCACCTTTGAAAATGATTCTAATGTCCCTTGTTCCCTTTAGGTATCTTAGGATCAACTGCGTTGTTTGTCAATTCCCTTCACAGTCTTGCTCACATACCTACACACTAGAATGACTGTTTGAGTAAGGTTTGGTAATGTATACCATCACATACATTAGAATTCCTGCTACACTAGCAAAATGAACATGAAACCATGTATTCCTTCACCTCATCAATTTGAGGAGAATTAATCTTTGAAGGATGTATATACATTGTCAAAGGTATGCTCATGACTTTAACATGTTCTATCTCAAAACATGTCGACACCTTTTTTTATGTAATTCATATCACATGTAAAGGGAATCTTCTATACATTATCCTTCTTGATCTCCATAACTAAAATCCTCTTAGTTGTGTTCATACACTTCATCTCAAACTCTGATGGAAGTCCCTTCAGCAAAGAACCTACCACAAGAGTAATGGCCAACAAGATACAAGAAGAGTGGGGCTCAACTGACCTCACCAGAGTCAAACTCCTATAAGCTTGGGCCAACCTTCCATCTCATATAGAGTAGTTTATGAATTTTCTTTTGGGCCATTATTGGGTCTTAGAATAATTAGGATTTGGGCTTGTATTTTAGTCTTGAGTATAATAGATTTAGAACTAGGGTTTGAGTCTATCTAGGATATTAATATGGCTTATAAAGGCGCAAATGAAAACCTAAACATCTTAGGGTATGTAAAGGCATGCTGCACACTCAAGAAAACTCATTCAACATGTTTTTTTAAAAGAAGAAGACACATCGGAAGTGTGACGTCCACTTGGCATCTTCTCACAGGTAAGTTTAGATATAGGGATTTCCTTTTTGAATTTGAATTTTCCAAGTTAGTACCAATCTTGGTTAGCTTCATGCATTATAATAAAGGTGCTGGCTCGATGTAAAAATCAACTTGGAATGAGTAAGAAAGTGCTGCCAAATTTTAGCCCCACTTGTTTTTGAGTTCCTCTCTAGGTTAGCATCTCTTCGTGAGTCTAACTTAGGCACTTCTAGAAGTTGGTCTCATCTCTTCTAGGACTAAAATTCACTTTGATTCTCCTCACTCTTAGACCGAAGACAACACTTCTTTCCATCTTCCACAAGCCTTCAACCATCTCTATCTAAAGATAATTGAAAACCATGGAAGGAGGAGCCACCAAACTCATTACCATGTAGTGAATTTAACCTTATGATCTTAACTTCATATTGAGATGCAACCGACATATTGTTTGCACAGAATAACAAGTGGAAAAACTCAACATTCTCCACCTTCTTCTGATAGACATAATGATTGTAAGGAGTTTTGTTGTACCCCTTAGGGTTCATGAACTAATCAAATCTATTATACCATTGTCTTGGAGATTATTTCAGCTCATATAATGACACCTACAATTTACACACACAATTCTTCTTATCCTACACCTCGAAACCTTTCGGATGACATATCATAATCTCTTCCTCCCATTGGCCTTGGAGAAAGTTTATCCTAACATAGTTGTTCAAGCTCCATGTCTTAACTTGCCACATGAGCAAGCAAGACATGATGGACATATGATTGACTACTGGAGATAATATCTTATTGCAATAAACAACTTACAACTTATTTTTGGTTGTTTCCCCTAGCTACCAAATGAGCCTTGTATCAAACACATTCTAATATAGACGTTGCACTAGATGCTCTATTAGAAGATACCTTTCTTGATATATACACTTCAACAAACACTCTATCATCATAATCTTTTCTCGAATAGAAAAATTACAATTAGCTCTACCATTAAACTTTGATGTGGTGTTTCATTAGATGCACTATCGTCAAGTGCTCCAATGATCTTCTTCTTAAAAATCCACTTGGGACCAATAATGCTCTTGCCTCAAGGTGGTTTTATCAGTTCACAGGCCAGTTCTTTCGCAATAAATCCATCTCTTTGTTCGTGACTAATATCCACTTGTTTCCTTCAACACAAACAACTATCTCATAAAAGATAGTTGGTTCAAATGACTCCACCTCCTTTCTTACAACTAGAGCATAGGAAAGGTACCATCAAACAAATATATATTAGGTTGATGTCTTTTTCCTTTGATACCCATGAATATAGGGAGACTCAAGGCTTTAAAAGATGAGATTAGGGGATTACTCTTAAGTAATTCTTTGTTTTTAGTGGAATTGGAGACATGTTAGTACTTGATGTTTAGAACTTCAAAAATAGTGGTCTACATTGTAGAGAGTCAGAAGTGTCTTTTGGAGTTTTTAAACTAACATTTGACATTCACATGACCACATGGGTTAGTTGGACTCTTCCATTTGACTCTTCAAGCTTCCAAGACACATTTGTAATGATTGGAACTCCACAAGTGGAACCACATGTGCCTACTCCTCAAAGTCATCATTATTTTTCACATGTAATCATTATATTTCCTAAATTCAAAGAACTACCCATGTGTACTTCCTAATTTGAAGGGGTTAAGTTATGTTAATCATGTTTAGAGTTAATTCCTGATTAGCAAAGTTAACTCCATTTTCTTGTCTCTTCTTCTCCCTAGGCCGAGTTCCATTTCTATAAATAAGGAGCTCTCTCATTTATAAAAGACATCTTGGAAAGTGAATGAAACCTCCTTGGTGAGTTTGTTTGAGTTTGAGTTTTCTCTTTTCTTGTTTTGGTTCTTATTGTGAGAAATTTTTTCAAGTGGTGAATCCTCTTAAACTTATCTTTTGATTTTGGATTGAAGGTGGCATGTTGTTCTCTATTTACTTATCTCAGTCCATTTTTGTTTTAATTTCTCTCTTGTTTTTACTTGAAAACTGATACAACTCTTATGGGTTTCTCCACAAATTCTATGATTTCTTCCAAATTTCATTGCATTTTCTAGGAGTTTCTCTTCTTCAACACCTCTGGATTTTATCAAGATCCTCCCAACCTATTAAGGTTCACATTAAGTGATATCAAGAGCTAGAAGACCAACCCATTCTAGAAGGGTGTTTATCACATTCCAAGTACGTGTTCTTCAAGAATGGGTATGAAATCCATTTCTATTTGGATGTAATTATTGTTTTTGTTCTTCTATTACTTGTCTGCAAATCATATTGTTGATGTTTGGAACTTATTTCTTATTTTGTTTCATTAGTTTTCTCTATTAATCAAGCCATTATATCCATATATTGCAAAATTGGATAATTTTTTTTCTAGGAAAAATGAATATGTTATTGATGCTTGGAACCCTATATCACAACTCCTCCTCTTGATCTACATCACTCTACTATCCACATAACACTTATAAGCCTTCATATCAAGAATCCATTGGATATGAGGTTTTTATTCAACTTGAGGACATACTAGATGTTGGTTAATTTATGAATGATGTCATCATATATCCTTATTCGTACAAAGGGGCTATACCAACCATTTTGGATTAAGCATCATGTCGATCAAAATTTTACCACGTTCCAACTCATTATTAGCATATTTTTGCAATGGTGGCAAATATACCAGTTGCAATGTAGCAAATAATAAATATAACGTTATCTCCCAAGGGACTTCAATACACGATAATAAATACAATCACAACAAAATTAAACGATAGATAATTTTGAAGTTTTGATTTTTATGCAAGTAAATAAAACTAAAACAATAAAAATATATTTTTGTATTTTAAATGAGCACTTGAAATGTGAAAAAAGAATGAAAAGGAGGTGGAATGAAATTTTTAGGATTAATCAAACCTCACTCTCATGCCTAAAATCAGTTACCTTATTTTCAAACAAATGTCAATGTCAAACCAGAATAATACTCAAGCCCAATTCCTTACCAGATGTGCCTAAGATTATCTACTAACCACTAATTTCTTGAGCAATTATATAAATGAGTCTTGCTTTTTCCACAAGGATCTTAAGACAACAAACTAATCTTGCTCTATTCCTAGACATAAACTTTCATCTATTATTTCGATTGAGTTCCAGATTACAAAAGATGTTTTCTAATACTCTTAAGAATCAAGGATCAAGTCATGAACCAACACGATAAACCCTAAGCACACAAACAAAATACTAACATATTGAAAGAAAAATATTTATGATAAGACATAAATTAGACCAATATTGATTACACGAGAATTCAAATGGTTACATCTAATCCAAACAAAATAGAAAGATGAACAATGAAGGAATATGGATATACAAAGACCAAAAATGGAAAAATCTCTAAACCCTAGTTGTCATCCCAAGGCTAAATTTTTATGACTCCCAGATGGAGTGGAGAATCCAAAGTGGAGGAGTCCCCAGAAGTCCCATAACCCTAATGCAGAGAATCATTTGAATAGATTCTATTTTGTGACGTCCGCGCTTGGCCCAAGTAGCTGTGTCGGGCGCAATTAGATTATGTTTCAATTTTCAGTACTTTTGAGGCCCAACTTGTGTCGGGCCCATGTTTCCTGCAGCGGACATGTTTCCATTGAATTGCTCTTGGGCCTAATTTGCTTTGGGTTTAGGTTCTGTTTGTCGAGCTCAGGTTCTGTGCACTAGGCTCAATTCCTTCTTCTCTTCATCCAATGCTTTTCTATTCAAAATAATAAGGATTTAGAATAAATTCAATTATCAAACTTCAATAATCAATTATTAAAAAAACTACCTAAAAATTAAAATTAAGTAGATTTTAAGATTGGGAAAAATTGATTTTGTCATAAAAATAATCCAAAGGTGTCAACACCCGATTTTGTCCGGATAGTATTTTAAATAATAATAATTTACTAGTTTAAGTTTTCTTAAAATAATAATAATAATTATTAAAATATATTGATTTTTCCATTAATTAAAAGATAATAATTAAAAAAATAT
>Ga0209489_102074_pt1 | contig 41197 bp, 26 predicted proteins | sample SiratrowhiteBW_FD_187527 | JGI IMG/M metagenome (GOLD analysis project Ga0209489, IMG submission 187527) | Root nodule microbial communities of legume samples collected from California, USA - Siratro white BW (SPAdes) (version 2) | ecosystem: Host-associated > Plants > Roots > Nodule | place...
AAAAAAATATATATATAGATATATATATATATATATATATATATATATATATATATATCATAGACACACACACCAAAGAAGAAAATTTGGAATGAACGTCAACACTTGCATGTGTTTTGTCACAATTTTGTTGGTATTGGGATGTTTCAGTGTATCTGTCAGCATCTCCTTTCCAATAAGTGAGGTTTCTGTTTTTCCTAATTGTTTTCAGTAAATATTGATGGCGGTTGACATTGGTTCATGCATAAACTTTTTCTCTCTAATTGTTATGCTGACGTTCATTTTTTTAATGATGCACTTCTTTTCTGACTTCATTCAAGATACTGATACACAAATATAAAAGTCATATTTGTGTGGGACAATGTTTATTGGTAGGTATGGAAGAAAATCATACATAGTCATCGTATTTTTCAAAGTGTTAGAATCATGAATACAAGGTATCTGCTTCAAATGTTAATAATAATAACAATAATTACAAGTTTCCGATGCACTCCAAAATGAATTATTGGTATAAATTGTCATTGTCACAGAACCTGGTGAGAACATAAAGATAAATCCAACATATACGTATGCCGGAATCAACTTGTGACAACTGCATACATTAATATATTTAATCATGCAAAAGCAAGTTATGGTCATCAATTTCACAACGGCAATCTCTTTATACTTTATAAATTCTTATTCCTCGGAATAAACCAAAGTTTCCACTAGATATACCTTATACGTAAACAAATGAAATAGCTAAATATGATAAGCAAATTTAACTCCTAAAACTTAAAAGCAGTAGCCAAAGTTCATATTTTCTTGAGTAAGAAAAGAGAGATGATGATAATTTGTGCTCAAATAGCGTGAAACGATTTATTGTACGGAAGCTTCCATTTCCTCATAGTTCGCTGCCGATTCATCTTGGTCTTCTTCTGGGACTTCATCTGGGACTTCATCTGGGACTTCATCAGAGGGCTTCAACTGTCCAGAAACACCATCTATGGCAGAATTCAGCTTTGCTATTTTCTCAGTCAGCACCTTGCGACTCCTCTGTTTTTATCACTCACAAAAGAAAATAACAGGAATTTAACTATATTAGTTTGTATGACAAAAAGAGAGTACAAGTTAATAGATCAAGTGCAATTGTCACAGGGTTTTTTTTTTTTCATTAACAAATCCATGTGAGAAAGTTTGTACTGATAAATAATGATATATCACGTCACTCTTTTTAAGGGAAAACAAAATCCAACCACACACCATAATTTCGCAGGCATGTTAGTGAGTCACTTTCTTCCCCAAAAGATGTCTCACGTTCCACGACCACTACAGAAGCACTTACATTGTAGCTCAGAAATGCACTCTTTTTCCCTCATGTGGTTTCATAGTTATTTTTAATTTCTGCTATATTCCATAATTTATAAGGATTTACCTTCAATGCCTGCATAATACAAATACATGACTGTAAATAAGTTACATTAACAATGAATTTAGCTTATTATATTGTGTTTTTTATGTCAATGTGACAGTCTTACAAATATTTACTTATGTGCAAGCATTGTCCTCGGTCATGCAGATTTTCGGTACAAGGCACCAAGTTTTGGTAATGTTTTTCTTTTTTGAGTAGGAGGTGGGGGGAGTGAATTTCGTATACTGAATATAAACTCAGGTTCTTCCTCTTTAATAAACATTCAGACAAACTCAATGAGCAAAATGTTTAACTTTCAAGTAAAGAGTAACTGCGGGGAAATTTTCTGACCTCCAAAGCTTTTTCTTCATCGTACACAAATTTCGGAAGTTTCCTCATCAAGTCTTTACTATCTGCTCCAGCTAGTGCCCTGCTTATCTGCAAAGTTAATATCATAGAAGTCAAAGATAATCTCTTTCCTGACCTTTACACTCAGTAAACAATCTTTCAAGTTAAAAAATTGATATATATGCATATCAGACCATTGCAAAAAATTGCAGTTCATAAACCAGATAGAAAAAGTTCTAAAATCTAGTATATTCCTCTTTGCATCTCTTTCTTTCCTAGCGCCTTTGGAAAGAAACCCTAACAACAATTGTTGAAAAACAACATAGATTTGATGATTCCAAATAGAGCTGACACAAATAGATGCATGTTGAAAATTTGATACACCCATACATAATGAGGAAACTATCTTGCAACTTCACAAGAAAAGAATGATGGAAATTAAGTAATACAGAATTCAATGTGTAAATGATTTGTTACGTGTATATTCATTCACATCTGATTTGAGCAAAACTAAACTTTGACCTAAGTGAAGTAAAGTATATTCTTCACGAATTAAGCAGACAATATTACACAATATGGCTAATGAGAAAAAGAGACCTGCCCAGCCACATGAAAAGCAAAGAGTTAAAAACGGACAAAGTTGGTTCTGCAGACATACCTGAGGTGCATAAAGACAACCCAATGCTCCAACAATTAGGCCTCCCAATACAAAACCACCAATAAAAATACTTCCACTGCTTGATCTTCCATCATCACCACTGTTCTAGCAGAGAGATTAGAAACACTATGAAGTCAACATATGCCAAAAGGTACACCAACTTGTTTAAATTATGCTGCCAATATTTTAGACAAGCAAATCAGTTATAAATGTAAGATACAGTTGATGACAACAACACTATTTAATTAGAAACACAAAATGAAACAACAAGAATATCTGGAGCTTAATAATATTTTTGATAACTACTATATAACTGCTTTTACTGGAGCTTCATTATTCTGTTATACAAGGACTTGTAAATAGGAGTCAGTTTCTTTTTATCAATTAGTCATCCATGATAAGGTGGATCAGATATTGTTTTCTGTTTTATATATTGTAAGGTTATTAAGACAACTGTTGTAGCTTTTCAGTATCTAGAAATAGCATTCTCTTTGTATGTCAGTAGTTTTTTTGACAACCCAAACCATACTCTAGCCTTATATTAAACAGTAATGTAACTCCCACACCACAAAAAAGAATGCACAAGAAGGTTAAGTCCTCTTACACAGCTCGAATAACAAGTGGCTGGTTACGTGATGTTTTAGCTCTAACAGAGGAACCTGGAAAGTGTTCACCAGAGCTGATTTTCAAGAAGCGTTTCTCCATCGGCATCAATGAGGAACCTGACATCAATCCGAGTATTAGATTTCTGGAGAATAACTAAAAAAGGGGTGTTACCATTCATAATTACAGTAGCAAGGATCAAACACCATCCTTTATCCCATGAAATTTGCTCAAAGATTTTTCATTAAGATATTTGTCACACGTACAGATATATGAAAATCTCTAAAACCTGTAATGATAAAAAGACCCATATACCTTGCCCAACACTGCATCTCCTGACATCACAATTATGTTCTCCAAAATTATATTAACATGTAAACAGACTTCAACACAATTACAAAAGGCAAAATAAAACAAAGAGAAAATATAATCTGATCTTTGAAAGAGGTTACTTGTATTGTTTTGGTCTTTGCAGATTTTCTTATACACAAATTGGTCATAAAAATGTTGCCTTGCTAACAAGTTCACTCTACCAATGTCATAAACTTGCTAACATAACAAGTTCATATCTTTGGGGATCAATTTGTACTTATGGAAACTTTTGGGGGCCAAAACAACACGAACACACAAGTAACATGTTTCGCAGCCGAATTATATATTTCTCCAAGACAAAACATAGAAAAAGAAGGCAGCATACATGTATGAATCATCCAGCTCCTCAAAATGAAATATACGTTCAGTATGCTATAGTAGGTTGGAGTGAAGAATGGCAATGTATATAGGCATACACAATAATCAAGTTTAGTTCACATTCTTATCTTCCACATGTTCATTTCACCCCCAAACAAACATGGTCCAATAGAAGAGGAATCTCTTAACACAATCCAACTAAATGAATCTAATCAAACTTCCCCACTATCTGGGAACCAAACACCAAAGTCACACAATCAAAATCATTCCAAAAACATTTATCTCGTCGAATTTCATTCGACCCAACAAGAAAAAAAGGGACTTTCGGATTAAGTTAGACCTTCTGGTATGAAAATGGTAATGATGACCGTGATGGAAGAAATCACCTGAGAGAAAGTGGGTCTTAGGATTCTTCGGTGCAGCGATGAAGCTTGAAAGAGTAGCCATTACTACGAAGCAAAATAAAACTTTTGATTTTCTTCTTCCCTCCTCTGCTCTATTGTTGCTGTTGTTATTTTGCTTGTTGTAGAAACCAAAAGGGACAAGTACAGATCCTACTACTTCTCGTGGTATGCTTCGAGAATGTCGCTAGATCTAGTTTTACTTTCGTTATTAACAAGACCGTTAAAAACTTGGGCTTTTGTCTCGTTTCTTCTGGTCATGGTCCATTATTCTGGTTTATGGGCTTCGATCTTTTTTTCTATCTGGCAAAAACTTTCTAACTGATCAAAAAAATACCCTTATAAGACCTGCATCTATCAATTTATGTTCCGAAAAATAGTTTTTAGAACAGAAAATATTTTTCGAAAAAACTTATACAAAACATATTCTTAAATGTAAAATTTAAGCTCCGAAAAATATTTTTCTAAAAATATCCGAAAGTCATTCAATAAAAAAATAGAAGATATTTTAGTCCTTTTACATTAATGGAGTGCAGGTCAAAAATGATGGGACGGAGAAAGTTTTTACATTTTTTTATATTTAAACTAATATTTATATTTCAAATTTCAAGTAAATTAAACAAAAAAAAAATAGTCATACAATATAACATAAAAGCATTTATCAAGTTATCATCGAATAAGGTTGTTTTAATTTATATTAATGATAAAAAAAATCTACGAAAATAAAATATAAAAAATAAATTATATTTAAAAAATATAATTAACTTATACCAATTATAAAATTATCTTATATTAGTTTATTTCAAAATTTCATTTTAACTTATACATAAGTTAATTTTAGTTTATAAAAAAAATGTATTTTATTTTTAAAGTATTTATAGAGAATTACTTAAATATAACCTTGATTAAATAAAAAAGAAGGGGACGTTTCTATCTAGTTCAGACCAAATCAAATGGTGTTTTTAACTGTTTTAGCTTTTGTATTTGGTTTAATGAAACCGTATAACCTAAAGGAACGGGATTTGAAAATGTCATACCCATTATTCATTTATAATAATAAACATGAAAGATCACAAATTCTGTCCGTTTTTCTCTAAATATTTTTAAGAGAAAAAATAAAATAAAATTAAGAGTTCTATGTATATATTTAGGTAATAAAAATTCTCTCATACAAATTTTCAAAATTTTTATCTTTAATCTGTCCATAAATTAATTTTAATTTATAAAAAAGTTGCTTTTAAGTATTTTTTTTATGTGCTATTATTGACATGAAGATTAATAATAATTGATCTCGATTGTAACTGGTCAGTGAAATAAAATTGTCATATATTAAAAGAAAGAATCTACAAATATTTTTTTCCTTTTTAAAGTATTGAAATACTGTTATTATTTTTTTTCTCTAAGAGGCATTTGATACTTTCTAAATTGCAAACAATATAACACAGATCATGACAAAAGTTCGTTGTAAAATAATGTTGTTGTCATGCGTATTATTTAGTGGGTAATACAAGTTTATAAATATAAATTCTTTTTTGTGACGGATTATTTCCATAAATAATATCAAAAGTATGAAACTTGTATTTTATATGAACATCAACTTTTATATTTATATATTTTTTAAATTTTTGTTCATAAAAATTGAAATTTAAAATTTTAATTTTTATGTAAATTTAAAGTAATATAATATTTTTTAAATAAAACAAACAAAAGTAAATATTATTTTATTAAAAATAAAAAATAAAGTAAACATCATTCATCAAAAGTTTTCGGCAGATGAATACATATTTAAAAACTAAAAATATGTCAATAAATAGTTTATTAAAAACAAGCAAATATCTATTTCAAAATTGAAAGAATATAAATATTATTTATTAAAAGACATCAGTGTAATCTCATATTAATATAATGTCTAGAATATTTAAATATATATTTTGATTTGACGAATCTCAATTTGTTATACTATATTTAAATGATGATTCCGAGTCAGTTCTCACGTTTTTTTAGTCTTTACACAGAATTGTTAGATTTTAGATCACAAAGAATGGAAAATGGAAAAAGGAATGAATATATTCCACTGTCATTTTTAAAAACAAATTTTTTAGTTAAAGTTTATTTAAAATATTTCTTTTACGGATCTCATATATTAATGAATCTCATGTTATTTTACAATTTTTAATATTATAATGAATGAAAAAGATGTGTTAAAAATAGTTTTAGATGGCATCATCACAAATAAAAAAGAATAATAATGTGGTTAATGTATTGCTTCTCCACCACTCAGGGCACAGTTATAGTTCACACTTGGTGAAGTTTGCATCACAACAAATATTAATTATGAATCTTATTATTATAATATTAATTAATTTAAGTGAGATCATTTAACATGGTGACTTAAACAAAACAATTTAAATAATGTTGCAGAATATATTCATTGCATTAAGTGTAAGATTTGGGAACAGATATGAATATAAAAGACAATTGAAAAGTTGTGATTTCTAGATGTACTTTATATATGTAATGAAATTTTATTTGTGATGACACGTTTTTTAAATGTTATAAAATTAATATTGCAGTTTTAAATATGTTTTATATTTTTAGTTTAATTTTATTATAGGACACATAAGTTGAAGAAGAGACCGGTCCAATTTAAAAAAAAAAAAACATTTATTGTCATAAAAATAATTCAGCTGAATCTGTGCTGATTTAACAGAATTAGTCCACAGTTTTAGAGCTTACGACAAATTTTATCAAATAAATTTCTTTTGGAAGATCTTAAATTTTAATTTAAAATATTTGAATCTTGAAGAAGGCAACCACCAGCCACGATAATTATAAATAGTAGAAAGTATTTTGTTCACATCTTTATATTTTTCTTTGTTTTGTAAGAGCGATGAAGAAGTGAAAGTTTACTTACAAAATAAATTAAAATTAATATTTTAAGGGCAAAGATTAATATATATATTGATAATCTGTGGTATAAGGGTTATCCAACCTATATATAAAATCAAATATATTTACATAGTGTTAATACAATGTACAGGATTAAAACACCATTAAAGGAATGAGAGAAAAAATCTTTCATGTTTATATATAATTAGGATCTTAATATGAAAAATAACCAAATCAAGAACCAAATTCTTACTTAGTATCTTTCCTCTAAAAATAACATTATTTTTGTGTAACAAAATTGACCAAACAATTGTAAATCAGATCACCTACTAAAATAAGTGATTTTAGTACTACAAGAATGAAAACTATTTCTTAACAGAGAAAGGAAAAAAATGAATAATAAAAAACAATTTCACTATTTTTATATAGATTTGTTTAGACAATTTTTCTTAAAAATATTAAAAAAAAATACTTAAAATGAGTTTATACCTTTAAATTCAAAATTTAAAGAAACTATACCATAACATTTTTACAAATTATTTTTTATATACTATGTTTAACTAATAAAGATTAAATTGATTTTTATATTTTCTCTACTAAAATTTTATGGAATATATTTGGAGAATATTCCTAATTAATTATTTAATTCATGTTTGGTAGCTGTACCAAGTGGGTGAGGTGAAGCTGGTTAAGTTTCTATACGGCAAAAATAATTAGAATTTAAAGAACAAAAATGATAGTTTAACCCAACCTTTTACTTTACTAACTTGTTATTTTGGGTTTGAAATGTAAAACATATATTTAAATGACTGAAAATCAGATACGTTCATGGCGATTTAATCCATTCAAACTTTTAACAGGTCCATTTTTATTAGTATGTATGTGAATAAATAAATTTAGAATAAAATTAAATCTACCACATTTATCAACACCAGTAAACACGTTATTTTATTTTATTAAATTACAATTTAATTATTATTATTATACTTTTTACTATTTTACATACTAATATGCTTATTAATTCTAACATATTTTCAATGTATATTTATATAATATTTTTAATTTGAGATATAGATGAAGAGATTTAAATGTAACATGAAGTTTATTGAAAGGTAGTAAGAAGAAGTTGGGGTAAGGGAAGAAGAGAACTTTTAAGTTGCAAAAAATGACTTGAAAATGTGAGAAAAATAAGTTTTATCGATTAATTGAAGAAAATATTAGAGATAAAAAAAAACTAATATTACATAAATTAAGAAGTATATTAAAAGATATAAAAGATGAATTTCCAAAAAATTAAGTCATAATAGAAGAAAATACTCGTATTACATACTTGAATACTTTTTATTTTTATGATTTGTTATTTTACCACATCATTAATAAATATGTAATTAATTTTTAAAAACGTAACGCGTGTAACTATGTTTCGCTACAGTAGTTAACAGATAAATATTAATTATTTTAATTTATAATAATTTATAAATAATATAGGTTTAAGATTGACAGAATAATATTCTAAACCAATAATTCATTTCTCTTTAAATCAACTTAATGATAAATTATAAAATGAATTATGTCAATTTTATCACATAAAAGTATACTAGCATTGTGTTTTTTTAAATGGAGAGATTTTTGTGTTTTGTTTTCTACTATAATTATTGTACAGTGCTGTAGTTAAAAAAAAAGCATAAAATTTGTCGTGTTATTAAAACTTCACTTGGTTGTATAAACAAGTACGATGCAAAGTGTGAAACACGAGATCCTAGATAAATGATTCAGCGTTTTTGGCCGTTTAGAGTGTCGGTTTGAAAAATTATTCAACACAGATGTTTCCTTGTTCCTCAGCGTAAGTTCTTCTATGATATTGTTTCTAATAATTATTCTCACTACTTTTACCTAAAAAAGTATATAAAATATTGATGATAAAAAGTGGTTTAATAAGGGAAAATTCATATTAATATGAAAATATTATTGTTCTTGTAAGGTTGATTGATTCTATAGGACTACGGTTGACTGAAGCTCCCAGTTTTTATTGGCAATCTCGATAAAGATTTCAATTTTGAATTCAATCTTGTTTTGGTCTTAGTTTCTGATTCTATTTTGATTTGATGATACTCTACGGTTTATATTAGTGTTATATAACAATGAATGTTTAGAATAATGTAAATGTTTTTTTATTTTTAATTTTGGTATCTTATTATTTATACTAATTTTTATAGATTTATATTTGTTCATATTTTTTAGGAAAGTCTAAATATTTTTAATTGTAATTTAAAATATAATTATGTATAATGTTGTTTCTAATCACGTTTAATTATTTAAAAAAAATATGTGTCGTTCAAATAGGTTAGGAACGTGTTATATGTTTATATTATCAAGATGGTATAATTATATTATTAATTATTTAAAGATAACTCTTGAAAAGTTATGAAAAACTTTAACTATAAATGGCCATGTAAATTGTTTTATACCATCTGTACAATTCGAATATTTAATGCGGAAAACTATATAAAAGAACTTAAGATATTATTGGATTGCAAACATAGTTTTTCTTATATTAAAAGTTGTAAATTTATATATTGAACAATTTTAATAATATCAAGTTCAATAATTGTTACTAGGATAGATAAAGAAATTATCAAAATTAAAATTGATATTTTTTTATTTAAGAATGGCATCCTTTATAAAGTTGACTTCACCTTTATCTTTACTATATAGACCTGAAACGGAATTATTACAAAATTAAATTGTAATTACAAAACTATTTTAATTACATTGTCAAGGGAGTTTAATAAAAAATATGTAAACTGAAATGGTATCCAAAAATTGTTTTGGTAGATCTATCTATTAGTTTCGCCACAACACGTCATTAAATCCTTTGTTATCCTTAAGATGTGGCATAACATTTTTTTTCTTTTTATAATAACATCATATCAGCACAACCCCACTTGATCATGCTGCATTATTTATTTTCACATCAGAACCCATGCAAACATAGAACGTGTCAAAAGAAAGACACTAAATATTATATTAATTTCAGTAGACTAAGGTAATTAATTCAGTCAACCATTTGAAACTTATAATAAAGATGGAATTGTTCGAAGAAGTCCTGTTTATAATTAATCAACCAATGGGCCAGTATCTCAGAACTTTTCTCAGTAAAAATAACTGAGGAAGTTTTGATCTGATTGATTTTATCAACAAATTAAATTGTTGTTATCAATTTAGTTATATTCTATATTTCAAGTTTAAACCAAACCAACTATATAATTTATTTATTTTTCAACCAGTTTTTTTCATAAACGATTATCATATAATATTAAATATTTTAATAATTAAAAAATACTTGATCTTACACTTTATTAAATAAATTAATAAATTAGAAACTAATTTTTTAGCATAAGTGAACCCGAATTAAATAAAATTGTTTCAAATTAATTTTATTTTAAATCTTAGAAGAGGCCAACTTGTGAACAGTGAGCACCCTTTTCCTCATAAAAGAATATTGTGTGCATATTTATTATTTAAGGTGACGTCTCTAATAGTAAGAAAAACTGTACTTTCACATTCACTCAAAAAGATACACGCACTTGACAACTATTTTAATAACGAAAATTAATATTTTAAATTAAAAATTTAAAAAAAAAGTTAAAATATTAATATTTTGACTTATATAATAAATGTATTTTTTTTTATGGATATCAACTCTCCTCTAAGAAAGAACACTCCTCTAACAAAGAACAGAACACAGAACCATTATTTGTGTCTGTTATCCTTAAAATAATAGAAATTCTATAACAGTGGAGACCGTCTGAAGCGGGTGTACGAGCCCGCCACTACTCCAACGGCACGTGCTTCTTCTCCGATCTCCACATACCCTTTTACGCGCTTCTCATGTTCCTTTCACTCCTTCAGCAAGAACTCATAAGCCCTACATAAAGCTTCTTTCTTTATATTCTGTTCCTAAGGAACACCGACACATAATTCCCACACGAAACATTAAAAAATTTCTTTCTCACAACCCATTTTTCCCTTCGTTCTGACATTTTCCATGAACAATTCAAAGTTTAGAAAGCTGGTGGTGGTGGTGGTGCCTTGGTGGTTATTATGGTTTGGAGGTTCGGCCATGGCAGCGAGTGAAGGTGGCAGCAGTTCCAGAGAGCTCGACCAGACACCAACGTGGGCCGTTGCTGTTGTGTGCACTGTTTTCATTTTGATATCCATAACACTCGAAAAAAGTCTCCACAAAGTTGGGACGGTACGCAATTAATGAATGAATGAAACTCTGAATTCTCTTTCCTTAATTATGGTTTCATTTAATCTCTCACTGTGCGTTTGCTATTGAATTCAACTGTCTTTTCTCCATCCGTTTCAGAGAAAAATATACAGTACCTCTTGCCCCAATTTGTCTCCTTTAATTTAATATCTAATATCAAAGTCTTTTTTTTTTCTTTTTTTGTTTTTCCACTTGAGATGATTAGTTTACAGTTAGCTGTGATTATGTGCCTTGTGACGTTTTTGTGGCTCCTTTGGTTTGTATTTGTGAGAAATTTTCGAAACACGAACTTAAATTGAAAATTTGTCTTCTTCCATATACAGATAAATTGATTCAGTCAAAATTAAGAGTTTTCTTATTCAATTTATGGTTGTAATAATTCATGCAAGTTTGTTGTTACATAATTTAAAATGGAAGTTTTTGTTTGTTATATGGTTCTGTTTTTTGTTTCCATATGAGTGGGATTTTTTTCTGTCTCTTTTCCGCTTTTCCTTGTTGTGATCTATGTATGATCATGATGGGTGTGTTTTGGAATTCTCTTGTTGTGGTATTCAGTCACTCACCAGTTGAAAGTTTGTTCAGTGGCTTGGAAAAAAGCAAAAGAAGGCTTTGCTCGAAGCTCTAGAGAAGGTCAAGGCTGGTAATGATTCAAGTCAAAGGCTTCTTTTCGAGCTTTATGTGAAATAATATTTCATTTGTCATATTTTAGTATATTTTATTAATTTTTTTTTTCTTGCAGAGTTGATGATTTTGGGTTTCATTTCACTGCTTTTGACTTTCGGGCAGAGTTACATTGTCAAAATATGTATTCCTCAAAAGATGGCAGACAACATGTTGCCATGTCCGTATAAATATAAGGATGCTGAAAAGGCACCAAAAAAAGGAGAGGAACATGGAAGGAAACTTCTGTCTTATGAACGTAGATTTTTAGCTGCTGATACTACCTCGTTTAAATGCAGCAATGAGGTATAACTATGTTCCCTTATTCTTTTTTATTTTGTAAGTTGAACTTGGTTGTTTATCATCATCTATTCTCTGTTCGTTTTTCAAAACAATTGCTTATCAGGTAGTTCTTTTATCATTTGTTGTAAAGAATAATAATAATAATTTTTATAGTGATTCTCAATGTTTATTCACAGTTTTTTCTGATGCAAATCCTTTATAGTAACAACCTCTTCTTTATAGTTATAATGGTATTTTGATGTATCTTATTTATTTAAGTAAGCATAATCTAAAGAATTTATTTTTCACTGTCGGGCTTTATTTGCAATTTTATCTCCTAAAATAGCTGCTTATATAACTGTTGGCGGTTACAGGGACACGAGCCACTTTTATCCGTGAATGGTTTGCACCAGTTACACATCCTCATATTCTTCTTAGCAGTCTTTCATGTGCTTTACAGTGCTATCACAATGCTTCTTGGAAGACTAAAGGTCTGTTTGTTATTTTATATCTTTTAGACTAATTCAGATGTTTCTTCCATTTCTGTGCAAGGATATTGAATCAGGATTACTGAACCTTATGCCTTTTTCTTCTTGCTTTCGAAATTTTAGTTTAAAAGATTCTTAAAAAGTAAACTTTAAACCTACTTATATACTATAAATTAGTATTATCTCTAGCATTAATAATAATATGAATTAATCTTATCTCTAATCAATGTAGTACTATGAATTAGTCTTATCTTTAGTTGTGGGATCTTCAATATATCTTAAGAAGTAGACTATCTTAAGAAGTAGACTTTAAATCTAACTCAACCTTATAAATCTTAAGAATGAATTTTAAGAGTAATTCAACATTATAAAACTGGCTTATAATTTATAACTTCAGGTTTATTATGAATTAACCTTATCTCTAGTCGATGTGAGATTTCTAACAAACATTTATATATTTTTAGTTAGGAGGTTAGATCTTTATGTCTCAAATTGATCTAATTTTGAATTTTTGGTGAAACTAAATACTGTTATACTTCTGTAAAAGTTCCAAACTTGAGAGTTTTCTTTCTGCAGATACGTGGATGGAAGGCATGGGAGGAAGAGACTTCAACTCATACTTATGAGTTCGCCAATGGTACGGGTTACAACAATTTATATGTTTCCCTTCAATTTTACTTGAAAGCTTAATCTTGGAAATATTACTAGTGTTGCATGAAATCTCATGCATATATTTGTGCACTTCGTGTTTATGTGTGCAGCTGCTTCAAGATTTAGGCTTACTCATGAAACGTCATTCGTGAGAGCCCATGCCGATTTATGGACAAGGATTCCCGTTTTCTTCTATATTGTAGGGCCCATCTTACTAATCTCTAGTCTAATTTTGCTAACAAAGATAGAGGCACCATCATAGACATGTAATATTTCTTAAAGAAACAGAAAGGTGGTACTTTAATGGCACCAATTTGATTAATAAATTGAGCACTTTAGAAAACCAAATTGGCCTATTGGAGCCAATTTTGCATGTCAAATGTTATATACCTTGTATTTCTCAAGCTGAGTTTAAAGTAATGATGTAACACATCTTTCATTTTCCAATTTCAGGGCTGCTTCTTTAGGCAGTTTTATAGGTCTGTAAATAAGACGGACTACCAGACTCTGCGGAACGGGTTTATCACTGTGAGTCAACACTTCTAGTAGAAGAATTTGCTCTTTTCGTTATGGATTTACCTTTTTTTCTACATTGTCAGTGAAATTATTTATAAATATATATAGGTACACCTGGCTCCTGGAAGTAAATTTAATTTCCAAAAGTATATCAAAAGATCATTTGAAGATGACTTCAAGGTGGTTGTGGGAGTCAGGTAACACCAACAACGGTAAAATGTACCTGCAGCCTTGTATATTATGTAAGGTTTTTCCTTGTAGATTTGACATGTGTGCTAACTATGTTGTTCACAGTCCTATCCTCTGGGCATCAGTTGTAGTATACCTTCTCATCAATGTTAATGGTGAGCAACTTGTTTGTTTGTCTTTGATGACCTATGGAATTTGCTAATTCTGTAGTTGAAAATTCAACTAAGTTCAATTATATAATTTCCAGGATGGCGTACTACACTTTGGGCATCTGCAATTCCTGTTGTTGTGAGCATTCTGTTCTCTGTCTATTAAATTCTCAACTTGGGTGGCTGGGATCTACAATTACAAGTCATTTGATTGGTTGCAGATAATTTTGGCAGTTGGAACAAAACTTCAAGCCATATTGGCAAAGATGGCTATTGAAATCACCGAAAGACATGCAGTTGTCCAAGGAATGCCTCTTGTCCAAGGCTCAGACAAATACTTTTGGTTTGGTCAGCCACAGTTAGTCCTTCATCTTATCCATTTTGCTTTGTTCCAGGTATTCAATGGATTTCCTTTCAGTATTAGAAACTTGAAGAGTTTTTGAAAACGTTTTAACTGAAAAAAAAAAAAAAAAAAAAAAAAACTATATTTTCACACAGAGGCTCTCAAAATCTCTTCTAGCTTGTATCCTGACTTGTAATTGAATGCAACCTTATCATGTTCAGACAAATCATATTCTTTTTCGATAAACTATTAAGCAGCATAGGAGCAATGATATTTTCCAGACGTTTGAATTTGCAAATTCAAATTTATTGAATGCAATTTGAAAGAATTTGATGGATCTGCTGTTTCTGAGAGTTAAAATGTATATATTAAGTTTCATAAAAGTTAACAGCTAACCGATTTTCTTGCTCTTGCAGAATGCGTTCCAAGTAACATATATCTTGTGGATATGGGTAATGAAGCTCACGACACTATATTGACTATTGGTTTATGTGTTTTATTGTCTATATTCTTGAATAATCCGATAAAACTTTCTTTATTTGCAGTATTCTTTTGGGGTGAGAAACTGTTTCCGTAATGACTACAAGCTTGCAATAGTAAAAGTAGCCATAGGGTAAACCTTTTCTTCTGAAATACTCGGTTGGTTGTTAGTTGTGGCTATTTCTTTGCTTTTGAAAAGAATACTAGTTAAGAAGGGATTTTTATGAATGCCTCCGACAATATCATAATTAATTTGATTAATTCTCACGGGGTTTATACAGGATTGTGATGCTATGTCTCTGCAGCTATATCACCCTTCCATTATATGCTCTTGTAACTCAGGTATTCGTACACGTTTTTATTTCATTAAATAATATATTGGGCTAGCATGAACTTAGCATAGCAGAGACATATAACACTAGTGTAGTTTATCCTAAAATGTGTTGGAGAGTAAAAGACAAAAATTGAATAACCTATACACCCAAAACATCTTTAGATGGAATACAAATATTAATGGCTCAACACCTGTTGCCTGCATTCACGGAACTGTCTAAAAAGTATTTCATTAGTAGATTTTCATTATGGTAGTAGATTCTCATAGTCAAGTAACATGTATTTTTTTTACTTTTCACGTACTTTCATTTATTTAAAAGTTTAATTGTTGTCTTTTTAAGGGGAACAAAGAGGAAATACAACGTCAAATATAATTGTCATTGCTTCTTACTAGACATAAGCTGTTTTAACCAAACCATTTAGATAAAATCTTATTGTTCTTACCGGAATGGAGTGTGTTATGCTGAAGTGGAAAGAGTGGTGCTTCGAAGAAGCTAAGTTGGATCCTTCGAACAATGGTCACCGAGTTGTTGATAAATACCTAATGTAGATCTACCTTATTTTCTGACAGTTAGGTTAATAAGAGCTAAAAAAATTAAAGTATAGATGAGTATTGAATGAGAGAATTAAGTCAATACTCCATAGGGATCATTATGTATTTATATTTTTTGAGTTTAGGTTAAAATATCCAAAAATAGTTGAGATAAGTTGGTTAATGAGTACTTGTCACTCAGTCAGTTATAATCAAATCTGATATCATTTATATATAGATGTCTGAGTTGCTCATTGTAGATAATATGTGATATATTATCTTCAAATATCTTGAAGATGGGTAGCATATCTCTAAATATGTCAGGGTCGGGTAATATATAAGTCTCACAAGTTTAGAATCTATAAATGAGGTGTAAGTGAACAAATTTGGTACATAAACGAGTGTTTAGTGTTTGTTGAGTATTAGCTTGAGTGATTAATTTCGAAGTTGTATTTTGATAACCATCTTTTGAGGTCAATGTTTTGCGACATTTCGTGGGACTAAATTTATTCGACCTTTCTAGTCATCATGACTTGTCTTGAAAGAGTGTGATTTCCAATGTGCATTAACCATAGGTTTTTATTTCTTCAAGATGTTACCTCGCTTTGGTGGCTGACATTTTCGTGTCATGTTTTCCTAAAACATGACGCTTGAGCCTCACTTTTGGCTTTGCTCTCAAAAGTGAAGTGTTTTATCACTTCAACTGTCATTCGACAATTCAAAATCCTTCAGTGTTTGCTTGTGTGCCTATCAGAATCTTCGTGTGAACATTTCCTCTTATGTTTTCACTGTCATTTTGCCTTTCGTCTTCTCCATTTAGATATGTTCTAATGACTTCCTCTTCTTCTTCTTTTAATTCTTTTTAATGAGAATAATCCACTGATAAGCGAACTTTTTTGTCTATCCTAGTTCCACACTGGTGACTAACATATAGTCTCACATCTTTTAAAAGTTGAAGTCAAGAACAATTTATATATATATATATATATATATATTTTGTTCTCCCTTAAAACATCTTTTAAAGATAAAAGTGCAATGGAAAAGGAACAATATCTTAGAATAATTGTTTTCCAAATATGTCTATTTTAAAGAATAATATATTAATTAAAATGTAAGTAGTTTAGTATTCACCTTGTGCATATAAATTGTTTTTTCATCTTCAATAAAGAAAAAGTATTATTGATATTATTTGTAATATAACTACTAAACATCAATAAGTTTTATTTTATGCAAGCTACAATGTGAAAAACACTTACATGGTGAGCATATATTGTTCATTCATGAAATTAACATGTTCATTTGTGAGAAAAACTTTAAAGTTAGATATTCATGCAAGCTATGAACATGCTCATTGGTGTAACTGGTGAGTGTTGATGACTGTAAACACGCAGATGGGTTCAAGGATGAAAACAGCAATCTTTGACGACCAAACAAACAAGGCTCTAAAGAAATGGCACATGGCTGTGAAAAAGAAGCAAGGGGTGGTGAAGCTAGGAAAGTCCAATGCAGAATCAGTATATGGAAGCCCCACTGCTTCAACTTCAGCTTCACCACTGCACCCTTCTGGCCCCACACTTCACCGTTTCAAAACTACCGGCCACTCGACCCGCTCCTCAACGTACGAGGATCAAGATGATGAATATGAGTCCGATGTTGAGTTGTCTCCTGAGTTGTCCCAAACAACCAGCTTCATTGTGAGAGTGGATCATGCTCATCACCAACAACATGAACACCACACTGAGGGAGAAACAAACTCTACTGAAGAACCTGAATTCTCATTTGCCAATGTCAAACCTACTGACCCTGTCGAAATAACCAACCATACCACATAACATATAATCATATATTCATCTTTTTTTTGTTTCATGATCATTTATTTTTCTTTATATTTAGATATGGATTTTGTACATTCTTCTTCTGCATAATTCGCTTTCTCATATATATATAAACTTCATACTTTTTTTATCCATGGGACCAAAATGAAGAATGAATCTTTTAAATACAGGTAAAAAAAGTATTAAATTTAATTGTACTTTTTCATTTGAGGTATTACAATTGTAATATTTAATCTCTTAGATTATAAATGTGTTAATTGACGTGACCTTGACTAATAATCGACACATGAAATATTAAAGTTGTCCTGCAATATATAGAAAACTAAAATCACACTGTTACCGTATATAAATAACTAAAAAGGCTGTTAAATCAAAATATTTGTAAATGTAAAACTAAATTTATTTTTGTCTTTTGACAAATACTTAATTACACTCTTTTTGTCTCTTGTTTTAAATATATACTATACTTTTTTTGAAAGACAAATATGTTGCCTTTGATTCTTTTTTAAATTGACAACGTTTTAGATTTTATTTTTCCCCTCCAAGTCTACTTAGAATTTTGTGATCTTAGAAAATGAAATAAATATATTGGATAAATTTCAAAGTTGGTGACCAAAATTAGTTACTTCTAAGACAAATGTATATATTTAAATTTTCAGAAATACAATCTTAAGATGCTGTGAGGATTATTAAGAGTTAACTAAATTCTCAAGGAAATAAAGAAAAAAATTATGAAGGACTAAAGAGAGATAGTCGGTCAATTTAATTTTATAATCCCATAAGTAATTGTAGTTTAGTTATAGATAAATTAACTAAACTATTTTAAGATTATTTAATTTCTAACTCATTATTTAGTAGGAATGATAATACTGTTGGGTTTAAGTGAGTTGGCCCATCAACTCATTAGAAAAAATATGGGATGAGTTGAGTATTTTAATTTCCTGGTTCGCTTAGGTCTGTTTTACATAAGCTACAGCTTGCTAGTATACCTTATATGACTAAAACCTTATACCATAGAAAATCACGTACTCAAGATCACCATGATTAGCCAATAACAACACATAATTAATCATCATAGTTGAAACAGTGTCAAAGACATTTTTGGAAAATAGATAAAACGATTACACCAACATTGATACACTAATAAAAAAACATATTCCATAACAAGATATAACATTAGGTAAAAAGATATAACGTGGCTAAATAAAAACACAATGACATTTTTATAAATTTTTATAAATATTTAAAGAGATATTATGTGGGTTCACACAAACTTGATGTAATATACTATATTATAAATTGATTCCACAAAAACGTATAAAAAACTAAAAAAGTAAAATTTGAAATTTGAAAATTTTGAAATGGCAATAGAGATATCACGTCGGTTGAGAGCTCTTAATCGATGTAGTATTTCTCTCGCGGTGCACGAGTGAATTTTGGGAAAAATTGATAAAATTTGGCCAGATACTATGTCGGTTGGGACCTCTCAACTGACGTAGTATCTCCCTCGAGTTAAAATTAGGGATTTATGATACTCTCACGCTTCATTTTTATACTTTATTCTCTTTTACTGAGCCCTATCGCTTTGCCTTCTCTTTCACTATTGCGCATGTCAATGTGTCATTATTTCAATCACTCCCCCAGTTTCATTTACTCTTCAAGTTTGGTTTAGAGTACTCCTTAAGTTAACGTTTTCGGTTCGCGTTTGGGGTGTCATTGGTTTACTTTTTGGTCTCACTAGTACGTTGCGTGTTGTTCTCTCCCATTTTATTTTGCTCTCACTGTCTTTGTGGTTTCATTCACTCCATTTTTTCACATTTAGTGGTTTTGATAGATTTTATTTGGGTCTATTTGCATTCATGGTTTTGCTCTCACTGTCTATAAGAGATATGTTTTCTTATCTTTAAAATGTTGTTGTATTATTTGTATGCTTGAACTGCTTTCTGTATGCTTGTATCATATATTTTGGGTTTAAAAAATTTTAGGACAAAAACACTTCAAATGACCATAACTTTTGATAGAGAGTTCGTATTGAGACGCTTCAAAAATGAAAGTTATTCGAAATGACGTAACAAATTTTTTTCTGGTCAATCCTCGAAGGAGATTTGGACACAATTTTTTTTTCAAAATTTTATCGTTTACTATTTTTTTTTTTAATATTTTTTACATCTTTTTTTTATTTCACATATTTATACTTGTCAAAAAATTATAAAAATTGTTTTGGTGTTTTCTTGTTATGTATTATAGATTTATAAAAAAATTCTGAAAAATTGGATTTTTTTAAAATAAAGATATTACGTCGGTTGTGGACTTCCAACCGACGTAGTATCTCCTCATAAGCGTTATAGGATTGATATTTTGTGTTGGTAATTTATTTATGCACATACTACGTCGATTATAAAACCAACTTAAAAAGTCTAAAACTTTTTACGTCGTATCTATATCATTTCTGGAATGGATATAGATTGTCCTTCATAATCAATGTACAAAACGTTTTTTTTTTCAATAATGATACTAGATTAACTTTATAAACTAATCGCATTGTCAACGTTAATACAAAATTAAGTATAATATTTATATGAATTAAAATTTATCTGTACATATAGACTCAGTATAATTAATAAATGAGACAATTTAAAAAAAAACACATTTTAATTATATTTATCACTTTCATCTATCTAAACTAACTTTAGCGTGAGAATTTTTTTTTATCCGGACAGCCCCTTTATCTTAATCCTGTGAAGACAACTAGTAAATAAAATAAGAAGATCACCGGAAAGACTCTTGATAACCATCTTCTTTATGTATGCGGTCTTAACAAATATCAAGTGGCTTTACCTAATGCTAAATGTTTTGTAGTAACTATAAACTATCATAAAGTTACGTCTACATGCATTCACACTGTGAGATATGAATCTCATAAAAAAAGGGTTCCAAGTGGCAAATTTAAGTCAAAGAAACACTGCGGGAGGTGAAATATACAGTCAGAACTGTGTAGTTTGGTGAGATCCTTTCTTTACAAAAATCTCCATCTTTTTACCTGTTTATATGTGCCAACACTTCAAAGGTTAGCTATTAATAGAGACCACCCAAAGAAATTAGTAATAAGGGAATGTCCATATATTCCATAAGGAAAATACTAAATAATTATTTAGAAATATTAAATTACATATTTTCAGAAAATAAGCTGTTAATAATAATAATAATAACAATTTTGGGACATAATAAATTGATAGTTCCTAATTTTTAAAATTATAAAAAGTACTTTTCTTGTTTTGGATATCCTTAGTTGATACTTGATGGAATTATATATTTTTTAAAATTTTCCATTTAATCGAGAATATCCATGTAAAAATAAGAAACACCCTTAAGTTAAAAAAAATCATAGTACTTTCTTATTTTAAATAATAAAATATATTTTGAATACTAATGATTTCAGAAATATAGAAGATCTTACAGTAGAGTATACAAAAAAGTATTTTCGGAAAAAAGGTTTATTTAGGAAAATTTTCAATTAAATCAGGTAAAAATATTAAATCTTAAGAAAACATTTACAATAATTCCCTAAAATATGTGTAATTAATCAAATAAAATTTGGTTCTTTAAAAAAATAATTTCATTTATTAATTTCTAGCAATAAGGATTTGAAAATTCAACCAAATATGATTGAGAAGTGTTCTCATTGCCAATTCAACATCATAAAAAAAAAAGATACATTTTAAGAACTTGTTGGAACTGATTACTGCACGAACACGTGAAAACTAGTGTAAAGTCAATTTTAAAATCATTTTAGATAAATAAACTACTTTTAAAATTTTAAATTAAACCTAAAACAATTTTAAGACAAATAGAAAGACATATATAAGAAGCTTCACATGTTGATATAAACTATTTTTATAATAAATAAATTTTTCATAAGCCATATAAATAAATCATTTATTACTTCATAATTTTTATAATGTAATTGATAGAGGTCAAATTTAGAAAAGTTTGACTAAAGTTTAAGTATTACTCTTAAAAGTTTTCGAAATAAACTTCTAAACTCCTGTTTAGAAGTTTTTTATTCGTTAACTTGCAGTGTAATAAATTCATGTACAATCTCCTATATGGCATTAGACAATTTATTAGACAATTTTGCATAGAATAACCTCTATTTATAGACGCCCAATTAAAGAGTATTATAGCTTGCGATGCTTTTCATTATTATGTTCGTTTAATGTGTTGGTTAATTTTGTCTGACACTTTTGTAGTCTAGTGATTTTTTCTTCTAAGATCATCTTATTTTTATCTTTTATTTTCCATTATTAGACAAAACTTGTTTATAGCTTAATGATAATTTCTTATAATTTCGTATTATATTTATTTACTTTATTTTTTGTTTTGTATGTAAATTTGTCGCTGTTAATGATGTATAGTTTTTATTTAAATATAAACGAAAGTGTTATGATATGTTCAATTTAAATTTTTATATTTATTTTAGATTTTAAAAATCAAAGCAATGAGATTTTATTTTAGTTTTTTTTAATAACGTTATAATGTTATATTTGCTTAATATTATAGAGATACATGGATTTTATCAGTGAAAATTTTTAGATTTACTCAGTTATAAATTATGATATGATATACTTGATATGATTATTTCAAAAGGTGTTTGTCTATTTTATTTTATTTTTCTTTATTTGGTGTTTATTTGTGATTGTTATAGTGTGTGAAAGTTATTCAAATTTAGTTTATTAACAAGATATGTATATATTGAAATACCTTAAAACATAATGGTTTATTTATATAAACGACATATTGATTTTTATTTTAAATAAATTACTTTTTATCTTGTTATATTTGGAAAGTTTTGTAATTATACATGATACATAATCAACATATCCAACAACCGAACTTGGAAGAGACTAATATAGTTTTTGTTTATATTAATGGATGAATGTATGTAGTACTTTGAAATATCATTAGTTTAAAACTTTTTTGTTTGATAGTAAGCCTACCATATGCAATGTTACTATATCCAATGTTATTATAGTTAAATGGAATATTTATAAGCATGTAGTAGTTAGGGTGCTTTTTTTCTTATCCTTTTCATGGCATGTTCACCTTTATTTTGACACATTTTTTTTATAGCATTCAATGCTGTCAAGCATAACACAATACAAAATTTTCTCTTTCTAAATTCTTTTGTAGAATTGACATTACCTACCAAATTAAGCATGTCAATTAAGAAAGTTAATCTCTTATGTCAGCATTATTTTTCGCAAATCAAATTAAGAAAGAGTATACTATTTTGCAATATACTATTTCGCAAATCAAATTGCATTACGTGAGATCTACCTATATACTTTGTCTACTTTCCTTAATCATGTTCTCTAATATTCATGTTACTTATAATATGTTTTGCATTTTTATCCTCGTCTAACTATTTGTTTGACTATATCTAGTTTTCTTCTAATACTTACATTGACTTCGTCTTATTCTTTAGGATACATGTATCGCTTATCGCTTATGTAATTTAAAAATATTTATTTTAAATTCATATTGTTTAGATAGTTTTTTTCTTATTAAATAATTTGACCAAAACATGTTATTATTTTTTATTATTTATATTATGTTTTATTTAACTTTTTTTCTAGTAAATGACTTAAAAGTCATTTTTATAATTTTACATTATATTTATTTTTGATATGTATGTAAATTTTTTATTGTTAAAGTTTTTTTTTATTTAGATATAAACATAAATATTATGATATATTTGATTCAAAATTTAAAATTTTAAGAATCCATACAATGAGATTTTATTTTAAGTTTTAATATTATAAAATTATGGTATTATATTTATTTAATATTATTCTTTGTATTCTTTAATTGTGATTATTATTATTTTGTGTTTATGAATACGAGGACTACTCAAGAATTTGACGAACGCGGACATCCCCTCAGTTCGATTTTTTTTTTATTTTTTTTTATTTTTTTTTTATTTGCATTTCCAACAGTAAGGAATTGAACTTCAACCAAATCGGCCAAGTACATGAGTATCTTGTGACTTGCGTTAATTTTATTTTATTGTAATTATTGATTAATATTCGTTCAGTTATAGTTGCATTATTAAATATAAAAAATGAGTTAACATCACATTGGGTTAAATTAAAATTAAGTTTGTTAAAAGACATTTTTTTATTATAAATTGGTGAATTTAGATGGATTGATTCTCTAAAGTTAAAGACAATTAAAATAAAATCTTTTTGTAATGATCTTTTATATATCTTGAATGTTATTATATACAATAACATCAAAATTTAAATAAGTAACCAATATTAAAAATGCAAATATTTATGAAATCTATTATTATTTTTTGTATACACTAGTACGATGCAATAAATGATAAAGTTTATATATAACAAAACTACGAAGGATTTGCAACGTGTCTAAGTTTATATATAATATCAATTGGTGGTTACTATTTTCTATCACTGTTGTCGCTGTGACACTCCTGTTATAGTGATAGATTGATGATGGTATTAAAGAATAATAAATTGATGAACGAGAACTTGACAATTGAGATATTTTAAAAGATCTATTTTGAACTAATAAACCAATAATGAGATTAATCATAGTTATTGTTAGTTAAAAATTATTGAAGATAAAACATTTTTGTTTCTTAGACCCTGTGTTCTGCTGCTGCTTCCTTGATGCTTCTTCCTTTGTGCATGTCTCTTTGGGCATTCCACAGAAAGTGGCAACCCTTTTCCTTCACCAATTGCTTCCCTCCATAATGCAATGGAACTATTAACTCCAACAAATAAATATATTAGCGTTCATATTATTGTTATTTCGGTAGCAAGCAAAGGAAAAGAAAGGACACATGGTGAAAGAGGAAGGGGTGGTGCTTTTTTTGCAATGTCACGCATCCACTGCCCAATTCAGAAACAAATAATGGGACTCACGTTCCCTTCGCTCCCTGTCAATCATTGATTTGGAGTTGCAACATTATTAACTATTATTATTATTCTTGTTATTGTGTATCAAGTGCTGTGAAGTGAAAAGAAGTTGGGACCTTACCCCACCCTCCCAGACACAACCACATGTTTAACGACCCTTAGTGCCTTAACCAAAGTACCAAAAAACAAAACCCTACAAAAAACAAACGCACTGCCTCAAATCCTCTCCTCCTTCCCACTTTCTTTCTTGTCACTGCTCAAACGTTTTCTTACATTATCTTATGTTACAATATAATTAACCATAGGTTTTTCATTTTTCCTAAATATATTGAACCCATTACGGGGACATTGTTTTTGTGCAATCAATTCCACCCGTGTTAAAGCGTCTTTCTTTCTGTCCCAGAAAAAGGGTGGAAAATTCCTTGTGTGAGAAACCGAATTTAGCTGAAAGATGGGGTGGATTAGTGTTTGGGTTAGACATATCTCTCTACTCGCTAAAACAAGAGCTCACATTTACATCAACTTTTTTTAAAGCCCCATACTTTCCACCTGTATCCAGAATCTATGATCTTCTGATGTGAACATATCTATACATTTCACATTTGTAAAACAAATCACCAAAATGAGCTTTTCATATCTATTATTGGATATGGTTAAGGAATTAAATGTAATTGTGAAGGGTAAATTGATAAAATAATGATGAAAAAGAGAAAAGTAAAAAGTGGAATGTGGATAGGTAACAACAGAGGCATGACTAGGGACAGAAAGCTTGATGAAGAAGTAAGAGATACGTATAAATAGGTTTTGTTTAGTACGTACATGCAGCGTAAATGTGCAGTCTCAAGTGGACAGTGGTGTAGTAGTTGTTTATGTTTTGTTCCAAGAAACACGAAAAGAGAGGGAGGGCCACTTGCTACGTACAACTATTGCTTATTTACATTATGAGCACTCTTTTTAAGAACTCTAAACTAAGGGAAACTCGTGGTTTTGAACGCCCACAAGTTGGTCACACAATCAGGTTGCCAAGATACGGCTCCAAGCTCCCACCTTTAAATTTTGTGCACCAATTCGCTGCAATTTCATCTCTCTCCTCCTTAATTGGGCCACCATTTTTTAAATGCCTGCAACTCCAGATTCCAATTTATTTCATCGATGCCTTTAACATTAACTTTTTCCTCCTTTCTCATACTATCTTTCTTTATTCCTCAACTCTTTTACCTCAAAATATTAAATGCCTCTAACAAAACAAAAAACAAAAACCAAGAAACTGTCTTTTAGCAGTATCCTCTAGAACCCACTAACTGGTTTTACTTCATGTTACACTACAGTGCACAAGATCATGCCAATTATACTCATGAGATTAGATAAAAAGGGGAAATCAGGAAAAGCGAAACAAAGTTTATTATTTTTAAAAGGGTAGAAAGGAAAATTGATGCTGTTCTTGAAAACATATAGGGCTTAAGAGATAAGGCAAGAGGCATTGAAAGCAGAAGAGGTTTGGCGAAGGGTTAAGTTATGTCCACTTTTGTCCCTTACCTCTCTCTCACCCACTTGCAGAAGGAAGGGCCCCTTTTATTGTACCTACCAAACAAACAAACAACTCCTTCACTTCATCTTTCTCTTTCTATCTTCCTTCTTTCTAGTCATGATCTTGACTCAAGTCTTCTCGCAACCCTTAATCCCTTATCCTCAACCGCACTAACCTCAATATTTCCCACTATCAACCCCAAACCCTCCATCAATTCAACCTATTAATACCTACCCCAATTATTTAAGCCCCCAATTCCTTCCCAAACGCAAAACCCAAACTTCACTCTCTCTCTCTCTCTCTTCCCTCTCTTGCTTTTCTCTCACTCTTAGTTTTTTAGCTGCTTTCTGCTTAACCCCTAAGGAGATATTCACTCAAACACATGACGCGCACGCTCAGATTTTCCAAATCTGCGGAAAACGCCACCGCGGTGGCGGCGGCTCCGCCGCCGGAGGCGGTAGCGCTCGAGTCCGACTTCGTCGTGATTCTCGCGGCTCTCCTGTGCGCTTTAATCTGCGTGGTGGGGCTCGTTGCTGTGGCGCGGTGCGCGTGGCTCCGGCGAGGTCCCGGCGGCGGAAACTCGCCGCGGCAGGCGGTGGTGAACAAGGGCCTGAAGAAGAAGGTGCTGCAGTCGCTGCCCAAGTTCGCGTACGTGGACAGCAACCCGAGCAAGTGGGTGGCGACGACGGAATGCGCGATTTGCCTGGGCGATTTCGCCGCCGGCGACGAGATTCGCGTGCTGCCGCAGTGCGGCCACGGCTTCCACGTGTCCTGCATCGACAGGTGGCTGGGGTCCCACTCCTCCTGCCCTTCCTGCCGCCAGGTCCTCGCCGTCGCCAGGTGTCAGAAGTGCGGCCGCTTTCCGGCCACCGCCGCCGGAGCCTCGAGAACCGGCGCCGGTGAAACCGAATTGAAGTCCAGAGAAGACAACAATGCTGGTTCAATCGGTAATTGTCATAATAACAACAACGGTGACGGCGGTGGAAGTGCTAGTAACGTGAATCATCATCATCATAGCCACCACTTGAACAGTGGGTTCTTGCCATGACCATAGCTTTTGTATTTATTAGCTTTTCTTTTTACTTTTTTTTTTGTACCTTTTAATCCCTATCAAAGAGATCGGAATTCGGGTAATTTTTCTCTCTTCTTCTGTATCCTGCAGTGGTTAATTAATTGACGCGCATACTATAATCATGTTTAACAAGTTGCAATTAACCTAATGTGAAAAAGTTCAAAGTGTAAAAGTGAAACACTGTTTTCTAAAATTAACATTACATCACGCTTAGGTGGAACTTAGATTCTGGGTTGGTGTCTAAATATATTAGTTACAGGACAGTATTTTGTTTTTATAATATGATGTCGTAAGAATAATTTTTTTAATACCTAGGTAGATGTTTTTTCTTACCCTATTAAATTACTTTTTAAGAGAGAAATGCAAGATTGTGTAAGATTGAAAAGTGAAAACTCTGCTTTTTTAGTGTTTAAATGATTGGAGTTCAGTCTTTTTATAATTTCAGAGAACAGAGTTAAAAAAACGTATTGGGAAAAGGACCGTTTTGCTTGCTGAAGAGTGTTTCCTTTTTCTTGTTGCGTTTTTTTTTTATTTATCAGTGAGTGTTACTTTCTTTTTCTGACAAGGATGAGTTTAGTAGGAAAAAGTTCGTTAAATTACAGATTTTATCCAAAAGTTACTATTCGTGCTTTACAATAAATCTTGGAACTTACTATTCATGCTTTAATTTAGAACTGTTTTATTCCTTTTTAGAAGGATTATTATCTTATGTAAGAATTTAAAGTTGTAATTGTCGTCAGTAAGAGCGTTTACCAATTTTGTACAAAAAAAAAAAGCTTTTTCCTTCTGTTGAATTTAGATATTTTTACTAAAGGTATCAATTTATTAGATTTTTTATGAGTACTAAATATTCACGCATTAATTGAGTGATATTTTATTCCTTTTGTATTTCTAAAGATTTTCTCAAAGAGTTAGATGTAGATATTTTTACCAAAGGGGCATCAGTTTATCCAATACTATTTTCCTGAGTGATGTTTATTCCTTTGGAAGAATTATCTTCCGTACACGTTACAGTTATTACCATCTGTAAGGTCTTTTTCTTTTCTGGAGTTGAATTTATGTATTTACAAAAGAAAAGTGAGATAAAGTTTTTCTTGCAAAAGTTGACCAATTTATAATTAATTGCTGTATAAAAAAAATCAATTAAATTGTTACAGTGATGAGATGATTGTGTTCATTTTGACGATGTCCAGAATCTTCAAGTTGCAATGGTGCGCACGGTAAGGCAGAGCATTGATTTTGTCGTTTTGACGAGGCAAAAAGTTGCACGTCCAAATACTGTAGATGTCATATCAGTTAAATAATAATAATAATAATAATAATAATAATAATAATAATAATAATAATAATAATAATACATTTTTAATATACATAGAAACAATGAATTTAAACTTAAGACTTTCATATAATTTTTTTAACTTTTTCATCACACTGATTTGAGTAGTTAAAAAGTTATATTTTATTAAAATTAATACAAAATTAATGATTTATAATTTCAACGCTGATTAAGATATTGACTAAAAGGGCGCTGCCTTTTAACACAATCTTTATGTAGTTATGTTTTGCTTGTTTAGTTGTGAGTACGATTAATAGTTCGAATGAAATTTAGAGATAAAGTTTCTTATATAATTTGTAAGATTATTATATTATACTCTACTTAGCAAAATAATTAAAGTAAAGAAATAAAATTATTTATAGTTTAAAATATATATAGTTATGTATGATTAACATTATTCATAGATATATGCCGATGTGTGTCTATTCTTTTATTATCAAACTAAGAAAAGGAGATCTATAATTCAATTTTATGTATGTCAATTTGGGTTTAAATTTTAAAATTAGACTCAACATGTTTTAACTCTAAATTATGTTTAACTACTCTAATTTATATTTAAATCTAAATTAATAAATTTATAAATCATTAATTACGTAAATTTATAAATTTACCTTAATATATTAATAAATTGTACTTTTAAAACATTAATTACATAGTGGTATCAAAATAAAGAATTTATAAATCAAAGTTAGTAAGAATCATACCCATCATGAAAATTAGATCAATAAATTAAATAATATAGATGAAAGACCATAATGTCTATTTGAACCCTTCAATTAATTCCTTTGGTTCATTATTATGTTCGGTCACGAAGTCTACCTTAAAAATTTATATTCGTGATCAAACTATCCAATTGGATTTATTTAAAAGCAATTTAGACCTATTAGATGATTTTTTTTTCTTGGAAGTATATATATATATATATATATATACATTCTAGACGAATATTAATAAATTTGGTTACTTATGTCGAAAACCCTTGAATTCTTACATTTTCTTATAAATCATATCTTTACGAAGTTAAAATGAATCATTCAAGCTCTTCATATTATTCTGATTGAGTTTCAATTTATTGTTTATTTATTTAATATTAGTCTTGGTAAATTTTTGTAACCCATCTTAACTATCAAATAAACACTCTTGTATTAAGTATTCATGTATAATAGACATTTTGTGTATAATATATTAGTCTATAATATATTAGTCTATCCATATTAGACGAAATCTATAATTCAAATGTCTCCACACAAATTAGATGAAATATATATTATGGTGTGATATACTTCAAATTGTGTAATAAAACATGTGCGACCAGAAATTTTTTACCGCTTTCATATTATCTTAATCCGCTTATATATATATATATATATATATATATATATATATATATATATATATATATATATATATATATATATATTATTTTTAATTTAATAATAATTCAAATTAGACGTTGAATTAAAAACATTCTGATATAATTTTATGCTTAAAAACACGTATTGTGTACTAAATTTAGATTAAAAATTTTTATTTCACTATAAAATAAATATATATTGTTAAAGGACGTCGTAGCAAGACTTGTGTCAAAATATCTAACTAACGCTTACAAATTTTAATCTTTAGAAAAAAAAAAAAAGTAAAGTTTCACAATTTTTAAACTCGGATCAAATTGATTTAAGTTTACAATATTTAACATCCATGTCTACGAATACATGTCATTCAATTTGTAAGTTTTATTTTTTTCTTCTAAGACTTCTAACCATTTTCATCAATTAAAAACATATTCAAAATATACTTGTATCTCAAAATACAACATATATATGTTCAAACACAATTATATATTAAAATACAACATATATCACGTCAACCTAAAATGATCAAACAAAAATTTAATATACACTTGATTTTATTAAATATTCAATCAAAACCTAATCTTGTTGTATTGAAACTATAAATTTAAATCGGTTTATGAAATTTTCAAACAACTTTATCAATACTAAAAATCACCATCACAACTCATATCTCTTTTGTTAAATTTTGAAACAACTTCAACAATATGAAAACATAACCATCCAACAATTTCACATCAATGCGTACAAAAATATCATTATAATCAAATCATATTTACACAGTCCAGATCTTTACTCTGAGGTATCATCATCAAGTTATAACTAACTTTCACTAGTTGAAAATTATAGTTATTCTAACCAAAGTTTTTTCAATTCATGTTTTAACATATGAAGCTCAAACTTGCTCACAGAAAACATGATCATCAAATCATATGTAGCATTATAACTCTAGACTAATAGATATATATTCATTTTTGTCTATCAATACAAACCACCTTACATACAACCAAACCAAGACAAAGGGTGAAAAGAAATTTAATCTAAAAATATCTTACAAATAAATTGTCTTTTGTTTCTCTGGTAGCATTATTAGGAGATATTCAAATCTTGAAAAGATGAATGAATCATTCAAAAACTTAAAGATAAAAAAGAAAAAAATATATATTTTAAAGAAATAATAATTTTTATAAAATGAAGGAATCGTTTCAAACTTAAAAATAAAGAAAAGAAAATATGTTTTAGAAATTTTTATTAATTGAATTTTTAATAGTTAATTTTTTCTATTTATAAATTTTTAATTTAACTAATAAAATATTTACTCTTCATCTTATTGAAATTACTAACACTCTTAGATAAATTTAAGTGTTCTTACATAAATAACATGATAATAAAATTATAATTATATTACTTTAAAATATTATAAAGTATATCTTAAAAATTATTTACAATATTCTTACGTCAAACTTAATATTACCTTAGAAGGTTATATTTACTTATTCTAAATATTAAGTACTAGACCTTGGATTGAGTTGAGATTTACATGCATCAATAAAAATAAAAATTAATTCTTTTATTTACTTTTAAAAAAAGTTCATATTAAAATTAATATCTTTAAAAATTTAGTGTTTTAATTTAACATCTAATAAATAAGTTAATTTGACTTCGAAAGTAAGTTTGTTTATTTTAATGTGTTGATGCTTATAATTATTTTAGCTAAATAATTATAAAATATGTTAATATGTAAAACTTTAAAATTAGTTCATATTAAAATTAACATCTTTAAAAAAATTAGTGTTTCATTTTTTTTAGTATTTAATAAATAAGCTAATTTGACTTTAAAAGTAATTTTGTTTATTTTAATGGTGTCGATACTTATAGTTATTGTAGTTCAATAATTATTAATATGCATTGTTTTCAAAAATTACTTGCTAAGGCCTTTAATTCAAAAGTGATATAATAAATCAACCCATTTATTAAATACTAAAATAAAATCTGAAAATTTCTAGTGATAACAACTTTAATATAAGCTAATTCTAGAAGTACTCTAAAAACGATAACAAACTTGCTGAACAATTATTTTTTCACCTAATTATTTGTCAAAACTAAATATGGTGTAGCAAAAAAAATCCCATAAAGTTGATGCATTCTGTGAAATCTTGACTATACCTTTATTTTATTATATTTTTTATATTAATAAACCAAGTAAATTTGCTATTAAATTGGGTAATATCAATTTTTTTTTGTTGTTGAAAAGGATGTGTTTTGTTGTGATCTAAAATGAAAAAATATATGATATTTTGGGTGTTGACAAGTGACATGATGAATGGCATTTAAATCAATCACTTCTGAAGAGTAATTAGAATGGTTAGTGAGGAACTTGACAAACAAGTTATGAAAACGAAAGCACCTGTCTCACCAATCAACCCTAACCAGCATCTCATCTCACTTCACTCTTCTCATCAAACAACACCATTTTCTCTTCTCTTCTCTCCATTATTCCTTTCTATGTTATGTGTCTCTCTTCCCTTTGTTTTGTTACACATCAAAACCCTCCAACACTTTCCCTTTTGTTGGCTACTAACCATTACCTAGTAACAAATCAAACTACTCCTACCATTAATGTCCATCATCGGTCACATACCAGAATCCATCACATTAATCATTTTGGTCTTTGGTTAGTCACCGGAATTGAACAAACAAACAAACAACAACTACTGACCTTCTACTTCCACATCAACCCTCCTTCACTTCCACCATCCGGGATCTTCATTTTTAACACCAAAAAGAACAACAAATCACACTTTCATGGATGGCGGCAAAATAAATATACATGTAAAGGGAAGATAAGACAAAAGGGTGACATAAAGGTGTTATTTTTATTGTATTTGATGGGGTTGAAACAAAATAAAGTGAGATGCCATTAGCCAACAACATGGTCCTCTTCCGCATCAATCCCAATTCGCATCTTCTAATGAGAAGGACTATAACACTCCATTAATGCCATCTTCTGCTTCTTTTTTACTTTGGTGGGCCATGTGTGACTCGTTAATGGACCCCACACACCATTTCTCTTCCTAGGTTATCCTCTGCTCTCTTCACCTGGCCCAGTTACAGCTCACCACAAAAACTCAAAGTTAACAAAACTTTGAAAAGCATACCCAACTCAATCTCCCCTTAATCCTCGTGATTTGATAGCACAAAGGTTGCTAGATATTACACAATGTCCACTTGTCACTCTTGATCACAGTCTCTAAATACTAAACATTTTTTTTCACATTTTTTGAATCATGTAGTGATGAGGACTTAACTCGCTACTTTGCCTACTTTTTTTCGTTTTTTCTACTTTTTGCAAAGCTTTAGCTTAGTACGTGAACGTGACTTATCAGAAGGTGACATCTCCGCGGGCAACTTGTTGGTTCCTATTGCATTGGTAATAGCTATTGCTATTGCTATTGCTATTGCTACCTACCTTTTCTCCTGCGGCTGCCTAAACAAAATGCGTCAAGTTTTTCAAACTGCCTTATCTCTTTGAAGTATCTAACGTGACTGATACCTAAAATTGTGGATCCTTGGCATCGTGGCACTGCCACTGATCATTCTGTTTCTTCCATCTTTAATTAAGAAACACACTTCCAACCATGCTTGGACAATGAACAAGGTAAGTATACCAGACTACGCTTTCATCCCAACTGTTCTTCCATGTTATCTTTTTAAAGGGTAACTTTTTTAGATACTTAGACCACTTCATTTTGCAAAAGCCACAACCCTAGGTTAAACACATGCTAACCAACTTTCTTATCAGTAAGGACCACATTAGATCTCACTTTGTCCTACTTATAGTAAACATGTATACATGAACTTTGTAGAATACTATATTTGGTTCGGTGGTGGCCAGCAGTGAAAGATTGTGATGTTTCCTTTTCATGAGTTAAGTGTTACCTTTTTTTCTATTTCAAGTTTTATGATGTTCTACAAAGGGTAATCTCACTTACTGTTGTCTAATTGTCGTTAATCTGACTAGTTCTCACACACTATGATTAACCTGTCTAAAATGTAGATTATTTAATTATTATATCAATCTGTCAGGTTAGGTAAAGTGTTACTTTAAAAATGAATGTGTGGATTGCTATTCCAAGCAAGTGTGTTATTAACTCTTTTTTCTCTTTTCAACAGTTTTAAATGTCAGAAAATAGACAGGTTGGTGTCACAGTTACTTAAAGAGAACACTAAGAACATTTATAAACTAAAATGATTAGCTCCCATTAGCAAAACCTTCTTTTATAAAATTTTGTTATTATTAATAAAATTGTATTTTTTTTTTGTAAGCTTTACTTTTTAATCAATAAATTTCACTTGTGATGTTTTAGTTTGTAATAATTTTATTTGATACTAAAATATGTTAAAATAAAGTGTGTTACAGAAGATTATTTATGTTTAAGGACTCCTTCACCTTCTACCTCATGTTCATATTCTATGTTGGGATTGTTAGGAACAAATAATCCTTGATCTGTATCATTTTCATGGAGCCACTAAACCAGCTGATAAAAATTCATAGTGCAAATCATAGCTAGACCCTTCTAGAGACAATTCTGAAGAGAAAAAAGATAAACCAAAACTAACGCTTTCTACGTCATGGAGAAAAGCATGTCCAAAGAACAATAAATAAATAATTAATATTTATCTATCTATATCTATCAATATCTATCAATATACACTTGTAAAATGAAAAATATCTTCTTAGATATATGCCAGAAATAACTAGATTGTTATATATATTTGTCTCTTATATATATACAGGTTTTTTTTTTTTTTGAATTAGTTTGATTCAGTTTTTTATTCAAAATTACCGACATAAAATATAAAAATTAAGTATAGTTTAATTTTAATTTAATATAAAATTTGAATTAAACTAATAAATATTTAACAATTCAGTTTAAATGAATTTTTGTAGTTTTTGCTATTGTAAAATTGTTAAAGTTTTTTTTAATAAACTGTTAAATATTTTGTAATAAAAAGTTATAAAAAAATATGTTATTATTTTTCTATAATAATTTTATATTCATAATTTAAAATTTTTTCCATTTATTAAATAAATTACATAATTTTATTGTATAAATTTTATATCAAGAGATAAATATAAATATAACTATAATTTAATCATACAATAAAACAACCTTTGAGATAAATATAATTTCATAAGATTTATAAGATTTGATTTGACTTAAATTCGTTTTAAAATAGATTGCTGCATTTGGAGGAAGATTAATTTGAGCGATGAAGTCCCAATACCTCTATGATTATAATAAAATGTCAAAAAAAAAGTAACTTTATCATTAGTATTTCTGTTTTTAGGACTTTTCTGAGCTATACACATAATCATAAATTTAATACATAGTTTCATGAGTTTAGATCTCCCATTTAAATATGCTTATATAATATAAAATTTAAGATTTTAGGTCATAACGGTAAAAAATATATATTTCTATCTTGGAAACATATAATTGTGTTAACAATCAAATAAAATATTTAAAGTGTTAGTTTTAAGACTTTTAATTTAAATGAAAATTAAAAAAATGTATTAAAAGGGATAAGGGATGTGATACAAAGAACTAAAAAAATTTAAGTAATTACTCACATAATTACTTTTGCAATAAAGATAATATTAGTTGTTTGTGAGTACTCTCCCTTTTTATTAATATTGTTTTAACATAAAATAATTAATATAAGAGATATTATGAATTTTTTAATTGAAATAAAAAAATGATTTTTAATTTAGATTTTGCAAATTGACACTACAAGAAAAACTTAATTTATCTACGGATTATTATCCACGGATTTGTATCCGTAGGTAAATTCAGCATTATCCACGGATTATTACTTACGGATCTGTATCTGTAGGTATTACCCACGGATTTAAGTCTGTAGGTATTACTCACGGACATAGGTTCGTAGATATTACCTACGGACACAAATCCGTAAGTATTATCCATGAACTATTTTTGTAGGTAATACCTACATACCTATGTCCGTAGATAATACTTAAGAACTTATATTTATAGATAAAACTACTATTATCTCTTATTAGACATATGTCCGTGGATAATACTTAAGAACTTATATTTATAGATAAAACTACTATTATCTCTTATTAATGATGTTCATATTGATTTATTAATAATAAAATTAGTAAAGGTGAATATTATTAACAACATTAATATTTTTATTGATATTATTAATATTATAACTAATATTATTGGTATTTTTAACACTTTTATTACTATTATTATTATTATTATTAACTTTGTATTACTATTATTGATATTATTATTAGTTTTATTAATATTATTATCATCATTGATATTATTAATAATATTATCATTATTATTATTATTAATATTAATAATATTATTACTAATATTATTGTTTTTATTATTATTTCTAATATTGTTAGTTATAATATTATTAAAATTATTATTATTATCAGTATTATATTTTTTTCAAATTACTAATTTTGTTTTTAATATTTTTAAAGTTTTTAATATTATTAATATTTATACACAAAAGATTATTAACGTTATTGATAACATTGTTATTATTTATATTAATATTATTATTATATTTTTTTAATATATGAAATATTATTAATACTTCTATTCATATTATTTATATTTACATTAATAATATTTTTAATATTACTATATTATTATCAACATTATTTATATTTTTATGAAAAATAGTTTTAATATTATTAATATTTTATTATATTATTTTTAGTTATATTAAAAATATTTGTGATATTATTATTATTGTTATTAAAATAGTTAATAATAATATTATCAATAATGTTATTATTATTATTAATGTTAACATTAATATTCTTATTTCTAGCATCATTATTGTTAATGATATTTTTATTACCCGTATTAATATTATTAATAATATTAGTATTTTAAATTTTATTAATTTATTATTATTATTATAAATCTTATTAATATTATTTTTTATCAATATTATTAATATTATTATTGATATTATTGTTAATATTATTATTATCGTTTTTAATAAAAATGATAATAATAAGAATAATATTATTAATGATAATAATAATAATATTATTATTAATAATATTAACAATCATAATATTATTACGCAGTGATCAAAGCTCTTTTTAACATCCTTTAAGTCCTGGTTCAACTTCGTGATTGCAGTTTGGTTTTTTTTAAGTGTGAAACGGAGTAAAACAAATTATTTTAAAGGTTAAGATTAAAATATTGTATCAGGTTTTAAACAAGCACACAACACGTCGCAACTTTTTAGATTTATAAGAATATATTGGGAAAGTTTGAGTTGGATATTCCAACGAGTCCGTGTCTTTTAAGTTGTATTAATCTGCATTGTAAGAAGATCTATTGTATTGTCCGTATTTTAATGGATTTTAGTTTTTGTCGTCTCACAAAATTTACGGATTAAATAAATAATCCACTTCTAAAAATGCATTATTTTTTAATATCTATTTGCATAATAATAATTTACTTACTTCATTAAACAATGCATAATTGATAAAAAAAATTAAGTTAAATTAAACTTAGTGATGCTGGTGGTAAGTAGTCCATGAAGTCCATCATTAAAACTCATTTAACATGCATGTTTTGCAAACAGGTATAAAAAATCCATATTAAAAATTTACCTAAAAATTCAAACTCACCCGAATGAGTTCAAGTTACAAGAAATTGGGTATTAACTTTAGCACCTCCATCATTTTCTTTTCAAACCTCCGTAAGTCTGAAAAAGTTCAAATTATTCATAAGTTAGAAACATTCTTGATTATATAATTCAAAAATATAATCCAAAAATATATTTGGATTATGCAATTTGAAACTCAAAATATATTTCGTATTGCACAGTTCAAAAATTTATTATGAATTATGTAATTTAAAATACATTTCATATCTAAAAACGTAATCTTGATTACATAATTTTAAATGTATTATGAATTATAAAATCTAAAATATATTAAACAATTCGGAATATATTTTCAAATTACGTAATCTAAAAATATATTCTGAATTATGTAATTTGAAACATAATATTATCAAAAATATATTTTTAGATTAAGAAATTTGGAAATCTAAAAATCTATTCTAAATTATGTAATTTAAAAAATATTTTTGAATTACGTAATCTCTGAAAATATGAAAATATATTTCAGATTACAAAATATATTTTTTGGATTATACAATTTAAAAATTTGAAAATGTATTGTAAATTATATAATTTGAAATATATTTTTAAATTACAAGAGATGTAGAGACATATAATTAATAATGGAATGTATTTCTAAATTTGAAAATGCATATAGACGGTTTAAATCTAGAACATGTTTTCAAATTTCACAATAAAGCATGATCATTTTAGATATTCTCAAAAACAATGGAGTGCAAAAAGTAATTAACCAAGAAAATTTATGGGACGTACTAAAACACAAATGGTATACACGAAAGTACAAAAGGCAGGCCAGTCCATTGCCGTTGGGCCAGCCTTTTCTGTTCGTTGTAAAAATCATCGGGCAAATGCTTGCTACACTATATCATTTTGCTACATGCACTACACCAGTCACGTGAATTGTCTAAAATGTCCTTAGATATTTATAATTAAAAGGTAAGGTTTTCTCTCTTTGTGGAGATTTTGCATTTGTTTGGTTGGTAAATCTGTTTATGGTAGTTTTTACTGGTTGTTGTTATAGATGCTGATGGAAGGTCGTTGCTTTACTGTGAATTTTCCTGTTTTTCTTTTTTCTTTTTCACTTTTTGGAACAGTACCTACTTTTTACAAATGACCTTTATCCACTACCAACACTTTCATAAACATATTTTTCCATAATTACACTGGCTCAAACATAAATACCAAGAGCTTTCTGGATTTTGAAAAAATAATATAGTGCAGAAAATTTGTACAGTAAAGGAAGCATTTACTAAATCATCGTTTCAGCCGCCTTACTGGTCCTATACTCTATATTTTCTAAAAGAATCCCATAACAGTTAATGGATATTGATAAAATTACAGAAATACCAACCTATTATTCGTATTAATAAATGAGTTAATGTTATCATTTAATTAACGTTAAACTCCTCTTACCAACTTACACGTTCAGGAGAAATCAAACCTCATCAGGTGAAATTCTTTGTTCATATGAAAATTAACCCGTGGATACTTATATCTCACACGTCTTATGAAAGTAAAAATATAATTTAAAGCAAAATTGGAAAAAAAAAATATATAGGAGATATGTGAAGATACTTACTTACGACCAAGTATTTTTTTTTTTTTTAATTTTGATGATATTGATATCGGTGTAGACGTGTCCAATTAGTTTTAATCAAAGTCTTTTTTTTTTTTTTTAATGAAAGGCACATAACAAAGTAATCGAATGCTGGTGAAACAAACAAAATTTTAATATACGATGTAGACATCTGGAATCAAAGTCTACCTTAATCCCTTTCCCTACGGAATGTGTTTGTGTTAGGGTGCAAAAGGAGTAAAGTCTTTTGGCAGATGAAACTCATTGGATTTTCTAAATAAGGATGTAAAAAGACACTCTGGTTCTTTTCCCGTCCAGTAACCTCTCTTGTTTGAAATATATTTTTCAAGAAACACTGTGTTTGTTTAAGGAAGTTACTCTAAAGGCAGTTATGGATTTCGAGTAACTTGGTCTCTAATGTTCTGTTTTTCCCTTAAAACTTGAGCAAAGTTAAATTTATTTTGAAATAATTTTACAAATACAGTGCCAACAGTTTATGATCAATGCACTTCACTGCTTAACTGTTCTTGATTGTAACTTGCTAGAATTAGGAATAATGTAGAGAGACGCTTAAGGGAAGGGGACATCAGTGTCCCACTCATGTAATCAATACCTTAGACAATTATGTTGTCTCAACCAAAAGATTCAATAATTTATAGCCATGATGTTTCGTGGAGATTTTACTGATGGGTACTGATATTTAATTTTGTGTCGGTTAAGTTGGTCGGTTGCCAACAATGATATTTCAATGGGGATAGTGACTTCTTTGTTGAGTAGTTTCCTTATAAATACCTAATGAAAAAGAAAGAAAATAAGGAGTATAGAAAACAAAAAGTTGTTCCATAATCTACGTTAGAGTTTTTTGAAAAAATTAATATAAAATCACCTTTTAAAATTAATTTTAGTTTGTGAAGATTCTTCTCCTATGAGTGTTTATAAACGTATATAGAACCCATAGATGCATATCGTTGTAGAAAACAACAACCATTATAATGAACACCTTTCAGACCTCAAATATCACTAGATCTCCTAGCACCTGCTGCAAAGCAAGGCTAAAAGCCTAATGGCAAATGCTAAGGAAAGAAAAGATAAAAGAATACAAGGAACGTTCTAAATATTAATCATAATGTGCATAAATAAATTACTATAGAATACTCATCTTTTTGTCCCAAAACCAAAAGAAGCGAAGTCGCTGCTGGCATATCCTAAAGCCAAATAGTTTCAATTTTCAACCAAATCTTCTGAATTTGTTTTTGGAGGAATCAAAGCCAACTGAACTTATAAACTTATGCTGCTTCTTCTTATGATAATGATGATCATCTCAATATTTTCAGGGTCAGCTATTTGATTCCAATTGCTGCAGGATCAGTACCAGGCTTTGCACCAATAGCAAAAAATTCAATAATAACTTCTAAAGGCATGCCTTTTGTTTCAGGAACTTTCAAGTAGACAAATATCCATGAAATGATGCACCCAACAACAAATAATCCAAAGACACCAGGGAGACCCAGAAGCTGGAGCAAGGTGGGGAACACTAAGGTGATAATCAAGGTACAACCCCAATATGTGAGAGAAGTCAGGGAAATGCAGATCCCACGAACACTTGTTGGAAATATTTCAGCACATATGATGTTTGGAATAACGCCAAAGCCCATGCAGAAGACGCTTTCATAAACCACAACACTAATACAAGTCAGCGCAGCATTGAGGACAGAATTTAGTTCAAAGAACTGCTTGATTATTAGTGCCAGGAGACAAACTATCAAAATGGGTATTGTGTATAGCATGATTGACCTGCCATGAGAAAATACATAATGTTATTGTCACCAATTTCTGCGTTTCACTCCATCTTGCATAGACAAGTTCATGAGAGAATTTTGCAGAGACAAACATTTAAGAAAATATTGCACTAATAGGACACTGTCTACTTTAAAAAAAAAAAAAAAAAAAAAAACCAAAAAAA
>Ga0209489_102075_pt1 | contig 41194 bp, 18 predicted proteins | sample SiratrowhiteBW_FD_187527 | JGI IMG/M metagenome (GOLD analysis project Ga0209489, IMG submission 187527) | Root nodule microbial communities of legume samples collected from California, USA - Siratro white BW (SPAdes) (version 2) | ecosystem: Host-associated > Plants > Roots > Nodule | place...
TTTTTAAAAAATATATATATATATATATATATATATATATATATATATAAATACTTATTCAATTTAGATTAATTAAATTTTTTTAGTTTATTCATTTTTTTTCATAAAATATAAACCTAATTCACCCTTATAATTTGTTCAGTTTGGTTAATTTGAGTGTGTTAAATGATTTGAATAGATTTAAATGCATTCCTAATATAACTTAAAATAAGTAATGAAGAATTAGGTGACTAATTCATGATTGGTCAAACCCCAACAAACCTTGTTAAAAATGTTGTGTGCATTAAAATATTATATGTTTTCATTTAACCATTCATTATTTTTAGAATAAATATTGGGTAAGAAATTATAATTATTTTTTAATTTAGATTATATTTAAACATAATTTTAATTTTTATAAAATTAGAGAGATTTAATTTTGACTTTTATAATTTTTTTATTTTTATAAAATATGAAATCACTTTTTTAGATCTTTTGAAATATTGTAAATGTTAATTTTTGTCTGTGTAATTTTTTCCTAAAGTTTTAAGTAAAATTTTGATATAAATAAAAAATATTTATCATATATTTTAAGAATTTTTTATATTAATGTCATTATTATATTACAATATTGATATGCATTACTTAAAATTATTATTTAATATTTTTAATAAATATCATATACTTCTAGAGGGTAATATTTTTTAATTTATATAAAGTAAACATATTGTTTTAAGAAAAAATTAAACTTACCTATTTTATTTTATCGACTTAAAAATATATTTAAATCTTTAAATGTATTGTGAGTGTAATTTTTTTACGTCCTTATACGACAAAAATCCTTCGGCAAAACGAATGTTTGTGTACTCACAGAAAATACATATGAAACATGGAAATATGTGAAACATCCGACAAAGATTATCTGAAGCGTCCGACACAGATTCAGATTCGGTCCATTCGATAAAGATTCGAACATTATCTAAACGAATTGAATATTTTATCAATCAAAAGGATTTTATTTTGTAGCTTAATAATTTTGTTTTTGTTTTTTTCAAAATCTTGATGTAAAATCGCAATATTTCTTGAATATCAATATACTATCAAAGAAATGTTATCAAATAAGCATAGCTCAATACAATGCCAATAGAAGAAATTAGGACATATTCAAATATATATATATTTTTTTAAGAGATTATTAAAAAATAGAAATAGAAATAGAAATATAAATATGTTTTTGTAAGTTAAAATCTATTGATGCATAACCTAATATATAAAAGTTTTTTCATAGTTTTCTTTTTATTTTTAAATTCATATATATATTAATTCTACTTTATAGAATAATTTTCTTTGTTCTTTTTCTTATTGTAAAAGTTTTTATCAAAAGAAATTTGTAAAGTCACATGTAGCATTAAGTTGCTCACCTTTGATGTATTTATTTCAAATGATACTAAGTATTTAACAATTTATTTAATATTTTCTTAAAAAAATTGATTGCTGATTTTTAATATAAGTTTCTCTCATAATTACATTTATTTTATTTACTAAATTGGATTTCACAATCTTGTGTAAGAAATTTAAAATCAGTTTTATTCATATTATGGTCTGTAACCGTCATTAAATCAAATCTCACATCTATGTTATGTCAGAAAACTTAAAGGTTACTACTCTTTCTTTTTCTTTTTTCAAGTTCCAATATTTAAGTTATATCTAAAGCATATAATTAGTTATAAGCTAAATATAATATTTAAATAGTGTAAATAAAATGTTATTGTCAAAGTTTATCATTATTTTAATTTACACAGAGACTTGCCTAATTATTTTTAAACTTGTTTTAACGAGCATTGTTTATTTTCAAATAAATATTTTTAAATTGTATTTCATATGAAATTTTAACTTATCCTACTAACACAAAATAAAAGATATTGATAAAATATTATTTTGAATTGATTTTATTGCAGACATTGAAACTGAAATTTGTTACTAATTAATCACATTATAATGTGTGACCCACATTGTAATGATTTAAAGAGTTTAGAGATAGTTACAATTTTGTCACTTGCAAGAGAAAGATTCTATTTTTTACATGTAATTAAGAAATAGAAAATCTTATTTTTGTGTACCAACTCTTGTTTTAGAATTATGGAGGCACCTCCCTGGTAGCCACACTGAGAGCTTTGTACAACTTGTGTTTTTTGTTAGCACCCGTTGTTTCTTGTTTATCGTGAAGCCAAACATTTTTCTTCTTTCTCTGTATATGAGACAGAGAAAACAACTAGCACCTCTTGCTTTTCCATTCCTTTCTTCACTGCTGCCACTAAACGTGCATTTTCGTATTGGTAATGTAACCATCTTTTGTTTCTTTCAGCCTTCTTTTGCTTAGTAAGCCATTCTGGATTGGTTTGTGTGATTACTCTCAAAACCCTTTTGGGTCCATATGATCACATGCATTTGAATCTAAAGGGTACTCAATTGTCCCGTGAAAGCTTAAATAATACAGAATCAAGGCTTTCACTTCAAGCACCGTATTCTGAGTGTTGTGAATTCTAGCTCTCTTTTCAATCTTCACATTTCCAAGAAAAGATCTTTCTTTTTCTGGTGATGATGATGATGATGATGCTGTTTTCAGTAATGAGAATTCTTTGCTTGTTGCCTTTTCTGCTTACTTGGTATCTGTCAAAGTCTGAGGTTGTGGTTAGTGAGTTGCAGGAACAGACTGTTCTACTTTCCATCAACCAAAGTCTTAGAGTCCCTGGATGGAATGCCACCAACTCAGATTACTGCTCCTGGGAAGGTGTCACCTGTGGCCATCTCTCACTGGTGGAGAAGCTTACTCTCTCTAATCAGAATCTTGGAGGTAATGTAAGTTCAATTTCCTGGCTCAAAGCTTTGAAGTGGCTTGACCTTTCAAATAATAACTTTCAAGGGGTGATTCCTGCTGCTTTTGCGAATTTATCCCATCTTGAATATCTAGACTTGTCTTCAAACAACTTTGAAGGTTCAATTCCTCCAGAGTTGGGTGGCCTTATAAGCCTCCAAACATTGAACTTTTCCAATAACATGCTGGTGGGAGAGATACCTGATGAACTTCAAGGCCTTGAGAGTTTACAGGATTTTCAAATTTTCAACAATCAACTGACTGGTTTGATACCATCTTGGGTTGGTCATTGGACCAATCTGAGAGTTTTTGCTGCTTATGAGAATCATCTCAGTGGAAGGATTCCAGATGCTCTGGGATTCATTTCCGAGCTTGAAATACTTAACCTGCATTCAAACCACCTTGAAGGTCCTATACCAGGAAGCCTTTTTTCTTCAGGGAAGCTGCAAGTTCTAATCCTCAGTCAGAACAATCTGAGTGGTGAAATTCCAGAAGAAATTGGGAACTGTCAAAGCCTTCTCAGCGTTCGAATTGGCGACAATAATCTAGAAGGTAATATTCCTAAGAGTGTTGGAAACCTTACTAGCCTTGCTTACTTTGAAGCTGACTATAATAATCTTTCCGGTGAGTTAGTATCAGAATTTTCTCTGTGTTATAATCTCACCTTCTTGAACTTGGCTTCAAATGGATTCACTGGAACAATTTCACCAGAATTTGGAGAGCTTACGAACCTGCAGGTGCTGATGCTTTCTGGAAATCTCCTTTTTGGTGATATTCCAGAATCGATTCTGCGCATGAAAAATCTTGAGACTCTTGACTTGAGCAACAACAGATTCAATGGAACAATTCCAAATGAAATCTGTAACATTTCTCAGTTGCAGAAGTTGCTGTTGGGTCAGAATTTCATAAGAGGAGCGATCCCTGATGAAATTGGAAGGTGTGGAGAGCTTCTTGAATTGCAATTGGGGAGTAACAATTTGACTGGAACTATTCCCTCTCAGATCGGTGACATGCATAACTTGGAGATAGCTTTAAATTTGAGCTATAACCATCTTCAAGGACCATTGCCCTCAGAATTAGGAGGACTAGTCAAACTTGGTTCTCTGGATGTTTCCAACAACAATCTCTCAGGTAATATCCCAGACGCGTTTAGCAGCATGTCGAGCTTGATTGACATAAACTTGTCAAATAATCAGCTCAGTGGTCCATTGCCAAAGTCTGAACCATTCAAGCTGAATCCTGCTTCAAGCTATTTGGGCAACAGAGGGCTTTGCGGGGAGCCATTGAACACAACATGTGAAGATCATCCTTATCATTATGAAGCTGCGGAACACAGAAACAGTCATGAAGTTACCAATAAAACCATAGTATTTATACTTGGACCATATCTTGCGGCTATTATGTTATTAGCTGCAGTTGTCTTTACAATCGGAGTGTTTCAAAGGCAAGTAGTAAATGATCCTGAGAGAGAAGGTGATGAAACCAGCAACGAACCCTCCATAGTATCAGGAAGGGTTTTTGTTAACAATCTAAGACAAGAAGTAGACCTTCACGCGATTGTTGAGGCAACTCTGAGTGAATCTAATAAGCTTAGCAGTGGCACTTTTAGTGAAGTTTTCAAGGCATTGATGCCCTCTGGAGTAGTCTTACTTGTAAGGAAAATGCTTCCTATGGACATGACATCGATGCATCACCAGAACAAGATGATTGCAGAGCTTCAAAGGCTTAGCAAGCTATGTCATGAAAATGTCATGAAACCCATTGGATGTGTTATTTGCACTGATGTTGTTCTTCTCATTCATCGGTATGTACCCAATGGAACACTGGCTCAACTTCTTCATGAATGTACGTTGCAACCTGGATATCAGCCTGATTGGCCTGTTAGACTATCTATTGCAATGGGAGTGGCAAAAGGTTTGGCTTTCCTTCATCGATTGGCAATGATCCACTTTGACATTTCTTCTAGAAATGTTCTTCTAGATGAAAATTTTAAGGCACTGATTGGGGACATCGAAGTATCAAAACTTCTAGATAAAGCTAAAGGAATTGGTGGTAGTATTGTCCCATATGTTGGTTCTTTCGGTTACGTTCCACCAGGTATACTACTTTCTGGCATCTAATTTTTCCATATTTTCTTGCTACTAAAGTTTAGACTTGATTAAAATATTATTTTAGTTCTTACATTAAAAAATGTGTTTTAGGTCTCTCATGTTTTGATCAAAGTTAATTTTAGTTTCTGCATTTTAATAGAGGTGCTTCTGTTCCTTGTATTTTCTAAAATGCAGTGGATTTTGTTCAGTATTGGTTCAAAACGAGGTATAGCATTGAAACACTGAAAATGTTATACATTTTGATCCTTACATGAATCTAAAAGGGTTTAAGAATTTGTTCATATCATTTATTAAACTTACAAGTTTTAGATTACATAAGTTGGCTGATGTTGTCTTGCATGGCATCATCCCATCTCAGTAAAAACAATAGCCAACTTAACAAAATCTACACTGTTGCATTCAGAAGGTTAGACCAATTCATTGATGTTTTATTTTTCGTGAAGGATCAAAATGGATGACTGTTTATGCAGAGACAGTTGAAAAATAGTATCAAGTACAGCAATAAAATTCTATAAGTTTTTCTTGTCGGATTGTTTGAGTTTGGATGTACCAATTAACCAAGAATTAAGCTTTTCTAGCGGCCTGATGCTTGGTGGTTGTGAAACATGCCATTGATTTCTGAATTATATGCTTTGTTTGAATAAGATCGAACATAAAATCTTTTAGACTTGATGCATGAGGGATTGTGGATCACCCTCATAAGAAAGGTTACATTTTTGATCTATGTATTCAATATAATAGTTGCTAGACTAAATGGGTGTGATTCCTTTGTTGATATGAGGTCTTACTCTATCTGGGGTGAACATTTTGGCATGATGGTAACTATTTTGGTTGTTGTTTGGTGCAGAATATGCATATACAATGCAAGTGACAGCAGCTGGAAATGTCTATAGCTTCGGTGTGATTCTGCTAGAGATTGTGACGAGTAGAGCAGCAATTGATGAGGGTTTTGGAGGAGGTGTAGTAGATTTGGTGAATTGGGTTCATGGAGCTGCAGCAAGAGGTGATTCTCCAGAGCAGATAATGGATGCAAGGCTTAGCTCAGTGCGCGATGGTTGGAAGAACCAAATGCTTGCTACTCTGAAACTGGGGATGATGTGCACTGACCATAGCCCACAAAACCGACCAACAATGAGCAGTGTTGTGGGAATGCTTCGAGAAATAAGGTGCCCAGTTGATCTCTTTCTGGCATGATCTACCATGTTGCAGAAAGTCAAATAAAGCATAATAAAGTGGTGTGTTTTTCAATTTGAATTTGAAGGGACAACGGAAAATCCTTTTCAGTGATGTCAGGTTCATGTCAGAGAGGACAAAATGGATTGAGTTTAGCCATTTAGGTTAAGTGGTTTAACTCGTTAATCCACTGCTTTGGGCCATGTTTAAGACATATGGCATCATTTGTCTTTCTATTCAGTTGGATATTATGTTATGGTCACCACTTTTATTATCATTGCCGTTGTATTTCCATTTTACTTCAAGTTCGTTTCGGACATTATCATTTAATGTCTTGAAAAGTTTGTTTTAGAAATGTTGTTTCAGAAAATTCGTTTTGAATCGTATTTATGCGTTCTAGAAAACACGTTAAAAAAATCTTTTGGGAAACACTTTCAAGAAATCTTGTTCTGGAAGGTACCACATATATTATTCTAAAAATTTTGTTCCCGATAACTTATTTCAAAATATATTTTACATATTTTAGAAAGTTTATTTAAATTTTGAATATAATTTCATTCTTTTTAAATGGTAGGCATGTAAGGTAGTTCGTCTCGCACCGTCTACGAAGCCGAATGGTTTGTGTCCTTCATATAATTAGGACTCATTTGTTTACTCAGTTATAATCAAATTATTGACTAATGAAACCCTTAAAGAAAATTGAACTTAACTTAAAGAGTTATGGTGAATTAGTTAAGGCTGTTAATTTGAGTCAGTTAGGTGCTACTGTCGTATAGTGCATAGTTTGTATTGCTCTTTTTGAACTTAATCTCATTTGGATGCAAGTGCAAATGGGTTACACTTTGAATTTTTAATTCAAGTTCCTTTGGCAAAAATAAAATAAGGGTTCATGTAAATCGATATTTTAGGAGGAAAAAACTATAACTAAAATCTATTCTGATCTCTCTTCTATATTTCATTCCTTCGTCCTCCTTCCTGAGCAATACAGCCTCGCATAACAAAACCAGCAGAATCAATAAGAATCAGTTTAAATAACTCTCCTAGTATCTTTGTTAGGTTACTGTAATAACCTGTATATTTTTTGACTAACTTCTTTGAAACTTTTTTGGTGCAAGAATTTGTATTGGTAAGTTCCAAATTATTTTTATAAATTACTTCAATATTTTATGAAAATAAATTAGCTTATAAAACGCTCACTTTTTTTTTTTTCATTTTTATCCTAATTAATTTATTTGAAATATCATTTTAACTCAGAACTGATAAAAAATTACCTCAAAGAACTAAATATGTCATATTATATCTATCAGCTATTTCATTAATTACTGATAATCTTTGCCGATCAAAATATAATAATAATTACTGATAATATTTCAATTCATTTAGTTAACTTGTAAATTTTTAACTTTTCAGTTTCCAACTTCTAGCTTGTGAGCTTCAACTAGCTTAACAATTAGCTTTTACCAAACACACCTTAGATTATGGACACAGCAGATTTTGTTAATGGGAATTAATCTATTCACATGAAAGAAGAAAAAAAAAACAAGAAAAAGGTATGAAGATACAAAGTGAGGTCCGTCACTGCTTCCACAAATTGAGTTTGAACAGAAATTCGGGAACATGCATTTTCATTCCAATTTCCAAACGAGAAATTAGATATTTCGAAAATTCAGGCCAGTCCAACCAAAGCTTAGTCAGCAAAAATATGTGTATTACTATTGATTGAATTAATCTTGCAAATTCCTGCCATATTTGCAATTAGTGCAGGGCTGGCCTTCCCCAAAGCTGATAATATCCATTGAAGTAGTCAGTGTGATTCAAGATATGAAAAATAAATGAGTAATCAAATAAAGCCAATCTCGTGGCACAGATACAAATAAGTAAATACACATCTCCAAATTCATATTCACACCTTGATTATAAAGTTTAATTTTGATATATATGCTACGAGTGTAAGGATTTGCATCCTATCAGTCAAGACTTTTAAAGTAATTACGACAAAATTCAACAATTTTTAATCATATGGTGATCAATGATTGTATGACAATGTTTTACACTCTAAATGTATTCAAATTCAATTCATGCTTACAAAACTATTCATCCTGTCTATTTATTGCAAAAAAAATGTGCATTTTCTTTTCGGCATAATTCACTCAATAAAAAATATTACTATCTAGAATTGCCACCATGATCCCTCTCAACATGTTCCACAAGGGCAACAGGATCCCGGAATCCTCTACTACACTTGGGGCAAGCATCAATTGTAACCTTTGCTCCAGATCGGTTGCCACTCCTTTCATGAACCTTTTGCACATGCTCCACCAAAGCAGTAACAGAGGAAAACTTGGCACCACACTGAGGGCATTGCTCCACTTGACCACTGCTATGACTCGCTCCCACCCCACCTGATGCTTTCCACCACCCTTGGTTAGCTTCACTCAACTTCGACACACCAGCCTCTGCTGATGCTCGAATGTTAGAAACTGCACTAAGAAAGTTTGTAGACCATTTTGATGATGCAGATGAACTTGACTGGGGTTTGGACTCCTGTTTTTTATTCACATTCAAAAGATTCCTAAATGAAAAACTTGTTTCCATTTTTCTGGGACCAGGACATTTGTGATCAGGTCCAAACCGATGCTTTAAACAATGGTCTACCGTGCAGTCCCTGCACTTAATTGTGTTTGAGAATCCTAATATCTCTCTGCATCCTGGGACAGGGCACTTTTTCTTCTTCGTGACTTTCTCATAGTTCGATGGATCACAGTCAGTATTGACATGATTCTCCCAAGTTATATTTGGATCTTGATCAGGAACTAGGCGAACTCCTTTAGCGCAAAGTGGACATATAACTACAGTAACATCTTGCTTGTCAGCTTTTGGACACTGATGTTTAATATAACCTCTGTGCTCCAAACAATACACCTGCAAAGAATTGGCTGATAAGTTTGAACAAACAAAAAGCTCTTAAAATGAGCACAGGTGGAATAATAATCCATAATTCCACACCCAGACAAATTCCCAGAAAGTCATGAGACAAATCAATAATCAGAATAGTGTTTCATGCATGAACACAAAAAGTTTAAGTGCTACTCAGAACTAAAGAAAAATTATATATACTTAACCAAACAAAACTGAAAATTGCAGTAGCTGAATTTACTGAAAACTGACTTTTGAAGCACGCAAAATTTTTAAGTCGAGTTCAAATTTAGAAGTTTAAAATATGATTGTCAAAGTCAACGGTTTATGCAAACTCACGGAATGACTGCAGACTTGACTTTTGAGTCTACATAATGTAAGAAATAATATTCAAACACAACCGATAATGTAATGCTTTTAACCAAGGTTATCAATCACGAGTTACAAAGCCAATTTTTGAATTGTGAACAATAATTTGAATCAAATCGCAAAATTCAAAAACCACAAATTACTTTAAATATATTATACCAATGACGTGTAGTTTGCAAATAAAATATTTAAACTATACACATAAAACAGCTTGAGCAACAATCTAATAGAACAACAATATTAGTTATATCTGAGTTTATAAAGCCTTTATTTTAGAAAAATGGAACAAATTATATTACTAAATAACACACATTGAATGAGTGGGTGGCAAACATAAGTAGTGGAACAATCAAATAAGTTTAGAAGTGTTCCATCAATTCCTTTTCATTTAACAATTTAAGTTTATACGACTTTTCAATTTTTTCATGAGAATTAAAAAAAATGAATCTATGATTGGTATCAATGATATGAATTTGAACAGATTCATTCATGAATAGTAAGATTATGATAACTATGCTTTTAACACAACAATAATTGAACATTTCAACTGCACAATAAAACAAAGTATCCAATCACAATAATAAAATTTAGTAGTAGTACTATAGTATTAAACTAAATCAAACTACCTAAATGATCGAATCATACATAAATTTATAAAGACAAAAATTTCCATAGGGAAAACATTTTTAAAAAAAGAGTTAATTTATTCAAATAATTTGATCCTAGTGAAATATCAAGATTAGCTCAAAAACAATCTATGGTTCGTATAAGGCATTGTCACAATGTGGTCAATAAGAGAAAAAACTAAATTTGATTTCAAACTTATTGACTCAGTTCTCGACTCAGAGTTTACACAAGTTTAACGAGTATACCCAAGTCTACCAAATAAAAGATTTTAATAGTGAGTTAATTCATTTTCTCTAACTAATTGTAAACTCATAAGGATCTACAAGTTAAATCAAGAGTTCGATAACAATTGTTAAAAAGTTTACAACATCCCTTTTCACACACACATATATACGATGGTGTTCTTCATTAGTTGAATTTGAGGGTCACGGAAATAAAAATAAGAACAATACTAAGATGCACTTAGTGCTATTCTCCAATTATACTTGAAGGTAACCCCAGAATAGACTTTCGCCCAATTTGCCACAAACTATGCAAGCAAAGAAAAATGGTCTGATGGAGCAGATCAAAAGGTTATAGTTTTAAAATAAATTGGAAGACACATATACCCAGATGAATGGCCCAATAGGTGTTCTCGTATTTCATGTAATACAAGTACTAAATCCAATTACAGCATTAGGAGTAACTGAATTGACAAATTCACTTGTTCGGATAAAACAGAGATAAAGAAAGGGAATTCACCTGGTGGCAGCGATCGCAGGTAAAGGGCAAGAAATCGATCTGCTTGCAATCAGAGACCGAACAGTGCTTTCCCAGATCTGGGAATTCGGGAGTTCCCATTGCAAACACAGCTCAAATGAAAAGGAAAATGAAAATGAAATTGAAATTGAAATTGAGAGAAAAGAAGCAGAGAATGCAGGTGGGTGGGAAGAGAAAGGGAAAAGAAGCAGAGGGAGTCTTCCTACGCTGACCTTGACCCCTTCCCAAAACCCATCTTTTCCCATTCCAAACCATTTATATATTTTATCTTTAATTATAATAAATTCAATTATATATATTACTACTCTTCTTTTATTATTTACAAATTGGCATAAACCACCACTTTTTTAGTTTTTATAATTTCATCAATGTATAATTTTTCCTCCTTTTAAAAATTTAATTTTGGATTCATCTTTTATTTTCTTAAATTAAATAGTTTTATCCTATTATAAGCATATTATTCATTTATAAATAAAACATATCAATAAAATAATAACATATAATTTTTACTAAATGTAAGTAGTTAATATTGTTATCACTGATTGGTGGCAATCTGATAAAATGATTAATTTAAAAATATTAGACTATGAAATTTGTAATTAAATTTTTATAAAATTAAAAATTATATATTAATGAAACTAATGGAGTTTTACAAATTTATCATGTAAGTCTTTTCATTTTATCATATACATTTTAGTTTTCACTCATTTTTTTAATTTATTAAATCAATGAAAGTGTGCTTGCACGTTGAAAAGATTTAAAATAGTGAGGAGGTCAAAGCAACCTTGCTCTGAAAATTGTTATTTTTTTTAGTTTTTTAATGATGTGTTTAATTATGAAGTGATGGTAATAAAGTTGTATATATTCTAAACATGTTAACCTGTTCATCGAGTTTATTTTCAACACGTTAACGTTTTATTATGCGTTTAATTTAATTTCTCACCATATAAATAATTTTTATGTTATTATCAATTCATTCAAAATATATTAGGCGAAGTGGAATAAGTGAAAATTAAATTTTAAACTAAGAAGTTTTTATATGTTTAATCGATAAAACTAAAAAGTAATTAAAATTGATATCAGAATTTTAAGATAGTAATTATAAAATTGATAAAAAAATATTAAATAATCAGTTCACTATAACAAATATTAACATATTTTTTTAGTATAATAAAAATTAAAAAAACAAATAAAATTAAAATTTTTAAATTAAGACTGTAAATTCTTTTTATTATATTAAAAATAAAATATTTCAATTATCTATATTTTTTATTAATTTTACAATTATTATCTTAAAATCATGGTATCATTTACAATTATTTTTTAATTTTATCGATTGAAAGTATAAAAAGTTATTAGTTTAAAATAAAATAAAAAATGTTGATGATTAAATCTTATTATAATAAGCATATATATAGTTTCATTAAATCCTAACTTTGGGTATATAAGTATATATATAATTTTGAGAATTATAATAAAGTAAAATATGATAAGTTAAATTTTATTTATGAAACATCATACAGGAGAATCACAAATATTATTGTTGGCTACTATACAAATCAATAATAGCCTTATTATTGTCCATGTATGTGCAAACCAATCTAGCATTATTTGTAAGTGTGTTTTGTGTTCCTATGGGCACTGAGGGTTGACATCTCCTCTGTAGGACAATTTAACACTGTTGCATGAAGCCTTGGCTCCTTCTCCACCTTCATGTTGCAGATCTACGTTCTGCAACACTATCCCTTCACATGGAAACTTCTCACTGCAATCAAATTGCACACCCACATCAGAAGCACTTGTGCCCTTTATGTTCTGGTATAACACATTCTTAATCTGAACTGCAGATTTCTGCAACAACAGAACCTAATTAATCATCACTAACTAAATAAATAAAGAAAAAGCTAAATTTTAGTTCTAGTCCCATTAATTTCTGATCCCTTCTTTTAATTTTTGGCCAATTTTCAACTTTCTATGTGCTTTATTCCCTTTATTTAATTTAATTAAACTTTATATTTAACATATTCATTTAAGCTACATAAAAACACAATTTAACTAATTAAAATATAAAAAAAATGAAAAACAAACAGATGGAAAATTTAGAATTAGGTTAAAATTGTAATTTAAAAAAATTAAAGACTAAAATCACAGAAAAAAGATCACAACGAAGACTAAAATTATAATTTAATTTAACTCTGGTCTTTTTTTATTTTAATAAATCGTTTTAAGTTCTGAGATATGTCATTTAATGATTCAAATTTACTCATGATTCCACGAATGGGTGAAAAATTGTAGAGAATCTGGATAATTTGATTATTTACTTGTTTTTTGCATGGTGTCGCTTGATCACAGTAATTTTGATCTATTATTATGGGGTTCGTTACTTTGTCCATTTGAATGTTCTGAAACTTGATGTTGCTTGCACTTCCTGACCCTCCCTGCATGCATGTAAGTACATATTAAATTAACCAAAGGGATTCATAAGGTACTATAATATATATATATATATTACACCTGCTTTGGTGAAATGGTTCTTCAAAATTACCTGCCATGTTTTAATTCTTACTCCATTTGTAGTTCCAGAAAATTTAGCTCCGTTTACCATTACTCCTGAAACAAAATCCTTGGATTTCCCAGACCCTAAGCTTCCGATGCTGAGATCATTATTGCAACCAAAGTCACATTCATCATTTCAATGTGCGAACAACTCAACAATATCAAGCAAAGAGTTCTAAATAAAGCTATTCTACCTCATTAAAGTGCTTATAACTTTTTCATACATTTGCTTAATAAGTTTTATAGAAAAAAAAAGTTATCAAAAATTCTTTTTTAATTCATCTCATCAGTTATGCTATATAGAATATCGATGATTATTATTGAAGGTACCTGATACCATGGCCTGGTCCGCAGGTTATTTTTGTGGCTTGTACATTCATGGATCCACTTTCTATTGATATACAATCATCACCTGAAGAGAATTGAATTAGAAACTTACAGAAATTCAAATGCTTGGTCATTTTTATTGTTTTGAAACGCAGAACATATAGATTAAGAATACCAGTTCCTATAACTGTGTTTAAGATTTGGATGTTTTGAGTGTTTGTGATGTGAATTCCATCAGTGTTTGGGCTGTCCTCAGGTGCTGTCACGGTGAGAGCAGAAACTATAACATTCTTAGATTCTTCGAATGAAACATGCATCTGTTGACCATTTTTTATGGTCAAATCCTCAACTGTTAAGTCGTTGCACTTGTAGAAAGTCAACGCCTGCAAAGGTACAAAATTATAGAGATATAAATTTCAAAGTCACAGTAAAATTTTTAACATTAAATATCTATTCTCATACATTTCAAATCAAAATTGAGAGAGCAATATATTATATATACATACCGTAGGGGCCTTCTTGCAAGGCTGCAAAGAGAAAAACACAGAAGGGTAGTTAGCATTTGAATATGATTTATATATATTAATCAAAGATAACATTATATTATAATATCTTACAAGCTTTTGGTTCCTCTTGCATGAGTTTTGCCACCATATGTTTCCATTTCCATCGATGGTTCCGCCACCTTTAACTGATAGTTTCTGAACACTGTCGAACATAAGCCAGTGTGTGGGGTCTTCTTTGTAATCTGATAGGTTATCTGAGGCTTCGAGGGTTCCAGTGATCTGATAAAAAAATAGTTCATCTCAAATTGTACATTATAATGTGTTGCAGAGATTTACATATAACTGTAATGCTTAAGAATATTTGGAACTACAAATTTGAATCTGTGTCTTACAAACCTGAACTGCCATGTTGGATTTGCAAGGGCCAGAAAATGTGATTGGCTTGAGTAGATAATTCTTGTGTGGCACCACAAAAACTGCTCTTCCAGATGAACATGCTACTTCCCAAGCCTTCTTGAATGCCTGAAATAACCAACCCATATATAGCCTAAATGAATAACTTCAAACATTATCATTCTTTTCCATTTAGAGAAGCACTATATATATTAACATATATATAGAGTCCTTGGGTCTCAAACATAAAATGGACTGATTAAGAAAGTTAATTTGTAATATTTAATTGTACTAACTTCCTGTAAAAAATAAATATCATTTCCTAAAACTTTATATAAAAATAAAAGAGAGTTGTTGAAAATAAAACTCCAATTAAATTATTCTGAAGCAAGATATAATTAATTGAAATTGGTTAATGCTTGAATCAGACACTATAAAATAATATCATTTACCATCAGAAGAAATTAATTATATCATTAAACACGAATTTGTCCGATGAAAATCAAACTATATACACTACAAAAATTGTGAATTTATCTTTATCGATCATTAATAATAAAAAATCATTAAATATATCCTGATTTGGTCTCCACAGTTTTTCCTTTGTTTTATCCTTTAAGTTGTTATGGCATACTATATCAGTATTTTATTTTAACCTTCCATATTAGTTTCATTGATTAAAAAAACTGCACCAACATACACATGCAAAAAATTCAATTGCAAAGAATACAACATGCAAAAGGACATGTAATATGTTGTCATACTTACGAAGTTCGACCATTAATATATTTTTTTTTGGTTAGTATATTACGAAGTGTAAATGATAACATGCACGTGACATGAATTTGGTGTAGGTGAGAATATTTACCTGAGTGTCATCATGTTTACCATCTCCTTGAGCCCCATAATCATGGACGTTAACCATTTTAAGGGAAGAAGAAATCTGACCCAATTTGTCAAAACTCTTCAAGTTCAAAACATCTGTACTTTGCATGATGAAGTTGTTGTCTTTAGGAGAACCCTCACCAAATAACCTAAGTGGGTCCTCTGGCACTGTGCTATCAGCAAAAGAAACCATGATGGCAACAAGGAACAAGAGGTGGTGTCTTGGGAGGGCCATTGTTACTTCAATTTCCCTTTGTGTGAAAGTAAGAATATAGATGCTCTTGAATTGTGTTGAAAGATGTTTCATGAAAATGGCTAACTTGGTGTGGAATTGATGAGGAGATTGTGTATTTATAGAGAAAGAAATGGAGATGATTGAGTTTTTTTTTTTCTTACAAAAGGATATGTTACGGTATGGGAAGCTAGGGTATGAGAGATTGAGACGAAAGAATCTCTAGGATTCAATGACTTTAATTTGCTCCATACATGCTTGTATCCACCAAGTTTACCAATGTGTCAGTTCAGTTATGTGACTATGTATATCAAATCTGACCTAAATATTAATAATAAGTAAATATGATTACTACGTAACTACGTGTGCATCAATTAACCCTAGGACACCATTTTAAGTTGGTTTAAATTAACTTGAAATTAAGGATTGGAATACTTCACTCGTAAAACCTATAGTTTTCGATAGGTTTCTCATTCATAGGCTTTCTATGAATTTCATTAAGGACATGTTTAGGTATCTTCTTTATCAAGATAAAAAAAAGAGATGAATTGTTTTATAAATTAAAACTAATTTATGTATAACATTATTGGTCTAAAAGTTAATTTTTCAATTATTATTTTTAATTTTTACATAAACTAATTTTAACTCATAGAAAAAAAATGTTTTTTTTTATATATTTTTTGTATTTATTGAGGATCTTCTTCAAAAGCATACATTTAGCACTTTAAGTAGTCTTTCCTCACATAGCAAATTGAACAATGTCACTTGAACTAAGTCGCCTTTCCTTTTATATGCTTCCTTTTATAAAAGAAATATAAAGTTTAACAATATAAGAAGTACTCTTAAGACATTAGAAATCGGTTTATATATAAGCTTTCATAGGAGAGACGGGGAAATGCTTATAAGAGGTGTTTCAAATTTTAATATTCATTCTCATTTATGTGAAAGTTTTGATAAACTCATTGCTAACTCCTTATCTTATTTTATTGTTTAGAATAGCAATGTAAACATATATTATTTTAAATAATTTGCATATATATAAGCTATTACTTGTATTTTAATTATTGATAAACATAATTTACATAGAGTAAGTATTATGAATATTTGATTTGATTAATTACAAAATCTAATATAAATAATAATGAGTTAATGTTAAAAATATTGTACAAATATGACACCTAAACTTTTATAAAATTATTTTTATTCGAAATACTTAATAGTAGCATTTTATTTATTTATTTAAAATTAAATTTTTTAAAAATAATTCTCTCAAGTACGATCAATTAGGAAATATAAATAACACTTGTCTCTTATTTTTTTTATATTTTTAATAATTGACACTCATCTTTCTTATATTTCTAATTACGCTTACTCTAATTTATTTAAGAAAATCTAGACTAAAACTTATATAAAAATTTATCATAATTAAAATTCAAAAGTTTTAAAATAAAGATTATTTTTGTAAGCAAAATGTTAAAAAAAATACTTTCTATAAATAAATAAAAACGTAAATATCATTTATCGCAAAAATATAAAAGAGATAAATTTCTACTTTAAAATTATAAGGTATATGACTCTTTTAAGAGGAGGTAAAAGTAGAAAATTTCTCTTTTAGTTGTCATTTTTCTTTTCTTTTTTTGTTTGGAAAAATGACAATGTGGAATACGACTTACAAAAGGCATAGTTCATTTGGTTCCACTAATTAATAATGTTGGGATTTGTTAATCTATTACATGAATGAGCTATTACAATCTCAATTACTTTTGAGTTTAGATTATATATGTCTTGCTTTGATTGTTGGAAACAAATTTTTGATTGAAAAGGTTTCGTGACATTAAAAGTTATTTACAAGATATTTTATTTATTTCTCCAACTCAATTTTAAAAATAAATAAAAAAATAATATTTTATTTATTAAAGTGATAAATATTATTACATATAATAACTAGATAAAAATTAAAAATATAAAATTATGAGTTACTCAAAGTTATTTAAATTTCTTCTTGAAAACATAATTAAATTTTTTTTAATAACCATATATAACTGTATAAATCACAAATTACATTTTTTATTAGAGATAACTTATATCAATGTTATAAATGTATCTAATTATCTTAAAATGCACTAATAATTGATGGTATTTCCCCTCACATGTAATGGATGATGTAGGGGAGAATATTTATGTTGAATCTCTCCTCATATCAATTTTTTTATTTATATATTTAAATTTTTTTTAATTTTGACAAAAAAAACATTTTCATTATTTTATTGTGGATAAAATATTATTTTTTATTAGAATTATAAATATTTGAGTATCATTGTTATTAATGTTTTTCTTTTATAATTTGATGTCATTTTAAAAGCTACATATAATTATATATACCGTAAAACGAATTTATTTATTATTTTTTCTTTATATTGAGTTAATAATTAAAAGTTATTTAATCTTTTGTTAACAAGACAAAAACTTACACGACAATTTGAACATTGTGTGATACATCAACTAATTGTTTCTCTGTCTTGTTGTTACCATGTTCTATTTGTTTTTTTCTAGTTTTAAATGTGTTTAGATCTTGTTATTTTTGTAAAAAAAAATTATTCGAAGTATATCATTTGTCTAACTTTCTGACAAGAAGTCCTCTAAATAATTGTTGATAATATCAAACTAGAAAATTTGACAAATATTAATATATATCCATTTGTATTTTACCAATGTTTTTTAAAACTTAACTAGTTATTAAACCGATATCAGGGTAAGGTTAAAGGTCCAACCATGATAAAACTGATATTAATAAAATTATTTTTAATAGCTAAAAATACATAAAATAATATTGCGAATGTACAATATTGTAATTTTATGATGTTAGAAACTAAAATTAAACATAAACTTTACGATTTTAATTTTTAATTGGTGAATATCATATTCAAATAAAATAAAATTATTAAATAAAAAATAAACTAATAAACTATTTAACGTAAACGTACGTAAGATACAAATTTAAAACTATTGATTAATTGAACTAAAATAATCTTATATGTCAATTAATTTATACTTTCGGAAAGATCAATGCAAATCATTACCAAAATTTGCTGCATCCCCTGACCTTGAAGTTAACAGGAGAACTTTTAAACTTTCATTGAAAGGGAAAAACTTATCACTTTGCGTAGAAGAAATCATGAACTTTCTGTAGGCATAATCTAAATAGATATCCTTCACATTTTATTTTATAGAAAATTTACAAGTCATTAATTCCCTGATATTCATTATTTTATGAGATTTTAATCATAATTAGTGGGTTGATTAACCGTACACTCCATATAGCTAGCTAATGATGTTGTCTTACGGATTATTTAAGTCATTAATTAAAATAAAACTCATGGAATCATATCAATTTTAAATATTCGACTTTATCTTATTGATGAACAATAAAATATAGATATATGTACGACTGAAAAACATAAGCAGTAGTATTGTAACGAAAATACTTCAACACAAGTCCATGTTGCAAAATAATTTTACACTATCATCTAATAATAAATCCACATGAAAGATAAATTTATTTATTTTTATCATACTTATCTAAAAGTTATACTAATAATTACTTTTATAGTTTGAATATTAAACTCTTTAAGTAATAGGGTTTCGTGAGATTGGTTCTTTCATGCATTATTTATTCATGCTTTGAAGGAGGGTATAAACATTCCCATACCATTGCATGATATGACTAATGACATCAGAGTGAATGTTTGGTTTATTGTATGCGTGTGGAATATAATTAGGATGGTTAGAATGACTAACAAAACCCTTATTTTTGTTGAAATGTTGTGTTCGTATGCAATCTTAACTATGATCTTATATTAATCAACGATAATTAGGTTCTCCTTTTATGTACTCCTTTCATCTTCATTTGAAAGAATAATTTTTAATCGTACATATGTTCTAGGTATCATGATTTTAAAGAATAGGTATTGTTTAAAAAATTTCCAACTCTAATCAACATTAACCATGGACTTTCATTCCAAACTACCTAATTTGTACACAGATACTTTGTAAACATTTTTTCGTTTAAGCATATTTTAAGTCCATGATAAATTATCAAAATTTGTAGTTTTACTAATTTTGTTAAGCTTTTGTCTCTAAGAAGGCTTTTATTTTCCTTTTTTATTCCAGGTACTCTAAATACTCTTTTAGTGAATAAAATGATTCAGATAATATTTTCAAAAATAAATGTATATAGAATCAAAATAAAAAAATATTAGAAACAAAATATAAAATTAAATAATTTATTGACCATCTTACAAGCCATACCAAATAGAGATTCATTGCTTATTCTACTTCCACAACCATAATTAAATCCGTAATGAAAGTTTATATATATATATATATATATATATATATATATATATATATATATGTGTGTGTGTGTGTTTTTATTTATAATTATATTAAACTTCAATTGATTTATTGAGTTCTAATGCTTCATCGTGGCTTTATGGATATCTTCATAGGATTAGGGTTGGGGCACAAAAAGCTTGTGGTAAATTTCAAAGTGACGAAAATAAATGCATCTAGTAAATGTCATCGTTCTACACACATGCCAAACAAATTTAGGATAACTAAGAAATCCATAAACTTAAAGAAATAAAAGTAGATTAAATTGTAATTGTTTTTCTTATTTTATTTTTGAATATTTTGGTCGGATATAATTTAAATTTTTTGTATTTAGATAGAATGTTCCAAATGCCAATAAATATAACAATTATTTTAATATAAAATAATATTTATTAATTCAAAAATATTAGTTGATGATGTTCTTGAAAATATTAAATAATGGTAATCAGAGAATAGCACTGATTTGCAATAATGAAACAATAAATAACTATGATGACCTATTATATTTTCTAAGATTTTAACTTCTTTCAAAAAAATTACCTAAACATTATTAGACAAAATTTTAAATTCTCTATAAAAATTATTCCTTTTTAAAACATTTCCTCCAAACATTGCAAACATGTTTGGTGATGCTTCCAATTAAATAGAGGATGATGAAGGAATAAGAAGCACGTTTTGGTGAGAGATGCAAAGAGAAGATATACTCCAAGTTTGAATTGTAAGATGATGAAGGTATGGAACAGAAGGTGAATGTATTAGATACATAACCTCTTAAAAACTTAAGAAGTTAGATAGATTATGTCCAATGCTAAAGTTTGACTAAGTTATTGTGAACTTGTGCACTTCATCTTACTATGGTAACGTATTCTTTTTGTATTTTACTTTGGATTTTTATGGACACAACAGTCGTATTTATTTCTCGATGATTCTATATATTGTTCAAAATTAGGTAAACATATTTGAAAATGAGATTTGGTGACGTACATATATGCATTAGTTAGGGTAAGTCCAAAACATATGATAATTTTCTATTCTTTCAAGTTAATAAAAAAAATGTAAAAAAATGGCAAAACTTATTAAGAGAATTTGGATGTACTCACTATTTCCGAACCCCGTTCAAATTTGTAAAAGGAATTTTAGGACACAAGCCTAAGAAGAATAGAAGACATAACGAGAAGAAAAGCTCTCTGAATACAATTCATTTTCAAGTCAAATGTAGTAAAAAAAAAAAAAAGACAATTCATTTACTCCAATTAAGAAAAACAGTTAATACATAAGTAAAGAAAAACAAATACCATAGTAGGTGATCATTCGAGAAGATAGACCTTATTTAATATTTTTAAAATAAAAACTTTCAAAATTTGATAACGTGAAAAAATTGTATTAAAAAATTATAATTTATTTAAAAATTTTATGAAATATTGAAAGGGATCACAATTTTTTTTTTAAGAAAACGAAGACAGTACATAGTATATCGATTTTGTCACAAATCGATCTAGAAATTATTAGTGTGCTGCACTTTCAATTAGAAAGTGTACATGTAATATCAATTCTTTCAGTACTAATAATTTAAACTAAATTTATTAACAAAATAAACTAAAAAAGAATGAACTTATTACAACATGATTGAAATTTATAATAAAAATATCATCTTAATTTATAACTTAAATTTATTTTTAATATTTATGTGTTGAACAAGAGCTTAAATGACCATTTCATAGTAGTATTCTGACATAGTGCTGATACGTTTCATCTTCATAAAACATTTAAAATCCATAAATAAATGTTATTAATCTATTTTAAAATATATTTTAAACAAGAAAAACATTTACTTAAAATCTTATAAGGATGAAAAATAAATATTTTATAGGCACTAAACCAAAACTTGCACTCGGATTAAAAAAAAAAAATATTTATAAGGATAAAAAATAAATAGAACATATATATTTATTCATTTTTTATTTATTTTCAATGATTTAAAAAATATTGGATTGGAAACAGAAAAAAAGATGTTTGACTAGTTTCAAAATCTATAAAATTAGAAAACAAAATTAACATAATGAGGTATATATTAAACAGCAGAATGAATGATACATTCTCAAAACAAATGACCCTCAAATTTGGCAAGATTTTTTTTTTCTCTCTCTGCTGCAGTAGTTTTATGTAATTTTATAATTTTAGGGTTTACAAAGGCTAATATGATGAGGGAATTACTTAGAAAGAAAAAGGAATACTCGTGTCTCTGCATATCTTACACTATTTTTTTGGATTCAGCTTGGGGGCTGCAGAAAATTATGCTTGGCCAAGAACTTCAGAAGTAATTCGAAGTTATATCATATCTTTTTCCAACAAGCATTCAGAACTGCATATGAAAATTTTTAAACAGCAAATTTATATGCAAAGAAAAAAAGCACTTTTGGCCAACACACAAATTGCTCAATTGTAGCCATTCACTAAAACTTTCAAACAAGTTCCAAATGTGTATCATGTCCAAGTGCAAGAAAGCACATGAATTCAGAAAAAGATGTTAAGTTTTTATTAGTAAAGAAGAACTTTTGCTCCTACCACAAAGACACTCTCTCCATAGTATGGTACCAATACATGTGAAGCTATTAAAGCAAATACTCTCTCTCACAACTCCCATAGTTGGTAGGATAAGAATTAAGACTCAAAAATGGATCTCTATCTGCCATAAGTACATGTCCTTTTCAGGCACAGGGATGTACAAGGTTGTCAACCCAGTCTCTGAGTTATAGTTCAAATCTGTTTCATTGCCACCTACCACACACTTCAGAGGACACTCAGAGGAGTAAACCCCAAATCTGCCACTTCCCCTCACTTTCAGAATACAAGTTGCTTTTCCTGATTTATCTTCATCAGGGACTTCACTTTCTTTATGGACATCAAAATGTTCCACAGCACCTCCAACGTTTAACATATCCAATAACCCTATCGGTGCAAATGAAATACTTGGCGCAATTTCCTGTTCAACAACACCGCTTCACTTAGTACATCATGTTGCAAGCTTAGGAATAGGTACAAAACCAACAACTAATGAAGCCTCACCTTGATTGGACAAAAATGGAAAAGTTCATACTCTAGAACTTTCAGTGTCACAGGAACCGAAGCACCTTTTGGCAGCCGAATTACCTCACCTAAACCATGGAAACAGATTAGTTTTAATGAAGTTGAATTGAAGCAATTCAACAAAAGAATAATGAATGGGACTTATAAATAAGATAAGTCCAAATAAATTGTAATTGCGTTCTTCCAAGCCCATGTTTAAGATACATGTTTTATCCTATTTATGTCAACTAAATTACCTGCTCTGTAGGCATAAACAACAGTGTCACCATGCCAATCAGCACCTGCTACTTGAGCAATGAGGTCAACATCAGAGGCACAAACTGAGCCAGTGAGTGTCCCAGGTGATGGACAATGAATTCGGGTTTTCTTTTGTATCTTGCACCACCCAGCACCTTGGCAATTAAACACACCAACCACGCCAGAGCATTTGTTCAAGTTCCATATCTTGAGCAAGCTGGACACGACAACTTAGGAATATGAGTCATCAAATGTCCCAGAAACATTGCATGAGAAGGACATTGGTAAGAACATTAAACAAACCTTGTGCCATCTCTTGCTGGATCAAGAAAGAGAGTGTCAACAGTAGGCCGGCCAGGCAACTGAGCACGGAGAATTGAACCATCATACAGAACCAGTCTCCTGAGAAGATCAAAATTGTGCCTTCCTGGCTTATCACTATAAAAGCAACAAATCTACACGTCACAAATGTTCTCATTTCATGCATGGCCTAATGCAGGACAGTATCTGTAACGTACCTAACATAAATTGGACCTCCACTAATTGCACGAGCCGCAGCATGGTACTCTGCCGCTGGATGTAAACTCTGACATAAAAATTAATCATAGAAAATCACTGATTTGAAATAGATGGAATGAAAACAGTGTTGTTGAAAGAAGCCAACTATTACATCCACTTATACACTCCATTTTGAAAGAACCAGTACTCAAGATATGTATTCTTGAAAATAGCCAATTGTCAAGATTCAGGAAATGTAAAAGTATGAAAATGCATGTTCATTTACTAATTGCTGTAACTTGCACTTACGTGAAACATATCCCAGTCAGGTTGCATGAACTCTCCCAGAAAAAGTGTGTTATAAGCAACAGATGAAATGTGAATTGTGTGGGAAGCAGGATCACGGGGATAAAAGTCGTCAGATGCTCTCACAACAGCAGTCTGCTTGGAACTATAAAGGCCATCAGTGTTATGACACATACAGGCAATGCATCCATTGTCAGGAAAATTCTTAGCAACTGAGGCCTCAAGTGCCTGAACATAGCTGCGAGTGAGTGTGACTCTGCCACCGTGTCCACTACCTAGGGTCTCAATAATGTTTTGCACATCAACCTTCACTCCATCTACTCCACATGAAGCTAAGTAGGCATGAAGCTCATTGTAGAAATCAAAAACCTTCTTCGGGTGCACCAGTCCCAAGCCATGCACAGACAAGCTGTCCATGACAATGTCTGGTTGGTTTCCTAGCACACCCGGAGACTGTACTGGATATGCCAAGGAAGTGTCATAATGTTCCATGCCACTTGCTGCAGGCTTCACTCCTCCCCAGTAACCAGCTAGAGCATGCCAAACATAAACATATCTGTCCAGAATTCACAAACTTAAATTTGGTCTCCTCTAACATAAACTTTAAATATGCCAAAACACTCAAGTTTCAAGGTCCAAGACCATACTTCACATTGTGACATTGCTTTGCTTCATCTACAACATGCTTCAGACCAGAAATTGTGTCATTGCTCTGTCCATTCTTTTGAAATTTAGTATTTTCTTTAATACCAGTCAACCTAGTAGCAAACCTGCCATCATCAAAATTCTCCAAAATATAAATTACAAGTGCTTTAAAAGGCTGAATTAATACGAATTTTTTAAAGTGATAATGGAAAACTGTTATTAGTTATCAAAACTTGTTAAATCTTACTGTGATCCTTCTTGTACAAGACAATCATCATCATTTTTTGGTTTACTTTCAATCTGCTGCCAACCATCATCGATGATGAGGAACCTTGGACTTGTACCTCCCCCTGATAGGCTGAAGTAATATTAAACAAAGTTCAGAGTTCAGTATCCGGTAACTTGACTCTTCTTCAGGGTCATAAACAAACTAGCACACTACTATTTTCCCTTAAATTACCTTTTGAGGCCTTCCTCAACACCCTCAGCTGTGACATCAGTATAGAAAGCATCCCATGTACACCAGCCAAACCAGTCAAGAAAAGATGGCAACTGCAGAAGACCAACAAAAAGTAAGAAACAAAATGCATCACATATTAAGTATTGAATCCATTTGTCTACAGCTAAGAGGATATTCTTACTTTTTTCTTCTCACGGTGACGGAAAGTTTGCATATGTTTTTCCACAGCCCTTGAGTCACATTAAAAAAAGAATCAGCAACATTTCAGTAGACAACAAACAAATTCCAATGTTCACGAAAAAATGACAAATTTAAGCCAATGCAATTTTTGTAACTCGAGCTTCACCGACTGTGTAAGGTACTCGAGAGACAAATAACATATTACAGAGACAAAAAGGGAAAGTTTCCTTACTTGACAGCTTGGTTGATGACTTCAAAGGGGTTGGTACCAGCATGCATGTAGACCAAGTGAAGGCCGTGATCGGTCTGAACAGCAGGATCTCCTGCAAAACCAAACCATACACCAAAAGGAAACATATCGTTTTGGTTCTGTGGCACTCCTCCTTACATATACATTTTGTCCAAAGCTATAAACTCCATTTGAATGATTAAATTGATTGGTAGGAAGCCAGTGAGAGGTTTCTTCATCCAATTAGTATATTCACATATACAAGCTCCACCTCAGCTTCTCTACAAACTTGGGGGAGCTTAATTTCAACCCAGTAGCAGAGTTTCTCATAGCTAACACCAAATCAATTTTCATGGCCAAGAAGCAACTCACCACTCTCAAGGCAAATCTCTATTTCGTTTTTGTCATTGCCTTGTAGAACAGCACGGAACTGGCCTTCCAGGAGAGGAAGCAGAACAGTGTAAACTGTTGGGGAATTCTCTTGATTATCTTTGCTGTCTTTGCTCTCTATAAGCATGAATTGAGTCTCCAATGGGACATCCCTCCCACAGGTTCCCACTCTGTGAGTCATCCACCATAACTTAAACCGGAAGCAACTCAAGAACCGGAGATCCCTATTCATAAGTCAGCTAAACTTTAGTAAACAAGATAGATAGCAGCATGCTAATTCATCAAGAGTCATGCAAGCTTAAATTGTATAAAGCAACCAAAGTTTTGGAAACTAGATACCATACTAGTTCATCACCACAACATTCCATGTATAAGAATAAGTAATAAAGTTGAAAATGCTGAAGGAACTTACTCTAAGACACCCATGGGAAAGACATGGAGACTTTTGGTGTTGGAAGCAGTGGCACCAATAAATGCACCTGTGACAAGGCCCTTTCCAGTTCCTGGAGTTAGGACAATGTTGTCCGGCACTCCACTCAGTATGGTCTTGCCATGAACCACCAGGTTCCCATCATCAATGGAGATCATAGGTGTCACCGTCATCTTGGAACACTTAACTACTGTCACAACAACACCATATCAAACGTTTCCAACCACTATATTAGTTCCAAATATTATCCAAAATACAAAAGTAGCCTAAGAACAATTGATACTTGAAGACTCTACATGTTTCAAAAAAAAATATGTATAGGGATAAATTGGAGAGAGAACCACTACATGAATATTATATTAATGTGATATGAATAGGTAATGGGTTGAGAATACAACAAATTATTAGATGGTCCATGGTTACATTCTTTTATTATTTATGGCATGTAATTAAAAGTTATTAATTTAAAAGAGAATTAAACACATATAGTTTAAATGAAATTAAGTGTTATTATTTTTGGGTATAGATTAAACATGTAAATACAAATAAATTACACACTCAGACATGTTAGAGTACCTTCTAGAAGAATTGCTAACCACAGTTATTTATAAATAAAAAATTACTTTAATATGAGTCCTACATATGATTTATTTAAAATTAAAAATAATTATTTATAAATAAAAATATTATTTTAATATAAATACTATATATAACTGGATTAAAATTAAAAGATTTAATTGTAAATTTTAAAAAGTTTTTATATTAATATTTTTATTTAATTTATACAAGAATTAATATATAGAAATCATATTAAAAAATAATATTCGAAAATTAGATTTTCATTGAAGATATCTTAATAAATAACTTTGACCGCTACATTTACTTCCAAGAGTTAGTTTTTAAGGTGTCTGAATATGATCTTGTTACAAAAATATTACATTTTATACGATTTTTTAACAAAAATACTTCCAAACACACGAATGCTCTAATTGTTTTAAGAACTAATATATAAAAAGTTTAAAAATTATCAGAAACCACGACCAGTGAAACACTTTTTATAATTTTTCATGAATTAATATGTACGTTTAGTCACTTTATTTTTTATTGTAGAAAGGTTAATATAGTAATTTAATAAAAACCATTATACATGGTAAATTTATCTGATTTTATAAAATTATACTAAAATAATAATTTCTAATTTATCAATAAAGTACGAAGTTTTATATTGATGATGTATAAAAAAAAATTATGATATTTCACTCATATCAGATCAATATTACGTACAGATATATGTGATACACATGCATGGCGGTAATTATATTCATTTAAAATTAACTTATACACGTAAAAAGTTATATAAATTTTTTAAATTATTATTTTTTATTTTGAATTTAAGTAAATTTTAACTTGTAAAAAGATTTATTATTTTTCAATTTGTGCTTAAGTTATTTTTAACGTGTATTTTTTAAAATATATAAAAAGTATTTAAATAAAATCCAATTAATTATTTTTTGTTTATTTTTAAAAGAAAAAAAAATATATATATATAAAGTATTGAAATAAAATCCAATAATTAATTTTTGTTCTTTTAATCTACTGTTTTTTAATGATCTCCTACCTTAATTATTTGAACTTCTATTTAATAATAAATACTGTTGAATGGTCTCTTGATACTGTTCTCTTTTTATACAAAAGTTATCAGAAGATAATTTTTGATAAAAATTTACAGTTATATATAAATTCAAATTACTAACTATAAATGCATAAGAAATGAAATATGGAAACAGAGTACTGATTATATGTCACAGTTCATGAAATTGTAGAAGAAGTCACCTGAAGATGATCCAAATGTAAGAAAGCTTGAGGCGGCAGAAGAGGAAGAAAAGTGAAATGCTGAATCAAAATATCAGAATGAGCGTGTGATAAGATAATGAAGAGAAGAAGAAACAGTGTTTGTATCAGAAACTCAGAGTTAGCTGAACTAGAACTCGAATCCGAATATGAAATGAAAGGGATTGCAGAGAGCAATTTATAGTGCGTGAGGGCTAAAGGTCGAGCAACTTCTAGGCCTCCGTGGATTGATATTGTGACACGTGGATGTAAAATTCGCGGTAGATGGATCTTGGAAAATGGTGAATTTAAAAACTGGAAATTTTTGTTTTTGTAAAGTAGGGAAGATAAATACTAACATGTGATCTGAAGGAAGTCACTGTTTTTTGGTCAACAATAACAGCAAGAACATATTTCTTCTCATAAATTATTGTAAATTTAGGGTTTGTAAAAATTAAATCAAGTGATAAGATATTAATTATTATTTTTTATTAGTATGAATTGGACATATAACAAGTTATTATCATATCATATAAATAATACTTTTTTAGTTCTCAAAGGAACAAATGTTGTTATCATATCACATAAATAACATTTTTGATTTTTCTATGAAATAAGTGTATTTAGTTTCAAATAAATGAATAAATTTTTAAAAGGTTAAAAATATGGATAAATCACAACATAGTAAACAAATTGTGTTATCAAATCACAATTTTGATAACATTAATTTTATTAGTATTTTTTATATTCAAGTTTTATAGAAGAATACAATCTTAATTTAACAAATTTTTCATTTATATTAAAGTTATGTTTTAATTACACAAATTCAATTTAAAAGGTAACAAAGCTGAGTTTTGCCTACCCCACTTCTCTATTGACATTAAAATTGTACGATTGAGAAAAATGTAATACTCTATTATTTGTTGAACGTATAATTTTTTGATAAGATAATACTCATTTAGAATTACTAAATATCTTTATTGTATTTTAGAATCAGCTATAAATAACCATCGTTATACATGACTGATTTTGATGTATCAAATAATATGGTATGAGTAATTTAAAAAACAAGAATCATCACATTGTATTACTTCGAAAGTAAGATCATTGTGTTGCAGAAAAAAAAATATTCCCATAAATAAATTTTGGCTTGGTTTTTAATATAGAAACTCTCATATAATAATAAGGGCTCAAATGACTGGAAGAGTAAATCTATTGTGGATTGTATTTTGGTGATTAATAACTCCAAATATAAAAGAAGATAGAAACATAGAGAACCAATAAGAATATGATAGCAAAAATAGCAAAGAAAAGGATAGCAATGAGACGATAATAGATCTTTACTATATGCATAATTTGTTTAAAAAAATTGTCAATTTATATAAAATTCAAAACAAATTACACCAATTTCTTAAAAAGAATCTAATATTTCTATATTATGGTTTTATGATAAGATTTATATAATTTCAAATATAAGTTAATAATATGTATTAACTTCCATGTCACTTCACTGTCTACAAAATACATAACATTTAATTTGATAATTAGTATATAGAAATAGTAGTTAGTTATCTAAGCATTAAACAATTGCATGTGAAAATGACTTATAACTTTCCTGAACCATCTAGTGAGTGCACTCTTTTACTACTGATGACGTCATTCATTACACAAGATGGGCATTTTGAAACTTGCAAACTTTGTTTCATTTGAGAGTTACCTATGTATAGAAAATTATATATGATAATGGCTCAATGAGAAATAAAAAATAATAATTAAATTAAAAGAAAATAATTTTTAATTACATACTATTAAAAAGATATTGCCAAAGTTTTGGATAAAGTAGTAAGAGTAAAAGATGACCACCGATGTTAGCATTTAATCTATTAATTGTTCTAAAGAATTTCCAAATTTAATTAAATGAACTTATTCAGCTTTGTAGTAGCAATTTTTAATTTATTATAATGATAGTGTATAAAATTTAAACTCTACTTTAATTTGAAATCTAAAAGAATATCCTAAATTTTGCTTTATTATTTTTTTAATACTTCAACTTTTAAATTTATTTAACATTATAAATTTTATTATTTTAATAAAAAGAGACCACAATAGTTAATAACTAAGATAAATAAAATTTTAAAATACCGAACTATGAATTAAAATAATAGTTTTGTAATATTATGAACTAAATTAAATAAAATTATAATGGAACAAACTAGAGTAAAATTTTATTTATTTATTTATTATACTTCAATTAGCTAGTAATTAAAAATTTCACATAACCAAATTTAACAAATTAATTATCATTTCGGACTAAATATTAGAGATAATCATACAATATATAAATAAAAAACCTCTTGATCAATCCAAGACATGTTATCCCAATGCATAAACCTACCTTAAAAATAACTTACAAGGTGAAACAAAAATCATATAGAATAATAAAAAAGTATTACTATTACCCAAATATTTAGATCAAAAAGTAAATAATCAAATTCACCGTCCAAAAGCGTTGATTGAAGATTTTGACAAAAGATATGAACTCATTGAATTGATTGAAAGCTTAGAGAAATCTTTTTTCTAAAATATGAAATCATATTTATTGAAAGTGATTGTCATGCTTCAAGAGAACTTTGAAACCTGTATTTCTTCAAAACCCCAGATTTTTTTCTTCAGATTTATACAATATAAATGTTGAGATTCTTTTTTCCTAAATTCTTTCAGAAGTAAACCCCAGATTTTTGTCAGTGTTTCTTATTTTCTCCTTTTAGAAATACTATTTTTCAGTTCTAATTCAAAATTACTGGATGTTTGATGAATTTAATTCACTATGGCAACTATATTCAATTGTATAACATGAGATTGTATGGAACAAATATATCATTGAATATTCGAGCTTTATAATTGATAAAACTATATAAATACCACAAATTTTACTTTAGGTCCCAAAACATACTCTTATCTTTATCATAGAACATTATAATGAAGGTACAAAGGTTAATGAATGTGTAAATAAAAATTTTGTAATATTAGAGAGGCATTGAAAATTACAAAAGAGTATATTGTTAGACTTTTCAATAAAACTTTTCACTTTTGATTCCTTCACCAGTAACCTAAGGGCATTGGTTATAAGAAAAAATGAGACAAAAGAATAACAATGAAGGGAAAACAATAAATGAAAGGATGGCTTTTTCCTTTGGCTTTGTGGGAGTAAAAGAACTTGTGATTTCTAAAGTCAGCTACCGCCATTGTTTAACTGCAAAGACCCGTCCTTGATCAACTTCTGACTTAGACTAGAAAACCTCTCTCTTGAATACTGCCTTGATGCTTTCCTCCAATCTGTGCCAGCCTTCATCATTGCAGCAAATTCTTCATAACTTATTTTTCCATCCTGCAATCACATCAACACAAACCTCAAAGGGTGATATAGCCAAGATCACAAAATAAACTAGAAACTTTAGACCCATATGAAATCAAATTGAATACATAAAAAGTGAAATATACTGACCTTATCTGTATCAACATCATGCATAATTGCATTGATGACTTCGTCGCTGTTTTTTTCAATCTCATCAGCTAAGGCATTATGTAACTCTTCAATTTCAATATATTCACTTTGATTCTTATCAAAAAATTGGAAGGCTTTGTGAATGTGTTCATCATGGTCTATCTTTCTCAGATGAATAGAAATGGCAACAAACTCTCCATAATCTAGGTACCCATCTTTGTCTACATCACCCTGTATTAAGCAGCACCATCAAAGATTCAAAGTTGAAGAAAGCTTTCGAAAGGTATGATTGTAAAACAATAATTTAAAATAGTAAATTCAGATAATCCTTTCTATGAAGGTAAAATAGGAAATAGCATCGAGAGGATAGAGAATGTTTGCTTGTAACAATTTATTACTTAAAAATATGACGGTAGTTAGTATCGTTCCAAAAACTACTTAGCACGATATGTATCAGTATATGTATCGTTTTATATCCTGAATCGCACAATGAATCGTTTGAATCGCATTTGAATCGTGTGATTTGCGATTCGTTTCCATTGTAGCGATTCATGGTGATCGAAGGGTCACTGGAAAATGAAAAGTCTCCAAAACCAACTAAAGTTAAAGTAAACGAAATGTCACGTTGAATACTAAACCTCGTGTATAAGAGAATGAAAAGTTTTGGAAAAAAATCTAGCTTTCTTTTGCCTATAAATTGAGAAGGCAAGGAAGGTGAAAAGAATAAAAAAGTGGAGAAAAACATTTATAATATATTTTTTTGTTTCTTTAATAGGTCCAAGAATTTAAATACTAATGTTGACAAAAAGGGAAAATCAACCATAACTGCAAATGATAATGACATTAAAGAGATAGTGGAAGAGGAGGAGGATGAGGATGAAAATGATCTCCAAGAAAATGCTATACTAGAAGAAGAAGATGATCTAAGTGACATTGATTTCGGAGATGATGAATGAAAACATAAGATTAGGATGGAGAATTTAAATATAAGAAATAGCATTTTAAGTCTTATTGTATTTTGATTTTGAGGATTGAACATTTTGCTTCATTTTGATATATGATAGTCTTAATGTTTTTTTCATATCACTTATTCTTATTTAAAAGTATCATATTTTAGTTATAATGTATCTTACGATTCATAAAAAGATTCGATTCACGATTCAAAAAAATCAAAAAAATCGTAAAACTATTCACGATTCGAATCTCGATTCAATAACCATGAAAAATATACCTACTTTAAAAAACAGTTAGTGTTAGAATTCATGAACTAATTACTCAAACCTAGTATAATATCCAAAGTTTACAATTAGTTTGATAAATTACGAAAATAATTAGAAAAAACAAGAGAACAAACTACTTGTTTCTTCACCAATAAATTGTGGAACAAACAGAAAAGATTCCAGATAAAGTGAAAAATACTCACAGCTTCCATAAGTATTTGTACATCTCCATCAGGAATTTGGTGACCTAGTTTCTGCAACCCTACTCGCAGCTCATCAATGTTAATCTTGCCGTTATTGCCTGAATCCATCAGCTCGAATCCTTCTTTTATTCCAGCAGCTTCTTCTGAAGACAAATGATCTGCAATCACCTGTGCACATGAAAGTGAACAGAACATAACAGATAAATTATAAATCGCTACATTAACAAACAATTTGGAGAGTATTTCCCGTAAGATTATTCAAATACGGTTTAGAACATTACCCTCAAAGCTCTTTTCTTAAGCTTGTTCATTACAGAAAATTGCATTAGCCTTGATCTAACAGTTTCTCCCAATGAAACATTAGGAGCTTTCTTTGCATTGTGTAACCATGGATGATCTGCATGTAGTGAACAAGCATCCTCACATTTTTGTCAGGCAAATTTTTATCATAACAGTCCATCTTATAAGAAAAAAACCACATAATTCTACACTTAATCTCCCTAAGCAGTTATACGAAATGCATATATATACCTAACACTTGTTCTGCAGTAAGCCGGCGCTTTGGGTCAGGATCAAGCATCTTCTTTACAAGGTCTTTTGCATTATCAGAAACCTTGGGCCATGGTTCCCTTCTAAAATCAATAACAGATCGAATAATTGCTTGAGCAACTCCCTGTTCAGTTTCTGTATTTAAGACAAAATATTTAGAGAATCAAATACATCAGAGACAAAAGCAAGAAATAATTATATAATACAAATTTTACTTAACAATGGAAAATAAGCAAAATACTATTGATAATTCCATCCTATCTGATATTAAACATACAATGCATGAAAAATATCACACGAGCACCAAATAACATCTTTATCCATGTTAAAAGATCACTATAAGTGATTTCACCATAAAGAAATGGAAACAAAATATTGAATTCTTTGATGGTCTATCAATTTATTGGATAAACATGTTGATGTGTCCTGTATCACAAGCATTACAATTAGTCGTTTCAGCACCTGATATTCAGAAGATAAATTAGCTTATTCAAGATCACTGGTCAGATAGAAAGTGTAACCAAGACATAATATTTTATTTAGTAGACTGCTCAGTTTATGTTGAACTGAAATTCAAAAAGTTACATTGTTTTTCTTCCAACGCATAGAATTATTTTTCTAACATTACTATAGTAAATGTTGAAGTAGCAAAGGGCGAACCCCCCCCAGCGACCTAAAAGTGGATTCTGAGCTACTTAAGATCTAAGACTCGCAAAAACCACAAAAATCATTCAGAATACACAACTAACCTGCCCAAAAAGGTGGGACACCACAAAGTAAGATGTAAAGAATCACTCCAGCACTCCAAATATCCACTTCAGGGCCATAATTACGCTTTAATACTTCAGGAGCCATGTAATATGGACTTCCAACTATCTCATTAAATCTTTCACCTGCAGAAAAAGGCAAACTTCAGCTTATTGTAAAGGCATGGCAGCTACAAAACGTTGAGGATCTAACAACAAAGCATTGCCTGGTTTGAAGATAACCGACAATCCAAAGTCAATTGCTTTCAGAGGTGCTGACTCCTTCTTGTTTCCAAACAAAAAGTTCTCAGGTTTGAGATCTCTATGCATCACACCATGTTTGTGGCACATCTAAACCACAAAAAATAAAAGTACAAAAGAGTGACGATTTAATATCAAATTTTGAATAACCAATAACAGAGAGCCAGAGAGAGAGAGAGAGAAACACTCGAAGCACATAGGTGCAGTGAAGAGAAAAGAATCTTCACAGAAACCAAGAAACAAATTATAATCGGTCCCAATATTTCAACTTCAAAGGTTAAAATGCCATTCATGCATAATATATTTATTTGCAGGTTTGATAAGTGAGATATACAAAACAGCTCTTTCATCAACAGAGATAAAAGGAAATGCCATTTTAATTTTAAATATACATCTGATAAACGTGGAAACTCCCATAAAAATTAAACAAAACACAGCACAAGAAAATATAGTAAACTGAGTCTTCTACCCCGATTTTAAACAAAACACAACTACAACGGTTACCTTTTGTCAGTTTTGTGATTATTATGCTATTTTCTTTCATTTCAAATTAATATCACAATTAAAATTTCAATCTACTTCAAATTATTCATCATTTAAAAATTAGCAAAAGAGATGAAGAATTTTTTTTTCCTGATCCCTAACAAAAAAGAGAAATAACATAAAACTAGAATATCAGTTAATTTAATACCTAAAATATCAACATTATTTTAGTATCCGAAATTATTAGTCACTATTCATCAGTAATAATATCAACATCAAGTAATACTCATTTTAGCCCTTTTAAAATTCCAAGACAAGCACCAAACCGACCAATATTTCAAAACTTCAGAGATTAAAACAAAATAAATCATTACCTTTTCTGGAGAATCCAAACCATTACTTTAAATTAATTAATTAATTTAATTCGTAATCCAATATTTGACTATAGCTTAAAAAAAATCAATGCAACTGCATTATTGCTTCTATTATTGTTCTATAATCAGTAAATATATATGCTTGGTATCTATATTAACAGTTAAAGCAAACCTCCATTATGCAAATTATTGAAGTTTGATTACTAAAGAATACTAGAAACACATACTTTTTTCATTTTATAAGTCATCTTCCATTCTAACAATTCTTTTTTCTAACATTCTAACGCATGGCACAGGGGCAAGAAAGTGAGCCCACCCGGCTCACCATATGTTGGGTTAACTTAATCTGGCCTACAGTTAGAAAGTTAGGCAGATAGAGTTACAATTTATTTTATATATTTATTGCAACAGTAACAGTGTTGTGGGTTGCTTGGTTCTACCCAGCTATTCATGCAGTAAAATTAATAGCGAGTTACCGTAGGATTAAAAATTCGTATAGAATGAGTACGAATTAATCCACCTTGGACCCACCTCAATCCCAGTTCAGTGAATTGTGTTCATATGTTGTTAAAAATTCAAAAAAACTTTTTTTTTTTTCAATGCAACCGGCTCTGCATGCTAGGTTTGGACCAATTCACCATCCAACGACACTAAATTTAACTTACACACGAAAAAGAAAGAGGAGTTAACGATCATGCAAAAACGGTGAAGAGAAAAGATTCGGCGGCGGACCTGGACGACTTCGACGATGGTTTTGAAGACGGTGGCGGCGGCGCGCTCGGTGTAGTGGCCGCGCGCGACAATTCGGTCGAAGAGCTCGCCGCCCTCGCAGAGCTCCATGACGAGGTGAACGGCATTGTCGTCTTCGAAGGTGTCCTTGAGCCTGACGATGTTGGGGTGTTTGGGCAAGTGCCGCATGATCTCCACCTCCCTCCGCACATCCTCGATATCAATGGCGGTTCGCAGTTTCTTCTTCGATATCGATTTGCACGCCAACTCCTCCTTCGTCTCCTTGTCACGGCACAGGTACGTGACGCCGAACTCCCCTCGGCCCAGCTCCCGGCCCAAATCATAGCGCAGCCCAATGTCCCGGCCCGTGGGGTCCTTCAACACGACAAGCTTCTTCCCCGCCGCTTCCTCCCGCTTCCTCCTCCTCTCCCTTCTGATCCTCCCCGGAGTCACGCAAGTGTTCCCCATAATCCAATGCGTTATGAACGAATTCGAAGATGAATGAATCAATGAATGGGAAAGGAGGGTTTTGGTGAGAGTGAAGGATGAAGCGCGGACGCGGGGTCCAGCGTCTCCGTCTTCTTCTTCTTCCTTAACCCTCTTTCGTCGTTTCGCATGTTCTTGTTTTTCTCTCTTCTATCTATCTTTAATGGCGTGGAAAATGTGGCTATTTCCGTTTTTGTCCTCTGCGCTACTCGCTTTTGTTTTCTGCAGCTTTTATTTTTGGCAAACCCTGATGTGTCACTACCTGTCTCGCCATTACAATAATAAGCTTCATTAACTAACTAATTAATAATTAATTCATGGGTTTGTTTGTTGCTGTTGTGTGGGTGGAAAGAATTTCATTCCTTTCTCTTATTATAATATTTTCTCTTAAATTCTGTATTTATTTGGAAGACTAAATTATTTATTATTGTCCTATAATTAAATTTTAAAAATTTATAACTTGTAATAAAATTTAATTGATAAAAGTAGAATAAGATTGTACCAGCAAAAACAGTATTAAACAACCTACTAGTTGAAATAAATATACTCATACGTGTACTGAAAGAAATGTCAAAGGATTATAAGAAAAAGATTCATTAATGCAAAATCTTATTTCCTTAATGCAATATAGTAGTATACTATATTGCAGAAAAACGTCTCACGAAATTCATCTCAATTTAGAAAGGGGGCACCACAAAATGAGAAATGTGATTAATATTGTTTTTATTTTCCTTTTTTAATAATGTGTTTTAGGTAAAATTAATGACATCAAATTTTATACAAAACGAAAAACATGTTGTAGTAACTTTTCTTTTCTGTTTTATCGTAAGGTTTTTTAAAGTCATTGGGAAAATGCTAATACTTTTATAATATTATGATTATAGTTGACTCGATCAATTTTCACATATTATGAGAATCAACAAATATTTCTTAATGTATATAAATTGATGTCTCTTCGCTATATAATCTCAATATATTTGTATTGGGTTGACTTTAATTACTAACATCAGTTTTTTTTTTTTTTAATATGGCACAATGAAATACATTAAAAAATATTCAATCTCACACACATTGAAGTTAATTGTGACTTTGCTATTATTACTAACTTATTACAAAACCTTTTATTTTCTCGTCTAGATAAAAGTTTCATTTTTCTTAGTGATTGTTTGGTTAGAATGAAAAAAGGTTTAAGTGATGGAAAGATAAGCAAAAATATGGTGAAGAGTTAGATTCTATGGTTGACATTAAATAGAGTAGAAAGAAGAAATACATGCAAAAAGTGTATTTCTTTCATATTTTTCCTTTTTATATATGTTATTATTTTAAATTTACAAAAGATTGTGTTTCTGTTATTCGTAAGAATTAAATACATGTAAGGAAATTTATTATTCACGTATATTAACCAGCTGAACTAAACTCATTTGATATTTTCATTTATCATAAAGAATTGTAGTATAACTAAATATTTTCATTATTATTTATGTTATATGTAGCGGATTATAGAATATAGATTTGAGAATTAAATTATAGTTACTGAGAAGAGATTATCTCTTTGCGATTTAAGAGATATTGCATGTGGTGAAAATTTAGAATGAAAATAATACAATTTTATATATTTATTTTGATATACGTGTATACCGTAAAATCTATATAAAAAGAGATATACTTTTAGATATTTTATAAGTGAATTATATATATATATATGATATAGAATTTTTGCCATATAGATAGTGATATTACAAATATTATTATCGATTAGAAATATAAGTAATATATAAAATTCACTGGACATGTTTATTTTATGAGATTGATTTCGATATAAACTCATTTATTAATAAGATATGATAACCATGTTTTAAAAATTGGATTCGCACTCCTAAAAATTACAAATAATTAAATTTATTAATAATTTTAAAGTGTTTAATCTATCATCAAACTGATTTGAATTCAAAAATTATCTATGTAATCATAAAGATTAAATATTAGAAAATAAAGATTCTACAAATAAACTATTTTAAGATTTAAAGATCAAAGAAATGAAAGTATCATAATATATATATATATATATATATATATATATATATATATATATATATATATATATATATATCTTATGTTTTAATCAATAATTTTATTTTTAATATTATATTTTATTAAACGTAACTATATTTTAGTTAGACATTTATGATTTATTTTCTCTATGTTAATTTTGATATTATAATGTAGACCGTTTGGAAAATTATTTGTTTTTAAGATTTTATCTCTAAATAAAAAAGTAATAAACTTTTATATTTTCAATAAAATTTTATACGATTTAAAATTTAATATAAAATAATTCATAATATAACAATATATTTTGTTACTAATTTTTTTAAGCATAAGATGATAAATTTATAGTAATAAATAAAAGTGGTATAATTTTTTCTATAAAAAGTTAATTATTCTTTTAAAAAATAATGTAAATTATTTTCAAAATATATTCAAAATAAAATTTCTATGTAATTATTTTATTTATAAAAATATTGACATATTAAGTAATTAAATTATGAACTATTCTATTTTTTAATTGATATTTTATCATTTTGCACTAAATTAATTATAATTAATAATAAAGAATAAAAAGCATTACAACATGTCAAAGATTTTAAAGTAAAGAAGTAAATTACCTAGTATATATACATATATATATATATATATATATATATATATATATATATATATATATATATATATATATATATATAACTAGGTCCATACTGGGATTATTTTTAATTCCTAATAAAAATTGAATATGTAAGGAATTACATACGAACTCATGAATCATGTTCAACTTACATAGTTAATCCCATAACTTAATACATAAATACATTATTGTAAGATAATGACGAAAAACATGCACTACCATTTTGTTTTTTCAAGAATCATATCAGACTCCGATTAAAGAAAGAATCTAGGAACTAAAAGTATATTAGAAAAATAAAAGGCTCTAGAAAAAAAAATATTTAAAACTTAAATTATTCACAACTTAGTAAACGCAGGGAAGTTTTCTTCCAGTTAGTTAAACCATAATTATTTTAGGATGTGAAGTAGACTTGGAGAGTTAAACTTGCAAAGGAAATGTTCTAGAAGGGTGTGTGTTTGTGTTTGTGTTTATGTTTGCTGTATAAATAGGTGATCAGAAACCCTAGATTCCAAGATCAGAAGTGTGAGCAAAGAAGTTAAGTAGGGATTTGAAAGAAGAAGAGTGAGAATGGGAAAGACAGAGTTTGCATTAATGATGGTGATGGTTGGTGGAATCTTAGTGCTGGGGAATCTGCCAGGGACTTCAGCACAATGTGGAGGAAACTTCACTGAGATTTTTGAACGGTGTGGGGAGTTCTTCCGAGTGGATGGGCCAACACAGCCATCGGAAGAGTGCTGCGATGAACTGCGAGAACAGAATATAGATATCAACTGCGCCTGCGCTTACATTAATAGTAGGCCACCTGGCATTGGCCCCAGGAATGGAATCGACCTCAACAGAACTGTGTCTGTGACCAGGGACTGTGGAATCCCACTTCCTCCCAATATCGACTGCGGAGGTAATCAATAATCACTTACCTTTCACTTCTATCACCATTCTTCAACATTCTTTCTTCTTCTTATGCACTCTCTAACTAATTTCTTTGTGTGGAACTGTGGTTTTCAGAGTTAATCATTCCTCCTTATCCTGCACCGTATCCTGCTCCTGATACCCAAGAGTGAACTTGAAGTCCACTAATGCATAGTATAAATAAGTCGGCCAAACATGGCCTGCACTGCACTGCATATCTTTTCGTTTTTCTTTTTCATGGTTTATCATTATGAAGTGGTTAATGTATGACACTGAGATCAATGTTAATCCAGATACTGTACTTCTATATATATATCTCCATCTTTTCTTCATAATTCTCCAAATACTTATTTAACGAACTGAATAACCTTCAAATTTTGTTTAGAAAACAGAAACATGCAATAATTCCAACAGTTACTTACAGAATGTTAATTTTAGGAGGATTTTAAGATGTTAATCTAATGAAATGTTTGTTTTAAAGGGCTCTCCATATGTTATATAGGTGTCACAACTCGATCGCTGAAACTCAACAAATATATACATATAAATCAGCTAGGTTAAAATACATGGTCAATATATATATATATATATATATATATATATATATATATATATATATATATATATATATATATATATATAGTTATAGTTATA
>Ga0209489_102077_pt1 | contig 41180 bp, 17 predicted proteins | sample SiratrowhiteBW_FD_187527 | JGI IMG/M metagenome (GOLD analysis project Ga0209489, IMG submission 187527) | Root nodule microbial communities of legume samples collected from California, USA - Siratro white BW (SPAdes) (version 2) | ecosystem: Host-associated > Plants > Roots > Nodule | place...
AAGTTTCAAAAATATTATTCATTAAATTGTATTTATAGTACAAATATAAATTTAAAGTCATTAAATAATATTTATAGCACCAATATAAACTAAGTCAGTTAAAATATTTAAATTTTTAATTAAAATTGTATTAGTATAATTTTAAAATTAAATATTTTTTATTTTATAATAATATGTGAGTATTAGAATTTTTTGAGGCCTTTGAGGCCTAAAGCATATTAAATATTTTTTAGGCCTTTGTGACCTTGAAGCCTAAAGCATATTAAAATTTTTTGAGGCCTTTGAGACCTTGAGGCCTAAAGCGGTTGCTTTACCTGCTTGGGCCTTGAGCAACCCCTGATTATATTTTATATGGTATGAGATAACAACTGTTATTGTTTCGAACTATACTCAACTCTCCTTATTCGTTTATAGATAAAATAAAATAATATTTAGATTATAAATATATTTCTTCGTCTGCATGTTGGCAATTTTTTTTTTCCAATTTATAGAAGAAATGCAATAGTGAAAAAACCTTTTCTTTCCATCCTCCATTGAAAGATGAAATTGATGACATAATTTCCAAACTAAATATTACATAATCCATATTTGCTGCTTGGATGGAATAACAAGAAATTTGAAGACGTTAGAAACTTAACTAGAAAAATTTTTATGTAAAGAAGAATGTGTAGATGTTGGATTAAAAAAAATAAGAATTTAAAACATAAAACAATAATATAAAACAATAAAAAAAATCTTGAATTTAAAAGATATAAAAATAATTGTATTGAAAATATACATTTTTACAATAAAAAAATTAAAAATAGCTTCAGAATAAAAAAAAACCTAAAATATAAATAAGATTATACTGAATAATATTTTAACATATAATTTGTTTAAGTAAATAAAAATTAATTTTTTAATTTTTATTTTTATAACAATCACCAATTATCTCTAAAAAAATATTTTATTTATAAAAACAATTAACTCTCTTTCTTTAAAAAAGTTATTTCTTTTATTCTCTAAAATTTCTTATGATTAAAGATTACCGTTCAACTATTAGCCTTAAATAAAAAAAGAGTTTTCTAATCATATAAAAGTAAAAAAAAATTAATTTAAATATTTTAATAGATATTATAATTATTTATTTTATTAAATATTAATTAAAATTGAAATGTGCTTTCTCATAAATTCATACGATTTTTTAGAAAAAATAGTCTCTATGATGAACAAAAGACAAGTGTCTAGAAAGTCTCTTCTACTCAATTATGCAGCTTGTACTTACCATTTTTAAATGAGTATTTAATTATTGTTATTATATTATTGTTATTAATGTAATATCTTAAAAAAATAGCTTTAAAATAAAAAAAAACTTAAAATATAAATAAGATTATACTGAATAAATTTTTAACATAAAAATTGTTTAAATAAATAAAAATTAATTATTTAATTTTTATTTTTATAATAATGACTAATTATTTTTAAAAAGATATTTTATTTATACAAAATAACCAACTCTCTTTTTTTAATTTTTTTTTTTTTAAATTTCATTTTCCTTTCTTATCAAAAGGATGATTAAAGATTACCTTATATTATTAGCCTTGAGTAAAGAAAGAATTTTCTCATTATATAAAAGTAATTATATAAAAATAAGGAAAACTAATTTAAATATTTTAATGAATATTATAATTATTTATTTTATTAAATATGAATTGAAATTGAAATGGGCTTTCTCATATTTTTAGCCTGTATGAACTTTGAAGAGATTATGAAAATTGTAATTAACTAATTCATACGATTTTTTAGAAAAAATAGTCTCTTGCGATGAACAAAAGACCAGTGTCTAGAAACTCTCTTCTACTCAATTATGCAGCTTGCACTTCCCATTCTTGAATGAGTATTTAATTATAAAAAAAAAAACTTTTTTTATGATGTCCTACTTTGTAGTTGGTGACTCCTTTAATTTAGGTGTTCACATCAAGTTTTCTCAATTCATCTTGATTTTTGTCTTCATTTTGAAATGTAATCATGGCTATTATTGTCCTTTTTTCATTTTTATTTTAGTAATTAGCTTATTTCTCCTTCTTTTTGTATTTCATCAATAAAATCATCTGTGCAATGAGACATGTGGCGCATTTTTGTTTTGAATCAATTTTAACTTTTTCAAATTTTGTAAATTATATTACATTTGTTTTGGCAATTATGAATACATATTGATGTGAAGTTTTCTTTGTACAAGGTACACTCTCGATTTTGTTCTCGTATTATTTTTCACATATTTTTTTACTATATATGTATCCTTTTAGGGTTGAATTTTTGTTAACATTATTGTGTATTTAATATTTTATAAAAAACAATAAAGAAATATTTAAACGAGTATGGATGTAGATCTCATACCATTAACATGACATATAAGAATGAGTATATATTTTTTATATAAAAATAAAATGTGTATAATCAAATTTATATTTGTCCCATTGTGATCCCTATTTAAACTAAATAGGAATTAGAACTTTGCCTAGAAAATAAATGTGAAAAATATATGATGAAATGGTCATTTAAATTTAATATAGATCAAAGTCAAATCAAAATATGATCAAATGGTTATTTTAATTTAGTATAGATCAAAGTCAAACAAAAAAACATCCATGGAAGAAGAGAATCTCTAACCAAAGAAACAAAAATAATAACATTGGATTCTGATAACTGAAAGGAAGAGAGAAAGAGTAACATGTTAGAAGACTTGTGTGTATGTTATTATTGCTTATTACTATAAAATTCCAAAATCTGAAGACAAAAGTATAATACAACCATTAGTAATATTGTTATTAATATTATTATAATTAATATTAATATTAATATAATCATTAATATTAATATTAATAATATTATTATTATTTAAATAATATTAATATTAAACAAAAATAATAATAGCAAGAGTCATAATAAGAAACATATTCATTATAATGAATATATGATTGTAAAATTCATGTTGGTTGGTGTAGTGATTATGACTTGTATATGTATTTTGAAGGACCTTGATTTGAATCTACTTTCAATATTTTAGGATTAATAATAATGTAAGTGTTATTATAATAATAATTCTAATAATAATAAACTGATAGATAATTTTCTAAAAAATAGAAATATGAATAATGTTGCACTTCATAAAATTTTTACTTCAATTATGTAACGTATCTAATGTGATTGTTGCTTCAACTTACAAACGAGTTTTTAATTACATTTCTAACAAAAATTCTATTTGCAACAAGATACAAATTTGATATTTTTTTAGGAGAATCTTAACTTAACATTATCCATAAATAACTAAGTTATTTTTTATTTTGCACTTCGATATTTATACATGTAATATTAAACTTACATTTTGAAGAACTATCATTATTTAGAATGTGTGATTCATGTTAAATTTTTAGTTAATGACTTATCACTAATACGAATACCTAATTTTTATTAGACTACCATCCTATTCAGTAAAAATAAATCTCAAATGTTAGAGAATCACGTGATTGACTTAAAAGAAGTAAAGACGTCTAACATCTCTCTTCCTCTCTACCATATGTACACTATATATTTGTTTTAGAAGGATATAATATATTTTTTTTTCTCAAAAATAACAAAAATATGAATGATTTTAGTAGAATAATAAAAGAAATTAAATAAAACATTTTTAAAATTACTGACATTTTTAAAATTACTGAGATTTTACTTTTGTTGAAGAGATATATCTTTCTTATTATTTTTTTATTGATTATTTGATAAAAATAGATAAATAAATAAATAAAGATAGAGGAGAAGGGAGGAGAGAGTCAAAAGAACCCTCCTCTTTAATTTAATACACAGAGTATTAAAGAAGGATGGTAAAACCAAATAACTTGTAAGTAAAAAAATAAAATACTGCATGTTAATTTTAAAATAAAAATATTTTGTAAGAAAATTATATAAAATAGGTTCCAATTTGTATAATGCAGAACAACTGCTATAGCATTAGTTAAATTTCTGGAACACTCGCGTGGTCACTATGGTTCGTTCTGCAACTTCTATTTCACACTCTTTTTTTTTTCTTTGCATTTGTTTTTCATTCTTTACGGTCTGTTTGGATCTCAGGACAAAAGTAGTAAAAAGTTATAAAATCGAGAACAAAATTATTGTTAGAAAACAAAAACCGAAATAATATTTTTTTAAACTTTTTTCACAAATAGCGAAGATTTGGAGAGATGGGGAGGGTTCTCTTTTTTTCAAATGTTTTACTTACATAATTTATTTCATTATTAATATTTATATTTATATAATAATAAAATAAATACAATTAATTATATAATATAATAATAATAATTATTATTATTAATATGAGTTTTTAATAAGATTATAAAAATAATAATAAAAAATAATAATAATAAAATTATAATAATAATTAAAATAAATTTATAAAAATAATGTAATTACATAATATATCATAATAATATTAATAATTACTAAAATAATAATAAATTGTCTATAAAATTGGTAAACCACTTACTTCTCTAGTCGATTTAATTTCTAAAATGCAAACAAATTCTAAATTTGGTGAATAATTCGTTGAACTAGTCCACAAACCACTGAAAAATAATAAAGAGCGCATTGTTTTAATATTTTTAAATTTTTAGCTAAAGCTTTATAACGTTTTTCAATCCATTTTTTTGTTAATCAAATAATAAAGATCCAATGTTAAATTACAAAAGGTTAATATGAAATAGACATGTAACAAGCGGCAGAAGAAAAAAAAAATATGATATTGACATTATGCGGCACAATTTAAAAACATATTTGAGTTTAATATTTTTATGTTTTTTAGTATAATTAAAAATATATATTAATTATAATTAATTTAACCCTAGTTTAATGATAATTAAATTAATCACCTATGAATTAATACATTCATTTATTATTGTGTTCTCTTTACATTTTCTTTTTAAACACGTCATTTTCACTTTTAACATTAAAATTTGTATACATAATTTCAAAAAGTCATATATTTTATGGGAAGACTAAACACACAATAAACATATATTTAACAATGATTCCGATTTCTAAAATGTAAATCAAAATTTACATCAAATTCTTGTTATAAGCAAAAACATCAGTTGATAATAGTTAAATTCTTTAAATATGTTTTTAGGATTTCGATTTTTGATAATATATGTAATACCCTAAAAAATAGCTATGGAATAAAAATTAACTTAGAATTTATTTTTAGAGATCAATAAGATAATACCTATTTTTTTTTTACAGTTGTTTAAGTAAATAAAAGATAGTTATTTACTTTTTTATTTTTATAAAAACCTAATAAAAACCACCAATTACTAAAAAGATATTTTTTCTCTAAGAAGATATTTTATTTTTCTAAAAAGATATTTTGTTTTATTCTAATAAAAACTACCAACTCTCTCTATTTAAGAAGATATAAAGTTTTATGAAAACCACCATCTCTCAAACAAATCCTGTTTAAATTTTTCTACCTTCTCTCTATATTTGTGATCTTATAGGTTATCAGATTGACAATCAGAAGACATCCCTAGATTCCTAGCCTTGAGTAGATCAAGAGTGTCCGATCAGATTCTTGAACAGAGTTAGACTGCATGTGATTTTAGGGTTTTTGAGTATCTCTACTATATAGAGGTAAGAGATCGATCAGATTCTTGAACAGAGTTAGATTGCCTGTGATTTTAGGGTTTTTGAGTATCTTTACTCTATAGAGGTAAGGGAAGCTAGTTTGAATGTTTTTAATAAATATTATAATTACTTGTTTTGTGAATTTGGGTAAGGGAAGCTAGTCTGAATGTTTTTGAGATATATATTGTAATTATTTATTTTATTAAATATGAATTGGATGAATATGAATGGAATGGAATAAATGTTTATGTATGGTATGATGTAGTATCAATGTTTGTGAATGATGTGGTGTGTGATAGAGACATAGTATCTTCAGGAAATTGAGATTATTAGGATGTGCATTGTTTGGGGATTCCTATGGAGGTATCCTGACTCTACTAGTTGGATTCATATAGATGAAGTTTACCAGTTGGTGAAGAGTGAAAGGAGGTTCATATGGCTATGTCCGAGGTTTGAAATAAGAGCTGATCGGAACAGGACATATGGATTAACCCTGTGCATATGGGAATTGTACCCGAGGTTTGAAATAGGAACTGATCAGGCCCGAGGTTTAAAATATGAGCTGATCGGGACAGACTGTATCCGAGGTTTGAAATATGAGCTGATCAGAACAGGTGGATGATATATGACAGGTGCACACCTCTGAGTCTAACTCAATGCACTAGTGTCTTCCAGAAGTAGGGAGTCTAGTGTCTTTGTTTGTGAGTCCGTGTGTATGTATGATGTGAGATAAATTATGAAAGCTTGATTGTTTTGTTGTTTGTTTGAGATATAAATTTAATTTATGAAAGTATATATTTTTTAAAACTCTCTAGTTTACCCTTCTTTTTGTGTGTGTTTTGTTTTGTTTTTAAAAGTGCGAATGATCGTGCAGGAGCAGAAAATTTGATAAGTGGTGCGAGTCCCAGTGAATTGTGATGAAGAAGCTTCATTTTATTTTATTTGTAATTTTACAAAGATATTTTATTAAATCTTATGCGAAAAAGTATATTTTGAAATACATTATGAATGTATGAATTTTTATATTCAAGTTTATTATATAATTTTTTATGCAATAAAGTTTTTTATTATATGAAAAATATGAAATGTTACAATATATATAAAAAAAAATTTAAGATGATAAAAATCATTTATGCTCCTTAAAAAGGAAAAAAAATTACATTATCAATAAACAATTACAATGGTCTGTAAATAAACTGTGTTTAATATATTCGAAGTTTGAATTCATGTACATTTTTTTAATTGTTACCATTCAATTGAAATTGTTTATATTTTTAGATTGATTAATTTGATTATTATTTTTGTTGTATATTACTCAGTTCATGATCTTACATTCTATGCAAATATATTTTAATATAAACCAAAAAGTTAAAAGTAAAAATAATTTGTAACTACTCTTCTAATTATTACGTTTTCTCACACTTTTTTGAAGGCTGAAAAATGTACTACTGCCCAAAATTTCACTTTTCACCAACCCCTTTAGTATGTATCCTAATATATTTAAATTTATTTGACATTTTAGTTGGTAATAAAAAAACGTTTTAGGTTCAACGTACAAATATTCGATAAAAGAATATATGCATTTTTTTTTAAAGAGTGATGTTCGGATGTTCCTTATCAAAGTCAATTTGGAACATCGTATTACATACTCATGCAAATCCCTTTTTATAAACTAATAAATAACCATAAATTATTGTTGTTTTTCTTAGAACATTAATTATTATTCTCACCAATACTATGCATCGCATGTAAACCTCAAAAGCCATATGTAATTGAGCACCAAAATTTGTATATTATGTGCATCGGACATATTTAACCAATCATTGTTCCTTCAACTGACATTTCAACAAAAAAGTGGGTCTATTACAATTTTCCATTTATCACCATGTCTATTTTATTAAATTGAACTTTTTATATTACATTATAGATTCTATTATGGGAGATAAATCACAAACTCAATTATTATTATCATGATTCTAAAGAATGGTGAGGCTTCTGGGGTGGGCTTGAGTGTGGGGTAGAACACAGACAAAATTGGGCCCATACTCTGGTCAAACGTTTTTTTTGTTTTGTTTGTAGTGTCTGGTGAATTAAAGAGTGCACTTATTAGGACCAAAGAGATCAAAATTGATTAATTTTGCCCTTTTCTCTAACCTAAATGTACCCACATATTTATTTCCATCTTCATTTAGGTCATGAAAATGTTTGGTATTCTAAAGATGAAAAAGTGGCTAATTATGAACAAAAGATAAGTGTTTAGTTATGAAATCCTCTTCTACTGAATTATGCAGCTTGCACTTCCCATTCTAGAATGAGTATTTAATTATGAAAAAAAAACTTTTGAGTATTTAATTATGAAAAAAAAAAATTTATGATGTCCTACTTTGTAGCTTGTGACTACTTTTTAGTTGAGGTATTTATCTAGACTTTTGTTTTCATTTTGAAATGTAATCATGGCTTCTATTGTCCCTTTTCATATTTTTTTCAGTAATTAGCTTATTTGTCCTTCTCTCTGTATTTTACCAATAAAATCATTCACAAATTTTAACTTTTTCAAATTTTGTAAATGATATTACATTTGTCTTAGACAATTATGAGTACATATGGATGTGAATTATTTTTTTTCACAAGGTACACTATCGACTTTGTCCTCATGTTATTTTCCACATTTTTTTAATATATATATATATATATATATATATATATATATATATATTTATGTATCCTTTTAGGGCTGAATTTTTGTTAACATTATTGTGTATTTAATATTTTATAAAAAATAATAAAGAAATATTTGAACGAGTATGGATGTAGGTATCAATGTAGTGGTTACTTGACAAAATAAATTGATATATAGATCTCATACCATTAATATAACAAATAAGAATGAGTACATTTTTCCATATAAAAATAAAGACGTACATAATCAAATTTATATTTGTCTCATTGTAATTCCTGTTTAAACTAAATAGGAATTAGAACTTTGCCTAGAAAACAAATTTAGAAAAAATATGATCAAATGGTCATTTAAATATAGTATAGATCAAAGTCAAACAAAAAAATATCCATGGAAGAAGAGAATTCCTAACCAAAGAGAAAAAAAAACAATATTGTATCGTGGTTATACAATGTGAAATAACATTAACATTAGGTTCTGATAACTTATAGGAAGAGAGAAAAAATAATATATTAAAAATGTTGTGTTTACATGTTATCATTGCTTATTACTATAAATCTCGAATTTGAATACACAAGTCTCCTGCAACCACTTAGATATTTTTTGGTAAGTATGAAACAGAGAGCCAAGAGCCAATGAACACATAGTGTTAATAATTTAAAAAAAAAATACAATTTTGATTCATAATTTTTGTTTTCATTTTAACATGTGAATTGACTTATTATTTAAGTTTTGATATTATATATCTTTTTTCATATATGTTACGAAAATGACTTAGAAATTCATGTTGGAGTTAGTCCATAGGCTCTTTGATTAATGATTTGATCAAATAATTATATGAAGATTTAGACTTGATTGAAGAAATACTTTAGTTCCTTAGTTTGAGATAGTATGAACTTAGTTTATATTATGTATTTGTGTGTGTCTTTTAGGGTCAGTTTGTTTTCAGCAACTAATTTGTGAAATTTGTGGAAAAATATTAGTTTGGTTTTATTAATTTACGAAGATTAATTTGCAAAGAAAAATTACTTTTAATCTCCTTTTCGGTCAGAAGATTGAAAGAAAAAATCACATAATAAGTAAGTTAAATACAAATTTAATCTTATTTTTGTTTTCAAAACTAAATCAATTATAATAAAATTAATATATAATTAATTATATATTATAATAATTACATAATATAATAATAAAATATATTAAATAATAAATAGTTATATATAAAATATAATAATATCTGATTATATATATTACGTTAACGATTATATATAATCAATTATATATATAAATCGTTTTATATATATATATATATATATATATTTATATAAAATCAATTACGTATCAACGTAATCGAATATATATATAATTAATAGGTAATTGATTTTGATTATATATATTTATATATTAATTTAATTAATTATGTACATATATTTTAATTTATTATAATAACAATATAATAATAAATTATATTTAGAAATAAAAATATTAAATATTATTAATAATATAAATTATACTGATTAATAATGATATAAATGTAATTATATTTTAATAAAAATGATGTAATTATTTAAATTAAAATAAATTGTATAATAATAATTTATTATTATAAAATAATAATATTATTTTAAATTTAATATAAAAAATATTTTAAAAATATTTAATGTTATAAATTTTATTTTTAAAAATTAATTAGTCTAGTTTAATAAATTGATTATATTTTATTATAAATTAAATTTTAATTTGAAAGAAATTACATAATTTAATATTTTTATATAACTTTTAAAAAGTTATGGTATTAAATAAATAAATTATATTTTATTTTAATTATTTTTAATCATAAGTTTTTATATTTGTAATTTTATATATTAAAAAATATTAAAATCTTTATTACATTTATCATATCATTCACAAACTTTTATAAACTTTTCCTTCAAATCCTATCATCTTTCTTTAATCCAAACAACCAAACTTTTTACACACTTTCATCTCAAATCATCCCAAATCCACTTCCTCAAATCCACTTTCTCAAATCCAAACATATCCTTAATCATTCGCTTGGATTGTTCTCCTTCAAAATCAAGTAAAAATTGGATTTCGAAAGTGGTTTTACAAGTATAGTTGTTGCAGAACAAGAACAACATGTTGTTTCTCAAAGCAACTTGCAATTTTTGTGTTTTAGTAAAAACTAACAAATGATAAATAATTACTAAAAGATTTTCATCCAATTTTCATGTCTACTTGTGGTTGCTCTTGTACTTGCAGAATTTATAGAGATCAAGATTGCGTGATGAGGTTCTTGAAAGGTCTTAATAATCAATTCTCCAAGGCAAGATCTCAGATTCTCATGATGGACTCTCTTCCAAGCATGAATAAGGTGTATTCTTTGATAATACAGCAAGAGAGACAATTTTTGAGTGAGAATGGTGAAACAACAAAAATGATTGTCGTTGCTCATGATTCCTCTGCCTCCTCAGGTGGTGGCTCACATGGCCATTATGGTTCCTTCAACAGAAATTCTCAGAATTCTCAAGTCAAAAGATGGACAAAGGATGACAAGCATTACAATAATAAGAAATGCATACATTGTTGTAGAGGAGGCCACATAATTGATGAATGTCTTCGCTTACATGATTTTTCATTGAGCTACAAAAAGAGAGAATCCTCTGTTAACAATGCCACTGCAAGCAAAACTGCAAATGAGAGTGAGATACTTACAAACCAAGAGGAATCTCAGCAGTTTTCTAGCTTTAGTTTGACCAAAGAGCAGTATAACTCTCTCCTGACTCTTCTTCAGCAATCACAGTTAGCTGCAACCCCTAGCATTGAACATCATGCACATGGCATTTCCAATGCATCCACAGGTATCATCTGTAATTTAAGATCACTACCAAGGTCTGTCCTTTGGATCTTAGATTCAGGTGCCACTGATCACATTAACTCATCTTTATATAATTTTGTTACATATATAATTATTCCTGATATTCCTATCAAGTTACCTAATGGAACTATAGTTTATGCAAACATTAAAGGCACTGTCATATTTTCTATTACATTCATTCTGCATAATGTACTATACATACCACGATTTAACTTTAATCTCATTTTAGTATCTCAATTAGCAATAAAATCTGATTGTTTCATTAGGTTTACTGATCAAATCTGTGAAATACATGACAATCACACTATGAGGATGATTGACGTTGCTAAGATACACTACGAACTCTATGTTATTGAAAATCCTAAGGGACTAGGAAAACACTTTGCCCCAACTTCAATTTCAATAAATTCAGTGTCTGTTAATAAGATGGATGATTGGCATTTTAGACTAGGTCACTTGTCTAAAGTCAAATTATCTATATTGTCAACAAAGTTTAATTACATTTCTAACAAAACATGTAATGATTTTTGTCAAATATGTCCTCTTGCTAAACCAAAAAGACTTCCATTTCCTGTTAGCACTTCTTCAAGCAATAAATTTTTTGATTTATTACATATGGATATTTGGAACCATTAGCCATTACTTATGTGGATGGACATAAATATTTTTTGACTGTTGTGGATGATTTTTCTATGCATACTTGAATTGTTTTTTTGAAAATAAATCAGAAGTTTAAGGCTGCATTAAATCTTTCATTACTTTGGTTGAAACTCAATTTTCTACTACTGTCAAATGCATTAGGTCTGATCAAGGACCTAAATTTAATTTGCATTAGTTTTACTCTCTCAAAGACATAGAACATCAAATGTCTTGTGTTGAGACTCCACAACAAAATAGAGTGGTAGAGAGAAAACATCAACACATTTTAAACATTAATAGGGCTCTTATATTTCAAAGTAACTTTCCTAAATTATTTTGGAACTTTGCAGCCTCTCATGCTATTTTTCTGCTTAATAGATTGCCCAGCAAGGTTTTACATAACAAAAGTCCTTACGATATTTTGTATGACTCTTCTCCTGATTTAACTTTTATTAAAATCTTTGGTTGTGAAGCTTTTGCATCAACTTTGACTTATAATAGGACATAACTTGATCCTCGGGCTAGACTATGTGTTTATTTAGGTCACAAACCAGGGATCAAGGGTTCACTTCTTTATGATTTACACACCATAGAGGTTTTTTTTATCCAAAAGTGTTTCTTTCAATGAAAATAATTTTCTTTTTAAGCATGTTATCAATCATACAGATAATGAAAATTTTGTCATGCCACATTTTCCTGATTATCATGACACTGATCTATCTTTCCTTACCTCGTCCTCACCACTACAAAACCAACAAACATCATATATTGTCCCACAACAAGAGTATTCCTCTCTCACTTTCACAACTCCTGATAACCTTGTACCTCTTGTTATAAGAAAATCCACTAGAAGCACCAAACCTTCTGCTTACCTCAAGGATTTTCATTGCAACATAGCTACGGGCATAAAAAGCAAACATTCCTCTTTAGTTAAATATCCTATTTCCAGTTTTGTTAATTATTCAAAATTTTCTAACAATCATAACCATTTTACATTTAATATCTCTTCCATTGTAGAACCCAAAACTTATGCACAGGCAGTGAAGCATGAGAACTGGAGGAAAGCCATGGATGATGAAATTAATGCTTTAGTTCAAACTGGAACCTGGGAGTTTGCTGACCTTCCAATTGGAAAACAAACCATGGGATACAAATGGGTGTATTAGACTAAACACAAGGCAGATGGCTCAATTGAGAGGTTCAAGGCTAGACTAGTAGCAAAGGGATTCACACAACAAGAAGGCATTGATTTTAGAGAACCTTTTTCTCCAATGGCTAAAATCACTACTGTAAGGCTCTTATTAGCCATTGCAGCCACTAAAAATTGGCTCCTTGAACAACTTGATGTCAATAATACTTTCTTGCATGGAGATCTTTATGAAGAAGTCTTTATGGAGGTCCCTAAAGGCGTAATTCCTCCAAAACCTAGTCAAGTCTGCAAGCTGAGAAAATCTCTTTATGGTCTTAAACAAGCTAGTAGACAGTGGTATGAAAAGTTGTCTACAATTCTTATAGCTTCGGGTTATACCCAATCACAATCTAATCTTTCTTTATTCACTAAACAATCTGCTACTGGTGCATTCACAGTCATCCTTGTCTATGTTGATGATATGATTTTGACAGAAAATGATGCTCAAGAGATTGCTTTGGTCAAGTCTCAACTTCATCACTTATTCAAAATTAAGGATCTTGGTCAACTAAATTTTTTTTCTTGGATTAGAAGTTGCTAGATCAAGAAAGGGCATTTTTCTTAACCTAAGGAAATATACTTTAGAGCTTCTAGAGGCTGTAGGCTTGTTAGGATGCAAACCTTCTAACACTCATATGGATCCTCAAATAAAGCTCCATTCCAAGGAGAGTCCTCTTCTTGAAGACATTTCGATGTATCGACGACTCATTGGACAACTCATCTATCTGACCAACACTAGGCCCGACATTTGTTTTGCTGTCAATCATCTCTCACAATTCTTATCAATTCCTACAATGACTCATTACCAAGCAACACTCAGGGTTCTTCGTTATCTCAAAGCTAATCCTGGTCTGGGCCTCTTCTTTCCTAGTGGTTCTCCTTTACAACTAAAAGGATTTTGTGACTCAGACTGGGCATCATGCCCTGAAACTCGTCACTCTGTTACCAGCTTCTGCATTTTTTTTGGTGATTCATTAATATCCTGGCAATCTAAGAAGCAAAACACAGTTTCACGATCTTCCTCTCAGGCTGAATATCGTGCTTTGGCATCAACAACCTGTGAAATTCAGTGGTTGTCTTATTTGCTTCATGATTTACATATTGTTCCTCAGGCCACTGCAATTCTTTTTTGTGACAACAAGTCTGCCTTACATTTAGCTGCCAATACTGTGTTTCATGAACGTAGCAAACATATTGAAATCCATGCCATGTGGTTAGAGAAAAGGTTTGTGATGGTGTTCTTCGTTTACTCCCTATCAACACTAAGTCACAGGTTGCTGACATCCATACATACCCAAGTTGTTCTTACATCTGCTGTCCAAGATGAGTTTAATTGATTTCTGTGCTCCATCTTGAGGGGGTAACAAATGATAAATAATTATTATGTGAGAATCATTAACGATTATGTTGATTAATAGTTATTATGTGAGAATCATCAACGATTCTGTTGGAGTAATTATTCTGATATGATCTTGTTATTCCATATACTATCTATATAGAGCATTTTCTTTCATCAAGAGAATAAAAATAGAGATATATTTTCACTCTCATATCCTTTATTTTTTTTCATTCATCTTTATTTATTTTTATTTACCACACAATATGTGATTAATATAATATCTTTTTAAATCTTTTCATCAAATCATTAAAATATATGTTGTGTGGAATTTTATTCAATAAATATTATTAGAATTTTATTATTGTTACATGGATATATTTAGAATTTGCCTTACTAATGTGTTTGTCTGTTGATGTGTTGGTGATGAACATTTATATCCCTTTACTTGTCAAATACGTTAATGATTCATTGGTAGATAGTAAAAAGAAGAGAGACCAGAAAAGTGGAAAAAGAAAGAAGTTATATGATTGAAAAAAACGAACAAAAGAATGTTTTCTTAGAGATAATTAGAGCAATTGCCTCCTGCACTATTCAAATTCTAACTTGCATTATATAATTTTTCAAAATAAATATTCTTAGTATTTTGGCTTTTGAAATCAACTGCGTGTAGAGTGATTCTTCCTGCACCTCCATGGTGACTTCCTGCACCTCCATAATTTAAAAATATTCCCATTATAGTCTTGAGGAAAAGATGAAAATAGCCTTCATTCATGGTAACTGTCATTAATTTTTTTTCCACTTTGCGGGTTGCACAAACCGCAATACAATTAAAAAATAAACACATTGAGGTTGTACAATCCGCAATTATATTTTCTGCACCTTTTACATTGCGTGTTGTACAAACCGCAATATAAAACTTTTTTTAAATACATTGCGGGTTTTACAACCCGCAACACAAAATTTTTTTGAAAAAAATTTGCATTGCGGGTTGTAGAACCCGCAATGTATTTTAAAAAAAAATTATGTTGCGGGTTGTAGAACCCGCTGCTGTGGTGTAGTGGTGGTTATTATCTTAGTTTTACACTTAAGGGTCTCCACCTCGATCCTGGGCATCAACACTTTATGTGTACTTGTTTTGCTACTAAACTTTATAAATAATTTTTTATAATGTAATTTATGATAAAAATAAATATTTCAAATTTTTTTTCTTATAATTTAATTTATGATAAAAACAAAAATTTCAATTTTTTTTTCTTATAATAAAAAGTAAAAAAAATAATTTATAAAAACAAATATTCCAAAAAAAATTTCTTATAATAAAAAGTAAAAAAAATAATTTATAGCTATAAATAATTTAATTTATAATAAAAACAAATATTTCAAAAAAATTAGTTTAGTAGCAAAACAAGCACATAAAGTCAGGATCGAGGTGACCCACAACACAAAATTTCTTTTAAATACATTGCGGGTTCTACAACCTGCAACATAATTTTTTTTAAATACATTGTGAGTTCTACAACCCGCAATGTAAATTTTTTTTAAAAAATTTTGTATTGCGGGTTCTACAACCCACAATATATTTAAAAAAAGTTTTATATTGCGGGTTGTACAACCTGCAATGTAAAAGGTGCAGAAAGTATAATTACGGGTTGTACAACCCGCAATGTGTTTATTTTTTAATTGTATTGCGGTTTGTGCAACCCGAAAAGTGAAAAAAAATAAATGACAGTTACCATGAATGAATGTTATTTTCGTCTTTTCCTCAAAGCTAAAATGGGAATATTTTTAAATTATGGAGGTGCAAGAAGTCACCATGGAGGTGCAGGAAGAATCACTCCTGCGTGTACACTATTGGTTTTTGGTTTTTTTTGAAGTTTTATCACTTCTGTTAAAAATATTTCTTTGACTCTCTTACCTCTTTTATTTTTTTAACTTTTATTATTATTTATTTATCTTTATACTTAAATGCTATTAATGGTTTCTCTAGTTTTCATTTTTTATTCATTCACTCATTTTACAATTTAGTAATTATACAATTTTAATAATATAATATAATATTCTATTATATTATATTATTATCTAATCAAAGTACTTGTTACTGTAATTTTTTAAATTGTTATAATTATAAAAATAAACTTGTCAATTATGAATTATTGTTTATAATAGAATATTACTGATACGTAAAAACGGATAAATATTTTATATCAATAATATAAATAAAATATAAAAATTATATAGAAAATATGTAATACTATTTTAATATCTTTTAATTCTTACATTATCATTTTAGATTTTTTTAATTTTTTATATACTAAATTCATAGAAATAAAAAATAATATAATTTCAATATTTTCTAATTATTTCATTATCATTTTAGATTTTTTCAGTTTTTATATACTAGATTCATAGAAATTAAAAAAAATTAAATAAAGAACTTGATAATATTTTTAAAAATAGAAAAAACTGTTATTTAATAAAAATAGTGGATGACTTAAAAAAGTAAAGATATCTTTCAAATAAGTATGTTAACATTTCTCTTCCAGTTTATCATAGGTATACTATATATTGTTTTAGAAGGGTATAATATATATTTTTTAACAGAAATAACAAAATGTGGTTGATTTTAATAGAATAATAAAGGTAATTAAATAAAATATTTTGAAAATTATTGAGATTTTACTTTTGTTGATGAAATATATCTTTCTCATTACTTTTTTATTGATTATTTGATAAAGATAGGTAAATAAATAATAATAAAGATAGAGTAGAAGGGAGAGAGAGAGTCAAAAGAATCCTCTTTAATACACACAGTATTAAAGAAAAATGATAAAACCAAACAACTTGTAAGTAAAAAATTTAAAATAAAAATATAAAAGATATTTTTGATATTTAAAGAAATTATATAAGTAGGTTACAATTTTGTATAATGAAAAAAAAAAAAAAACTACGACAACCAATAAGCCCAATTGAAATTAGGTCAAACTAAAAACATATCGTGCTTATCCTATTAATATAAGTAATTGTTTCTTACATAATACAAATTACTTGTTACATTAAATAAATTTTATGCTAATAGTGTTTTTATTATTTTTATTTAAAATTTACTTATTAATTATCTCTTTTTCTCAATCATATATATATATATATATATATATATATATATATATATATTAAATGATATCAATCATATATATATATATATTAAATGATATGATAATTTTTTAATAATAATAAAAATAATGTTAATATTTACACATTGCTTCCAACACAAAGACTAATAATTACAATTCATTTTATCTTTTTATTCAACCTAGATAGTTCTACAAAGTATTATTAAACCTAGATAGTTCTACAAAAAAGTATTGTTGAACCAACCATTGTCGCCATCCTAATCTTTTATTTTTTGTTACATTTATTGTGACGAAAACTAGAAGACATATTGAAAATAAAATATGTATTTGATAATATTTTGTATAATTTTGAATAAAATATATCAAATTATTTTAATAAATATTACCAAATTTACTTGATAAATATTAAAAAACAATTTTATAAATATTAAGAAATATATGATTGAATTTATTATTAAAAATTAAATATTTGAAAATAACCCGTGTTAAACTGAATTTTTACATTAATCATAATAATGTTCTATCTCTATATGCTAAATATTTTAGCAATAATATATCTCATTTAACAAATTAATATCTTATTTTAACAAATTAATGAAAAATAAAATAACCATTAACATGGAATTGAAAAAACAAAAATTTATATGTCCACATTTACGAAACAATTACCAATATCTTTTTATTATTGTTAAAAGGAATAAAAATATCATATACCTTTTAAAACCGACTGTACATATACATATGACAAATTGTCCACATTTATGAAACAATTGTCAACATCTATTTTATTATTATTAAGAAAATAAAAATATCACATATCTTTAAAATCTAATATAATATGACAAATATGCTAACAATTTTTTTCTGGTTGCACTCTTCCGAAAGGTAAAAATTATTTAATATGTAAAATTTAAAATAAAAATAATAAAGATATTTTAATATATTAAAAATTTGTTTAATATAGGAAGTCATTTGTGGGTTTTTTTTTTTCATTTTAGAGTAATTTTTTACAAAATTTTTAGAATGGGCGAAACTTTTTTTTTTTTTAATTCCAAAGATTTCATTATAAAAGAATTGTGCATTATGATTTTATTGAATTTAAAATGAAATCGTAAAAATATTTTAATACAAATCACCATTTTATTACAAATTTTTGTTGTTTGTAGATGTTTGGGGTGCTTCATTCTAAGCTTAGTAGGCTTAGATAAAGCTTAGTCAACTCCAACCTTCAATAATTGTCTAAATGTCTAATTTTCATACGAAGTATTTTTGTTTTTATAGCCAAAATAATTGACTAGATACCGTTGACCAGGCGGTTTATCATCATTTCCTTTATTTTCTTTGTACACATCACAGAAACACGAATAACCCTCCTTTTCTATATTATTTTTATTATAAAATGAGTGAAAATATAAGGGTCATGACATATGATTCATATCTTTAAAAAAATTAAAATAATTTCAATTATTGTTAAAAAAATTATAATTAGAAAATTGTTAAAAATATAGATAATTTTTTTGAATATATTTTCAATTATATTTTCTATTTACTGGATGTATAAAATACTAAAAATAAAATTTAAATAAAACAAATACAAGAAAGTTAACTATTAAGGTACATGAAATATTAAATAAATAAAAGTTGAATTGAACGTTGCCAGAAAATTAGTAGTTATATATCTTGTATAAGGATAAAAGAGTTATATATTTAAGAGTAATTTTGAAACAAATTATTTAAGAAATCTCTATTATATATTTTTATAATAATATAGTTTTTAAAATATAAAAAAATAATTTCATAGGTTGAAAAATTATTTAATTATTTTTAAATTGTGGGGTTACGAGATTATTTTTTGATAAAAAAAGATTTTATCATTACTATTTCATCAAATAATAAAACTAATTTAATTTTTTAAACGATAAAATTATCTGTTTAAAACAAAAATCAAAGAAAGTTATAAAAAAAATTCCCTGCAACACCAATGACATTATCAATAACTTTCTACAAACTATATTTTTTAACAGCATTGAAATATAATCAGATATTATCTTAATTGTAAGTATAAAAGTTTAGAATAAATAAATAGCGATAAGGTGATAATAAAATATTTTACATTATATAATAATTATATAAATTACTCTAATTTTGATTCAAATATATAGAGTATAAATGATATAAACTTTTAATATGTGGTTTTTGAAAATAAATTATCTGATTAAGAATTATTAAAAATGTTATACCTTTTAAAAAGCTTATTGGCTTATAAGTTTGACTGATTAAGTGATATAAGCTTATTGGCAGTCAAAATGGATTGATATTTTTATGAAAATTTAATAATTTACCATGATCAACAAAACTAATCTGATATATTCATTATGCTAAAACTTTCATTTTAACTCACAAAATTTAGATCCTTACCTCTTATAACAAGAATTATGATAAAGATAACATACAAAGCATTAAAAAAATATTTAGAGTATCACTTTCTACCATACCTCACACAACATTATTTTCTAAAAATAACTACATAAAAAAAATCTCAATTAAAAGTTTTCTTGCTAACAAAAAATGTTAGAATTTAGAATGATACCATAAGGACATTGTGTATTTGGTCTGCATTGAATCTCAATATGATCTTCTGGTTTCAAATTGTCTAAACAGTGAGAGACATGCACAACATATGGAGGAGTATCAACTGTGGGAACTCCCACCATATCCCACTCAATGTTCTTCCCTAGACATCTCCAACCTCCACTTTGATACCTAACATAACATAAATCATTCACTTAAATCTTTCACAAAACAAAACTCTTTTGCTAAATAAACTTAAACTCATGAGGTATAACCATCCATTGATTCATGTCAAAAATAACTATGGCAAATATGTGGTTTTACTTAGTGAAAAAAAAAATATATCACATAAGCATCTTATAAGTAAAACAATAAATTTGTTTCTTTTACAACTTTCGTTGTAGAACTCAAATGAGGGGTTTTGAACCTAACCATAGGTTTTCACACTCAAACAATCCTTTTGTGACCTCCGAATTTAAATTTTATACACATACAACTACAAATAGATTATATACTTGGAGAAAAAATATGTTGAAGATGAAGAGTTAGATATTAGAATTCACTCCATTACCTTAATGAAGTGAATGACACTTTGATGTTGAAAAGAAAAGTTCATAGCAGCATATACTTTTTTTTAAGTTACTTTAGTGAAAGCTTTAAAGAGAGAAAATTATACTCTATAGTTTAACACAAAAGAATAATAGAAAGAAATAAATCTTAACTCTAATCCTAATTGAATAAAGTTATATAACTAATAATTGAAATAATTGAGAAGTTTGACTTTTATTCAAATATAAATCATAAATATAAGTGAATCTTAAAAATCCTAGATGACTTCAAGATACTTTTATATTAAAACTTCAAAAGACTTTTATATTAAAAATACTTTTATATTAAAACATATGAAAATTTGATGATTTTAGTTTAAATTAAGTTTAACTATTATAATTTGACTGTGTAACAATACTAATTCCCTCTTTATAAGACTATTTTTTTACATAATGAGTACATAAATATTTAATGAAGTAATTACACGAGATTTTACTTTCATTAATTTATCTTTATTAAGATTTTACCAACTATGACTCTCTTTTTTATATAGACAATTCTTATAATTTTATACACTTATTCTATTTTTAATAAGAGAAATTAGTTAGATATAACTTCATTTTCTTATATATCTTACATGTAAGTGTACAAGTCTTATAACACACATGTTTGCACACACATTTATTTAATAGAGATTTATAATTTTATTATTCAAAAATACTCACTTAATTTCATACTTATTAGTTTAATATTAATCACTATCTTCTTACTAATTGAAGTGTCCAAATTCTTTTTACAAATAGATCTCTATTAAGAAAAAAAACTTTGAAAAATATCTTTAAAAGTCTTTCAACTCAATCTAGACTTTGCTACAATTAAAGTCATATTACTTCATAAGATTTCAGATACAGTTCTAATAAATCCAATTTATACTTTTGAATATATGAGTAACTAGAGTTTATTGTTTTCTAGAACCAAACTTTATCCAAATTTCATTAAGGCTCATTAACTTTTAAACAAAAATCTAAAGCAATAGACAATAATTTTAAGACGTTGCAAATACATTTAAATAGGTTAGCCTGAAAAGCCATACAATTATTCTCGAAAGCCTTTCTATTTAAACAGATCTTCTGAAAAATCTTAACCTAATTTATATAACAAACACATAATGTCAATCATAATCACATAAAGAGAATCTAACCTAGTTTTAGGTTTATATCAAAATATCTCTCTAATAATTACATGCTAACACCAATATTTAATTCAAAAATTTAAAAATTACTTAAACTTAACATATTTATTAAATATACTGGGATAAAACTAATGAAAAAGATAGTTTGAGTCTAATAAATAATTTTATTGTCGTACAAAAAATTATTCAACCCAAAAATAAATACCTAAATAGGTTTTAGGACGTTGAAAAAAAAAACCCGGGTCCCACACTCGTACGGACACGATCTGTTTGCGTTATTTTCATGGATGGTCTCTTCCTGTTCATTTCCGAGTCATATCATTTTGATACTTTTTCTGTGACTCACTCTCACAGACTCTAACATATTCTCTTATCAGATTTTCTGTGACCACTTCAGTTTTCACCAAAATGCAGTCAAGTCCGTTGCTCCTCGAGGAACCAATCAGAATGGCTTCGATTCTCGAACCATCCAAGCCTGTCAGCATCTTTGCTCTCTCTTTCTGTTTTCAATTTTGTTAGTTTTGCCGTATTTTCAATTTTTGTTAATTTTGCGGTATTTTCAATTTTCGAGCTCTGTGATGGGAAAAGACGAAGTAATAACCGTTTCTTTTGGAGTGCTTGTTGCATCGAAGTTGCATTTGCTGATGCTTTCTTTGCTAGCTAGATGTTAACTAATTTAGCTGTTGGAGACAAGTTTGTTGGTGTTTGTTGTGTAAATCTTTGAAATATTTGAAAACGTGAAGGGAATTTTGACGTTTTTGTAATTAGAAAGTGAAGTCAGACAGTGCTAATGCCAAACGAAAGCGTGAGTAAGCGGTCTATAGTTTTTTCGGGAACTGAAAATGGTTTTCTTAGGGACTGTTTGTTTCAGATCTCAGTTTTTTTGATTTTGAAAACTGTTTTTGTGAAACGATGTTCAATAGTCTACTTGTAATTGATCACTGACTTTTACTGAAAGTGAAGATGTTTAAAGCATTTTCAGAGTTTTAGAGTTCGAATTTTAGTTTGGCAGATCGGAAGACTTCTTTTCGTGGTCGGAGTAGAGTTCGAATTCGGTGTCTGAGGTTTTTTTCGAAGGTGTCCATTGTGAAACTCGCTTTTTGAACTCCTGTTTATTTGGCAACCTTATATGGTACTGCGATAGCTCGGTTGAGGGAAAGGTGTGTATTGTGCTTTTCAAATTGCGCCAAATTGGAAAAAAACTTTTAATTTATGTATTGTGCTTCTATCATTAAAGTCTTGATATGGTTGTTTTTTTTTTTTTTTTGACATTTTAATTTTCTTTTGAAATAAAAGTTAGAAAAAAGGGTCAAATTAAAAGTAGTATCAGAACAATGGGGCAGGTAGTGCGGAAGTACTAAAAATTTGCTCACAAGATTCTGATCTATTTTAGCTTTCATGTTGCTGTCTAGGGTTGAGGTTTGGAGCTGGTGGTTTATGTCGTTGTTTTTTCAGATTTGTTTACTATTTTTGGTGTTGAAGTGTGAAACTAAAGACATTCTAGAGATTTGTGCTTGACAATTTGGATTTTGACTAAGTGGTCGTTGAAATGCCCTCTGCAGAGTTTCTTTCCAGCTATGACAAAGATTGTTGGCACACTTGGCCCAAAGTCACGATCAGTTGATGTGATATCTCAATGTCTTGAGGCAGGAATGTCTGGTATTTTTCCAATGAAACATTTGATTGTTTGGAATTAGTAGGCCTTTTCTTTCTTCTTCAAAATCAATAACTATGGCATGTGTAAGAGTCTAGTAGTATTAGTGTTGCTTCTTTATAGTTTGCAGCTTCCCTTATGTGTCTACTGTGATTGTTGACAAGATTAAGTTTTCAATTGGGCATGACTCTTCTTATTCTTCTTTTCTTACAATGTGTCAGTGGCAAGGTTTGATTTTTCATGGGGTGATCCAGAATACCACCAAGAGACGTTGGAAAATCTAAAGACTGCTATCAAAAGTACAAAGAAACTTTGTGCGGTAAACTTTTTATACTTTTTATTTGTTTATTTAAATGTTTGGTAATCCCTCAAGCTCTAATGAGCTATCTTCTCGACTCTATCATTATTGGAGGTCTACTAACACATTTAAGCATAAAGATAATTTACTACTATCACATTCTCATTGTGATGTGCTTGTGTATACATGATCTATCTTATTCATAGTATGAGTGCATTTTATACAAAAGAAAACCAAAGGCTAGTTATAGATAGTTTGATGTAATTTGGATAGGAACTTGGGTATTATGGGGTGCCTAATTCCCATATCGAGTAATATGAGATATCTTGATTATGAGTGTAAGTTCCCCAAGTTTTGGATGTTTATCAATTTGTACCAGAGCTAGTTGTCTGTTTCTTGGAAAGGGGTTGTGACAAAGTGTTTTGACCAACATGGAAGTTGAGTGAATTGTTATTTGCTGGATCAAACTCTTATCATTAGGCCAAAAACTATAATTAATAGTTAAGACGCAACTCTTTCTACTTAAGAGTGTAGCAGTCCAAACATCATGATTCGTTTGTGACTTGGTCTACCTGACTTTCGTCATGAGACAATCGGTGTACTCCCATGTAATTATCTCTCCCTTTGTCAAAACTCTTCGATGATGACTTGAGTCATTTTAGTTGGGACTCACACCAGTTGGATGTGAAGAATACTTGTAGCATGGATGTTCCTCTAGGATTTGAAGCTTATAGTGAAGGAATAAGGCATGCCTCCTAAAGGAGGTCTTATATGGTCATAAGCAATCTCTAAGAGTTTGATTTGGAAGATTTACAAAACAATGGTTTGCTTATGATACAAGCAAAGCCAAAGAGACCATACTTTATTCATAAAACACTCCCTTATAGGTAAACTTACTATACTATTTGTCTATGTAGATGATATAATGATAGCGGGAGATGATGAAACAAAGAAATTGACTTTAAAGGAAAAATTGACATCTCAATTTGGAATGAAAGATCTAAAAAAACTCAAGTTTAGCTAATTCACAAGCCTCACAATGCAGGTTTGAGGGATCCAAATTTCAAATAAATGGAAAAACGTAATTTTTAAAACAGAAAAATGATGGATGGGCTAGCGGTAGTGGGATAACCAAAGAGTGTCTTTATTTGATACACTGAGTAGAGATGGTCAGCTTCGGATTCTTGAGATGGTTCTAGGTATTAAAGTCCATTTCTTTCCTTAGGAAGTGCAATCCTCCTCCCCAGGTCATGCCCTTGTAAAACACAAAGATGGGGAAAACATCGCAAAGCAATTGAGGTCATATGTTAGTTTTTTGATGGAGATAAGACTTGTAGAAAGTTTTGGTACATGTAGAACTTTTTTAAGAATAAGTTTGCAAAGCAATTGAGGTCATATGTTAGTTTTTTGATTGAGATAAGACTTGTAGAAAGTTTTGGTACATGTAGAACTTTTTTAAGAATAAGTTCCGAAGATAAATAGATATCTCCATATCCTGCAACTGTAGTTAAAGAGTCACTGGCAACAATAATTTTCCTATTGCTTGGAGATGGAGTATAAAAATGAAAGAGTTGAGGCTAGTATGTCATATGATTTGTAGCTCTCGAATCCACAATCCAAGAGTTAGCACTATATGAGATACTCGTACAAGAAATATTAGCTGAGAGAGCAAGAAAGTACAATTCATAAGTTTTCTCAAGTGTTCCCAGTAGGTCTTTCAGTCTTTTTATCTCCTCAATGTTGAATCCTCCCTGTGTTGATTTTCTGTCAGACATCATGGAGATGGAAATCAACAACTGGTTGTCTAATGGGTGATTTTACCAAGGGAAAACAACAATGAAGGCTGTAATAATGAAACTACAGCAGTTAAGGTTGCACCCTCTTGAAGATAAAATGGCAATGAAGGCAGTAAGTGGTAAAATAGAGGCATGGGCTCCAGGAAAAACTTAGAGCTCTGATACCATGTGAAAAAGTGTGTAGGCAGTAAGCAATAATTATGGAATTACTTTTCTTGATCTCTAAAAGAAACAATTCATTATTGGTATTTAAAGGAAAAATGAAATCCTAATAAATGGAAATAAATCTCCTGAAATAAAGGATAAGGAAATAAATCTCCTGACATAAAGACTCTAGACCTGGGGCAAATCTACCAAATAAACTCCTCATCCCAATCCCTTAAGTTTAGGGGTTTCTTATAAAAAAAATATATTTATTATCCGATCAATCTATATTTATTGGACAGTAACTGTGCAATATTTACGCCCATATTTCAACAACTACGATTACATTAATCCTTACTCCTTGCACATGACTTCGAAAAGATGAATTATGGTTTATCATAAAAAGTAATTGATATTAATTCCTTACGTTTATGCTTCAATACGCTTTCAAAATGTGATAATGCAGTCTGAAGGTTAATTTATGTTAAAATAAATACGCATTTTTGTCTAACTCCAGGTTATGCTAGATACTGTGGGTCCAGAACTACAAGTTGTCAACAAAACTGAGCACCCAATTTCCCTTGAGGCTGACACATTGGTTGTCTTAACTCCTGATCAGAACAAAGAAGCTGCTTCAAATCTTTTGCCTTTAAATTTTAATGGGCTTTCAAAGGTCAGTAATGGTATATCTTTAAGTTTTAACAAATGTTTCTGAAGGAAGAAGGGGTATTGTATGTATGTTGAATAATGGCTATATCTTTTTGAGGTTTGCATACATGTGTATAGTAATAGTAGTCAAGTGCGTCTTGTCTTCATCTGATTTTTTATCCAGCTGTTTACTTGTGGCATCTTGGTCTTTCATCCATATTATTATAGTAGCTACTTGGTTACTTGGAGAAGCAAGAAGCAGATTGTGGTAGCTAGAAGCAACGCTGAAGCAGAATTTAAGGCTTTGACGACTAGTATACATGAAGGTTTTTGTTCCAATGGATGCTCAATGAACTAGGAATTTCTTTAAAAATACTATGAAAGTCTTGTGCGATAGTAAGCTGCAATTATCACTGCTCCAAATCTAATTCATTGTTAGAACCAACATTTTAGATATTGATCACCACTTTTTAAAAAGGAAAAGTTGATGATGGGTAGTTCCTTGTAGCCACTTATGGTGTTGCTAGATTTCAATCCATATTTCCTTAATCATGGAAAACAGATTTATTCTCTTGATACCTTGGACTCATTTTCATGCAAATTCTATTTTCTATTTTCTCACTTCATAATAATAAGAAGACTATTGGAGCCTCTGCCCTCATACCAGAGGCTCCTTTGTATAAGCAGGATTAATATAAATAATTTACTTTTTATTTGAAAACCAATAACACCTTTACCTCTTGATTGTGAAATGTGAAGACTGAGTTTTGAAACTAATTTTTCACTAGTTTATGCCTTGCTCAGAAGTTTCGCTTTATTGATAATCTGTTTGGTATTTTTGTTGAAGATTGGGCTTGCCTAAGAATCTCAAGCAGGCCCCGTATGTGTTAATTTTAGAGGATTTGATTTTGGCAAAGATATTAAAAGGCTTTAGTGCTGGTCTCATATGTAGTTATCTGGTGTATTTGGTATAAAGATATTCTGTTATCTTTATTTTTGGTTGCTGCATGTGTTCACAGGAGTTAAACACTCCTCTCCCCGATAATGGCTGATTATTAAAAAGGGTATACACTAAGAAATATGAGTGTAACACATTGGATCACAAGCCAATTAACTGAATTGTACACATGTGTGGTTATAGGGGAGAAGGGGAGGTACAGAGGAACAGGACTGAAATTGGGGAGAGCGTGAATACCACGAGTTGTTTTTGTTTCTTCTTTTCCATCTCCCATACACATTGACCAGACAGAAGATACTGAATAATACATTCTTTCTGATACCAATTCTTGTTCTCTGTAACTACTTTGTTCCTAACTCTCCACCTGGCATGCCACCAGACAACAAACATTTTAACTCCAGGGCCTAATTATGTAAGCCCTAGATCTGAACTAGGCATGATTGACATATACCAATCAGCTTGTAGGGGGAATTTTGGATACTGGTTTCAGATTAGTAGGAATTACAACACATAATTGGGATGAATAACTCTGACTTTAGATCCTTCACTTAATTGTTCGTTTGATTCAGCTTATTTTGGTGAGAGCATTGCATATTTTGTTGGTTTTCTAGGAGAACTTTCAAAAAATAAAGTGATTATTGTCCTAAAATTAATTTCCACCAAACATGTGATTAAGCCCTGTTGGCCGTTGGTATATTTTGTCTATTCTTCAAGCAATTTCTTTTATACCATATTACTTCTATCTTGGTTAGGTAGAGCTTTTTTTCTCCTTTTCTTTTTAGGCTCCTAGGTTAGTGTACAATCTTTTCTATTTATTCTGCCACTTTTTAATTGTTGCTTATAAAAAAAATATTATACAATTTTACTCCAAAATTTACAATAATATAACTTTATGCCTGGTGTCACCAAAAGCCATAGTTTCTTGATGGTTGATACATGTAGGTCCTTGATGGCCACGAAAAATATTCAGATATGCTTTAGATTATATTTGTAGAAAGATTGTAATAAAGGTGGGGCATATGGATATCAAGAGGCAGCATGATATTGATACTTTGGCAAAAGGAATACGAAAACTGAATACGGGACAAAGCCTGCATTTTAGTGGTTGATGTTTCCTTTATTAATGCTATATTTATAAAATTGGCAAGGACTTGTAAGATGTGCTCATAAGTTTGCATATTGATTTAAAAAGACCATAGGAAGGGAAGGAAGTTTTGTGAAACTAGTATTCTTCTTAGACATGCAAGAGAGAAAATTGATCGTTAAACTGGAGGGAGTTTCTGAACAAATGGCGGCACTTTCTGTTTTCTCTTTCTTCATTCCAAGACAGGCTGTTTAATATTTGCCTAAAGATCCCAATAACGAAGAGTATGCAAGTAGATTTGAAATTTAGTGACATAGGCTCCAAGTCTGTAATTAATGATTTTATTTTGTGTTACTTTAGGTGTCTATAATAGACATGCTGTGTAATATAATGTTAATAATAATCTTGTATTATTAAGGAATTATAACAATTCCAGTAGCTCTAATCTTGACCATTTTACTCTAAAATTCTTATATAATAACAATTTTCGGTTTTACAAATTTAGCTTCTTATTTCGCATGTTGTACTTTGTCTATCTGTACCGTGTAGTGTTTGCTTAACAGGAGGAATCTACAATTTTGCAGGCTGTGAAGAAGGGTGATACTATTTTTATTGGTCAATACCTGTTTACTGGAAGTGAAACAACCTCAGTGTGGCTTGAGGTAATGCAACCTTGGATGGATTAGTTCTATCTTCAATGATTCTGCAAATAGTTTTTGCTGACTATTTTAATAATTTTGAAATTATAGGGTTTAGATAGGGAACGGAAACTTTAAATAACATGATAATAGGTTGACATGTTCTTATAATTATAATATCAGGAATAATGCATATGATTGGTACTGGTTGCAATTCTAACCTAGTTAGGATTATAACTTGTATAGTGATGCAATGGCATTGTTATCTTGATTTTGAAAAGGATGTTCTTATTATTATAATAATAAAACCTGTTTCTAGATGTGATGTATTACTATACTAATACTCCTATCTACAGCTATACTAATAATTAGGTCATGTACTAGTAACTAGTACAAACCCATTAATATACTAAGATTAATAATATGATGAGGACCAACATTGATTAGTGTTGTAGAAGAGGGCCTTGATTGGTTTTGTATCTAAAATATATTTTTTGGGAGTATTTTGTGTTTAAATTTTATTTGTTGACAAGGGTGAGGACTACTTGGTCACAATTCTCATTCATGTTTAATGTACCTTTTGTCACTTTATATACTGTTATAATTATAGAAATAAGGAACAAATCTAATATCAAGAATATCTTGATTATATATGTATTATTAAGAGTGTTTTTATTTATTCTCGTATCTTATCTTGTTTGTAGAGGATATCAAATTTCCTCTATTATGTTGATTTTGTTTTTTTCAATATAAATAAAGCATTTGTGTTATCTCAGAAACATATGGTTTCAGTTCAATATTTCTCTCTTTCCTATAGTTTAGTATATTCTAACAGGTACTGTCATATCTATTTCCTATTCCCTCTTTCTTGTAAACAAAGGAATCTGCTTTTGTTTGTTTCCCACAATATTTTAGGAATAAGAATTAATCTATGAACTTTATATATTTAGAATCCTTAAATTGACCTGTAGAGATTAGAAGTTAGTATTAATTTGTGATTAATGTTGTAAATGAGAATCGGTTATCATTAATACTTGTAAACAGTTTATTCTATTAAGGGGGATAATATAATCAAACAAGGTATGAAACCAAAATTTCTTGACACTCTTTTTTCCTCTTAATATCTGTTGTCATTTTTTTTTTCTTGATCTCTTAATCCATATTCATGACCATAATAAACAGAAAAGAGTAAGGTAAAGCTATTCCATTTCAACAAAATACCCACAATCTCCATAGCATCTAATCTGCTAGCCCAATCATGATTTTCCTGTCTCTGGTGGGGAAAGTTCTTCCCTTTTTGGCTGGTTTTGGGTGAAGAGGGTTTTGACACTCTGGTTTGTAGCATATGCTCCAGTCCTCTGAGCTACAGGCCCTAGCCTGTCATTCAACTGGATATTAGAGGACCTTGAAATGGGAAAAACATCTCTTTTTGCCTTGGATAATTGTAGCAACATGCTTGCTGCTGCTTATTTGCACTTAGCTTTTATGAGGAAGTGATTTAAGATATAGAATGCAGAAAGTAAAATACTGCTTATACTCAGTCATTATTAACTCATCATCATCATCATTACTCAATTAGTTTTTATTTCTGTAATGCAGGTCAGCGAAGTGAATGGTGATGATGTCACTTGTGTCATAAAAAATTCTGCTACTCTTGCTGGGTCACTGTATACTTTACATGTCTCACAAATTCGTATTGATCTTCCCACTCTAACCAATAAGGATAAGGAGGTGACTATAAAAAATCTGTGTGCATAAAATAATGAGATGCAAACTATATGGTCAAATTTCTTTTCTACTTTTGTGCTTGAGAATGTAGTTTTCAAATTTTAATCTATATTCATGAGTACATTTTAGGAATGAAATTGGAATTATTTCTTTGTTGAAATTATAACTTATTTTAGGAGCTTTATACTCAATTTTCTTTCGAAAAGAAAGACTTATTTCTGTTAATTTGAGAGGAAACTTTTACTTATTTAAGAATCCAAAAGAATCAGGATTGGTTTTCTTTAGGTTTTGGTAGAATTAATTTTGAAAGAATTGGTCTGTGAAGTTGATTCTAGAAAATATTATGTTAGGGAATTATATTCTAAAAGTGAGTTTTAAAGCATTGATTTTGTCTGGATGGTAAAGTAGAATGACCTTAGAAGTGTAAATATGGGTATGTTTTTAAAAATTTTGTAGGCCCTGCACCCCAAATCAATTATTTTCACTTTGGAATTAAAAAAAGTTTGTTTCAAAATCAATTGTATATTCTGCAAAAATTGATTTTTCTCACCTTATAAATTGATCAAACAGCTTGATTTACTGTTGAAATCAGTTTTGTATCGGCAAAACAATTAGGCTTTTAAAACAGCGTGTGTGATAAACTATGTTGTCCGTACCAACCACAAGACTATCATGATATAAGTTACAACATTTATTGTTAGTTTCTTACAGTTCTGCTAATCTTGTCATTTCCTTGCTAACTCAGGTAATAAGCACTTGGGGTGTTCAAAACAATATAGACTTCCTCTCATTATCATTCACCAGGCACGCAGAAGATGTTCGCCATGTAAGGGTTATTGCTGATAGGTTTCATCCATATCTTATTCATAATTTTGAGTTATCATAGTTGGTCTCCATGGTATTTTTCTTCTGTTCTTTTTTGTCTGCCACCATTGTTCCTAAAACTATTCATTTAGTATATCGTGCCATTAAGACTGGGATTAAGTATTTGAAAATCCCATAATTACCAGGATTTGTTTCCTTAGAATTAGCTCTCTGTATTTCCTAAAATAACCAGAACACACATGTATTTTTAGTTTTAATGGCCTTATTATTGTATTACAGAAGAAATATATTATTCCTCTAAAGTTGAGAGCCTTGAACTTTATTTTTCCAGAAGCACTCAACTGTTTTGGCTGTCTTTTTCAAAAGCATAGGGGCCTGTATAGTAAATGCAAAGCACAGAGGAAGGCAGAGTGATTTACTTATTTATTTGATGTAATTTACTTTTAACTTCTAAATGTGTAATATTGTACTTGTACAGTGTTGTTGATTTAGTAAGTCATTTTCTTTATTTTTGTTTTCTTCAATGCACTGTAATGAAATTTTACTATTTGTTATTTGACAGGCCCGTGAGTTTCTCTCTAAATTAGGTGACCTCAAACAAACACAGATCTTTGCAAAGATTGAAAATATAGAGGTGAGAAACTTCAAATCTTTTTGAACCGTATTACAAATAAAAGCAGTAGTTCAAGATTGTTGGGGTGTGTGGTTTATTGATTTTGAACTGCATCTTTTGTCTGTAAATTGTAATAGGGATTGACTCATTTTGATGAGATATTGCGAGAAGCAGATGGTATCATCCTCTCACGTGGAAATTTGGGGATAGATCTTCCACCTGAGAAGGTTTGCTTTTAATTCCGGACAGAAGATCCAAAGTTTATGATTCATTTATAAGCAGATAATAGTTATTATGATATTGTTTCCGTTTGTCTGGTTGTTTTTCTCAGCCTGTGTCTGCATATAATCTGCATATGGCTATTTATAGCAGTATTTTCTTACTGCACAGTATTGAACTTGTTGACAACTCCCTAATGAACTACGTATCCCTTTTATACTCATAAAAACTTGTGACCTGCATAATATAATAATTTTCTCATATCTTGCATATATCTATATGGATTTGGCAGGTGTTTTTATTCCAAAAGGCGGCTATTTACAAATGTAACATGGCTGGAAAACCTGCTGTTGTCACACGTGTTGTGGACACTATGACTGACAACCTAAGACCTACTCGTGCTGAAGCAACTGATGTTGCCAATGCAGTCTTAGATGGTATGTTTTATTTTCTTGTTGTAGTTCATTTTGTTATAATGTGAGTCAAGTTTTGATTTTGATGGATTTATAGACTATAGCATAGGTTGCACTGCATACTCCTATTATTTTTAAATCATAAGGGAAAGAATGCTATTGCATCACTATACTGGTTGCAATCCTAATTAGGTTAGCATTACTACCTGTACAGGTCATATGCAGCATTTTATTAATAATCCTTCAAATTTACGGTGCTAATCCATGGCTCTATTATCGCTAAATGTTTTCTTTTTTACCCATTTTATGGATTTATGAATTATCCAGTCACTAGCATTAGATGCACTGTATGATTCTGTTTATTTATTAATACTTCCATTTTTATGGTGTTTATTAATGGTTGTATCTTAATTTGTTTTTTCCATTTTGATGGTGTAGGAAGTGATGCAATTGTTCTAGGGGCAGAGACTTTGCGGGGATTATACCCTGTGGAGACTATTTCCACTGTTGGAAAAATTTGTGCCGAGGTGGGAACTAGAATGTAGTTTTTAACCATACACTAAGTTAGTCCCCAAACACAATGAGAGTCTGATAACTTTTTAAGGTGCTGGCAGGCATTCTCTTAACCAAATGCTCTTTGCAGGCAGAGAAAGTTTATAATCAAGATATATATTTCAAGAAGGCTGTCAAATTTGTGGGTGAGCCAATGACTCATTTGGAATCAATAACTTCCTCTGCGGTACTCGTCTTTTTCACTAAAATTTATTTAGGGTGGTTTTAATTTTTTTTCCCTCTCTGCCATTATACTCGCTTAAAAATTTTTTGCTTAGTAAAATACATATCTGGGAATAATTTCCTTGTGTCAACATGCAGGTTCGGGCAGCCATCAAGGTTAAGGCTTCTGTTATTATTTGTTTTACTTCATCCGGAAGGGCTGCAAGGTTTCATTTCAGTTTTTCGTAACAGCCCTTTTATTATTTTAAGAATTTTCTCATGCTCTGGTTACCGATTCAAATGTTTGTGCACTTTGTTTATTAATAATTAATTATGTTGCACTTTTGACGTCTTGCTAACTAATCATTTGAGTTATCTATTATTGTGCAAATTTGTAGGCTGATTGCCAAGTACCGTCCAACCATGCCCGTGATATCTGTCGTCATTCCTCAACTAAAGACAAATCAACTTCGATGGACTTTCACTGGAGCTTTTGAGGTATTTAACTGATAACTGGACATAAGTTGTTTTATGGAGTATTCACATGAATCCTGAAGCTGGCCTTCTGTTATAAGTAAGAGTCAGCATGATTCGGTCCTTTTGAGTCAGCTCACTCTTGAATATACTTTTTAAACTTGGTGCTTAGTATATATTCTGCTGTAATGGAGCTTGGTAAAACACCTGATTGAATTAGCTCCTATTATACTACTGACTAAAACTATTCATAGATGTTTTTTTCCAATTGTATCAGCTTCTTGTACCATTTACAACTTTAGTTTTATGTACAGTGGAATAATGATTTTACAAGTGATCAATTCTCGTGTGTTGTACGTTGTCTTTGACTTTTGTAAAATCTTTAGTTTCTCTTTGAGGCACTACGGTGAACCTTCATTTTGGTGTATCCACTAATCAAAAGCAGTGCCTCGAAACCTTGTGGATAGTCCGTAGCACATACAAACTTTGCTTGTTTGTATTCATTTCCATGAAAGCAGGCAGCAATTTTACGAATATAAAAAATTGATTTGATAGGGAAAATGGAGACAAAATGTTATTGTTCTGTGATTTTTTAATCTCGATTTAAACTGACTGATTGTTTTCATTCTTTTCTTGACTTGTATTACAACATTCTGCTTTGAAACTAATGTGTTCTTGTTCTTTCTTTTTATGATTCTATGGCAGGCTAGACAATCACTTATTGTGAGAGGTCTTTTCCCTATGCTGGCTGATCCACGACACCCAGTAAGAATTATTTGACGTCAATTGATTTAGTGATGTAAAATGGAGAATGGGAACCCATGTAGATCTCAAAACCTCGGACCGTCTAATATTTAAAATCTTAATACTGAATGTGCCTTATATAATGCAAATCAATTAAAGAAATTCTATTATCAAACCTAACTTTCCCAATTCAAAATAGCAACTAAAATACTAGTCCGACTGCAAGTGTTCCAAGGCCTCAACATCTAATCACCAATTTCCAAATTACTACTGTTTTATACCTTAAATCTTAATTTATTTCCGGATTGAAACTAGGTACAATACCAACGTCCTGCCTTTTGATTTCCCTCATCAGAAGCAGTTTTCTAGGATTATTGTGATCTCGGGTGACATTTGGGTTTGGATTTGAATATTCTTTTATTCCATCTATTTTGGAGCCATTACAAAACTGTAAAAGTTTATATGGTATTGCTCAGGTATATTTGTGGTCATTAACTTGTTAACATGAAAGCATGTCTTTTGGGTGTACAGGCCGAGTCTAAAAGTGGAACAAGTGAATCAATTTTGAAGGTTGCTTTAGACCATGGGAAGGCTTTTGGTATCATAAAGCCACATGATCGGGTTGTTGTTTGCCAGAAAGTTGGTGACTCCTCAGTTGTGAAGATTATTGAGCTTGACGATTAGCACATGGATCATTTTCAAGGTTGCATTATCAGGTTTCTTTGTTTTAGCATTTTCTGTTGTATGCTGTTATAATAAAAACACTTGAAAGGTCCATTAATAATGTGTATCACATTGGAAGAAATGCACTTGGCGAATGGATGTCATCCATTCCAAGCATGCCAACTAATTATAACACGACACCACAGTTAATTTCCAGTGGATTCAATCCAGTATAAATTGTTCCACTTAAAACTTAAAACAAGTCATTTAGTGACAGAGACCTAAATACCGTTTGAGTGATATGTGTTTAACAAACATACTTTACAATTTATTTTCTAAATACCTCATGAACCATAAACTACACTTAAAACTTTAGCTTTTTGGGAGCTATATTTCAAAATAAAGGAAGCAACAATTTTCAAAAACTCACATAAAATAGTTCATAAAAACATAGTACTATACTTAAATATCTTTATATACAAAGAACTACATCTAAAAAACTAGTGATTTTATAAATAACTCATAAAGGAGGTTCAAAGACAATATTTAACTTTAAAAAATTATTCTAGGGTTAGGGTTTCACAACCCATAACCTTAAACCTTAAAAGGAAATTTGATTAGTAAAACTTGAAGAAGAGGAGGAGAATAAGTGATGTAAAGGAAACAAACGGTAGAGGAAGAATGAATCAAGTGATCTTTATGCCTTTTGTAGTAAGGAACCCTCTTTTCAATCAGTTCTCAACTTTGTTTCATTTCAAATGAGGCAAGAAATCAATTTAGAGCTATTTATACCTAACTCATAGCATATCCTAAATTCATTGAGCGTATGGGTGAAAATCACCTCATTGCATTCGTTGAGCGAATTGGTAAAAATCACCTTATCACTGCCTTAGTTCCGCCAATCGAATTCACTCCAAAGAGTAAAATAGGAAACTCTAGTACTTGCAGCTACAGTTTGCTGATTAGTTTACTCTTTGGTGAAAAATTGTGCCAAATCCTTTGTATTGTTTTCAAAGTGTTTGATAGAATGGCTCCAGAGGTAAAATCCTTTGAATTGTAAGACTCAAAATAGCTGAGCAGTTTTGAAAATGGCTAAGTGGTTTGGAAACGATTGAGCAATTGTGGAAACGATTAAGCGGTTAAAAAACAACTGAGCAGTTTATGCAAAAAAAAAATAAAAAAAATTTCACATTCATGTTTTGCTAAATTGTGCTGAGTGAAAACAAATTGACTTGACAATTTTCCCGAGAAAAGACATTCGGAAACTAAATTAAAGAGAGGTTTATTAATTTCTTATTTAATATTCTAGACAACTCTTTGGATGTTACATTCTGCCCTTGTATGCTTTCAGAAATTCATTGTTAAACTTGGTAGATCTGCATAATTTTACTGCATAATTCAGTTTAACCGTGTTTTATTTGATTCAAAAGTGGTGTTAAGTTATAATTTTATATGATGCACACGAAGGTTGGAAAGCTTTAACTATATATTGACTTATGCAACTTGAAAATGATGAAATGAATAGTAAAACGTGTACACTGTCCACCACCTTTGTGGCTGTTTTGTGTTTTAAATCCATGCTATGTAATTCGAACCAAAATCAGGAATTTCTATCCATACCATAAAAAATCAAGTGTTTAGTTTGTAAGCATAAATTAACGTTCCAACCTAATTTGGAATATATATATATATGTATATATATTACAGCAGTAGTGTTTCTTCACCAACAATCAGCTTCAGCAGCATGGTTTTTGCAATCAGTAGAAGCTCTCTGCATAAGGAGCATTGCAATGTATAAATCTAACTAATGAAAAGAGAGTCTCTGCAGAATCATTAACCAAACAAAAGAGAGCTAAATTTGATTTACGTTTTATTGGTTGCCCAAATGAAAAATAGAGTTTGTCTTGGAATATATATATATATTGTTATGCCTGAGATTCACTTCAAAATATAGAGTAAATTTGAAAAAAATTACCTGAATTTCGTGCAAAAACTGGATCTAGACTTGTGCTGCCACTGGAGGCATATTATATAACACAGGTGCCCTCTGTTAAAAAAGGAAAACCAGTTTAAACAACCTTTATTTTTTTTAGTTTTTTTCAATAATCTCTGAAATTAAAATAAGAAGTTTTCACACTAATTAACGTGATCAATCTCATTAACTCAAATGCAGTCAGTTTTTTTTCGTTATATTATTTTTCCTGAGAATATAAACATAGTCTTCTACTTTAAACCTATTTGGACTAACTTCCACCTGAACATTCTTTAGAAAATAAAATTATTTTTTCCGTCAAATGAAATTATTTTTTAAATTTATATAATTTAATTTCTCTAAAATTATACTTTTAGTTAATGACTAAAGTAATTTTAGCTTTTAAAAAAAATTGCTTCACTATTTTATTTTATTCTATTTTCTAGAAGTGTTTAAAGGGAATTATTATTCAATCTGACTTTTTATATGCCAACAACATTTTGTTTTTTAAAGTTTTAGGCTAGTTTGATTAACATTAAAAAAAAAAAGCAACGATTCTAGAATTAAAAAAAAATAGTAATTATGTTTAGAATTATTTTAAAGGTAAAAGTATAATTTATGGTTGTTTACCATCATAAAAATCATTATCTTAAAAAAATGAAAAAAAAAATCTTATTTTGATAAGATTCTTTCACCAAAAAAATTAGATTTTAAATTCTTATCAATTTCTAATTATTTGCACAAACTGAAAAGAATCTAAAATAATCAGTCTTTTAAAATTATTTTTTAATAAAAAATAACCTACATATATATTTTTGCTGGCATAATCACAAATTCTAATAAGTATATTAATTTTTATATTAATTATAACTTTAGGAATCATGTTAAGAATAATTTATGATTGATCAATGGATAAAGAACTTTGAACTAACAAGGCATCATAATTAAATTGTTTTTCCCATGATCCTGTTGAAAACAAAGGAATTTGGAAGCCTGAGTTGTGGAAAAAAAGGTATGATGTACCTGAACTTGTTCTGGGAATAGCTTCTTCCATGTTTGAATCTCTTCCTCATTCTCAAGCCTTCTAATTCCTCCATAGTACCCACCTATTCGATCACCTTGTTCTTCTTCGATTTTCTTTCTACACAACTTTATTCGTCTCATATTTGATATTTCAGGGTATTGCCTGAACTCCACCATCAATGTATCTATCACACAACAACAATAGATGCACTTCACAACACATGGTTCTCTTTCTCCACTTTTACTAAGGAAAATGCTAAAAAGTTACTAAATATAAATTAAATAAATTCTGATTTAATTAGTCATTATAAGAAATTTAAAATCATTAACTTTCTTCATTGTTATTTAAAAATGAATAATCGATATTTAATTTAAAAATATTAAAAAATAAATAAAATCATGACATGATCAGATTGTATCGCAGGTTTTTGTAGAGAAAACATGGAATCAATATTTTCTTACCATTGTAATGACACTGACAAGAATTGTGATTACATGAGTCCAAGTGACCAATAACAGCGTACCACCAATCTGCAATACATCTCACATCTTATAATTTTTGTATATCAACTTAAAATCAGTAACACTTTTCTTAAATCAAAAGGGCTAGTTTTTGTTCCTGCATTGAAAAAATTAGGGTAAATCCATTCAATTTCAAATATTAGGAATTACTTTCTCTATTCTTAAATGTAAGAAAAAAAAAGTTATGTTTGATAAAAATAAATATAAATAAATTTTAATTAGTTTAGTCCTATTTGATGTTAATTCTTTATAAAAAGATCTTTGTCTGTAAACTTAAACACAATCTTCAATCATTAGAAATACTTTATAAAAAGTAACTCAGCATTATAAAAAAATACGAATATTAAAGAACTTAAGTATTAGTCTTACTTAGTGGAAAAATAATTAATTTGGCTTAAATTTAAATATATAGGTACTGTTATTATGAGATATGGGTATTCAACTCAAGTCTATGAAAATATACGTTCCTGAAATTAATTATTTTTTAAACTTTTATTCATTTTCAATACTTAAATATTACTAATATATGGTTTTATATTTCCATTCAATAAAAAAAATTCAATACAAACTAAACTTACATAAGATGGTATTTGACCGTTTACTTTATAAAGAGTGTATTTTTTAAGAAGTTTTTCGTATTTGTGAATTATTATTCTTCAAAATTACAAATTCTGAAAATCATTAATCCTAAAAATAAATAAAATATAATTAGTTTGTTAAATATTTAATATATATATATATATTTATTTATTTATTTATTTATTTATATTTATATAAGCTTATTGGCAGTCAAAATGGATTGATATTTTTATGAAAAAATTTAATAATTTACCATGATCAAATAAAACTAATCTGATATGTTCATTATGCTAAAACTTTCATTTTAACTCACAAAATTTAGATCCTTACCTCTTATAACAAGAATTATGATAAAGATAACATAGAAAGCATTAAAAAAATATTTAGAGTATCACTTTCTACCATACGTCACATAACATTATTTTCTAAAAATAACTACATAAAAAAAATCTCAATTAAAAGTTTTCTTGCTAACAAATAATGTTAGAATTTAGAATGATACCATAAGGACATTGTGTATTTGGTCTCCATTGAATCTCAATATGATCTTCTGGTTTCAAATTGTCTACACAGTGAGAGACATGCACAACATATGGAGGAGTATCAACTGTGGGAGCTCTCACCATATCCCACTCAATGTTCTTCCCTAGACATCTCCAACCTCCACTTTGATACCTAACATAACATAAGTCATTTACTTAAATCTTTCACAAAACAAAACTCTTTTGCTAAAGAAACTAAACTCATGAGGTATAACCATCCAAATCTAGATTATTATTTCACTCTCTTTGCACAAGAGGCCAAGATTAATGCACTTAAATCTAAGCTAAACCATTTCATTTGGATTTTTCCATAAACACTTTTAAAAAAGAAAAAATAAAATAAACTTATCTATAAATTAAAGTTAATTTATTAATAACTTCAAATAAAAAAAATTAAAGAAACCATATAAAAGTGTTCTACAAATTAGTTTATCCATAAGAGCTTAATATATGCATGGTGAGTGTAATTTTTTTTATACGGGACGTGCATATCAAGGAATTTTTCCTGTAGCTACATTATATTAGTAAGGAAACATGATATAATAAAATGATTAAATTTTATTGGGTGTATGTGTGAACACAATTTATATTTGATAGTGCACATGCATTAAATTGACTTAATCAAGTTTTTAATTTCTGAAATTTATAGTGAAATGTTTTTCTCTCTTGAATTGAAACAAAATATATTTTAATCATTTTTTTAAATCATATGGCGTGGAGTGGTGAAAATTGATGATATAATGCTACCAGTATTTGATACGAGCTTATTTTCTAATGTCACGAATCACTGGTTTTTTTTTTTTGCTAATGTCATTGGCTCCATAAATTAAAACTTAATTTTTTTAAAATTTGAGAAACTATAAAATAATATATATCATTTCAGTTTAAAAGATCTAAAAGTCATTTTGTCTCAAAATTTAGGACTAAATTAACTTGAAAGGAAAAATTTCAGTGCATGCATATGTATATTTCAAAGAGGTCGCCATTTTGCATATACCTTGCTTGAAAAGTATTAGATTGTGAGTCATAGTTAACCAAGGCATTGTGAATCATCAGTCCCTGGAAAAGACATAATATTGATTAATATATAAATACACACACACACACACACACATATA
>Ga0209489_102079_pt1 | contig 41165 bp, 21 predicted proteins | sample SiratrowhiteBW_FD_187527 | JGI IMG/M metagenome (GOLD analysis project Ga0209489, IMG submission 187527) | Root nodule microbial communities of legume samples collected from California, USA - Siratro white BW (SPAdes) (version 2) | ecosystem: Host-associated > Plants > Roots > Nodule | place...
ATTTTATTCTTTTGTTTTTTATTGTTAGAAAATTTGATAGAAAAATTCATCTAAACATGTTTCAATTTTTACAGACTGGAGGCCCCTATTTCAATGTGCCACTTGGAAGACGAGATAGTCTAAACTTCAGCTTTGAAGAAACAAACAATCTTCCATTACCCTACAACATAACCAATGTCATACTCAAAATCTTTGAATCCAAAAACTTGGATGTCACAGATTTGGTTGCCTTGTCAGGTTCACACACTATTGGTCGAGCCCACTGTAAAAAATTCTACAACAGGGTTTCTCCTCAAGACCCCAACATGGACAAAACCTTAGCCAAACTCCTCAATTCTACTTGCCCTACCACATACACACGTAACACTTTTCGCTTGGACTTTAGAACCCCCGAGGTGTTCGATAACAAATACTACATTAACTTGATGAACCACCAAGGTTTGTTCACTTCGGACCAAGACTTGTTCACAGATGAGAGGACAAAGGGGTTGGTAGAGGCCTTTGCACGTAATCAAACCCTATTCTTCCACAAATTCATTCATGCTTTTGTGAAGATGAGCCAGATGGATGTTTTGACTCAAAATCAAGGTGAAATTCGTGCATAATGTAATGTGATAAATGATAAGAGATCTATAATGGAGTCTGTTGTGGATGAGATTGTACTACCCAATTGATTGTATGTAGTTATAGTTTGTTATTAGTGTTGTGGTTTGCTTGTTTATAAATGTTTCTTATCACATGTTTGTTAATCTTGTATTGTTTCTTATTTAAAGTATGAATGTAATAAAAAATTACTTAAGTTGTACTTGAAAAAGTTGCTACACATTAACTTAATTTATGCATAAGTTAATTTTGATTTATTAAAAAATAATTTTAGTTAGTTTATTATTATTTTTCTCTGATAAAGAAAGTCCTCAAGAAAGAGAGTAATGTTAATCTTATACATTTTCTCCACGTTTTTTAAGCAATTATATTAAAATATAATTAAATAAATACTAAAAATTTAATGTTCACAACTCTAGCTTATCCATTATAAAAAAGTTTTATGAATAAATTCGAATCCAATTATAATTATAATTTTTAGAGCACAAAAAACACCACTGAACACCAAAGTGGTTAGAAAATTTTAAATTTATCAAAATGATATGCATAAATCATTTTATTGAAATCCTTAAATTAAAGAAATATAAAAATAACTACACCTTAAATTAAAAATTTTTAAATATTACATAATAATGATTACTTTAACAATAATATTGGTAAACTTATTACATTTTGTAGAAGAGACAATTTTCATATGTAAATCCTTAGTACAAAATATTTTGACGGTAGAATGGTATTGACTGTGTTTGAACTATCTGACTTTAGAATAAATTTCAATAAAAGGATTATACGGGGGATAGAAATATATCTAAATGAAGTTCACATATTATTGGTAATCCTAAATTGTAAAATAATGCTAATTGCATTCCTATGTCTAGGAATACTGGTGTCAGAAAATCATAGAAAGAACAACTTCTAGCAACTTATGATAGAAAAATAAAGGATAGAATACGGAAATGGAAAAGAAAAAAAAAAAATATCTTTTGCAAGAAAAAAGTTCACTTAGTTAGATACGTAATCACCTCTTTATTTTTATCATGTGTCATTGTTTAAAATGTCATCTAAGATGGAAATAATTATAAGGAAAATTCAAATTGAATTTCTAGGGGGATGAGACAAAGATCTTTATAGGAAAGACTTTATTTTTAAACTCACTAATTAAAGCTTAACTAAGGCAGCTTCTCTTATCTAAACTTTTCTTCTTCTCTTATAAGCTTTTTGTTCACTTAGAGGATTACTCAACTTTTGAATTTTTGTTTGAAAAATTGCTCCTCTAAGAATCCTTAGCTTCAGCTGTAATGAATGAATGGATTCTAAAAGACAAACGGACTGATCTAATGAAGATACAGAGAATTTTTAAAGAGAAAAACGAAAGAGAAGAGTTTGCATAGGAGAGAGAATCAATAAATTGAGAAAAAAATGGATCTTACACCGATACAGAATAAAATTAAGTTATTCAAAGATAAAAATAAAAATAAAGGAAATAGAAATTAATTCTTTTTCCAATAACCAGATAAATTTGTTCAAATGATGCTTATATAATCATATTAAAAAAATGTGTCAGTAAAATTAAAAGAAAGGAAATAAATATGTTCCTTTTATCTAATACCTGAAAGAAATGTGCTAAGGTTGTGCTAAAAGATCATAAAATCAACTTATAGAAACATGACAATAAAAAGAAAAAGGAAAAAGAAAAAGAAAAAATGCTATACCTTATCTAGAACATAACAAAAATAAATATGCTCGTAAACATGCCAAATAGAATTAAATTATTAAAACATTGCAATATAAAAGAAAAAAAAAAAGACAATATCTTATCTGAAACCTAACTCGCAAATCTGCCCAGACTATAGAACCATAGCAATAAAAAAAAGGGGGGAAAAAGACAATATTTTGTGTAGGCTTTTGAACCAGCACCTGCTCACGTATAGTGAAATGACATATATTTATGATTAAACTGTATGTTTTTTCATTCCGTCTTCTCATTTCTTCTTTCCTGTGCACTGTTCCATTGCGGTTGTGGTTGTGCTTTTTATCTCCTTCACGTGTTTTTCGGTTACCCCTTTTTGTTTGGTTAGTGTTTTCCATTCTTTTCTGGATTTTGTTGGAAATTGGTACCGTTGTTATGATATTTTTGTTTTCTGAAAAGGTTGATACGAAAGAATATTGGATTTTAAATGATTCTTATGGAATAAGCTTTTTGAAATAAGCTTTCTGAAATAAGCCTTATATTTTTAAATGATCAGAAGTATATTTTTAGTATAAGTTTTTCAAAATAAACATATTTCAAAGAGTATTCTGCAAAGCTTATTTCTTATTTATCAAAAAGGTTTGAACAAGATATATAAGCTGTAAATGTCTATAAAATTTTATAAGGAAATAACAACTTATTATTAAGTGAGTTTATACTTACAAAATAGTGAAGATTATCTTCACTTTTATTTATATATATATACGGGGGATAGAAATGTATCTAAATTCGAATCCAATTATAATTATAATGTTTAGTGTTTAGAGCACAAAAAACACCACTGAACACCAAAGTGGCTAGAAAATTTTAAATTTATCAAAATGATATGCATAAATCATTTTATTGAAATCCTTAAATTAAAAAAATATAAAAATAACTACACCTTAAATTAAAATTTTTAAAATATTACATAATAATGATTACTTTAACAATAATGGTTAACTTATTACATTTTGTAGAAGAGACAATTTTCATATGTAAATCCTCAATACAAAATACAAAATATTTTAATGGTAGAATGGTATTCACTGTATTTGAAAGAATAAATTTTAATAAAAAGAAGATAGGGAGATAGAAATATATTTAAATAACGTTCACATATTATTGGTAATCTTAAATTGTAAAATAATATTAATTGTCACTAAAAAAAGAAATTTAGTAATCAATTTTAATTAGCGAAAATTAGTAGTCGCAATTAGTAATTGATATTAGTGACTAAAAGAATAGTCGTTAATTGTCATCGAAATAGCGATTAAAATACAATTTAGTCGCTAATTAATAAATAAAATATTTTAGCCACTATATCTAGTGATTGAAATATATTGGTTTTGATCATTAAAACAACAGTAAAAAAAATCATTTTCAAATTAGCGATAAAATTAACAACTAATTTGTCGTGGTCCCTAATAGTGATTGAAATAACTACTAATTTATGTGGTCACTAAATGATTATTTTGAATATTATTTATATTAATTAAAATAAAAATACCATTAAAAAAACAATAATATGAAAGTCATAAAACTTCATTCAATGTCACAATTTCTAATGTTGTTTATTTTTTTTAGACTTATCATTACCTATGTCTACTTGAGGTTCAGATATTAGTGAATGGTATAGTCTAACATGTTGTTGGTCAAAGAAAAAAAAATTGTTCCACTAATCCTTTTAGACTCATAGATCGACTAAAGCCCAAAAAGTTCATGTATGATACAATTGTATATTTTCCTAGTAAATAAATGGGTTTCTTTCTATAAATCTAAATCGTCATTCTTCCTATGCCTACCTAAGCATCATAGACTAGTGTATGATGTTAGTACAAATCTTATCACTTTTAAACTACATATAATCCAACCTTACTCATTTTCGACTTTCAAACTACATGTAATCTAAATCTTACCCAAATAAAAGTTTCTAAATGGAGATCCATGTTGGATCGAGCTCTTACCACTAGGTCAAAAGTTATAGTCATAGTCAGGATGTAACTCTTTTTACTTAAGAACATATCAACCCAAGCCCCGCGATTGAATTGTGATTTGACCCATTGGACACTTGTCACGAGATAATTTATGTCACCTACAACGATCTATTTTTCAAATTTCTTTAGTATTTATTTATAAATGAATGAGAACACAACACATCAAAGTCTATAATCCGTAGTAACTATTGTATTGTTATCATCTAACGATTGTAAGCATTTGTCCTTTCCATTTACAAAATAAATTCAAAGAACAAATATAATAAGGTTCAAGAAAGAAAGAATATATTGGGTTTGGATCCAATTTTTTTCTTTTACTTTGTTAATTGAAACAATTTAATTAAGATAAGTTAAAAAGAAAAGAAAATGAGTGTGACTTTTTTATATTTATTGATTTTATCATGGAATCCAAATTAATATGTTTTTTTTAGTTCTTAGTATCTTATTATAAAATTATTTTTTTAAGTTATTTTATAAATATATATTTTTAATTAATTTTTCAAAAATATTTTTAAATAAAAATTAAAACAATAATTAATACAACAATAGGATAAAAAAGTGATATATTATATTACAACTTTAGAAGTGATGTTTAATTCATTTAATTAAAGTTAATGTACAATACAACTATACCTTTTCTTAGTAAATAAATGAGTTTTTCTTTCCATAAATCTGAATTGTCATCTTGTCTGTGTCTGTCTACCTAAGCATCATAGACTAGTGTATGATATTACTTAATATGATATTAGTAAAAGAATTGTTAATTCCCTAATTCATGTTGATTAAATGTTAAAAAATACTTAAAAGATTTGTAAGATTATAAATACCTTAACAATGGTATGAATTCTTAGACTTTTCTACTTTTAAACTACATGCAATTCAAATATTTTAGACAAAAAATTCTAAATGGTGATCTCTATTGGATCGAGCGCTTACTAATATGTCAAAAACTATAGTCAATAGTCAGGGTACAACTCTTCTAATTAAGAGTATAACAACCTAGGCCCCACGATTGAATTGTGGCTTTGCTCCACTTGACACCCGTTACGGGATAATTTAGATTTATTGATTTTATTATGGAATTTATCTAGATTAATATGATTTTCTTTAGCTCTTATTATTTTATTATAAAATTATTTTTTAAGTTATTTTTCCACAATAATTTTAAATAAAAAATTTAAAAAATAATTAAAACAACAATTGGATAAAAAAGTGATATATTGTTACAACTTTAAAAGTGATGTTTAATTGATTTAATTAAAGTAAATTTGAATTGTAAACTAGAATGTAATATATTTTTTGATATCAATTTTGAGAATCAATTTTTAAATTAAAATATTTTTTTTAGAAATATTTTACAACGAATTCTTTCCAAAAATAATATTTTATTTTTAAGTTATTTTTAACAATAATTTAAAATAAAAGTAAAAAAAAATCAATACAACTAATTATATTAAATTGGATAAAAGAGTGATAGATTATATTAAAATTTTTTAACACAATTTATTTTAGTTCCTTTGTCTAAATGATATAAACATATCAAAATATATATTTTATAAAAGAATAATCATGTTGTTGAGTATGTGATAAAATGATTGTAACATTAACGTATATTGTTATCGAAATAATTTATAATACCTTTATACATTTTTTATGTTTTCAATGAAATCAAAAAAGAAATAAAAATTTAAAATTCTTTTCATTTAGATTAGTAATGTTGAATATTTTTAATTTGAGTAAAGTGAAAATTCTATAAACAAATTGAACTTAGAGCAATAACTTTCAATAAAACGATTAAATTGTAAGAAAAAAGTTATGTTCATTTTGATAGAAGTTTTATTTTTTCTAGAGAAATAGGAAAATAAAGCTTATAATATTTTGATTTTTTTTATAATTTGGATAAAAATGAATCTCAATATAATAAAATAAAAGTGATGTTTAATTTATTTAGATAAAATAATATTGAATTCTAAAATAAATATAATATATTTTGTGATATTAATTTTGAGATTCAATTTTTAAATTAAACGGTTTTTAAAAAGATGTGTTAATAAATGACCTTAACCACTTATAAAAGAATGAGTAGAAATTTTAAAAGTCTTGACCTTTCAAATTCCAAACATCTCTGAATACAAAACCCTAGAGAAACACGAAAGGTTGATGAAGTATTGTACTGCAGGGAACTGGATTGGGTTGTAGCTGGAGCAGAGAAGCATGAAGATTTTGCCTTCACTTTCAGTTCGTTCAACTCTCACGTTTCGGATATGCTTCTATTACATTTCTTAATTAGATTTATATGATGGGTCAATTTATATGATGAATAAATTCAAACGTGATGGATGGAATAAATTTTCTTTCATTTGTAGTGATTAGTTTTCCTTCTTTTGTATGAGGTTAAGATGAAGACTGAAATCATGGGGGAGAAACTCAAAGAAACAATGTAAGTCTTAGTTCAATAATTTTCTTGGAAAAAATCTGAGCATATACTTATAGGAAAACTGCTTAATCTAGCACAAGAGGCAGTGAAGTGGTCTCTTTGCTTTTAATTTTTAGTTTTGTAACAGACGTATATATGTTGTCCATAAACCGTGAATTGATGACTCTGTTGGCTCCATGCAAATTGATTTCTTTATTTGTTTATCACAATCTTTTAATGTGCTTGATTTTGCTTTATTTGCTCATGGATTTGTACTTTACATGACAAGGTTTTGAAATGACATCTTATCTTATGTATATGTACTTCATTTCTGTGTTTGTCAAGATCATGTCCTCATGGTTTGCAACAATACCTCATGTGTTTCTATTGCATGTTGCAAATGGAGGATTGATGCAGGTTTTGTTGCATTGGAGAAAAGAATATTCTCCTGATTGAAAATGCAGCGAGCAGAGGAGCGAATTATAATTTTTCATTAAATTATATATGATATTTTTTATTTAGAAATTAATAAAAGAAATCCATCAATAAAATAGGGCACAAATTCATTAATTCTAATCTAATTTGGAAGCTCATTTTTTAATTTAGTTATTGATTTAGTTACTAAAATTTCTTTTATTTTAGTCACCACTTTAGTTTTTGAAATTTATTTTTTTAGACATCGAATTAACTACCAATATTATTTAATTTTAATTACCATTTTAGTCACCGATATATTATCGAAATTTATTTTACTTTAGTTATCGATTTAGTCACCGAAATTTATTTTACTTTAGTTACTGGATTAGTCACTAATTATTATTTCATTTTAGCTACCATTTTAGCTACCAAATTTTAGTTCATTTTAGCAACCGTCTCGTCGAATTAGCCACTGAAATTTAGTCATTGATTTAGCAACCATTGTTTTATGAGTTTTCGGTTGCTATATTATTCTTCAAGAAATGTTGGGACCAAACATTCTGTCACTGATTTTGTGACCACATATTCGGTCGCGGAATTATGACCAATCAAAAAATTGGTCTTTAAGTATTTAGTGATTAGGGTTTTTGCCACTATTCATTTTCAGTCGCTATTTCAGTGGCTATGGTGTATTAGCGACCGATTTTTGTCATTTAGCAATCAATTTTGATTGTCGCTAAAATCTAATTTTTTGGTAGTGTGTATTCACATATATAGGAATACTGGTGATAAGAAAATTATAGAAAGAACAACTTCTAGCAACTCATGATAGAAAAATAAAGGATAAAGTACAGAAATGGAAAGGAAAAAAAATATTTTTTGCAAGAACAAAGTTCACTTAGTTAGATATGTAATCACCTCTTTATTTTTATCTTGTGTCATTATTTAAAATGTCATCTAAGGTGGAAACAATTATAAGGAAAATCCAAATTGAATTTCTACGAGGATGAGACACGAAAATAAGAAGATATTTTGATGAAGTGGAAAAAATATTTTGGCCAAAGGAACAATGAGGGCTAAGAGTAAAAGATTTGAAACTTTTTAAGAAAGCCCTCAATGGAAAAGTGAAAGTGATAAGCACAAAAGATTAAGGTCTATGAAAAGAGTTATTAGAATCAAAATATGGATCTTGGAGAATTATAAATAGAGAATTATGAATAGGGCGAGAAAAAATAGAACAAACTCATAGTGGTAGAGGGATATAAAAAATATCAACGGGATAGGAGTATAAGGAAGTTGGTTTGATAGTAATATAACTTGGAAAGTAAGAGTTGGAAATAAAATAAAAATTTAGAAAGATAGTTGGATAGGGTGTTAGCACCAGTAGTTGCTGGATATGATTTTATGAAATCAATACAAGAGTGAAGCCTACAATGGATCCTAGCTACAACATGAAGTGCATGTATACCTTAAAGAGCTTGATAGAGTATTGGTCCTAAACTAGGCAGGGTGTGTGGTTGTGAGTTGTGTCTCTGATTTAAAATCATATGATTGCATGATTGATTATTCAAAAGTAAGCTCCAAAGATAAATTTTCTTAATAATAGTTTTCAAAAGATTTTAAGAATAAAGCAAATCAAATTTTTTTAATCAAATTCATAAAGGTAATCAGTAAACTGTTTTCAGAATCTGAACCTGATATATTTTCTGTTATGTAACATAATGTTGTCAATTGATTGAATGGTGACTCAATCGATTGAAGTCTTAACGGTAAAAAATAACAGTTTTTCTATATAAAGGGACATGCACGTGTTTTTCACATAACAACAAGTACAAAAATCATATTGAGCGAATTTTTGTAAAATCCTTGAGAGAAAAACGTGCGCAAACCTTGTGATCGATTGAGCAATTGATTTTCAACAAGAAAACTGATCTTGGAGCTTTACTGCTGAATTGATCTACTGCAAACTATGATATTGAATCAGAGCTAAGTGTTCCACTCTATTATTAATACTTTGTATAATCTTTTGAGTGGAACTATTGTGTATTGTTTGTATTCTTGATTCATTTCTTGTACTGAAACTGAAGGTTACAAGTTATAGAGGGTTGTAATTGTAACTGGTTGTTTGCAGAGGTTTATGTATTTGTTTAACACCTACTGTAGGGTTCAATAGTGTGGTTTTTGAGGGGAGCAATGCGTACTGCAGGGAGCAGTATTGTATCTTGTAAAACTGATCTTGGTGATCTCTTAGTATAAATTGTTGTTAGTTTGCAAAGGACTGGACGTAGCTCTTGAGGAAAGGTGAACCAGGATAAAATCTTGTGTTCTTGATCTTTCTTTCTCTCTTCTTGAACTCATTTGAGTTTCAGTTTTCATACTATCAACAAGTTGTTCTTCGCGCTTATTGGTTGATAATTCAACTGATAATCTTTGTATGTCTGAACTTGTTATTTCATCTTGGTAATGGACTGATAGTGTTATTAATCGAATTAACCTATTAACTGGTTCCTATTTACATTGTTGGTTAAAAGAATATTTTAAATAACATTCTTTCTTGAGATTAGTTGCAATTTCTTCGAGTGTTCATTATCTGATTGTTTCTGCGTTGTTCTGTTATTCATCTTAATTGAGTAAATTGCTTCCGCTTGTTGTTCAGATAATATTTTGATCAACTGCAGTAACAGTTTGTTTATGTGCACTGAACTGGATATCAAGATTCTGTAACTTCAGTGAATTGTATTGTGTTGTTTCAGTTTATGATAAATCTGTATAATTGACTAAATTTGCTCTTTGACATACTAATTCTTGTTGTGTAATTTAAAATTGCATTGATCAGTGAATTGATAAAGAATATTCATTCAATCTTTCATACTTTCCAGTATTTGTGAAAAGTTTTTGAAAAGTCTTTAATAGTTCAATTCACCCCTCTTGAACTCAACCTAAATCTATTTTCTACATAGGGGAGAAGCCTTTGAGAGAAAAGAATCCTAGGGTACACTCCAATTCCCGTAACAAGGAAGTCAATCTAGAAGAGGCTATCAAATGAAATGGAGAGTCATGGGATTAGAAGCTAGATTTGAGAAGATAATGGTTCCAATGGAAATAAGTGTAATTAGTATAATTGATGCATGATATAAAAGGATTGAAGCTATATAAATCTAGGGGAGATAGTTGGGTGTGAAAAGACGAAGAAATGGAAGTGTACACCTTTAAATCAGGATATAAGAAGTTGAAAGTAGTGAAAACATAAGATGTACCTAGTATGTATATATTGCTTTGGATGTTAAAGGGTATACCAACTGCACAACATTTTACGTGGATAGTGTTATTAAAAAGAACCCATAACATGACAATAACTAACTAGAAGAGGGATAAATGTAGATAGTACATTGTGTGTTATATGTAGTGACAAAGGAGAAAACTATAACACAATAAAAGTTTACAATATATGTCATAGATGGGTAGGGATTGAAAAGACCTTTGCTGAGTTCAATAAGATGGTGAATTAAACTTTATTAATTTTTCACAAAAAGAACTTTATAAGAATGAATATTTTCAATTAAAACAATTGACTACAGTCTTTAATGTCAAACAACAGAAAATCAATCAATTATAGTTCACAAACAATCAGATTAAACTCCTATTTGAAAGTTTTGAATATATATATATATATATATATATATATTTGATTGAATTTGCATAATATTGACTTAGAATTTTATAGTTAATCAGAATTACAGAAAGATAATCTGTTGAAATATATAATCAACACATTTAACTTTTAGAAACACATTGTCGCAAAAAATGTAGTATATTATCAGTAAATATCAATGTTTGAATATTTGAACACTCTTTTGATGAAAATATCTTGCAGAACAATCTAAAGTAGTGTTTAACAAATATTTAGCCTTACAGGATCACTCAATTATGCACAAATTTAGTGGGACAATTTTTTGTGCAAATACAGATTATGCAAAAAATTAAATTTAAAGAGAGTAGAGAGAAAGAACGTAAGATTTTTATATTAGTTCACTCTTCCTCAAGAGTTACATCCATTTTTCTTTGCAAACTTGCAAAAAATTCAATAACACAATTCAACATAGGACAACCAAGACCCAATCTTTCATCTTGCAAGATTCATCAAGAACTAGTGCAACACCCGTAGCTGTATAATTGAAAACCCTATTAAAATGTAAACTAAAATCCAATACAACCAAAGAAAATTGAAATTTACAAACCAATTTGCAACTAAGTATGAAACAAATTATTCGAATCAAGTTACAAAAACTTCCCTGACAGAAAAAATGATGTTACATAGTGTAGTGCCATCACAAATCAGAGGAATTTGTTCCAAGAACTTTGTTTCTTTTTTTTTATCAAAACACTCTAAAAACTTGGAATAAGCTCTCTATTTTTTGTTAACTGTGTTCTATCAAATGTTTTATATGAAAATGGTAATTCCTTCTTATTTTACATGTTTTTGAAATAGTTATGCTTTAGTGAAAACAATTGATTTAAATTTCTAAACAGATTTTTGCCTCATTAATTTTGAAAAACAATTCTTTGAAAACATTAGTGAAACAATTTTACTTGCAAATTTTATGTCAAATCAGTTTCAGTTTAATTTTAAAATCTCTTAGTCCATTTTTCACTTATTTGTGATACTTGCAAGTGAATCATCAAGATACATCAACACTTTAACTTTAAACATAAAACTCTTCAAGTTTTTTGTTGACTTAACCTCATCAAATAACAATAAGCATCATTGCCAATAAACTCCCCCTATTTGATGAAAGTGATCCAGTGAGTGTGTGTTTAGTAGCTCAAGTCATTCATCAGATAACCTACATACACTGAACTAAACAGTGTGATAAAATTTCTCTTATCAAAATCAAATATAAATTGTTTGAAAATCTCACACATGACAGGTTTACTAGTAATCACTAATTGAAATGAAAATTTACCTGCTTTACTTTTCTCACTAAATCAAATAACTACTTAAACATTTTCACCTTTCTCCCACATTGTGGTTTACTCCTCGTGAATGGCAGTGATTACTAAAAACCAATAAACTAGTTAGATAACACAAATACACCAAAGTTTTATGACCATTGAAGGTCATTAATAACCATATAATAGGTTAGTACTGGTTCAAGGATTTTAAAATATTACATACTATAAACGACAATAATTTCAAAACAACACAAAATAAAAACCAACACACACATTCACACCATTTCTCCCTATTAAATTCGTCAAATAGGGCTAAAATAGTATGATGCAAAAAATAAATAGTAATAATAATGTTCAAAACATATCAAAATGTGACAAATAATATGATGCACGTGATCCTATGTATCTCTGCCATAATGCATCTCTGCAACAGTCCTGCACTACTTCTATTTGATCATCCAAGTTTTGGAACCTTACTACACAAAATTCAAAGTGATCCTTTTTTATTGTGTCCAGCCTGCCATGTAACATTTGTTCAAATTTGGACAGTGGCTCGCCTCTATCAACTGGTGGAATGTTGGGAATGTTGGCATTGTGCTCTCCAGCAATTCCACTTGATTGTATACCATTTGTTCCTTGTCCAACATCAGCAATAAATCCTTGTTTTGTAGTTTCTTCATCTACCTTGCATATCCAGTGATCATCATTTATTTTCTTCAGTCCAATCTTGCACAATACTGCACAAATGATCTGATTATAAGGCTTCACAGTTTCAACCAACTCCTCTTCTAAGTTAACATCAAAATACATAATCATTTTGAACACTATCACTACATAAAGAACTCTATAATATGTTAGCCTTTTGGACTATTCATGTGATCCTTCATTGCATGAATCCAGTTTATCTTAACCCCGTTCATGATGCAATACATCAAAATTAATTCTTCTTCAGTCAAAATTCCATGGTTGTGTCCTCTCAGTCTTAGCTATCATATCACCAGAAATGTTAGGATCTTTGGGTTCATTGCAAGTCGGCCAACATGGAATCCTCTCATTGCAGAATGAGGATTTATGAGACATGACCTGATCTACAACATTTTTCACTTTAGGCAACAGGTGAAAAATGTGGCCTAAGGTGAAAAATTGTGGCCTTAACTTTAGCCCGCAGTTTGGCTATGGTTTTGAAACTATGGTGTATTTCACCGTGGGCGTAGCTCAAAGCCCATAGTTTTGTCAAAAAGTTTGGCCTTAGCCTAATACAATAGGCCACACATTTTGTCAGTGTTTAGGCCACATTTTTTTACCTGTTGTCTTTTCATCAATGTTTACATTTTTCTCATATTGTTGCCGTTTCTATTAACATTTAGGCCACACTTTTTTAGCTGTTGTGTTTTTGTTTAATCCTTCACCCCACATTTGTAATATTTCTAAATAGATTATGAATATATTAAGCCACTAATTCATTTTTAACATTATTATTATAATATAAAAATACTTCAATAAAACTATAGAAGACAATTACATTATTTTTAGTAAATTGTAATTGAAGATAACATTAATAATACTCGTAACATTTATAAATGCAATTAAATGTGCATAATGTATTTCAAAACATAATTAAAAAAATATTAAAAATATTTCAAAATATAAATGCAAAAAATATTAAATGTGCATAATGTGCAATTAAATGTGCATAATGAAAATATTGAAAGCTATACTCCAATGTTGCCTAGCACACTTTGAAAATTACAAAAAATTATAAGGTATATAACAAAAGTATTTTATTTATTTCTTCATTTTATGTTTTCTTCTCCAAATGAACTTGAACTTCACCCTCCAAAAAGGTAAAAAAATAAAAATAAAAACAAACTCAGTACGTGATCTTCCTCAAATTTATGAAAGTTTGTATAAAATATTTCACAATCTTAGATGGTTCCAATGTATATCTCATCATCATCATCATCAGGAACATAAGTTGCAGCTGAGGAACGTGGAGCAACTGCACTACTTTCATTGCCTAATGCTCATGTCATCATTTCTTTTATATCATTCTCATCCAAATCAGTATTTTTCTTAAGCATGAATTTCATCACTATCTCCAAACCCTCAAACTTCTTGATCATATCATTTCTTTCAATGGCATGTTCTCTTTTTAGAGCATCAACTTCTTGATCTTTCTTCAATGTTGTGGGTGTCATAGTCCTTCCATAACAACGAACTCAACCATACTTTTCTTTCCCAAACAATGACTTAAATGTTTTCTCCCCAGATGTACTTAAATTTTCAATGGAACTTTGAAGCTTAGACTATAAAAAAATATCAAAGTTATGAACAAGTAAAGTGTATGGAGTTTTCAAACATATTTCATAAGTACAAATAAACTTACAATTGCATCTAGTGTTTCTTCATCAACTGTATCTAGATTTTTCTTCATCAAGTACTTATATCGTCTCCAAGCATCATTCACATGACTAAAAACTGTTTTTTGTCCTTTCTCAGAAATAATGAATTTATCCTAAACAAAGCCACAAATAAATACATGTTATAAATATTTTATAATTCAATCAAAGATAAAAATTCTATTTAATTACCATAACATATTTTCATATTCATTCCTTATAATCTTTGAGCAAAGCCTTGAAGTTTGTGTAGATTAGAGGACAAAAATCCGAATTCCTTGCTAAGGTCCCAAGGAAATAACTCAAGTCAGATACAACTCTATCATTGGGACCAACAGGCTCTTCATCTTTGTCCAAGATAACTTCTAGACGATCTTCAATATTTCTTGCATGTACTTGTAAACATCTTGTTGGTCCTCGTGTTCTTTTATTGCTTGTGCATATTTTGAATTCTAATTTAATTTTTAATTGATATCTCATTGTTTGCTAATTTTAGTTGATTTTTTTTGTTTCGTAGGAATCAATATTGTACTAAATTATTTAAATTCAAAGTTTTCATTCTAACAAACTAATTTTTGCCGAAATTCCTGAACTCAGCCGAAATTCTTTTCAAGTAGAACCATGAGAAGCTATTATAGTTATTTTTCTAATAGTTATAGAAGCAATTTTAGGTGGTCTACCAAGCTTACGGGATGATTGGATCAGACCATCGTGATCATTAGAGTCAGAATTAGAAGCCTCATCCTCCAACATATCTACCCACCTCTTAGAAACCAAACTCTGCATACCAGTACCCTATAAGGAATTCTCTCTAGAAGCAATATGTTCAGAACTATTATTATTTGTCTCTAGAAAAGTGACAACGGGTGCAACCAAAGGGAGATTAAAATTCACAATATTCACATTTTCATATTTATCGTGTGACATGTTTTCTTCTAGAACAGACAATTTAGAAAAAAAATTTGGAAGAGTCAAACCACATGGGTGAGCCAAGTTACCCTTAGGAGAAACATTCGGATATGTATGTTAATCATTGACAAGATTTTCTCCTTCTAAACTATCTTCCTTATCAGAGCCACTATTAGGAGCAACAACACAACCTCCTAAAAAAGATAGTTTAGAGTCATTACCAACAACAACATTAACCACCTTGGTATGCAGATTCACATTTTTCTCTCTTGCCCCCGAGCTGGACTTATAACGTTGTTTAGATTTCACTTGTTGATAAGACCTATCATTTCAAGGGTAGTGCCTACAAGCAAATAACATATGGACAATCATTTTACAAAAGGAGCAGGCGAAAGCCATTCATACTCCATGTTAGTTACAAAGGCAAAGTCAAGATGCTCTATTAAAAGCTGCTACGACAGAGAAGAGAAAAGATCAACATCAACAAGCACTCGAGCATAGAAACCAAAGATTCTTTTCATATTTTAATAATCTAACGCAAGAGGGGTACCAACTCCTCTTGCTATAGAGAAAATGGTACAGAGTTGGCAATACTCCAAAGGGACGCCATGAATTCTAACCCAGCAATGCATCTAAGTAAGCTTTATAAATTTTTGGAACCAAGTCCTTGGTCTAGGCAAAGACCCGCAAAAATCTTGGAGAGAGATTCCAAGATCCAACCACCAACACATGCCTCATGTCTTCCAAAGAAGTAAACAAAAACTCATAGAATCCCTTGCTAAGAGGAATCTCCTTTCAAGAACCAAGGGATTTCCATGCAAGGTCCAGCTTCTTGCACATGTCTAGGTGCGTTAAAGATTTGTCTCCTTTGGCAAACATGATCCTATCAGCAAGTGATTCTTACTCATCAAGCCCAGCCACATGTGCTTTTTATGGGATCTGCACAAAGACAATATTTCCTTTCAGGTAAGAAGAGGGCAACTAGGACACAAAAATGTCACAAGCGTTATTCAAAAGCCTGAGAAAATATTTTCTTTTGCACAATAATAGCTACAAAAAAAATGTCAATTTGTTTCATATTTTGATCATGAGACACTCTCAAAGAATTAAGAATTCACAGATTAGATGTACATTCCGTATTCCATCACAAAAAGCACACAATGCAAACAAATGTGATAACCTACCACACTTCAACAAGAGAAATGTGAACAAAGGAAAAGGCTAGCTAAAAGTCCTAATTCCCCCTCTCTCCAATTTTCTCTATTAATTTATTGAGATTTTCTTTTCTTAATTTAAGGTATTTTTTCTGTAAAATTGGAAGGACATTTCTTTTTGCGTAGTCGATAAGCAAATGGTAGCCTTTCCTTCTTGTAATCCACTACCATTTGCACAAAATTCATCAAAGTATTTTTATAAAAAAATACATAAATAATTTTTTCACAAAGTTTATTTACATGTTAAAAAGAACAAAAAAAAAAAAACATATGAACTTCTACAGATTAATTTATATATAAATTAATTTGTTCTTAACTTATTCGAATTCATGAAAACTCACTAGAATGAAATGATATGCTCTAAATTATATATACTATGGGTTGATAAAACCTTCGACTAAGGTAGTTTAAATAGCTCACGGTATTATTAAAACAACTGTCATTAGTGACAGTAAGTAATTATCAAAATTGAAATGTACAATCTTAAGATTTGTCCTAAACATAAGCTTATATAAGTTACTATTTTTCAGAGGCTTAAGTTACTTGATATTACAATGTTTAACCTCTTGACAACGATAAATCAATCACGACAAAAATTATATTTTTTTAAAATTGTTTTAAAACAAAAACCAATGTGCTATTAGGTTGTTTAGCCCGTGAAGTTGGTTTCCAATTAATTAAATCAATGATACCATTACTACTTATAATGTTTCCAATTAATTATTTTCTTCTATATAAAAATATGTGTGGTCATTTTTTTTAAACCAAGAATGATAGACAATCCGATCTATTATCGATGATAAACTTTTTAGTGGAAGCCTAATTTAATTTTATAAAATTAAATGATAAGATAATGTTTGCACTCATTTATATATTATGAAATGGTTTTATCTTTAGTGAATATAAGATTTCTAATACATCACCTTCATGTGAGACTTTCCAATTCTACATAACAATATATTTATGGATGGTTTGACAGCAGATAACATAATAGATCTAAATTACTACAATATCATTTTAAGAATTAGACTTTAAATCTAACTCAATCTTATAAGATTGACTTGTAAGATTAGATTTACATCCATTTATATACTATGAAATAGTCTTATCTCTAATTAATAGAGCATCTATGATGAAAAGTTCAAATTTTCTTTATACATAAACTTTTAATATAAAATAACTTTAGTACATGATATAGATAGTTAATATACGTGGTCCCAAACATAAAAGAAAAAAAAGCATTTTGAAAGAAAATTATAACGTATAAATTATTAAAAAATGTATATATGCATATTATGGCTCGTATATATTAGTCAATACCAAAAGATGAAAAAAAAAAAATACCCGAAAACATGTAGAAATGGTGTCCACTCCTTTATTTATCTATTTATGAAACACAATAGATAAACTTATTATAACGTTGCTTTCACAGCTCAAAAGACGCATAGCACTAAACAAATCCCAATAGAAAAACCACACGCTCAATAAATTTGTCAACTCTAGTTATGAATGGGTGGATCTTTGCTAGGTGGTGTATAATCCAATGAGACCATATCTTCTTCATCGTCTTTAAGTTTCTGTTCTTTCTCTGGATGAACAACATTTTCTTGACCAAGATCAGTAGCATGATTTCCAAAAGGGCTTGTCCTAAGACCTTTTGCATGCACTACAAGAAAATAAACAAGGTTTGGTTAGAGAACCTTGATCACACAATAGAAATAATTGTCACATGAAGAAAGTGATGAAGGAAAATTTTCTTCAATGAGAATGCTTTAGAAGTTGGCATGAACGAAATAAAAGTGAAAGAAAAAAATTACACCTCTATTAGGAGATGATGAAAAGTAGAATATAAGCATGAATGCTATTAGAAGAAAAAGTTTTAATAAAGGCTTCATGTTTCTCTTCAGATAGCTGCTGTAACTCGAAACTTATATATATATTATTTACTATTTTAACTCTCTTATATTAGTTTTAATTCAGTGTTTATTAAAATTTTAATTTTATATATTTTATCTTTATTTCAGATATTAAATTTCATAATTTGAAGATATTATTTTTGTCAACACTCAATTTTGTCCGGATAATCTTTTAAATTAAAAATACAAAATAAAATAAAATAAAGAAATGAAAAAAAAATAATAACATAGAATATATATTTATTAATTTAAGTTTTGTTGAAAAAATAATAAATAATTTTTTTTTGAATTTTTTCATTAAAAAAACTTAAAAAAAAGAAAAGGTAGTGATTTAAAAAATAATTAATAATAAAAAACGAAAATAACAAAAAATAAAATATAAATTGAAACAACAGAACCTAAAAATAAGGAAAAAGTATAAAATAATAAAAATTAACAAGAAAAGAAAACTGTTTTCAAACTATTTCCTTCATTTACACGTTCAAGATAATAAAAATAATAAAAAAAAATAAGTCAATCTTCTCTAAATTCTCTCTCCATTAACTTCACATATTATTTGAAAAAATATATAAAATAACAACTTTGAAACTACTCAGATAACAACCCATCTTTCTCCACTACAAAAAAAAGAAAAGAATCAGTCAATCTTAAAACTGCTCTAAACCACCCATGTTCTCATTTCACAATAACAAAACATATAAAAAATAAAATATGACCATTCTCAAACTGTTTCATCTCACTCTCACGTTCATCTACACTTCATCTTTAATAATAAAAAAAGAAAAAAAAAAGAGTCAATATTTCAAAACTGTTCTGAACTACTTTCAGAATAAAAAATAAATTAAATGATAAAAAAGAAGATTCACTTAAGATGTAACTGCTCTTACGTTAGAGGGGGACATTAATCACTTTGAGAGATATGAAGAAAAAGAGAAGAGCAAGAAAAGAGAAAAAAAGAAAACATTCACGGATCACTACTGACTTGGAGTAGAAAGAAAAGAGAGCACGAAGAAAGAAAGAGGAGGGATTGAAAGTGCATCGTCTTTTTGAAGAAGATGTATGTTTCAATTTGGTACGGTAATGTTTATGGTTCCTCTACCGTTTCTATTTCCTAGTTCTCACACTGTTTGTAACATAAAAAAATTCAAATTTCCCTTTTTATTGTTTTAAAAAACTCATCTTTATTGCATTTTCATTCTCGGAAACCCTATACTCTTATTCCTTTGCATGTACCCCACCATGTTGCCGCCATGCTCCTCTCCAAAATCCACGCCACACTCCTTTGAGCATCACTTCCTGAGCCAAACCTTAAATCTAAAGTCATGCGCCACCTAAAACCATCATCATGAACCTCTTTTCACCCTAAGAATGCCATGACAACAGCCCCTCCAAATAGCACCACGTTTTCATACGAAAACAGCACCTAAAACCATCATCATGAACCTCTTTTCACCATAAGAATGCCATGAAAACAACCCCTCCAAAATAGTAGCCTAAAACAGCGCCATATCACCTCCAAAACTACATCATTTTACCTCCAAAAAAGTCACCATGCACCACTTAAAACTCACATATTTAAGCTTTGGATTACCACGAATTCATTCAGTCACGTTCCATTTTTGCATACATGATCCTACTAAAGCTAAAGTGTCAATTCTATGTTGCATATAACTGTTGCATGTTATTTTTCAACACCGAATTTGGCACCATTTCTCAAAGCCCAGGCTTTAAACCTGGCACCGTTTCTCAAAGCCCAGGCTTTAAACCTGGAACTGTTTCTCAAAGCCCAGGCTTTAAACCTGGCACTGTTTCCCAAAGCCCGGGCTTTAAACCTGGCACTATTTCCCAAAGTCCAGGCTTTAAACCTGGCACTGTTACTCAAAGCCCAGGCTTTAAACCTGACACTACTACTCAAAGCCCAGGCTTTAAACCTGGCATTGTTATCCAAAGCCCAGGCTTTAAACCTGACACTGACGCCATTCACTTACCCCATTTTCAAACACAAACTTTCAAAAGTTTCAAAAAATATCAAACCAACCAACAATCTTATCAACAAAGAACTACGTAATCCTGATTCTCTATCCTCAATAGAGATATATAGGAGCGAGGTCAAATCCTTGTTAGGCTCCCGTTTTTAAAAAAATATCTTTGTTTGTTATTGTTTACATTTTATTTCGTTTTTGGGAAAAATAAATATTTCAAAAAATCATACTCTTTTACTCATTTAATTAAAGGTACTGCCCTAGGACGGACGTTGTGGGGTGCTAATACCTTCCCCACACGTAACCGACTCCCGGACTCTAAATCCGGTTTTGCGAACTTGTCTTATCTTGTTTTCGGATTTCCATAGTTTTCCTTTAATAAATTATGGTGGTGACTCCACTATTTTGAAAAATAATTTTATTTTGTTCGCCGTCCCCGTCGTGACCCTGGTTACGACAGTTTTACATAAAATTCTAAGATTATCTTGTTCATTTATGTATTTATATTTAATATATGTAATAAGAAATAATATGTAATAAATATTTTCTTTTATTTTTTAGTGTATATATATATATATTATTTGTATGGTATTTATTAAATTTTGAGATTATATAGAAATTAAAATTAGTGACATTTATCATAATCTACTTTAGGTTGATGTCCTCATTTGTTTATTTTCTATTTAATGCATTGCAAACTTTCAAAATATTGTCGGCAATAAAAATCGTAAAATATTATTTCAACATCATAGAAAATACAAGCAGATAAAATGTTCTTCTATTATAATAAAAATATTCATTCTTTCTTTTAATATCAAAACCAATTACCCAATTCCACCCTATCCACACTCTTAGGTCCAAACAATTACTCATCCTTTTATTTTGGTATGTACACTGACTAGATTAATTTTTTTTTTCTTTTTTGAAAGATGACAAGCAAAACTTGTCTTATAAAATATATAATAGAAAAAATAAAACCTATGAGAGAACTAGGAAAAAATATCAAACTAGTTACGCAAGTAGTAAATTTTATAAACATTTTATAATTGAAAATGAATGAATTGTATTACTATGTACTTTTCATATTATCATATCTTAATAAGTAAATAAACTTTGGAAAATATTTTTTTAGACTGTTTTATAATACCCTAGGTCAAAATGACTATTCAACATTGGTACACTTAATTTATTGGTCTAAATGGGTTCTAGAATCCAAGTTGAAATGACATAGCTAAAGGTCAAGTCATTCAATATTCTTTATGAACCACATTTTTTATATTAGGTATTCACTTAATTGATAGTGAAAATTTTCACATTCAATTGTTTATACTTATAATCCATATTATATTCAGTTTATATTGTACCTTATATATACGCATATTTGATGTTGATTGTGATCATAACATATGTAGAAAGTATATTTTTAACATCAGTTATGATCATAATTGATGTAAAAAATATGTTAAATGGAATCAAGGGTCCTTCATGAATTCAGTATAAAGCAATTATAATTCCTAATAAAATGAATATGTTACACAATAATTTAAAGGATTTCAAATTTTAATAAAAATTTGATATAGTCTCAACCAAATATATATAGAGAGAAAGTGAGAGTTTGTAAAATAATTGAATTTATAGTATATAACTAATAAAGTGGGTGTGAATCTCAATATTCTACTCAACAAATTTAAACAAACATCAATAATTAATGTTAATTTTCTTTCACTAAATAATAATTAATTAATAATATTCTTTTTCTTACAAGAAGTCAGTTAGTTTCAATAACAACAAAGTCTTCAATCATTTATGATGTTCCTTGATTCATGTTGCTCTCTTGCTTCTTAAGTCCACGGTCTCAGGAGGGAGTCTCGTAGACACTCCGACACTCAAGTTAGTTTAGGGCCTGAGTGTAGCAGGTGATTTAAATTAGAATTTAACAATACCTTATTTTTGGTGATTGAGCTCATATTTATAAGTAACGGGCCTAGAGTGTTTAAGTCCAACAGGCCAAGTCCAGGACAAGGCATAGTTTGTTAAGACTGTTTTAACCTGAATTCATTGTACGTACCTTCCATGTGTCTTGGGTATGGACTGCCACCTGTCACATGTGATTAGCGTGTATCACTCGTCTATCAGTGCGTCAAAGAGAGCCTTACTTGTGATCGACCGAGATGGGCATCGGTCGGCCATCTCGGAGCAATGAAAAAGGCACATGCAAGTATAGTTTGATTAGTGTGTATGGTTGACCGTATAGTACATAGGCCTTCCAAGTCCATGAGGGGGACTAGTGGCCAAAGAGGATTTAATAGAGTAGACAAACGATTGGATTCCCTGCACTGGCCATGTGGAAACAAACATTTAAGGTTGTCCACGCCGACTGTTTAAAGATAAGCGCTGAGTAAGGTTCTTGCGCATTTTTTCGATTCGTGCGCGTCTCATTTTTCGTGTGTGATGTGACAAGTCGATTCATCTAAACCGTCGAACCTGCCTTGATTGTGCGGCTAATAAGTGGTCGTTTCGTTGCAAGGTTTTGGCTATAAATAGCCCTTGATGCTGTCTCATTTGTCATCATTTCCATTCAAGTATCTGAGTAGCTCCGCCAAGCATTCGGTCGTCTACTTCAGCCTTCTTCTCGAGGTAACCATGGCTTCCTTCTCTCTTGAAACTTATTCTGATTTTGGCTCCTCGGGCAGGTGAGATGCCTTAACCAGCTGTGGATGACTGGTCGGGCGGGAGGTTAGCCGTATTGGGAGATCTTTTAGTAGCTCGAGCTTTAGTGATTCAAGTAACGAGTCTATAGGGAGTGAGAGAGTTGTTAGGGTGGAAGACCCAGTGATAAAGAATAAGAGGGTAGAGATGTCGGCCTCTAGTAGCAATGTCGGAGGACGTTAACGAAGTTAAACCCCCCTCCTAGAGGATGACTAGGTGGTGACGGACATTAGGACCGCCTATTCAAAGTATAGATCGGCCGCTGCCCTTAGAGTTTTGCTAGACTCCCAAGACATCCTAGACCTTGCAGTTCCTGACCATATTTTCTCTCAGCGTCAATGCACGACGTCCGACTTAGTATTCCACGATCGGAGGTCGTCATCTGCGGATTTTTTCTTTATGTACGCTTGTGTAATGAGGAACTCTTTTGTTCGTATTCCATTTCATGAGTTCTTCATGGGCGTACTTTGTGCGTGAACATTGCCCTTCGTAACTTCATCCTAGTAGTTGAGAGTACGTTAGGGCCTTTCAAATTTTGTGTGCAGCTTTAGATATCGTTCCTACTCCCCCTCTTTTCCTTCATCACTACCTAGCCCGACCAGGGAAGAAAGTAGGGTGGTTATCTTTGGTTAGTCAGCCGAGAAACCGCATGCTCGATCCCTACTCCTCCTCGTATAAGCACTTTAAAGATACCTTTTTCAAGATTTCATTTAGGAGGGAAGGCCGGGAGTATATATATGATAGGGATAAGCCGAGTTTCCCACTTTACTAGACCAAGTCTCCTACCCGGTTCGCGATATGGCCATGGTCAGACCTATCAGCAGAGCATATCTAGGCTTTGTCGGTCCTTAACAGCCTCCCCAGAGGCACCTCCGTTCGAGGGCTCCTCCACCTTTTAGTGTGAGGATCCTACCAGGGTCGTGTTCGGTACATCCTTTCTTTATCTTCGATTTTGCCTAGTCTTACGATCACTAACTTGTGTGTTGTGCAGATATTATTATTGCCATGAACCCAAGCACAAATAGAGTCTTCAAGGACTTACTAGCAAAGAAGGAGGTAGGACAGGGTGGGAGGGGTACTTATACCGGACCGACCTACAAAGGCAAGGGCAAGGCGGATCAGGAGGAGGTGATAGCGGAGAGAGTTGAGCCTATCACTACTGTGATTGCGTCACCTCTCCGACCGCCTCTCGCTCCCACTTTTGAGCCTCGCGATAAGAAGAAGAAAGAAAAAAAGTCCTCGAAGCACGCCTCTAACCGGTCTTCTACGCAACGGTCACCTAAGTGCCTCAAGGTGGCCGCAACGGAGCAGGAAATGATCTCCACCTTCAATTTCCTGAACAAAAAATCGATGATATCCGACAAAGTAGTCATAGATTTGAATGACTATGAACAAAAGAAATATACTTCTTCCTCCCGTCATGAGCTAATGAATGCCCTATGGGAGCTGAACACCCGTGCCCTCCTAATCAGCCAAGTAGTGGGGGAAGAAGTTGAAGGGTGAGCTGGCCGAGGTTACTTCATCTTTGAACTCAGCTCTTAATGCCAATATGAAGTTGGCGCATCGTGTTAAGGAGTTAAACTTGGAGACAGAGACCGCCAAGGGGGAAGCCGTGGAGTCAAAGAAAATAGCTGAAGCTATGAGAACTCAGAATGGCTTCCTCCGTGAACACTGCTCGGTCGTCAAGGATAAACAACCAGATGTTGCCCGCCTTTTGGATGTATTGAGTGAGGAGGTTGTCGACTTAGGGCAAAAGATGACTAAACTTACCCTAGATCAGGAAGAGGAGCAGTCATACCAAGCCAATGCCGAGAAAGAACTTAGCGAACTTGAAGGTTTTGTGATCAAGTAGCACAATCTTGGGTTTGCCCGAGCTGTTAGGCAGACCGCTTAATTTTATAAGGTTCCAATAGATGAAGGGAAGTTCAACAACCGAAAAGATGTTTATAAGGGTCAGTTGATGTCGGTGATTGATATCCCAAACGAGAATGGGGGCGAGGTGGAGGCGCACGAGGGGACTTCGGAGGCGGAGGAAGGCAGTACGGCGCTGGATGTTGTGATTTTTGATTAGGAACTTAGTTTTTTGTTTTGTTTGTACATATTGTTGGCTGTTTAGGCTCTTTTTGATGGCTTGTATTCGGCCATATGGCTTCGTATTGGTGGCTACACTTCGATCAGCCTTTTTTGTAAATGAATAGTTATGTTTTCCTTGCTTACAGCCTTTATGAATTGCGATTACTAATTTCACGCTTTCTTTATTGATACGTTCTTGATCATTTATCTAGTTGGCTTCACGAGTATTAAACTTATTAAAATGTAAATGAGCATTCACTACTCGGTCGTTTCCACAAGCTAGAAGCTTTAATGCTTAGGCGTTGTTTGATTATACACCTTGTGGTCGGTCCATGAGGTATGACTTTAGTTTTTAAAAGCTAACTGATTATACACCTCACGATCAGTTCTCTGAGGTGTGACGCTTTAATGTTTAAAAGCTAAATTATACACCCCACAGTTGGTTCCATAAGGTGTGATTCTTTAAAATCTAAATGATTATACACTTCACGGTCGGTTCTGTGAGGTGTGATGCTTTAATGGTTAAAAGCTAAAAAATTATACACCTCATAGTCGGTTCAATGAGGTGTGATGGTTTAATGGTTAAAAAGCTAAATGATTATACATCTCACGGTCGATTCCATGAGGAGTGAAATTGCCATAGAATTTGTAACTGAAAACTCCAACGTTTATTGATAATGCCTCGTTAAAACCTCCTCGACCAAAACCCTCCTTAAGGAAAAATGTCGTAGGTAGGAAAGAGTACACTGAGTTACATGGGATTCAACTAAAATAAAACTTTAGATGGTAAGTATTCCACGTCCTTGGGATTTGCTCTCCATCTAAGTGTTCCAATCTGAATGTGCTGTTGTCCAAAGACTAATTCACCCTATAAGGGCCTTCCCAATTGGGTACGAATTTGCCATCAGCGACACCTTTTCGGGCATCACCAATCATTCTCCAAACAAGATCTCCTTTTAGAAAGGTTATTGGCCTGACCTTGGCATTGTATCTTTGGGTGGCCATTTGCTTGCATACCTCTTCTTTTTATCTTAGCCTTTTTCTCTTAGCTCGTCCAAGAGATCCGACTCGGTCTTCATGTATTCCTTATTGATTGCCAAATCCTTTAATTGTCATCTTATCATGGCCTCTCCTATCTCGACCGGTAACATAGTGTTTGTCCTATAGGTTAGGTTGTACGATGACTCTCCTATTGACGTTTGAGGCGTGCATTTGTACGCCCACAAAACTTCTAAAAGCTTATCCGCCCATTTTCCCTTGGTCGCACCTAACCTTTTCTTCAGTTGTGCTAAGATCACTTTATTGGTTGCCTCGGCTTAGCCGTTTGTTTGTGGGTGCTCAACAAAACTGGTTATATGCTTAATTCCCAATTCGGTAAAGAAAGGCTCCAGTTTTCATTTGACAAACTATCGCCCGTTATCTATTATGATCGTATGGGGGACGCCAAACCTACGTACAATTTTTCACGTGAAGCTCTGTACATTGGCGGCCATAATCTTGGCAAGGGGCTCAACCTCTATCCACTTGGTGAAATAATCAACTGACACAATTAGAAACCTCATTTGTCTGGTCGTTGGTTGGAAGGGTCCAACGATGTCCATTCCCCACTTGGCAAAAGATCAAGGAGCACTGATCGTCTGTAGATCAGTTGGTGGCTGGTGAATTAAAGGGTCGTTCTCCTGGTAGCTTCTACACTTTTTCACATATTTTGTGCAGTCTTGGCAGACGTCGGCCAATAATATCCTGCCCAGATGACCCTGGAAGCCAAAGTTCTGTGATCGCAATGCATCCCACATACGCCATTGTGAAGCACGTTCATCATATAGTCGATCAGTTCCTTACCCACACATTTCAGTAGAGGAGTAGTGAATCCCCTTTTATATAAGTCCCCACCAATGAAGACATAACGGGGGACATTCTTGGCGAGTGCATTATCTGGTATGACTTCTCCTTGCGCCAAGGCTTTTAAGCCTCCCATGATAGGCTTTCGCCAGTACTCCTCAACTACTTTAACATTCATGCAATCTGTATCTGATATTGTCGGTCCACTTAAAGTGACCTGGATAACAGTGTCGAATCTTCCCTTGCCTTTTCCTAATGCCAGCTTTGATAACATGTCCGCTTGCGTATTCTTGGACCTGGAAATGTGCTCAACCTTTGCAGACTCAAAATGAAAAGGGAGAGTTGCTACTTTTTAATAATATCTTGTCAGCAATGGATCCTTCACCTGAAAGGTTCTGTTCAGCTGTCCGACCATCAATTGAGAGTCAGTCAAGAAAACCAACTGCTTTACTCCCATGTCTTCAGCTAAGATTAGGCCAACTATAATGGCTTCACACTCGGCCTGATTGTTGGACGCTTTAAAGTTAAAGTGCAATGATTATTCAAACTTCACCTCGGTCGGACTTTCCAATACCACTCCTGCTCCACATCCCTTGTCATTGGACGAGCCGTCTACGTATAAAGCCCACACCCTTTGTTGTTCTGGTTGTAGCTGTTGAAGTTCTGGTTGTAGCTGTTAAAGTTCTGATGCAAAGTTAGTCAAACATTGAGCTTTGATAGGTCCTCTCAGCTCAAAAGTCAATCTGAACTCTGAGAGTTTGACTGATCAGGATATCATATGCCTTGCCAGTTCGGGTTTTAAGAGGACCTTCCCAACTAGATAGTCGATTTTGATTGTAATGGGATGACTCTGGAAGTAAGGCCTGGGCCTTCAGGCGACGTAAATGACCGCCAATGCAGCCTTCTCAACGATTTGATACCTAGTTTCAGCATCTTGTAATGCTTGCTCTGCGAAGTAAACTGGTTTCTGCCCTTCATGTTGAACTAAGGCAACACTAATGACACTATCTGAAACTGAAATGTATAACAGGAGGCAACACTAATGGCACTATCTTCAAAAGCATTCTCACATTCGCTATCCCACTTAAACTTGTCGGCCTTCTTCAGAGTCTTCACTATTGGCCTTATTTTCTCTACTAATCTAGGCAAAAAACGGGAGAGAGATGTTAGTCTTCCAACAACACTTTGTACCTCTTTCAAACTTGTAGGGCTCCGCATTACAGGAATAGTTGAACACTTGTCGGGGTTGTCTTCTATTCCCCTGTGGGTCGGCATGAAGCCCAGGAGTTTGCCTCCTTCCACCCCGAACATGCACTTCGCCGGGGTTCGGATGCATGCCAAAGTGGCGAAGCTGTCCGAATACTTCTTTTAGGTCAATCAAGTGTTGATCAAATGCCTCGGACTTGACCATCATATCGTCTACGTACACCTCCACATTCCAACCTATTTGTTTTTTGAATACTTGGTTCATTAGCCTTTGGAAGGTGGAACCTACATTTTTCAACCCGAACAGCATCACCTGGTAGAAATAGTTTGAAGCCTTAGTGATGAACGTCGTCTTCCCCACATCCCCGTCGTACATCGGGATTTGATTGTAACCTGAGAACGCATCTAGGGAACTGAGTATCCTGTTATCGGCCGTTTCGTCCACTAAGCGATCAATATTAGAGAGCGGGTACGCATCTTTTGGGCAAGCCTTGTTTAAATTTGTGTAGTCAATGCACATCTGTCACTGCCCATTGCTCTTCTTTACCAGCACCACATTAGCTCACCACGTGGTATATTGTATCTCCTTAATGAATTAGGCGTCCAACAACTTTTGTACCTCCACTGCAGCTGTTAACCTTTTCTCCTCTCCCATTCTTTGCTTTTCCTGTGCCATCGGTCGAGCCTCCTTACAGACCAAGAGTTCATGGGACATCACTCGGAGGTCGATCATCGGCAAGTCGTCGGCTATCCAGGCAAAGAGATCCTTGATGTCCGTCAACATTTCTTTTATTTTTTTCATCCTCGCCTTTTGTCAGGTCTCCACCTAAGCGGGTCTTTTGGTCTTCTCGATCTAGTTGTCACTCTGTCTCGTCGTCCTTTGGTTCCATTCTAATCTCATCATTGACCCTGCGATCAAGGTCCGTCAGCGCAACCATCCTCTGATTGACGTCTCTTTTGACCGTTGTTACAGTCGGCATTAGCCTCAGATTGGCCACATAACACTCCCGCGTCGTTCTTTGATCGACGTGTACGGTTGCCGCTCCTCCCCTTTCAGTTGGAAACTTCATGGCGAGGTGCGGTGTATAAACTATAGCACCCAACTTGTTCAAGGATGGTCATCCTAGAAGTGCGTTGTAGGATGTGTTAACATCAATTATCAGGTATCTAACAGAAATGGTCTTTTGTCCTCGGCCGGATCCGCTGAACTTAATGTGCAGGTCGATGTAACCTCTTGTATTTACCCTTGCGCTTGAAAATCCAACTATCTGCTCGTCCAAAGGGACTATATCATCTTCATCCAACCCCATTTTCTTAAAGGTCTTCTAGTGGAGGACGTCTACTGAACTCCCTTGATCTACCAAGGTTTTTCTAATATCACAGTTTGCCACGTTGATGGATATAACCATTGGATCATCTTGTCGGGTGTCGATCCCCGTAAAATCTTGGTCAGTGACGTGATGTCCGGCATGCTCTATCGCCCCCTACGACTAGTCATATAGATACTTTTGATCGCCCTTAAGTGCCTCTTACGAGCTGAATGTGATAGACCGCCGCCACCGAATCCTCCAAATATTATGTTAACAACCATCTTGTCGGTGTCTTCCCGACGACTGGGACTCTTATCTCTTGATCGCTCCCTATTTGTCCTGCCCTCTCATCTACCCCTAGGGCTCCTTTCTCTCCTCTTGAGCATTCACTCAAGGCTTCTTCACTAAGACTCTTTTCCCTCTACCGCCCGTATGATTTTTGTTCACTTCTCGCTACATACCGTTGTAGGAGCGTTGCCTGTATGAGGTCTTCAATTTTATCCTTTAGGGTCAGACGCTCCTCAGTATTATGGCCATGATTACGGTGATACCAACAGTACTTACGTTGATCGGCTCTCAAGGGTGAGGGGAATTTGCGAGGTTTTCTAATCAGGTCAGCGCTAAGGGCTTCCTCCAGAATTCATGTTCGACCCGTGTTAAGAGGCGTATACCTCAAAAACCTTGGACTGCTAGGTTCTTCTCTAGATTTTTGGGGATTTTAATCTCAGTCATTTCTTTTGCTCGCATTCTCCTCGAATCTCGCTTGGCTTTTGAACTCCCTCAATTCTTCTACTTGCATAAACTTAGTAGCCCATTGGCGGAGCTCATCCATGTCGACTACTGGATTCATGCATAAGCTGTCCGAGAATGGTCCTGGTCTGAGGGCGGTTATTATGTATGCATGGCCACCTCCGGATTAAGCCTGCGAATGTTCAAAGCTACCTTGTCGAACCTGTCCATAAATGTTCATAGGGATTTCCCCTTCTCTTGGTGAATGTTCACCAGTGCAACGGATGTTAAGTGATGGGGTTTGCTGTTTGTGAATAGCGCCACAAACTTGGTTACTAGGGTTTCAAAGGAATCGACCGACTATGGAGGTAGTCGGGTGAACCAGCTGAGGGCTACTCCTTTGATAGATGTTGGAAAAAGCCTTACAGAAGATGTTGTCGTCCATCATTTAAAGACTCAGCTGGGAAATGTATGCATTAACATGTTCGTATAGGTTTGTGGACCCATCATACCTGTCCAGAGCAAGACATTTCCAGTTAGCAGGCAACTCTATTGCCATTATTTCATTAGTGAATGAATGCCTCCTAGATGAGTTGATAAGCATGCTCTGTGATGCCTTACCTTGGCCCTCCTACCGAGAACATTTCTCCTTGGTCGGGTCTTCTCGGCGAGTTCTCTACTGTCCTTCCCTATCGACATTTTGCTTGAGCCTCTCATTCTCTTCTCGGAGCCTCTCTAAAGCTCTAGTATGATGCGCTAAGTCCTCTTCATGCCTCTTCCTCATCGCCTCTAGTTCTCTCCTAAGCTAGGCCAGCGCGGTCGCTAAGTCTCCTCCTTGATGGTTCTATTGGCTTCCATGATTCTCGGTTGTCACCATTGTTGTTAGGCTAATCTCGGTCCACGGTGGGCACCAAAATGTTCTTACAAGAGACTAGTTAGCTCCAACAACAACAAAGTCTTCGGTCGCTCCTGATGTTCCTTGATTCACGCTGCTCCTTTGCTTCTTAAGTCCACGGTCCCAAGAGGGGGTCCTGCAGTCACTCCGACGCTCAAGTTAGTTTAGGGTCTGAGTGTAGCAAGTGATTTAGATTAGAGTTTAGAAGTACCTTATTTCTGGTGATTGAGCTCTTATTTATAGGTGTTGTAACGGACCTGGAGTGTTTAGGTCCTGTCGCAACCGAGGTCACGATGGAAACGACGATCCAAAAGAGAAAATTAAAATAATTTAAAAATTTAGGAAAAGGAGTAGCCACCATAGTTTATTATGGAAAACTATGGAAAAACTGAAAAATTGTAAAGCAAGTCTGTGAAATCAGATTTCGGATCCGAGAGTCGGTTACGTGTGGGTAAGGTATTAGCACCCCCACAACACCTGTCCTAAGACGGTACCTTTAATTAAACGTGTAAAATAAGTGTGATTTTGTAAAATGTTTATTTTCCCAAAGAAAAAAAAGACAAAAATACAAATAAAAACAAATAAAAATATTTTTTTATTTTGAGAAAGGGCCCGACAAGGTTTGACCTTGCTCCTACGTATCTCCATCAAGGGTGGAGAATCAGGGTTACGTAGTTCTTTGGATAAGATTGTCTATCAGGTTAATATTTTATTTGTGACATTTTTGTAATTAATTTTTTATATTGATATTAAAATGATTTATTTCCAAAGTTTCATATTAAATATCGCGTGAATCGTGTGGCCATTTGACATTTAAGAAACATTTGGAATAATAATATTAAATATCGTATAACGAGTATGACCATTTGATATCTAATATTATTAAAAAAATATAATATTCCAAAATTTTATTTCTAAAGTTTATATTAAATATCGTATCATGCATGCGGCCATTTGATATTTAAAAACTTTATAATAATAATATTAATTATCGTATGACGCGTGTGGCCATTTGATATCCAACATCATTAGAAAATATAATATTCCAAAATTTTATTTTCAAAGTTTTATATTAAATATTGTATGACGCGTGTGACCATTTGATATTTAAAAAACATTTGGAATAATAATATTAAATATCGTATGACGCGTGTGGCTATTTGATATTTAACATTATTAAAAAATATAATATCCCAAAATTTTATTTCCAAAGTTTTATATTAAATATCGTGTGACGCGTGCGGCCATTTGATATTTAAAAAACATTTGGAATAATAATATTAAATATCGTATGACGCGTGTGGCCATTTGATATTTAACATTATTAGAAAATATAATATCCCAAAATTTTATTTCTAAAGTTTTATATTAAATACGTATGACGCGTGCAGCCATGTGATATTTAAAAATACAAAGAAGAATGTATGGAAGATGGAAGATGATGAATTTTTTTTATTATTTAAGAAATAAGAAAAAAAAAACAAAATGCCATAAAGAGCAAAAGAACCTCTTTTTTTTATATTTTATTTATCTTTATATGAAAATGAAATGATGAAGAAATAAAAAAACATCACAGGGAGATAACAACACAGAATTTACAAATTTCAAACTTCAAGATCCATATGAAAATCTAAACCTTACAAATCATATCTGTGAGTGTTCTTCAAAAATGATAATCTCTTTTCCAAAAGTTCCTTGTTTCTCAGTTTTAAACTGAGTGTGGATAGTAAGACAAGAGAATCAATCTTCTCTACTTCTCTACTTTCTCTCTCTTTTTTCCTCTTTTTCTTCATTCCTCTCTTTTTTTCCTCTTTTTCTTTGTTTCTCTCAAAGTGATTAATAGTTCCTTCTTAACGTAAAGCAGATACCACTTAAGCCAATCTCCTTTTTTATTATTTAATTTATTTTTATTCTGAAAGTAGTTCAGAGCAGTTTTGAAAGATTGACTCTTTCATTTTTTACTTTTTTTATTATTATTAAAGATAAAGTGTAGATGAACGTGTGATGAGACAGTTTAAGAACGGTCATATTTTATTTTTTATATTTCGTGTTATTGTGAAATGAGAACATGGGTGGTTCAAAGCAATTTTAAGATTGACTGATTCTCTTTTTTTATTATTATTTTAAAGATGAATTAAAAGAAGCATTTTTAAAACAGTTTCAATTTCTTTTTATGTATTTTCCTTTTATTTATTATTCTGTTTTTATTTTCATGTTATTTATTTATTTATTTATTTGATTTTTCATTTATTTTCTTTATTATTTTTTATTTACTTTGTTTTTCTGTTTTTGTTAATAATGGATAAATTCAAACCTCTTTTTATTTGTTTTATTATTTATTATTTTTTTAATAAAAACCTAAACTAATCAAGTGTATATATTTTTTTTCTATTTATTATTTTCTTATTTATTTTTTTATTTTGATTATTCAATTAATTATAGACACATTTTTTATTTTCTTAATTTTAATTTATTTACCCGGACTAAATCGGGTGTTGACAGGTCCAACGGGCCCAATCTAGAATAAGGCCCGGACTGTTATGATTTTTTTTTAACCTGAATTCACTGTACGTACCTTCCATGTGTCTTACGCATCGGACTGCCACGTGTCACGTGTGATTGGTCGCTCATCTATCAGTCCGTCAAAGAGAGTCTTACTTATGATCGACCAAGATGAACATCTCGATTGGCTATCTCAAAACAGTGAAAAGGGCGCATGCAAGTATAGTTTGGTTAGTGTATACGGTTGGGTTAGTGTATACAATTGATTGTACAATACAATTCTTTTATCAAAAAAAATATTTCTCCAAGATCATGCAATAAATAAATAACACAATCAATTAAAGCATGTAACTTTCGTTCATCATTATGTCACATTCTCTTATTCTTTGCACCCCACAATCATAATGGGCAAGAACATTGGAAATGGTATAATAGTTTTATATTTTACAACTTAAAAATTAACATATTAATGCAACAAGGCAGTTGTGACAATTAGACATTGAAATGATCATAATTTAACTTATCAATCAAAATTAAAATGTGTTTGTAGGATAAATCACTCAATGTTAACTATTATATGAATGCATCAAATTTGATAAATAACATAAATGATATATATCTCTAACTCAGATAAGAAAAGGGATAAGATATCAAATAATGAGAGTGAGACTTTGAAGAATGATCGGAATGTGTGATGGAGACTAAAACTAAAGAAAATCATAAGAGTAAGAGGAACATTGAAAGAGCAAGAAAAATGACAATAATGGAAGTTTTTTTTTCTAATCAGCGTGACGATGACAAAGGTACATTCATAAAGAAAAATACAATGGATAGAATAAATTGGGTGTGAACAAAAAGGAAGAGAACAAAATTGAGAAAAAAAAAGTTCATAAGATATAAAAAAATAAGAAAAAAAAAGTTGTAATTTATCTATTATATAAGATAAAAATTTATAAGTAATTATTTTCAAATTTAAATATGTAGATAAAACTTATAAGTAATATTAATAATTAATATTATTGTTATAATTAACATTAATAATATTATTAATGATATTACTATTAATATTATTAATGATATTATTACTAATATTATTTAATGTTATTAATATTAATATTATTATTAACATTCTCAAAATTAATATTAATAATATTATTATTATCACTTTATATATATTTTTTAACTTTCCTTAATTTTTTTATTTTAATTTTAATTTTGCCTAAACTTAATGCATAACAAACAAGAAGGCGCCCATGGCCTAATGGATAAGGCGCCTGACTTCTAATCAGGCGATTGTGGGTTCGAGTCCCACTGGGCGTGTCCTTTTTCTTTCAGTTTTGCGATTTTAGTTTTTATATTTTAAGAAAATGAAACTTTAATTTCATTATTATTTTATATAGATTTTATTTTGTTTATTTTAGTCTACTTAAACTCCATATATAATATATTTATTTAAGGCATCATACAAATTCAATTAATTGAATTATACAAAATAAAATATCTAAAATCAAACATTAAATGAAAATTACAGATATTTTAAAATAAGAGAAAAAAAAAACTACAGAAAAATAGAAAACTGAAAAGCATACGGAAATTAATTTGAATTTAGCATATTAAAATTATTACATTACTTTTAAGATTTGAAAATCACTCATGTTAAAAGACTAGGGTTATCTAAAAAAATGGAAGTAATCATATTCCTATTTAATGCCTCTAAACTATTTATGTCCACTTATAGAAATTTTAGGGTACCTTTAGAGAGATGCTTCTAGATAAGAATCATCAAAAGCATATGCGAGTAAATTCTGAGAAAATAAAAATGATTATAAGGTAGAAATCTATAATTTATTCATAGGGCATAAATAAACTCAAGAACATCAACGAAAATCCCTCACAATGGTTAGTTGTGATAGTTTAAGCATATTTTTGCTATTACTTATTGTCGGAATATGTAGATAACAGGAGCAATTCATGGATAACGAATTACATACAAGAAAAATCAATAGATAAAAATGGAATAGATAATTGTTATATACAGATTTTCAAAATTCTATAGATAAATTCACACGTCAAAATTCGTAAATTATGAAAATTATTTATGGATAATTATATATGAAAAAATTTGTAAATAATTACATAAAAAAATTCATCGGTAATTTTCCCTACAAATAAATTTGTATGAAATAATATTTTACCCAAATAGCACCTACAGTTTAATAAAATTAATTTTTTTATATACTGAACATATATTCAAGGTCATAATCAAAAAATTTTCAAACTTCAAAAAATTTATAATAAGAATATGATTTAGAAAAGTAATAATCCAATAACTGTGAAAAGAAAGTTTCATCATTTATAAATGTATAATACAACGATCCAAAGATAGTATACCTGAAACATAATTAAAAGTAAAATACATTCAACGAATAAAAGTCCAATTTAAGTAATGTAACAACGTTTTCTAACAACTAATAATCAGGATAATCACCAAGCAAATTGTGCTTTTGTTCATCACCATAATTGCCTGGGTCATTATTATCCTGTACCTGATTCTGTCATTGTTGAATATTTATATGTTGAAAAATATTTGTGCACCACTACTAATGTAGTCAGTAGATATTGAAGGAATTGATAGTGAGAACTCATTTGTTAATCTATACTCCACGCTAGAGGACAACCGTTCCTCAATAGTTAGTTGATCTCACTATTTGGTAGTCACTATCAAAGTTGAATATTCTCTCCTGAATCTACTTGCTGACTAGAATACGGTTTTATTTGTTGTAAGTAATTTTAACATAATCTTCGTGATGAGCGATATGTCTTACTCCATCTACTCACCTCTTATACCTTCCACCTATAAGTCATAACGAACAACTAACAACTGTTCTCTTAGTCTCTCCTTCCGAATAAGTATAGGATTGTGAGGTATCATAAGAACTAAATTTGAATTTTATTAAAAAAATCTACTTTTTAGAATCTTCTTATACAAATTAGGAATATTTATTATAAAATAGTAATTGGTGTATACGTACAAAAAAGTTAGAAGAGACTATATATGTTCGCCTCCATCTATCATCAATTAAATCTCCTGTACTCTTTCCTATAAGTATTTCTTAAAACACTTCATCAACATGGAGCAAGCGCCCAAGCTCCTCTATCTACAAACAAAACATTTTACAAATCAAATAAGTAGTAATACACCATAAATTAATATTACAAATTTATGAAAAAAAGTCATACCAAACTAATAGCGTTTTCATGCATGCATATGGATCCTCCTCTGTGGAAGCTTCCACCTTTTTCAAATGAACGATTTTTTAGTTATATCACATTATGATCGATACATAGACATATATAGACATGTTCTATTTTTCCAAGAGATATTCCAAACATTATTTCTAATCCATTCAGCTCTCAGCATTGTGGCAGAAAAGAAAACTATGTTTTTTTATGTTGGGTATTTTTTATATGTATGCCTTACTTATGTAGGGAAGTTTTACAAGGCCAAGAATAGACAAATTCTTCCTCCACCTCCATACCTCATTCATACACCTCCACAAAAAAATTTAATTCTCAAAATACCCTTGTGTAAATGATCAAAAAGACTTTGGTTATTCTGATTAAGAAACAACATAGTGCATTCTTCATCTTCACACACAGTGGAGCACAATGTCTTCTATAGTAGCGTTTTTAAAGGTTTAGACGGTGATTGAACAGTAGGAGAGGCTTTTCGACCTTTGGACAGTGTTGATTGGCGGCAAGAAACGACAGAGAGGTAAGATTTTTTATTTTGGTGGATTTTGTAGTTTCTGGTAGGCCACCTGGATGAAGCCATCTGGTTTGTAAATTTTTGGAAAATGTGAACCGGATAGGCAGACATTCGGTATATAAAATGTTAACCAGATGCAAGGGAAAGGGGTGGAATTCAGTTTGTAATTTATAAATCAGATGCCACCCCGTCCGATTAATAATGTACGTGATATTTACAAATTGGATGGGCAGTGGGTGAACCTCATCCGATTTGTAAAATGTGAACCGGACGCCACCTCGTCCGGTTCACAAAAGGTAAGGGTGTTTGAAAATCGGTTGAGGTCCACCCACTGCCCATCCGATTTGCAAACACCCTTACATTTTGTGAACCGAACGGGGTGGCGTCCGGTTCACTTTTTTGAATTTTTTTTATAAGGTGTTGAAATGCTATATTACAGACATGGATAGTCTTTGTATATATTTACATTATGTAAATAAGGTGTCTGATATAAATGATGAACATGAAACTAGTTTGTTGGTTCAGGAAGAAGACTGCATTCTTGATTTTACAACTAATGAGGTAAAATGATTTGTTTTTGTTTATATTTATGAAAGGTAAATTAATTATATACGAATGTGAAATATTATGTATGTGTTTGGTACCCGAGATGACTTACTTTAATGGGTTTCCAAGGTTGCGTTTATTTTTTACTTTGTTGTTGTCATACTCAGATCAGACAAAGCAACTGGAGTACAAGGTAGGAAGACATTTGTCTTGTTGGGATGTGAAAGAAGTGAAAAATATAGAAAGTACATAACAAATTTAGAGGTAAGTATAATTGGCACAAGGAAGTGTGACTGTCCATTTAGATGCTTGGCAAACCAATAAAAGGTGGAGAAGGTTGGGTTTTGAAAGTGATTTGTGGGTTACATGACCATGAATTGGCTAAGACATTGGTTGGTCACCCTTATGCTGGTAGGTTGCAACCCGATGAACACGCTTTAGTTGTGGACGTGACAAAGAGTCGAGTTAAACCAAAGAATATATTGCTTACACTTAAAGAGAAGAACGAAGATAATGCGACGACACTGAAACAGTTGTATAATACCAGATATACATACAAGAGATCAGTTAGAGGATCAAGAACTGAAATGCAGCAGTTGATGATGTTGTTGGAGCGTGACAACTATATTTATTGGCATAGGTGTCACGAGTCCTCCTAAGTTGTAAGTGATATCTTTTGGACTCTTCTTGATTCTTTGAAGTTGTTAAACGCATTTAGCAATGTGTTGTTGATGGATAGCACCTATAAGACAAATAAGTATAGGTTTCCACTGCATGAAATTGTAGGTGTTACATCGACAAGCTTAACTTTTTCAGCTGCTTTTGTTTTGATGTCTAGTGAATGTAAAAACAATTTCACTTAGGCTTTACAAAGATTACGAGGGTTGTTTCTGAGAGAAGATGTGTATCCTGCAGTTATTGTTAGTGATAGGATCTGGCTCTGATGAATGCCATTGAAGCTATTTTTTTAGAAGCTTGTAACTTACTATGTAGGTTCCACATAAATAAGAATATAAAGGCCAAGTGTAAAATGTTTGTTCATCCAAGGGAGGCGTGGGATGTTGTTATGAAAGCATGGACAACTGTGATTCATTGTAAAGATTGTGAAGCATTTCCTACATGTGTTAAACAATTTGAAAGTGCTTGTTTGGCATGGCCCATATTTTTGGAATATGTGCAAAAGACCTGGATTAAACCTCATAAGGAAATGTTTGTCAGGGCATGGAGAAATAAGGTCATGCATATGAGCAATACTATATCAAATAGGTATGTTGTTATATTTTTATGTGTATTTATATGTTAATGAGAGTTTTGTTATTTGAACTAATTTTGTGTGATGTGTGTAGGGTTGAACAAGCTCATAAGAACTTGAAGCGAATTTTACAAACTAGCATGGGTGATTTGTGTACATGTTGGGATGCAATCAACAATCTCTTTGTCCTCCAACATAATGAGATTAAGGCCTTTTTCGAGATTAGTCTACATGTTGTTACCCACACTTTTAATAGCTTATTATACAAAGGTTTAGTGGGTATGGTAAGCAAGTATGCGTTGATGCATATTGCAAAAGAGTTTAATAAGGTAAAAGTTATTGGCTTTGATAAGAAAAAGTGTGGTTGTGTCCTTAGACAAACTTATGGTTTACCATGTGCATGTGAGCTAGCAATATATTCTTTTGGTATGATACCGCTGAATGAAGTGCATGTGATGTGGACCAGACTTAGTTTCTCAGACTTATCATCAAGTCAATCATCATCTGAGTTGTCGGTACAACAAGAGATTGATGTCATATTAGATCGCTTTAACAAGGTTGACATTGGAGGTAAACTAACCATTAAGGGCAAGCTGAGAGAAATTGCATACCCTGACATGACATCATTATGCCCCCCATTGAAAAAGGTTAAAACTAAAGGGTCTCAAAAGAGTAAACAGAATCAATTAGAAAAGTCAACCAAGCGTGACCCTTCATATTTTGAGCACGTAGACAAAATTCATTCCATTGAGGATAGTTGTTCTACACAAAAGGCTTCAAGGGTTAAGGTAAAACCACATTCGGTGTTACCCTCCAAAGTATTTCCCATTCTTGATCAATTTCATCCTATTTGTCATCCATACATAGTGGATGTTGTTGGTATTAAACCTGATGGACATTGTGGTTATCGATCAATTGCTGCATTGTTGGGAATGGGAGAAGAGTCATGGCCATTATTCAGAATGGGTCTATATAAAGAGATACGTGAATAGCATGATCAATATACAAATATTTTTGGTAGCCATGAACGTTTTGATTAACTGAAGAACTTTTTACTTGTTGAGGGAACTACTTCTGTAAGTGCTTTGTTTAAACATATTATTAACATATGTAACTGCATTGACATGGTTATAATATTTGACATATTTGCAGGCAAGTGTTGACAAGTGGATGACTATACCAGATATGGGTTACGTCATTGCAAGTAGATATAATGTGAAAACGTTTTAGACTGAGTTCAAGAAGGGGGGTGAATTGAACTTTGAAAGATTTTAACCAATTTCAACCTTTGAAAATAGTTTTCGCAATCTGAAAAACTTTAATGAATCTTGGTATTAAAGATGTAGAGTACTGTAAAGAAATAAATTGATTCAAGGCACGAATGAATCAATTTGTTATACTGACAGATATAAGGACACAGCAAATTCTCAATCACACTGAATTGTAAATTCACAGCAGCACATTAATCAGATCAAGTTCACACTGTTTTAATTTCAATATACACTTAACACAGAAACACACAAAATCAAACTTGAATGAGAACAGAGAAGAGCAGTATTACAAAATACTAATTTAACACTTCTAACACATTACTACACTGATCTGATAAAGTTTCCTACAACCAGTAATTGATGCAAATCAATGTCAGCACAGGATCAAACACACAAAAGTATCAAGAATCACACTGCAGCAATAAACTCTTAAGTATGCAGCAACTCAGATTCTTAACATTGCAGAACAATTCTCAAATCAGATTTGTTCAGAATTAAAACTGATGTGACATTACAGATTATTCAG